>Ga0326728_10002791_pt1 | contig 56923 bp, 57 predicted proteins | sample MB3enrmetagenome_FD_207602 | JGI IMG/M metagenome (GOLD analysis project Ga0326728, IMG submission 207602) | Lab enriched peat soil microbial communities from McLean, Ithaca, NY, United States - MB31MN | ecosystem: Environmental > Terrestrial > Soil > Wetlands > Peat | place: USA: New York... | reverse complement strand
CGTCCGGTGATGATGACCATGCTGGTGGCCACGCTGGGCCTGCTGCCCGCCGCGCTCTCGCACGCTATCGGCTCCGACTCGCAGCGCCCCTTCGCCATCGTCATCGTCGGCGGCCTGCTCGCCAACCTGGTTATCGGCGTCTTCCTGCTGCCCACGCTCTATGTGTGGATGGCCCGCGAAGACGACGTATTACCGGCGGCGGAAAGCACCGAGGACTTTTAATGATTTGCACTGCCCCGGCCTGAAATGTTTCAATCGGAGTATTGAAACAGGGGTGCTCCACTCGAAGTGGGGCTGAGAGATACCCTCGAACCCGATCCGGATAATGCCGGCGTGGGAAGCTTTCGAAGCCGAACGGCCTTCTTCCTCGAATCGCAGCGTGAGTTCTCTTGTTTCATGCAGTATGGAAACAGGGGAAACCATGACCAAAGCGGCCGCCGTCGACACGACCCACAACATATCTCAATCTTCCGCAAGCGCTTTGCTCACGGCGCTGACAGCGGTTTGCTGCCTGGGCGTTTCGCTTTGCGCGTCTTCGCAGAGTCCCGCTCCGGCCGGCGCAACGCAGACGCCCGAAGCGCCGAAGCCCGCGCAGCAGATTCAGCGCGTTACCACCACCGTCGTGGTCCACGGCAAGGTGAAGGACGATTATCTTCCCGACGCCGTCACCGTGGGCACTCTGGATGGCGCCGCCCTTGAGGAGACGCCGCTTTCGGCCACGGTGGTAACTCGCGATCTGATGAGCGACCAGGTCTCGCGCCTGCTCTCCGACGTGGTGAAGAACGACGCCTCCATCGGCGAGGACTACGCGCCGGTGGGTTACTACGGCGACTACGAGATTCGCGGGTTCCCCATCGACCTGGCCACGGGACTTCAGATCGACGGCATGACCATCGCCGGCGAACAGGACGTGCCGCTTGAAAACAAGGAGCGCGTCGAGTTTCTCAAGGGCATTGCAGGCGTGGAGAGCGGCGTGGCCTCGGGCGGCGGGCTTATCAACTATGTGACCAAGCGGCCGGCTGTCGTGAAAGCCGTGGACCTGGCCACGGATCATCGCGGAAGCAGCTACGCCGCGGTCGATCTTGGCCATCTTTTCGGCAGCCGGAAACAGGTGGGCGCGCGCGTGAACCTGGCCGGCGAAGATATCCAGAGTTATGTCAACGACGCCAACGGCTGGCGCGCGATAGGCGCGGGCGCGGCTGACTGGAAGCTCAGCCCGAAGGCTATTTTGAAGGGCGACTTCGAATATCAACACAAGGTGGAGCGCTCGGTCTGCGGCTATCAGCTCCTTGGAGGAAAGACCGTGCCCGATCTCAGCCAGGTTCATCCTTCGACGATGCTGGGCGAGCAGCCATGGGCCAAGCCCAACACCTTCGATGTGTCTAACTCCGGCGCGCGCCTGGACTACGATCTTCCCGGCGAATGGAAGGCCTTTGCCGCGGCGAGTTACAGCCATTCGCTGATCGACGACAACGTGATCTATGCGTATGGCTGCTCGTATGAAGCTTTATGCCAGGGAAGCGGAGGCGCGGCGCCTTCCTATTTCTTTGCCCCCGATGGGGGTTACGACATCTACGATTACCGCGACCCCGGCGAACTTCGCATCGACGCCCAGGCCGAGGCGCTGGTAACTGGCCACTTGAAAACCGGGGCGGTCACGCACGATCTGGCCGGCGGAAGCGAGTTATTCCGGCGCAGCGTGCAGCAGCCCGGCTACTATACCTATGCCGACCCGTCCTCGCCCGACGGTGTCATCCAGGACGGCGCGGTTTACACGTGGATCGGTTCCGAGAATATCTATCAGCCGATCGCGCCCTTTCCCGGCGCAACCAACAGCGATGGCGTTCGTCAACTCGCTGGCCCGCGCAGGCTATGGGAAGACAATCATCAAACGTCCGCGGTGGTGCAGGACAGAATCCATCTCCCCGGCCGTATTCAACTGCTCATCGGCGGGCGGGAAGTTTCGCTGCGCGATCATAATTACTCGCTGGCCGCTACAAGCCCCTGCACTCCCGCCGATGCGTCCGGACCGGCGAATGATCCGTGCCCGACAACCTACAACGCGTCGAGCCAGCCGGTCTACTCCGTTCCCACTTTGCCCATCCTCACCGACAAGCCCATCTGGCTGCCGCAGTATGCAATCACCTTCGACCCGGCCAGCAGCCTCACGCTGTACGGGAATTACGGCGTGCTGCTTTCGCTGGGGCCGCAAGGACCGTGGTGGGTGGATAACGCCAACCAGTTTCTTTCCGCCTTCATGACTCGCCAGGCGGAAGTGGGCGCTAAGTATGAACCGGGCCAGCGCATCCTGCTGACCACCGCGCTCTTTCACATGCGCGCGCCTTTCTTTTATCCCAAGGCGATTCAAGCTCCAGATAGCTTTTGCACGGAGAATCTCAGCACCTCAGCCCCCATCGAACCTGGCGACCTATGCTTTGAATCCGAGGGCCGCGAGACACACGACGGCATCGAAGCAAACGCGGAAGGCAAGGCTGCTTCGTGGCTGCGGCTGACGGCATCGGCGGCGGCCATCCGCGCGCTCTCCGACGATACCGGCACGCCGGCCTTCGATAACAAACAGGTGCTCAATGTGCCCCATCTGCGCACGACGATCTTTGCGGATGTCGCCCTGCCGCACGCCCACGGGCTGCACCTGATGCCCGGCTGGAGCTATACGGATCGCAAAGAGGCCACGCGCGACGATGCCGTATCCGTGCCTGGATACAACCTCTTCAACCTGGGCGCGCGCTACACGCCCGGCGGCGAGCGGGGCAAGGTAACTCTGCGCCTCTATGCGGATAACATCGCCGACAAGCGCTACTGGAAAGATACCGGGGCGAGTTACGGCGACACTTTCATACACCTGGGCGCGCCCACAACGGTGCGGCTGTCGGCGCACTACACTTTTTAGGGCCCGCTTCAACGAGCCCGGCTTTGTGTCAGGGCACGACTTTAGTAGTGCCGAAAGCCAACAATATCGAGATGGGCCTTAGCCCCTGAGGGAAGTCCTTTGGCCAAGCCGCCTTCCCTCAACCGCTACAGCCGAGGCTAGATGATTCCGCGATGAGCGCAACGGTCAAGGCGCACGGCCTGGACGGCACGCTGGTCGAACCCGACTGGCCTCCGCTGAACCTTGCCGAGGCGCGCGCGCTGTTGAGCGAGTTTCCGGCCTGCGGTGTGCCGATTGAGATTCTTTCCGTCAGCCCGCGGCCGTTTTCGGCGGCCAGCGTTGTGGCGGCCACGAGAGGGCCGGTCTTCATCAAGCGCCATCACCGCACGGTGCGCGATGCGGAGGGATTGCTGGAGGAGCATCGCTTCGTTGCGCATCTGTGTGCCAGTGGAGCACACGTGCCGCGCGTCATTGCCAACGCATCCGGCGAGACGGCGATCGAGCGAGGCGAGTGGACCTACGAGGTGCACGAGGCGCCCGCCGGCATGGATCTTTACGGCGATGCGCTGTCGTGGACGCCGTTCCAGACCGCGGCGCACGCTCACTCCGCGGGCCAGGCGCTGGCGCGGCTGCATCGCGCGTCGGCGGGATTCGAAGCGCCGCGCCGCAAGCCTCGCCCACTCATTGCCGGCTTTACCATCTTTGCCGCGCGCGATCCCCGCGCGGAAATGGAATGCTACTTGGCCGCGCGCCCTTCATTGGCTGGGAACGCCGCTGTGAGCGAAGACTGCAACCAGGCGCTCGAACTTCTTGCGCCGTTTCATGCCCAGCTTTTGCCGCTGTCCCCCGCGCTCCCGCCGCTGTGGACGCACAACGATCTGCACGCCTCGAATCTGTTGTGGAGCGATGACGGCCCCGGCGCACGGGCCACAGCGATCATCGACTTCGGCCTTGCCGACCGCACCAATGCCGTGCACGATCTTGCCCAAGCCATCGAGCGCAACACCGTGGAGTGGCTCGCGCTCGTCGAAGACCCCGCGCACCCGCAAGATGTGCCCGTGCATCTCGACCACATGTTCGCTCTGCTGGACGGCTATGAGTCGGTGCGTCCGCTTAGCGATGAAGAGGCCGCGGCGCTCGTGCCCATGACGGCGCTCTGCCACGCCGAGTTTGCGCTCTCCGAAGCGGATTACTATCTTGGCGTGCTGCATTCGCAGGCGAATGCGCGGCTGTGTTCCGAAAGCTACCTGGTTGGCCATGCGCGCTGGTTTTGTAGCGCGGGCGGCGATAAGTTGCTCCATGCGTTGCGCCGCTGGGCCGAGACCCACAGCCGCAAATCCGCGAGAATCGAGTCACGATGAGCTGGGTGGAGATCATAAACTATTTTGCCGCCGACTGGCTGGAGATTGCGGGTTTCCTCGCCACGGTGGTTGGCATCTGGCTCACCACGCGCCGCGCCATGGCTTGCTGGCCGTTCGTGCTGGCCGCGGACCTGCTCTACCTGGCTGTCTTCTATCGCGCGCGGTTGTTCTCCGATGCGTTGCTCCAGGTCTTCTTCGTGGTTTTCACGCTCTACGGCTGGTGGAACTGGGCTCGCGGCGTGCGCGCTGAAGGCGAGGTGCGAGTGGTTCCGCTCCGGCTTCGTGGCTGGCTTGGCGGTCTGGCGGCGGGCGCGGCGGGCGCGGCGCTGCTGGGCTGGCTGATGTTGCGCATCGGCGCGGCGCTGCCCCATCTGGATGCCGCGCTGACCAGCTATAGCCTGGTGGCAAGTTGGTGGCAAGCGCGCAAGCATACCGCCAATTGGTGGCTATGGATTGCGGTGGACCTGGTCTACATCGGCGAGTATCTCTACAAGGATTTGAGGCTCACCGCCGCGCTCTACCTTCTGCTGGTGGCGCTGGCCGTGCTGGGCTTGCGCGATTGGCGGCGCGCGGAGACAGCGGCCAGTATTGCGCTTTCTGACGGCTAGACCTGAGGTTCCTTCCAGAACGGCCGATGGGGCGCAATTGCCCCGAACGCGGTCTGTCCCCGCCCCGGTAAGATCGGCGCCGCACCGAAGAATTCTTCACAAAGCAGAGAGTTTTCCTTGCCAGAACTTCCCCGCTGCGGTGTCTAAAAGAATAAAGAACGCTTCAACGGGGGCATCGATGGTAAGGAACGAATCGCGATTCAACATGCAGCGGACATTCGTGGCATTCTTGAGAGTTCTTGCCGTAGTCTGGCTCGGTATCATCGAGCCGTCCTTAGGGCAGCAGGCCCAGGAGGTGAAACCCAAGGTTAGCGAGAATCCTTTCACGACGGAAGAGCTTGTGGTATACCGGGCTGTGCTCACCAGCTGGTATGAGAGCGATAAGACAGCGATCAATCTTGCCGACCAAACTAACCCGATCAATTCCGACGATGATTCCTTTGACAAAGCGTGTTTGAAGGGGCTCGTCCTCGAAAAGACAAATCCGAACGAGGTTCATCGATTTCGTGCCGAAGACACCGTCCAGTTAGGCTTCATCAATCTCCGCCTCGTCGATCCGGAGTTGCAAGCAAAGGAAGTGCGAGAGAACGATCCTGGGAATGCCATTCGCAAAGGAGGCTCGGTCGATGACGCCGTGGACAAAGGCTTTGCCCACGGGCTGTTTACCCTGGGTGAGATCCAATTCGATCAGAGCCACACACACGCTCTTGTTCCGTTCAGGTTTTGGTGCGGAAGACTCTGCGGCAACGGCTCAACTATGCTGATGGAGAAGAAGGGTGGCGTGTGGCGGCAAAAAACACAATGCGGCGGGTGGGTATCATAGCGCTTTCTTCTACCATGGCGCTAAAACTCAGCGCGTCTCATCCGGCCCGTTAGAATCATCTCTGTATGAATTCGATCAAGCCAAACCCGACCGCCGAAATCATCCCCGATACGATTCTCGACGGCAGCCGTTTCATCCGCGCCTGCTTGCGCCGCCCGGTGGACCGCACTCCGGTCTGGTTCCTGCGCCAGGCAGGGCGCTACATGCACGAGTATCGCGAGGTGCGCAAGCACCACACGCTGGTGGAGATCTGCAAGCAGCCGGAACTGGCCGCCGAGGTCACTATCACCGCCGCTGAGAAGCTGGGCGTGGACGCGGCCATCATCTTTGCCGACCTGCTGCTGCCGCTCGAACCCATGGGACTCGGCTTCGAGTTCCAGGCCGGCGAGGGCCCGGTTGTCCACCACCCCGTCCGTACCGCCGAGGATGTTCGCGCCCTGTGCACCGACCGCGCTGGCGACCTGGCCTATGTGGCCCGCGCCATCGAGAAAGTCGCCGCTCACTTCCGCGAGCGGCTGGGCGTCATCGGCTTCTGCGGCGGGCCTTACACGCTGGCCAGTTACATGATCGAGGGCGGCGGCTCCAGAAATTACCTCCACACCAAGCAGATGATGTATCGCGAGCCCACTGCGTGGCGCAGCCTTTTGGACAAGATCGTGGTGGTGCTGACGGAGTATTGCCGCCTCCAGGTCCAGGCCGGCGCGGACGTGATTCAGATCTTCGACAGTTGGGTCGGCTCGCTCGGCCTGACCGACTATAAGGAGTACGCTTTCGAGGCCTCCAAGCGGCTGGTGCGCTCGGTGCAGCAGATGGGCGTGCCGGTCATCTACTTCGGCGTGGAGACGGCGGGTTTGCTCGGCCAGATGGCCGCAACCGGCGCCGACGTGATCGGCCTCGACTGGCGGCAGCCCCTCGATGAGGGCTGGCGCCTGGTCGGCCACGGCCACGCGGTGCAAGGGAATCTCGATCCCATCACGCTCTTCGCGCCGATTGAAGTTTTGGAGCTGCGCGTCAAGGAGATATTGCGCGCCGCCCAGGGGCGTCCCGGCCACATCTTCAACCTCGGCCACGGCATTGTCCCCGGTACTCCGGTCGAAAGCGTACAGGCCGTCGTGCGCATGGTCAGGGAGTTCCGGCTGGAGTCGGCAAATGGTTAAACAAGCGGTTCTGCTGCTGGCCCACGGAACCCCGGAGACCGTCGAGCAGATTCCCGAGTACCTGCGCAACGTGGTCGGCGGCCGTCCGCTGCCGCAAGCGGTTGTCGAAGAGATCCAGCACCGCTATAGCCTGATCGGCCGCAGCCCGCTCACCGGAATCACCCTCGAGCAGGGCCGTCTCGTCGAAGCTGAACTAGCCGCCGGCGGCCGGCCGGTGCCGGTCTACGTCGCCATGCGCAACTGGCGGCCCTACATTCCTGACGTTGTCCGCCAGATGCGTGCCGACGGCATTGAGGAGGCCGCGGTCGTCTGCATGGCGCCGCAGAACTCGCGCACCAGCGTGGGCCTCTACCGCCGCGCCGTAGAAACTGAGGCTAGCGCTCTGCGCATCGACTTCACTGAAGCCTGGGCGCAGCATCCGCAGCTCATCGATGCCTTTGCCGAGCGTCTCCGCCCGGCCTTCGCCAGGCTTAGCGCGGAGGCGGGCCACGCCGTTCCGGTGCTGTTCACGGCCCACAGCGTCCCCTGCCGCACCATCCAAACCCCTGCGCCAAGCTCCGCGCCCAATGGGAACCAGGACGGCGAGCCGCGTCTCTGGCCCGGAGCGGGCGCGGACCCCTACGCCCAGGAGGCCAAGCGCACCGCAGCTCTGGTGGCCGAGCACGTTCCCGAGATTCCCCGGTGGTTCTTTGCCTTCCAGAGCCAGGGCATGAGCGGCGGACCGTGGATTGGACCGAGCGTCGAAGAGACCCTCGACGCCCTTGCCGTCGAGGGCGTCCGGACCCTCCTCCTCCAGCCCATCGGCTTTCTCTGCGACCACGTCGAGATTCTCTACGACGTGGATATTCTCTTTCGCGGCTACGCAGCCAAACTCGGCATCCGCCTGGAGCGGCCCGAGTCGCTGAACGGTTCCCCAACCCTAGCCAAGGCGGTTGCGGATCTGGCGCGGCAGGGGTTGGCGCGCATGCGGGATTCGCCGCCAGATTGAAGACGTAGACGACGCCGTACCGAGCCCTAGCGACCGCAATTCAAGCCGGTTAATCATTCTTATTTACACACTTTGTGTTACATTCTCTTTCTTAAAGCGCTTCGATTCGATAGAGTATTTAATCAGACTGGGGTGTGCGCTCCTGGAGCGCACTGCTCCTTGGGCCAAGAGGGTTGTACCTCGACCTGTGCCTCGACAGTCACGACTGGCACATTGGAACCAGTTGCTTCAGGATGTCGCAGAACGGTGAGTTGAGCTGTCCAGAATCTCATCGTCAGCCGATAAGGAAGAACTGACATGCACTGTACTAAGTGCGGGACCGAAATGCGCCGCGTGGTGCGGGAGACCTTTCTGCAAAGAAAAGTCTATCCGCTCTTCGGTTTCTATCCCTGGGAATGTCCCTTGTGCAGAGAGCCCATTCTTTATAGGAAGCGGCGCCCGGGCAGGAAACGTCCCGGCCGGTGAACTTCTCCTCTATTGAAATAGGCATTGCAAAGCCCTCGAAACAAGCCTCTTCCTCCATGCCCGCAGCCGAGGCGCGCGGACTCCGGCCTCGCTCCGAGCCCTTTTCCGTCAAGCAACCGGTGTGCCGGTCTAGCAGGAATGAAATGACCGGTCCGGCGAAGATCGCGAGCTTTCATCGTCCACCTCAATCGCCTCCTGTTCGAAGCGCTTGTCTCGCTCGCTCAAACCGGCCAGCAAAAAGGCGTTGGTGACATTGGCCTTGCCCTGGGCGATGGCCGTAATGACATAGGAGCAGCCCAGCCAATGAGCCTCGGCCAAGTCTGTGGGCGACCATTGGGCCTGGTGGTCGGGGTGGGAGTGGTAAAAGCCAGCGATGCTAACGCCCTGGCGGCGGGCCTCGCGCTCGATCTTCACCAGTTCGGTTGGGGCAATGTTGTAGCGGCTGCCTGCGGAGCAGTTGCGGGTGTTTTGGGCACGGACGGCAGCCTCAACCAGCCAGCCTTCGGGTGTGGGTTTGCCGAGCAGGACGCCGCAGCACTCCTGGGGCCAGGTTTGCTCGCCGTGAGCCCGGATTGCCTGGTAGACCGCACGGGTAACGCGCAGAACGCTCATGGTCGCTCCCTGAACTATTCGCTGTGGCCTCGTTGCGACGAATCAGACAACCAGGAGACAAGTCTGGTTTGAGTCGGCTTTATTCCGCTGTCGATTGCGGCGCTCACTCCGGTTATGCGAGATTGGAGAAGTAAAGAGATTCTCCCCGGCAGCCACTTCAATATCCTCTCAGACTGGAAGCGAGCTTGGCCCGAAAATCCCATAATCCGGACTTCGATCAGACGCTGAAGATACTGCGCGACCATTCGTTTGATGTGGCGCCCTTTGCCGAAGTTGCGGGCGGGGTTCTGGTGAGCAAGCATGGGGCGGGGGCGGTGCTGGTGGCCACCCAGGATAAGGATGCGGCTGGAGCCGCGCCGGCAGCTTTTGCGCAGAGACCGGGAGCGCTGATAGGGGGCGAAGTGGCTCGGTTGCTTGACCGTGGGTACCAGAAATTCATTAAGACCTCCCAATTTGAGTTGCCTGCATCGGCTAGCCAGTTGCAGGCGATTCACCTGTTCAGTGAGGAGCTGAAGCAACTGGCCGGCTGGATCAGCCTGTACAACGAGTCGCTGGGAACGACGAGCGACCTGTATGAATACGATCGGTTGAAGGGCCGGGAAGCCGTGGAAGCTGCGGCCAGGCGCCCCTGGGAGCTGACCGCGGGGGTCTGATTTTTGGGCGGAGCGGGCCATGGAAGAGGCAGAAGCGGGCGAGGGGCTGGCGGCGCAGGGTCGAGAGCGCCGGATGATGCCCCGGTGTGCCCTGGACGAGGATGCAGTGCTCCTGTTGGTGGGCCGTGGCGACCGGATGCAATGTCGCATTATTGAACTGAGCCTGTCCGGATGCCGGATGAGTACCAGGGAGCGGCTTCCGGCTGGCAGCGGAACCCGCGTCGAGGCGACCTTCAAGGTTCAGGGAATTGCCTTCCGCTTCGGCGGCGCGATCGAATGGGCAGACAACAAGAATCTGGTTGGAATCCGCTTCGTCGATCTGCCACCCCGCCGCAGGGACGAGCTTATTGAGGTGCTCCGCGAGCTGGAGGAAGAGACTGCCGCCAAGCGCGAGAAAGAGGCTGCTGAAAAGCGGGCCGCGGACGAACGAGCCAGGCAAGAGGCCGAAAAACAGGCGAAGGAGAAAACCGAGGCTCTGCCCTTCTTGGACCAGCTTTGGGCTGCGCCCCTTGAAATCCAAGCCAAGCAGACGCCCGATCCGGTTGCGGTGTCCCAGCCGGAGATACACGTTGCGCAGCCCGTTTTGCCGACTGTGCCTTTGCCTGCCGGTTCCCAGGGGCTCCCGTCCCCGCTCCAGCCAACTTCATCGCAGCAGACCGATGCGTGCTCCGCGCGGCCGGCCAAGCGCGAACGCCGCATACAGTCCCGGCACGAAGTGGATACCACCGCCGTGGTCTTTCTCATCAACGTCGGGTCCAAGCTGAGCGGGCGCATTCTCGACTTGAGCCTGGGCGGCTGCCGTATCCGCACCGACGAACGTTTTCCCGTAGGCATCTACACGAGGGTGGAGACGGAGTTTCTCCTGGAAGGGCTGCCTTTCCGCCTGGGGGGTGTGATTCAGGCCGTCCATGATCGGAACCGGCGCCTTGTGGGCATCCGCTTCCTCGATGTGAGCGCCCGCAAACGAGAGCAGTTGGAGCAGTTGATCCAGGAGATCGAGGAGACGCGAGGGGCGCAGAATCCGGCAAAGCCGGGAGGCTCAGGCGAAATGGCCCCCGGAGGCCCGGGGCCTGCGAACGCGCCGCAGGTTCCGGTTGCTTCCGAAGCGATTTCCGCTTCCGGTGGTAAGGTTGCAGATTAAGACGATGAGCCTAAAGCCGATCGGAAGATGAATCAGGCCGCCGCCGCGCTCCACCTATCTCCGCAGCTTCGCCCGCACCCAAAGTGTACCGAAGACCGGCAAAGCCACGATCAGCACAACCAGGGAGGCCGGAAAGCCGACGTAGCGGTAGCTGTCGGCGTAGTTGACCGCGTGGTGGCCAAAGAGGTTCCACGCAAGGAGCGAGAAGATTGCGATACACGTGGTTGCGAAAAAGGTGAAGAAGGCCGCCGCGAAGGCCAGCAGCAGGCTGGTGAACAGGCCAAAGCCCGCCAGCGGGAAGCCAAGAACCGTTCCACCGCCGGGGCGTTCGGTCTCTGCGGATTCCGTCATCTACGGGCCTCCTTCGTCTAGAATACAGTTCAATGTCGACCAGCGCACAAATCGAGCTTTGGCCCGCGGAGAAGGTTGCAGCGCAGGTGGCCGTCAACCAAGCGGCCAACGGAGTCCGCTACGCCTTCTGGGGCGAAACCCGTGTCTCCGAACCTGACCTGGAGCGGCTGGTCGGCGCCGTGCCGGCTGCGCTTTCCGCCGCGCTCATCAGCCGTGCTTATTACTTTGTTCCCCTGGCCATCGCCGACACCGGCGAAGTCATGATCGCCCCCGCCTACACTGTCGATCTGGGCGACCGCGCCATCTGCCACCGCAACGCGACATTTGGTTCGATGGAGGCGGTGTTTCTTTCCACCCGGCTGGTCGAGGACCGCTTCGGCCTGGCATTCGAGTTCTTCATCAACGTCGCCCACAACTTTGTCGAGGCCGCCGGCGTTCCAGAGAGCTTCTCCGCCCTGGCCTGGTCGCAGGCCGAGGCCCAGGTTCGCGGTGAAACCAGCCAGGACGCCTGGGAGACCCGCCGCCGCGCCCAGGACAACCGCAACGGCAACGGCCAGAAGATTATCGACGAGCGCTCCCGCAACGCCTACTACGAGTCGGCCTTTTCCGATTCGCTGGCGATTTACATGCTGTCACTGGCTGTGGACTTCGACTACCACGACCTGCGCGAGCGCGAGTATCCCCTGCTCGCGGCGCCCGCCCTTGCCGAGCGCCTCCGCCACGTCGCCAGCCTCTTCCCCGCCAACTCCGGCTACGAGTTCCAGGTCCTCTACCGCCGCAAGGGATAGGGACGAGGGATGTTTGACGAAGAGCGGATTTCAGCCTCCTTTTGCCATCGCGGCATGACAGCGGCAACTGTTTCGAAGGATTAAGACTCGCAACGGCGAGAGGGCTGCCTGCGGCCAAGGCTGAGAATTCACAGTGCGCGCCGCTGCCATCTCGCCTTATGCCCTTCATGTATACTTGCACGCGGGAAGCGGCTGGGCTGCGCCGCGTCGCTGTGGCGCTGAGGCACCTTGCCTTTCATCCGGAAAAAGAATTCTGGCGTTTCGCGTGGCGCGACAAGTCAGGCATGACCGGCCCTTACGGGCCATGCTTGAAGCTGGGTTTACTTCTTCGTCCAATGCTGATTTGGCGCAGTTTGTGCATGTTTATGAAAACCCCTGAACAAGAAAGACAGGATTCATGACAACTAACACTCAGAAACTGACATTTGCCGAGAAGACGGGTTATGCCTTCGGCGATGCGGCCTCCAATCTGTTTTGGATGACCTTCATCTATTTCCAAAGCAAGTTTTATACCGACGTCTTCTTCTATACTCCCGATGCCGCGCTGGAGCGCGTGCTGCTGGAAAAACTTGCGGCGCTGCTTCTGCTGACGCGTGTTCTCGACATGGGGTTTGACTTATTCATGGGCGTGATGGGAGACAGGACCCGGACTCGATGGGGCAAGTTCCGTCCCTATCTGCTTTGGTTTGCTGTCCCCTTCGGCATCATCAGCGTGCTGACGTTTACCACTCCCGCTTTCAGCCCGAATGGAAAGCTGATCTACGCCTACGTCACACTGTGCCTGATGATGATGGTGTATTCCGCGATCAATATTCCGTATTCCGCGCTGATGGGAGTAATTTCTCCCGATTCGCAGGAACGCACCAGTGTTGCATCGTACCGCTTTGCCTTTGCATTTGCGGCAGGCCTGGTCGTTCAGTATTCCACGCTTTACTTAGTGGACTACTTCGGAAGAGTCAAGCCGGAGATGGGCGGGGTGCTGCTGGCCGCGGCCAAAGCCCATGGCTATCAACTGACGATGGGCATCTATGCCATTGCGGCAACCGCGCTGTTCTTTCTGACCTTCGCGCTCACGCGCGAACGGGTGCAGCCAGCTCCACAGAAGACCTCGCTAGGGCGAGACTTATTCGATTTGGCGACCAATGTACCGTGGCTCATTCTCTTCTTTACGGGGACGCTGACCGTCTGCGCGGTTGCCATCCGCAGCGGCGCCATCCTCTATTATTTCCAATACTATGTGGGCAATGAGAAACTGGCTGCCTCCTTCATGGTTGCCGGCACTCTGCTGTCGCTCCTGGGAACGATCGCGATTCAACATGTCACGCGATTTGCCGGAAGGAAGGCCACTTACATCGGCCTGGCGGCGCTGGGTTCGGTCTTCCTGGTTGTTTCCTATTGGGTCAGGCCGGAGCAGGTGGCGCTGATGTTCATATTCCAGGTGCTGTACAGCGCGGTCACGGGGCCGACATCCGCGGTTCTATGGGCCATGTTCGCCGACTCCGCCGATTACTCGGAGTGGCGCACAGGGCGCAGGGCTACCGGGTTGGTCTTCTCCGCGGCGGGCATGTCCAACAAACTCGGCTGGGCCATCGGCGGGCCGGTGACTGTCTGGCTGCTCGCGATGTTTGGATACCAGGCCAGTGTCGCGCAAACGCCTCATGCCCTGCATGGCATCCTGCTCCTGTTTACCGTCATCCCCGCGGCGGGGTTCTTGCTGACAGGATTGGGCATGATTCTCTATCCCCTCAACGAAGCCAGGATGAAGAAATTGCAGGGCGAGTTGCAAACGAGACAGGCAGTCGGCGGCTCGGATCATACTGCCCTCACTGCCGCGATTTTGACGGTAGAGCAGATGAATCCTTAATTCTGCCTATGTTTTTGTAACAGGGCACGACTTCAGTCGTGCCGCAATGATCCAATATTGACGCGGGCTCTAGCCCGCGATGGAATCTCTTTCAAATTCATAGGAGATCAACACGTCATGCAATTCGGGCATTTCGACGACGCGAACAAAGAGTACGTGATCGATCAGCCAGATACTCCCAGGTCGTGGAGCAACTATCTGGGCTCGACGGAGTATGGCGCCATCATCACCAATAATGCCGGTGGATACAGCTTCTACAAGTCAGCGGCCATGGGACGCTTCACGCGGCTGCGCTTCAACTCGCTGCCCATGGACCAGCCCGGCCGTTATATCTATCTGCACGACCACGACAGCAAGGACTACTGGTCCGCGTCGTGGCAGCCGGTTGGCAAGCCGCTCGACCGGTATAAGTCGGAGTGCCGCCATGGCAGCGCCTACACAATCATATCGTCGGAGTATGACGGCATAGCAGCCGAGACCACTTACTTCGTTCCCCTGGGTAAGACCTTCGAGTGCTGGCATGTGAAGCTCGCCAACCTGAGCGGGAAACCTCGGCGTCTAAGCGCTTTCACCTATGTGGAATATGCGGGCAACTGGGACGCCTGGAACGACCTGATCAACCTGCAGTACACGCAGCACACGGTAAAGATGGAAGTCGAGGACGGTATCATCGACCACGGGACCAACGTCAACGTCCCACACCTGTCGGACGATTTTGCGGAAAAGGACCAGGGGCGCCATACCTTCCTTGCTTTGGCGGGGGCCGAGGTTGTTGGCTACGACACGGACCGCGCCGCCTTCATTGGGAGTTATCGCGGTTATGGCAATCCCGCGGTGGTCGAGCGAGGGCAATGCACAAACTCTCTCGCTGTCGGCGACAACGGCTGCGGCACGCTCCAGGCCAGGATAACTCTTGCGCCCCGAGAGACAAAGGAGTTTCTCGTCCTGATGGGCATTGGCCGGGCTCGCGATGCTGGCAAAGCCGCGGTGGCGGAATTCGGAAGTATGACGGCGGCCCGCGAGGAGCTTGCTAAGTTGAAGAGCTATTGGCATGAGCGCATCGCCGGGCTCACCGTGGACACGCCGGACGCCGAGTTGAACAGCATGCTGAACATGTGGGGCCCGTTCAACTGCCTGATAACTTATGCTTGGTCGCGCGCGGCGAGCTTGATTTACGCGGGCGAGCGCGATGGATTGGGATACCGGGACACGGTACAGGATATGCTAGGTGTCATGCATGCCATTCCTGAAGAAGCCGGCCAGCGGCTGGAACTGATGATCACGGGACAGGTCTCGACCGGCGGGGCCATGCCCGTCGTGCGGCAATTCGATCATCACCCAGGGAAAGAGAAAGCTCCGCGGGAAGAAGACTACCGCTCCGACGACTGCCTGTGGCTCTTCAATGCGATTCCGGCTTATGTAAAAGAGACCGGCGACGTCTCCTTCTATAACAAGGTATTGCCCTATGCCGACAAGGGCGAAGCCACAGTCATGAACCACATGAAACGTGCCATCCAGTTCAATCTGGAGCGCTCGGGGGCGCATGGTCTGCCCTGCGGCTTGTCTGCCGATTGGAACGATTGCATTCGTTTGGGGCAGCGGGGAGAATCGGTCTTCGTGGCCTTTCAGTTGCGCTATGCCCTGGCCGTGTATTTGGAGATATGCCGGCTCTTGAATTCAGAAGAAGAGGAAAGGTGGGCAAAGGATCGGCTTGCTAAGTTGGACGATAGTCTGAAGCAGGATGCGTGGGACGGAGAGTGGTACCTGCGCGCTTACCGCGCCGACGGCTTCAAGTATGGAGCGGGAGAGTGCAGCGAGGGGAGCATTTTTCTGAATCCGCAGTCGTGGGCGCTAATCAGCGGTCACGCTGACTCCGAAAGAGCCGAGCGAGCGATGCAGTCGGTGCGCGAGCGCCTGGCCACCGAGTACGGCCTGATGATATGCGACCCTCCTTACAGGCAGACTGACTTCCGCGTCATGAGGGCCGTTTTGTTCAACGAGGGCTTGAAGGAGAATGGCAGCATCTTCACCCATACACAGGCCTGGGCAGTTATGGCGGAGACGCTCCTCGGCCACGGCGATCTGGCCTACGGGTATTTCAGGGCCTATCTGCCAGCCGCCTATAACTCGCGCGCTGAACTCCGCCAGATTGAGCCTTACGTTTACTGCCAGTTCACCCACAGCAAATATAGTCCGCGATTTGGCGCCTCGCGCGTTCCCTGGCTCAGCGGCTCCGCCGCGTGGTCGTTTTTCGCGGCCACCCAATACATTCTCGGGCTTCAGCCGGAGTATGACGGTCTTAGAATCGATCCGTGCATTCCTTCGGCGTGGAAAGAATTCAAGATGACTCGCGTCTTTCGCGGCAAGAAACTGACTGTGGAAGTCAACAATCCTGCCGGAGTGCAAAAGGGCGTGAGGAAGCTGGTTCTCAACGGGAAGCAGTTGGAGGGGAACTTTGTCCCGGTACAGAAGTTATTGGCGGAGAACCAGGTGGAAGTTGAGATGGGGTAAGGCAACGCAGGCTATCTGCCGCTTTTCGTCGTCTTTCGGCGTGTTTCCTGCGTCTATGCTGTAGTGGCGTTGCCTTATCGCCGCTTGCAGTTACCATTTTTGCAGTTGCCAAACCTGGAGTTGCCATGAAAACCCGCTTCTTTTCAGCAATCGTATTCGGCGTCGCGCTGATCGCCGCCGCCTCGGCTCAGGACGCATCCACCACACCACCCGCCAGCCAAACCGCGGCGCCATCTCAAGGCCCCGGCGGCTGGCAGGGTGGTCAAGGCCAGCGCGGAGGCGGCCGTGGCGGCTGGGGCGGAGGCGGCATGATGGGCCGCGGCCTCACCGGAACCGTCACCGAAGTCGCCGCCGACCACTACACCATCAAGACCGACGCGGGTGAGACCTATACCGTCCACTTCAGCGCCAACACCCGCATCCTTAAGCAGGGGGCGGGAATGCGCGAGCGCGGTGAACGCGGACAAGGAGGACAAGGCGGCGACGGCGGCGGCAATCCTCCGCAGACGCTCAAACCCATCGACATCAAAGTAGGCGACGCGGTTACCGCCATTGGCGAGATCGATGCCGCGGCCAAGTCGGTGGGCGCGACGGTCGTCCTGCAGATCGACCCCGAGCGCGCCAAAGAGATGCGCGAGATGCAGGCCAACTACGGCAATACCTGGCTCATGGGCAAAGTCACGGCCATCGACGGAGTCAAGGTCACCATCATGGGCGCCATCGACAACGCAGCGCACGTCTTTGTGGCCGATGAGAACACCACCTTCCGCAAGCGCCGCGACCCCATTACCCTGGCCGACATCCAGGTGGGCGAAACAGTCCGCGTCGAAGGCGCGGTCAAGGATGGAAACTTTCTGGCGACCGTGGTCAACGCCATGGGCGCGCAGGGCCCGCCGCCAACCGTCCCCCGCGATGCCGCGCCCCCGCCCCCGGCCAAGTAGCTTGCTTTCGACCGTGGCCGCAGGAGAGCGACCGCAGGTCCCCTTCGGCTTAGCTCAGGGCAGGCTTTCGACTCGGCCTCCGCGGCGACCTTCGCTCACGATGACAACCTGAGAGGAGCGCACTCATTTCAGCAACTGCGAAGGTTCTTTAACTTGCCAGTCCCGCGAAGCGGGCTCTCTTGCCGAATCTTCGATAGCCTGGGCAACAGTTCCGCCTTAACCGACGAAGCGAAGCGCCGCCTCTGCCCACTCCACCGCCTCCGCATACCAACCGGCGACCTGAGCCTCGGTCAGGCCGTTGGCTAGAACCACCGCATCGCACCCAGCCCAGTCGCCGTACTCATGGCACTCGAGCCATCGCAACAAGCTGCGCTCTGGATTGGCTACGCCTTCCAGCGCGCGGCGAATTTCATTGCGCAGCGGCAGCGCCGGAGTCAGTTCTTCCATCGGCAGGCGCAGCATGGCCGGCAAAAGGCTCAGCATACCCAGAAGATATTGCTCGGTTGGGTCCAGCGCGCAAAGCGCCGCAGCCAACTCGCAGAATCGCCCCCGCACAAAGGATATGCGCAGCACCTCCGCCGGCTGATCGGAACACAACTCGCTGGTAATGGCCAGCGTCAGAATCCGCCGGAACGTCTCTTCACCGACTGCCAGTAGCGCCGACTGGATCGAGCTCACCTCCTGGCGGATCGCGCACAGCGGCGAGTTGACAACCCGCAACAACCGGTAGGTCAGTGAAGCGTCGCGCTTCACAAGCCGCGTGAGCTTGCGCAGCTCGATCGACTCGTCTCGCAGCAGGTGCAGAATCTCGATCTTCGAGATCCGGTTAGCCAGCACCTTCCGGTTCTCCATCAGCACCGGCCGGCAAAAGTAGTAGCCCTGAAAGAGCGTGAAGCCCTCCGCCCGGGCCTGCTTGAACTCCTCCTGCGTCTCCACCTTCTCGGCAACCAGGGCCACCGTGACTGCCCGCAGCCGTTTGAGAAGGGTTCCCCGTTCCTGCGGGCCGGTCACGGCAAAATCCATTTTGATGTAGTCGGTCAGTTCCACCAGCGGGCCCCACCTCGGCTTGAAGGTGAAGTCGTCCAGCGCCAGCCGGAAGCCGGAGGCCTTCAGCTTGCGGCACGCGGCAATCAGGGTGGGCGTCGGCTCCAGGTTTTCCAGTATCTCCAGAACCGTCATGCCGGCCGGCAGAACATGCACCAGATCCTCGGTCAGCGCCTCCCTCGTGCAGTTCACAAAAGCCGGCAGCACGCCTGTCAGCCGCTCCAAGCCGAAGATCACCGTATTGTCCAATATGGTGCGCGTGGCCAGGTCGCCATCTCCGCGAAAGGTTGCCTCCGGCCCGGCCCGGAACAGCAATTCGTAGCCATACACCCTGCCGCGCAGATCCATGATCGGCTGCCGAGCCACATAGCGCAGACCATCAGACGGCTCCGGCAACGCAACCGAGGGAGTTTTCGACGGCATGAGCTGCGTCGCCATGCGTACCTTTCAGTACAGCTTATCGGTCAGCCGCTCGAAGAACTTGAAACTCTGTTTCCCGAGCAACAATCCCGCAACCGTTGTTCCAATATGTAGCATCGAAGGTCGAGAAAAGACGAACCTTTACGCACGGTCCCAGTCATGCAGGCCGCAAAAGACTCGCTGGCGCCATTCTGCAATTACAACTTCGGTACTAGCGCTGGAGGAGGTCGATGGGCCTTGTGAAGTCGGTGACGCGGATTTGGCGGGCGAGGGTTAGGTGCTGGCGTTCCAGAGCCAGAAACATCTCCCAGGCGACGCGGCGGTAGCTGAAGTGGCCGGCGGGGCCGGAGCGGAGTTCGATGATGTACTGGGCTTCGGCGAAGTCCATCTTGAACAAAGACCGGATGCGCGTGGCAAGCGGGAGCAGGTAGAGGGCGGATTGGGCGGCTTCGGGAGCTGGGCTGGACGCGATCTGGGCGCTGGCGGCGTGAGCGGCTTCGATGGCGGATTGAAAATCGGCGCGAACGCCGGCTTCAACGAGGATGTCTACCTCCGGTCCCAGGTCGCCGCAGGTGGGGGTTTCATAGCCGTGGAGGGCGGTAAAGGGTTGGATGATCTGTGTGCAGCGGCGATGGCGATGCATGTCGCGGAAGCCGCCGATGTCCATGAGGATGTCGAAGCGGAGGGCGGCGCCTGCCTGGAAGGCGCGGAGCGCTTCGTCGTGGCGGCCGCGATGGCGCAGACCCAGCTCGACGATTTCGGAGACGCGGGCGGCGGGAAGCTGGGCGACGAGATTGCGAATCTGGCGGTAGGGGTGGTGGGCGGCGGAGTAGAGAAGCGTCGAGGCCAGCTCGACTTCCAGGGTCTCAGTGCGCTCGACGAGATCGACCAGGGGTGCATCGGCGATGGGCTGGGCATGGAGGAACTCGGCCGCGGCCCGGGTGAGTTCGGCCTGGGTCTGGATGGCGTAGTCGTTGGGCTGGGCGTATTTGACCAGGGTGGGGGCGGAGCGGACTTCGCGGGTGAGAAGGCTGGCGGCTTCGGCAGCGAGCTCTGGATTTGCGCCAGCGATCTTTTCGACCAAGGCGGCGGACTGGGCGTTTACGTTCCAGGCGGGGCCGGTAGCGGCATCGCGGAGCTTGAGGCCCAGATCGCGGAGTTCGGCAGCGGGGTGCGAAAGCAGGCGGGAGACCTGGGTTTCAAGGGTGCGGGCGCTGACGATCTGGCCGAGGGAGGTGTTGGTGGCCAGAGGGAGCAGGTAGCGGGCAACGTCGAAAGCCCGGGCTTTCAGGGTGCGCTCGTATGCGTCTAGCTTGAGAGCGGCGGGACAGAGCACGCGGCGGCGCAGGGCTTCAAGGACGGCGGCGGTGGCGCGCTGATAGGCGGCGAAGAGGTTTTCAATGGTCTTGGCATAGAGTTGGGTGGGTTCGGCGTGGCCGGCGAAATCGGGGAAGAACCAGCCGGATTTGAGGAAGTTCTGGTAGCGGGTGGAGCGCTCCTGTCCGTCCCAGCGCTGCTCGTCGACCAGAACGATGGCGGCCAGCAGGCTGAGGCGTTCGACGGCGAAGGCGATGTGGGCCAGGTCGGCGATGGAGCGGTGGCCGTACTGAAAGTAGAAAGTATTCAGGAACTGCTCGGCGCGCTGGGCGCTGATCTCCGTGAGGGATTCGCGCATGGAAAGGGCGGAGCGGGAGTACTTGGCCATGGCGTAGGCCAGCACTTCAGGGTCGGCGCCGTGGACCGCGAAGACGCTGGTCTGGTTACGGGCGCCGGGAGGGAGAAAAGTTTCACTGGACATTTGAGCGGTCTCGGGACCAGAATACGGCATTGGGGTGCAAGTAGGGCTGCGCATCCTGGGCGGTCGCGGGTGCGCCGCAGAATTAACCGATCTGGATAAGCTGGGGAAACGCGATTGGGCAGTGCGGAATTGGGCTAAGCGGGAGTTGGCTATGCTGGAGTATTTGATTCGCACGTCGCACAGGCCGCGGCCTTTGCCTTCGGGCCGCTGGGAGATGACCCAGCGCTGGAACGATCTGCTGTTTGCGCACTGGCTGGTTCCGGCGGCGCAGATGGCGAAGGTGTTGCCGGAGGGCTTGCAGGTAGACACCTTTCAGGGGTCCGCGTGGTTGGGGGTGGTGCCGTTCTGGCTGGACCGGATCAAGATCCGCGGCGTGCCTCCGATTCCCGGAGCGCGCAGCTTCCCCGATCTGAATCTGCGCACCTACGTCCGCGACGAATACACCGGAACGCGGGGTGTGTATTGCTTTTCACTGGATGCCAGCAACCTGCTGGCCGTCGCGCTGGCGCGCGCCTTCTATAACCTTCCCTACTACTGGGCCGAGATGCGGCTGGAGCAGCGGTCGGAGCGCGAGTTTTCGTTCTATAGCCGGAGGCGGTTTTCGAACCAGCCGGTGATTTTCAAAGCGCGCTATCGGGGGCTGGGACCGACGCACAAGCTGGCCGAGTACCGCAGCGGCACGCTCGAGCATTTCCTCACCGAGCGCTATTGTCTGTTTACGCGCAATCGGGCTGGCCAGCCGGTCCGCGCCAACATCCACCATGTTGCCTGGCCGCTGGAAGACGCCGAAGCGGAGATCGAGCGGAACGACCTGCCATCGGCGATTGGGCTCTCCCTGCCGAACGAAGAGCCGGTATTGCACTACTCGCGCCGGCTGGCGATTTACATCTGGCCGGCGGAGTTGGTGCGGCCCGCGCTTGCGCCCCGGCCAGTAACGGTGGCTGTAACGCCCTCCTGATAAAGGCAGCGTCCGGCTTTCAACTCACAGTGCTTTCTGTGTCTACGGCAGCAAGGGCTGCGCCGGGCATCCGCGCGGCTCCGGAAGCCAGGCTTCCCTGCCCCTATAATGAGGACAGAATGGTGCGGAGCCGCCCTCACGCGGGGCTCCCAAGAGAGGAATATGGGGAATCTGCAGGGAAGAATTGCCCTGGTGACCGGGGCTTCGCAGGGGATAGGGCGGGCCTGCGCGCTGGAGTTGGCGCGGGCCGGGGCCGCGATGGCGGTGACGGACATCAACGAGGTCAAGCTGGCCCAGGTTGCGGCGGAGATTGAGGCGGCCGGCGGCCAGGCGGCGGCGTTCCGGCTCGACGTGTCGAGCCAGGAGTCGATCGAGGCCGGGGCGAAGGCGGTGCTGGAGCGGTTCGGCAAGGTGGAGATCCTGGTGAACAACGCCGGGATCACCCGCGACGGGCTGATGATGGCCACGAAGCGGGCCGACTGGGACCTGGTGCTGGCCATCAACCTGACCGGGCCGTTTCTGCTGACGCAGGCGCTGCTCAGGCCGATGATCAAGAATCGCTGGGGACGGATTGTGAACATGGCCAGCGTGGTGGGCCGGGCCGGGCAGGCGGGCCAGGTGAATTATGCGGCCTCGAAGGCCGGGCTGATCGGACTGACCAAGTCCCTGGCGCGCGAGGTTGCCTCGCGGGGGATTACGGTGAACGCCGTCGCGCCAGGGTACATTGAGACCCCCATGACGGCGGTGCTGGACGAGAAGGTGAGCGCGGCGATGCTGGCGCAGATTCCGCTGGGCCGGCGGGGGACAGACCGCGATGTGGCGCAGGTGGTGGCGTTTCTGGCCTCCGATGAGGCGGCCTACATCACCGGGCACGTGCTTGACGTGAACGGCGGAATGTTCATGGGCTGACCGGCGGGTGGTGAGTTTGGTTGCAATGAAAGGGCGCGGCCTGGCCGCGCCCTTTCATTGCGCTTGCTGCGAATGTTCCGGAGGGTCCATCGGCTCGGATATGCCTCTGTCTAAATTCCCTTTTGGGATCGCCAGCGGCAGCGGCACGACAAGGAACAGAGTCAAGGAAAGGTAAAAGGAAATATGGAAGCTGAAGGCCGTTCCCCATAGGATGGCCAAGGCTGCCGTGTAGGCTGTTGCTCCCAACTCAGAAGCTCCAATGCAGTAGACACGCTGCCAGCTCGCAATTGGCCAAAGGAGTGCGCAGAAAACTGCCAGCAGTGTGTATGCCCAATTCGTTTCGATGAGCTGGCCAACATTGGCGCCACCGGCAGACAGATACTCTCGCAGATAGGATGCGCAGCCCCAGCACCATCCAACGCCGAACGCGGACACCCACAGGTAGTTCCATCTGGTTCGATATTTGTGGATAAAGCTTAAAAAGTTTTGCATTGCAGCGCACCTCTCTTTCACCGTAACTCAGCTTCCGATGAACTTCGCGCCGTAGAACAGCAGCGCCGAACCAAGCAGGATGCGGTAGATTGCGAACATCACAAAGCCGTGCTTGCGCACCCAGAAGAGGAACCACTCCACCACGCCGAGGGCCACGAAGAAGGAGACTACGGTGCCGATGACGAGGACAATCCAGCGGTCGCTGTTCATGGTGACATGAGCGGCGGCGGCGCCGGCGGCTTGTGCGGCCTTGCCGGCGTGAAGCTCCTTGGCCAGGTCCCAGCAGGTGGCGGCGATCATGGTGGGAATGGAAAGCAGAAAGCTGAATTCGAGGGCGGCGGGCCGGTCGAGGCCTGCCAACTGACCGGCGGCGATGGTGGACATGGAGCGGGAGGTTCCGGGAAAAACGGCCGAGAGGGTCTGGCAGATGCCGATCCAGATGGCCTGGCCGAGGCTCATGTCTTCCACGTCGAGAGTATTGGGATCGTAGCGCTCGCTCCAGGCATCGATGATCCACATGACGATGCCGCCGATGAGCAGCGCCAGCGCCATCACGGTGAGGCTGCCCAGGTTCTTCTCGCTCCACTTGTGCAGCGGCAGGGCGAGCGCCGAGGTGCAGGCGAAGGCGATGAGGGTGAGCGAGATGGGATGATTCAGCCAGGTGCGGTCGCCGTTTTCGCCCTTGGGAAAGGTGCGCAGGAAATCGACTATGCGGCTCAGGAAGAGAAGGGCGAGGGCCAGGATGGCGCCCAACTGAATAACGATGGTGTACATCTTCCAGTAAGCATCGTCCAGCGGGATCTTCATTAGTGCTTCGGCAATGCGCAGGTGGGCCGTCGAACTGACGGGGAGAAACTCGGTCAAGCCTTCCACGATTCCCAACAGGATGGACTGAATATAGGGGTTCAAGAAGCCTCCAGCGTGCAGTTAGAGGGGACCGGCGAAGGACTCATAGGAGCGCGGGGCGCTTACTCCAGATCGATGCCGTACACAGGGACGCCCTCATCCAATTTGTACACTAAAGCCCCGGCCCGCCACGCATAATCGGTTTGAGCAAAGTGCTCCTTCAGTCTGGCAGCCAGTTCCTTGGCGTGGTTGTGGGCGTCGCCGGCCTTCTTGTCGCTGCCGTCGGCGGCGTACATGTCCGTGAGGACGGCCTGGCGGTAGACGGCCTGGTAGAGCGCCTGCGCGGTCCGTGGTCCGTCCGGATGCTCGGCCGCGTACTTCTCATACAATTCGGATTCCTTCTCCGGGCATTTGGGCGACCCCTGCCAGTCTCCGCAGAGCTTGTTTTCGATCAGTTCGTAGGCGGCGAGCGCGGCTTGGCGGGTTCCGGGATAGAATTTAAGGATTTTTTTGAGTTCGTCTTCGTCCATCTGATCGCGGAGGTAGGGCTCCTTTTCCTTGGACGAGGGCCGTGTGGAAGCGTCGGCCTTCTGCAATTGCCAGAGAATGTCGGCGGCGCGCCAGGCGGCGTCGGGCGCGAGCGGGGAGTTGGGGAACATCTCCGCCAGGCGGCGGTAGAGCAGGCGGGCGCTCTGGGCGGCGTTAGCCGGGCCGCGCGGGTCGCTGGCCAGCGACTCCTGGTTGGCCGCTTCGCCCATCAGCACCTGGTCGCCGTTCGGGGTGTTCTCGGTGACGATGCCTTTGGCCTCGATCCAGCCGGAGATCGGTGGCGGAGTATCGTCATGGCCGAAGAGCGGGGCATCCTTCTGGCGCGCCTCCTGGATGTCGGTGTTGGCGTATACGCGCATCCATGGACCGCTCTTCTCGGCCACCACCATCTCCCGGCCAATCTGCACCCGGTCCACCTTTTGCGAGGTGAGGTCGGGCGAGATGTACAGCCAGGTGATGCGCAAAGCGGCGGCGCGCGGGCCTGCCATGGGCTTTTCGATCTGCGGTTTCTTTTGGGCCTGTGCGGGCAAGAAGGCGCAGGCCAGGGCTAGGGCGAGGGCGAGATTCAAGCGAGCGAAGCTGCGGGGTTTCATCACAGGCAGAATCATAATCGAACGACGCCGGAGGGCGTTTTCGGTGAGCGCGATCAGGCCCCGGTGAGCACTTCGGCGAACAAGGCAGGGTCTACGTTGCCGCCGCTGAGCACGGCGACGTGAATTTCAGCGAGGAAAACCAATTGCTCCGGCACTGTTGAATCGTCTCAGGCGGATGGTCTCACGGCCAGCAGGACTACACGTCGCCGGCCATCAGGTTCTGGTTGACTGAGCTCCATGTATAGCTGGTCCCTTTCTTGTTCAGGTCGAGAACCCAGACCAGGTAAAAGACGTTGGGAAAGGGATTGGGAATGGACGAGTAGTTGGCGATGGGAACCTGTTTGTCGATGGCGCTCATGACGTTGGGCATGATGTTGTCGTGCTCCCAGCAGATGAGCACTGTTCCGCCGAGGGCGAGCACGCTCTTCACCATAGCGGGTTCGCCGCCGCCGATGCTGAAGGAGACGTTGAATTGCGGCGTGCCTTGCGCGTAGTTCAGCCAGGCCGCCAGGGGGGTTACCGTCTCCCATGGGCGCTGGGACTCGCTGGTGGGACTGGCGGCGTAGATATAGTCCGGCGTGGCGATCGCGGCGTTTGCAGGCGTGGATTTGTAGGGGGCGAAGAAGGCATTCAAAGCGCCGGCCCGCTGCCATCCGGGCACGATCAGCGACTTGCCGTTGCCGGGCTCGCCGTTCGCCTGCACATCCAGCGGTTCTCCACCGTTCTTGGGAGGCTTTTCGGCGTGGCGGATAATCATGATCTTGGTTGGAGGGGCCGATGCGGACATGGGGATCTCCTTTGCGTACCGGGGAATTTGCGTGCAGGATCAATGTATATCGGAAGCCGGAGAGTGGTCAGCAGAAATCCGAACCTGAGGCATCCGGCGTTACAATGGTGCAGTGGCCTGAAACTCCAATGTGGAAGGGCGCAGCGATTGCTGCATGTTTTGCCGCGATCTGTGCGGCCGCAATCACCTGGCAGGCCCACAATGCCAAAGTCACAGAGCTGAAATTCGCCGAGGACGCAAGGTCATGCCGGGCACGCGCCGATCAAGGTGATGCAAAGGCCGAGTCCGAGCTTGCATACATGTATTCCCACGGCCAAGGGGTGCCGCAGGACTACGACCAGGCTCTCTACTGGCGCCGCAAGGCAGCCGACCAGGGCTATGCGGGTGGTGAGGACGGCCTCGGCTACATGTATTCTTACGGCCAGGGTGTGCCTCAGGATTACGCCGCAGCTTTCCGCTGGTACCGCAAGGCTGCGGACCAGGGCGACGCGAGAGGTCAGAACGACATAGCCCTCATGTATGAGCTGGGCCAGGGTGTGCCTCAGGACTACGCCGAAGCTCTGGGCTGGTACCGCAAGGCCGCTGACCAGGGCTATGCGAGCGCTCAATACAACCTCGGCAATATGTATTACTACGGCCGGGGAGTGCCGCGGGACCCTGCTGAGGCCGTTCGCTGGTACCAAAAGGCCGCCGATCAGGGAAACGAGTATGCTGAGCGTGTCCTGCACATGAAGTGGAAGGGCATGGGCGCAGTCATGAAGATCAGCCTCTCAATAGGGTTTCTGGGAGGTTTGTTGCTTTTAGCTGGCTCGCTGACGCCTAGCGGAAGCTTTGGAGGCGGGAACCGGCGAAGATCTGCCCTGGCCGGACTGCTCGTCCTGTCCTTGGTGGCATTGGATCTGTTTGGGTTCCGTTATGTCGGCATCCTCACGCCCATATCAGCCATTGCTGCTTTCCAGTTTGTCAAGGGCCTTCTGACGGGAACATCCGTCGCCTTTCTCCTCCCTATCGTATTACCGAACAACATCTGGCCAAAGGTTGTTAAGACTGGGCTGGTAATTTATACAATGTTGTTCATTGGAACTGATCTCCTTCTGGTCGCGAATTACAAACCAAGGAGTGCAGTCTTGGCCCTTCGTTCATTCTGGTTGCTCAGTGCGTTGTCGCTTGGAATGATCGTTTCATTGGCTATCGTTCTGTGGCTAGCTGCCAAGGGTCGAAGGGAACAAGACAACAGTGGCTTGGTTGCCGCATCTGATTCAGACAAAAATTTGAGCGGGGACGAGCCTTAACCCATCCCCGCTGAATGTGACGTGCCGATGCTCAAATCTCCAGGATTACCGGCATAATCATGGGTCTTCGTCCGGTGGTTTTCTGGATCAGCCGCTTTAACTCCGCGCGGACCTTTTCCTTGACCAGGCCGTAGTCGGCCTTCTGCTCGGTGCTCAGGCCGTCGAGGGTTTTGAGAACCAGTTCGCGGGCCTGATCGGTGATGTCCGCGCCGCCGAAGCCGCGCATCACCACCTCGGGCGACTGCTCCACCTTGCCGGTGCGCTTGTTGATGGCCAGAACCGCCAGCACGATGCCGTCTTCGGAGAGAATGCGGCGGTCCTTGATGACCAGTTCTTCAACCACATCGATGGTGGAACCGGAGTCGATGAGGATGCGACCGGCGGTGACCTTGTCGCGCTTGCGGGCGTCGTCCTTGTCCAGTTCGAGCACGTCGCCGTCTTCAATGACCATGGCGTGCTCGACGGCGCCGGTCTCCATGGCCACGCGGGCGTGCTTCTGGAGGTTGCGGTAGTCGCCGTGGATGGGGATGAAGAACTTGGGCCGGACCAGGCTGATGAGCAGGCGCTGCTCCTCCTGGCTGCCGTGGCCGCTGACGTGAATCAGTCCATGCGCGCCGTCGTCGAAGATGACGTTGGCGTCGCGGCGGCAAAGGTGGTCGATGACCCGGAAGATGCTCTTCTCGTTGCCGGGAATGATGCGCGAACTGAGCACCACGGTGTCGCCGGGGTCCACGCGGGCGTGCTTGTGGTTGTCGACCGCGGCGCGGCTGAGGGCGCTCATGGGCTCGCCCTGGGTGCCGCTTATCAAAACCATCAACTGCTCGGGCGCGTAGTCGCGCAACTGGCTGGAATTGATGACCAGGCCCTGGGGAATATCGATGTAGCCGAGATCCTGGGCAATTTCAGTGCTCTCCACCATGGAGCGGCCGACGATAGCCACCTTGCGCCCATGCTGGCGGGCCAGATCGAGGGCGATGCGTATGCGGTAGATGGAGGACGAGAAGCAACTGAAGAATAGCTTCTTTTTGGATTGTGAAAAGATCTCGTCGAGCCGAGGGATGACGGCGCGCTCGCTGGGCGTGTAGCCGGCGCGCTCGACGTTGGTCGAATCCTGGAGCAGGGCGAGGACGCCGCGCTTGCCGTACTCGGCAAAGGTGTGCAGGTCGAAGGCCTGGTCGTCGAGGGGCGAGAGGTCGATCTTGAAGTCGCCGGTGTGGATGACGATGCCGACCGGAGTTTCGATGGCCAGGGCCACGCAATCCACCAGCGAGTGGGTGACGCGGATGGGCTCGATGGTGAAGGGGCCGATGGTGAACTTTTTCTTGGGCTCGATCTCGATAAGCGTGGTTTCGTCCAGCAGGTGATTCTCTTCGAGGTTGTCTTCGACGTAGGCCAGGGTGAACTCGGTGGCGTAGACGGGAACCTTGAGTTCGCTCAGGAACCAAGGCAGGCCGCCGATGTGGTCCTGGTGGCCGTGGGTGAGGACAATGGCGCGCACATGCGCTTTGTTTTCAATGAGATAGGTGGTATCCGGGACAACGACATCCACGCCCAGCAACTCCGACTCCGGGAACATCAGGCCGGCGTCGATCACGATCATGTCGTTTTCCCAGCGAAGGGCGAGGCAGTTCATGCCGAACTCGCCAAGACCGCCCAGGGGAATGATCTTCAGTTTCTTCGTTTGCATGGGTCAGATTCGATGGTAGCACCCGAGGGAAGTTGCGTGGTCTTGCAGCGCTCGGATGCGCCGATCCCAGGCGCCAGCCCACGGCCTGTGAAGCGGATTGCTGGATTCCTTTTGAAAGGCAGCGTTAGGTGTATGATCCAGAATCAAGCCTTGGGTTTCGATGGGAAGTTAGCGTGTGACAGGAGAACGGCTTCCATGCAGGAGATACTGATCACCGGAGGCGCGGGGTTCTTTGGCGGCATCCTGAAGCGCAAGATGCTCGCCTCCGGATACCGGTGCGTCAGCTACGATCTTGTCCGCGATGAGGACCGGCACGACAACTTGGTCAGCGTCCAAGGAGACTTGCGCAACAAGGAGCTTGTCGAAGAGGTTTTCGCCAAGTACCGGTTCTCGGCCGTTCAGCATTGCGCGGCCATGCTGGCGCATGGACTCAAGATAGACGAGAAAGAGGTATGGGACTGCAACGTCGAGGCCACACGCAACGTGGCGGAAGCATGCAAGAGGCACAAGGTGCGGAGCCTCGTCTATACCTCGACAAACTGCCTTTGGGCGAACAACCTGGGCCATGCCATTGCAGAAGATGAAACTCCCGCCCCCGTTGAGGCTTATGGCCGCGCCAAACTCGAGTCGGAGAGGATACTTCAGGAATACTCCGGCCACCTGAACGTGGTTATCATTCGCTGCCCGACAATTATCGATAGCGGGCGGCTGGGCCTGCTGGCCATCCTTTTTGAATTTATCGACGACAACAAAACGGTCTGGCTGGTCGGCAAGGGTTCGAACCGATACCAATTCATTTATGCCGACGATCTGGCGCGAGCCTGCATGCGGGCAATGGAACTGGGAAGAACGGATACCTTCCACATCGGTTCCGACCACGTGGAGAGTCTGCGCGAAGTGTTTGCGGCGGTGATTCGCGAGGCTGGGTCGAAATCGAAGCTCCGCTCACTGCCGAAGGGGCCGGCCATCTTCGCCATGAAGCTGGCGCATGATCTACGCATCTCTCCTCTTGGACCCTATCACTATAAGATGATCGCGGAGGATTTTATCTTCGACAATGCCAAGATCAAACAAGCGCTCAGCTGGGAACCTACGTTGAAAAACTCCGAAATGCTTGTGCGAGCTTATAAGTACTATTCGGCCCATCGAAAAGAAATCGAAAAGCGCTCGGACGTATCCGCGCACAGCAAGGCCGCGTCCATGGGTGTAATCAGGCTGCTCAAATGGATATCCTGACCCGGCGTGGCCGGAAGCAATGAGGATGCGGCCGGGAGTCCCGGCTGTTTCGGCGCCTGAGCAATCGTGGCCTCATCGCAAAGGCCGCCCGCGATTGCAAATAGTATTCGACCTAGTTGGGCAATGAAGCGATCGCCACAAGCCTCAAGCTGCGCGAACCCTTTATCGTCCCTCAGCTTGCCTTCGGCCAGCCTGTATAACGCAACGGTTTCCCCCTTGCGCAGAATCTTTATGGAAACTTACTAAAGAAGGACGCGTTTACCGATGGCGATCTTCGCGCCGGAGACGCATCGGTTCCCCGGCAGCACAAAGCGCAGAGGCCAGTCCACCGCTTCGCGGATGCCGATGCGCGCCGTCGCCAGCACTTCAGTGACTGCGTAGCCGTCGTCGCGGATTTGCAGCGGCGAGGCGGGATTGGCCAGATCGAGACCATTGTGCAATCGCCGGGTGAGCCCAAGCGCCTGGCAGAGCCTGCCGGGGCCTGACGCAAGCTGCCGGACCAATCCGGCTGCTGTTAGGTCGCCCGGCGCAAGGCCCCGATTCCGAGCCATCTGGGCAACTTCGGTTCCGGCCAGCGGTTCCAGCGCGCGCAGCAGCACGCATCCAGCCCGGCCCTCGGCCTCGCAGGAGACATTCATGCAGAAGTACCGGCCATAGATCGTGTAGACGTAGGCGTGCCCGGCGGGGCCAAAAAGGACGCAATTGCGTGGCGTGGGGCCGCGATGGGCGTGCGCGGCCGGGTCGGGCGGATCACTGTGCGGGCCCAGGTAGGCCTCGGCCTCAACGATCCGCCCCGCCAGCAGCCCGGCGCCCGTCCGGTGCGCGAGTACCTTGCCCAGCAGGCGCGGAGCTACCAGCTGCGGCGGAGCGTCAAAAAAGGCGCGCGCTAACAGACGGCCTGGCAACCCTGCGCCCGTCTCCGGCTGGCGATCTACTTGTGCGTTTTCTTCCATTCCTTAATCAACGCCAGAACCTCCTCCGCGTGGCCGGCAGGCGTAACCTTGGGAAAGATGTGCAGCAGGGTCTGGTCCGGCCCGATGACGAAGGTAGTCCGCTCGATGCCCCACACTTTCTTGCCGTACATGTTCTTTTCCTTCAGAACACCAAACTGATTGCAGACTTTCTCGTCTACATCAGCAAGGAGTGTATAGGGCAAGTCGAATTTGGCGCGGAACTTGGCCTGGTCCCTGGGCGTGTCACGGGAGATGCCCAGCACCACCACGCCGGCCGCCTGGAGTTTTTTGAAGGTGTCGCGGAAGCCGCAGGCCTCGATGGTGCAGCCGGGAGTATCCGCCCTGGGGTAAAAGAAGAGTATGACCGGCTTGCCGGCGTAGGTGGAGAGGCTGACGGGCTTGTCCTCGTCGGTTTGCAGGGTGAAGTCGGCGACTTTCTCGTTGAGTTCCATGGGGAATGTCCTCGTTTTGTGGATGGAGGGCCTTTGGTGGCCATCAGGTTCGATTATTCCCGAGGTGGGCGGCAGATGTCATTGTGCAGGGGTGGATTCATTGTATTGGCGGGAGTTGCGGCTCTGGCCGTCGCCGGGCTTGGGGCCGCTCTGCCGGTATTTGCGCAATACCCAGGGCAGGTTACGAAAACCGGCAAGGACGCTCCCGAGCTGCGATCCATCGCCGTCCTCGAATGGACCGGCGCGGCGGGCAAACCCAAGACCAGCCGCCTGGTTCCCGTGGCCGTGCTGGACGGCGGCCAACTCCAGGATGGCGGCATCTACCTGGCCCGGCCCCAGCCGCTGGCGCTCTCCGGCGAGGTAGAGTACGAACTCCAGCAGGATGGCAAGCCGGTAGGCTTGTTCGACATCAAGAACGCGGGCCAGGAGCAGGGTTCATGGGTGGGTTATGGAACCTGGAAGCCGTTGCCCTCCGCTCGCCCCAAGCCCTCCGCGCGGGAGCTGGCGCGCACAGAGATTGATGACGATGTGCAGAGCGATCAGCCTGTCCTGCATCGCAAGCACCGCGCCGGCGAGGAACCCGCTGGAGGAGCGGGCAACGGCGGCGGCTCTGGAAGCGACTCAGGTTCCGGCGGGCAGCCCCAGGCCAGCGATCCCGACCGGCCCACGCTCCACAAGAAGGCTTCCAGCGACAGTACCAGCGATGCCAACTCCAGCACAGGTACGGGCAATGCAAGCTCCGGCGCAACTCAGGCCAGCACCAGCTCCAGCCAAGCCTCGGACACAAGTCCCGACGCCGACCGGCCCACTTTGCACAGGCGAGCCTCCAGCGACAGCGCCGGGAGCGATTCGGGAACCGCCAGCTCCCCGCCGGACGACCGCGACCGGCCGACTTTGAAAAAAAAGAAGCATGCGGAGGACGTCGGGCACGTTGACTCGCTGCCCGATGTCACCGATCCCGACCGGCCCCGGCTCAAGCGCGGCAAGTCCAGCGGCGGCAACCTCGATGTGGTTCCCAGTTTGATGGGCCTTCCCTCGGATATGCGCCAGGTCGTGGCCGTCTCCGACGCCAGGAACCGCCCGGAACATCCCTGGGACTATTCGTGGGCCAATCCGGACGATGAGGTGGCGATGAAGTCGGCCCTGGAAGATATTGCCCGCGGCGCGCTGGACCTGAATCCGCCTCCGCCGCCACCTGCGCCCAAGCGGACCACGACGAAGACGGCGGCGCGCAAGAGCGCCCACCCCGCGCCTCAGCCCGAGCCCGCCCCGCTCCTGGACGAGCAGTTTCGCGTCTTCGAGCTGGCCTATGGCGCCGGAGCCACACTGGTTCTGACGGCGCACACCGGCGGCCCATTCGCCCAGCAGAAGTTCGTAACCTTGATCGCCCAGCCGGACCTCTACGGCAACCTGCTGGTGCTGCTGAAGAACGTCACCGATGGCGCCCACCTGGACGATACCCCGCGCATGAAGCTGGTGGACGCCGTTGATGCCATGGCCGATAACCGCGGCGAGCTGCTCTTCGAGCTGCGCGGCCAAACCCAGCGCCAGTTCGCCCTTTATCGCGTGCTGCGCGGCCAGGCTGAGAAGCTGTTTGTGAGCGGCGGCGGCGAGTTCGGAAGCACGAGCACCGAATAACCACTCCAGTGAGCATAGACCGCTCACCGGGGAACCGTGCGCCGGATAGAGCCTCAGCCCTCCTCGCTGGTCACTCCCCCAGCAGTCTTACCACATGGTTCACGATAATTAGGTCTTCGGTCGGCGGAATCACCCGCACGGTCACCGGCGAGTTCTCCGCCGAGATGACGGCTTTGCCGCGGACGTTGTTGCGCTCCCGATCGAGAACGATACCTAGCGCGCCCAGTCCCGCGCAAATCTCGGCCCGCGAAGCGATATCGTTTTCACCGATGCCGCCGGTGAAGACCAGCATGTCCAGGCCGTTCAGCTCAGCCACAAAGCTGCCGATCCAGCGGGCGATGGTCCAGGTGAACTTGTCCACGGCCAGACGCGCCCTTGTGTTGCCCTCCTGGATGGCGTTGCGCAGTTCGCGCATGTCGTTGGATAGATTGCTCACGCCCAGCAGGCCGGCCTTTTTGCTGGCCACCGCTTCCAATTGATCGGCAGCTTCCGATGCGCTCTTGGCCGTCTCGGCAATCTTGCGCAGAATGAACAGGAGCACGCCGGGATCGATGTCGCCCGTGCGCGTGCCGCTGATGATGCCGCCGGTCGGCGTGAGGCCCATCGAGGTGGACAGACACTCGCCCTTGCGGATCGCGGAGATGGAAGCGCCGTTGCCCAGATGAGCGACGATGAGCTTCTCCGGCACGGTGGGCTGCAACTGGTAGACGATCGACTCGTAGGAGATGCCGTGATAGCCGTAGCGGCGCACGCCCATCGCCGAATACTCGGCGGGGATAGGCATGAGAGTGACGACTTCGGGCATGGTGCGATGGAAGTAAGTGTCGAGGCAGACGAAGTTGGGAACGCCGGGAAACAGGCGTAGCGACTCGCGCATGATGTAGACAGCGATGGGCGTATGCAGCGGCGCGAAGGCCGTGTAGCGCTCCATCTCGTCGATCAGTTCAGGCGTAATAAGCTGGTTCTCCTGCACCGTGGGGCCGCCGCAAACCATGCGATGGCCGATGGCCGCCGGCGCGGGAAAATCGCTGGAGTGAAGCGCGTCGGCCACCAGCTTGAAGGCGACGGCGCGCGTGGGCAGAGAGGGGGTTTGATCGACCAGCTTGCTGCCGCCCGCGTCCTTGATCCAGAACTTGCCCAGATCGGTGCCGATGCCGTCGACCGCACCCTCGTGGAGCTTGCGCCGTTCGCCGTCGCCGGCTTCATAAACTGAAAATTTGATGGAAGAAGAACCGCTGTTCAAAACCAGTACGGGCAATGACGCCATGAACGAACACCTCTTGAGTTGTGGCCGAACGAATCAGCGGAGTTAGCGCATATTCACATATAGTATTAGATCAGGGGTGCCCCACCCTCGCCGCGTTTTTGTTTTTGCGGCTAGGGTGGGATAGCACGACGCTAGCATTACAGAAACAGTGAAAATGCCTTACGGCGGTTCCAGGAATACCATACCCTTCTCAAATTCGATCAGGGTCGCCACTCGCTGATGCTCGCGTCAACTGAAGAGAATCGGCTTCTAGGTACACCATTCCTGGAACCACTATAGTTGGTGGAATCCCAGGCCTCAAAAGCGAAACCTGGGACACCCAGTTGGCTAGCAGGTTAGTTCTTGGGCCAGCGCCAGTCTTTGATCTCGGGCAGGTCGTCGCCATTTTCGGCCACGTACAGCTTGTGGCGCTGGATGGCTTCGGAGTACCACTGCTCGGCCGCCGGGGCTAGCGGCTTGAGCCGCGGTACGCGCTTGATGGCGTCCAGCGCAAGCTGGAAGCGATCGATGTTGTTGAGAACGCACATGTCGAAGGGCGTGGTCGTGGTGCCCTCTTCCTTGTAGCCGCGCACGTGGATGTTGTCATGGTTGTGCCGGCGATAGGTGAGCCGGTGAATGAGCCATGGATAACCGTGGAAAGCGAAGACCACCGGCGTGCCGACAGGGAAGAGCTGATCGAACTCCTCGTCCGGCAGTCCATGCGGATGCTCGGAGGTAGGCTGCAACGCCATCAGATCCACCACATTGACCACGCGGATGCGCAGGTCGGGCACCTTCTCGCGCAGCGTGCATACGGCGGCCAGGGTTTCCATTGTGGGCACGTCGCCGCAGCAGGCCATCACCACGTCGGGGTTGCCCTCGTCGTTCGAGGCCCAAGGCCAGACGCCGAGTCCGATTGTGCAGTGAGCGATGGCCTCGTCGATGGTTAGCCACTGCGGCGCGGGCTGCTTGCCGGCGACGATCAGGTTGATGTAGTTCCTGCTGCGCAGGCAGTGATCGCCCACCGAGAGCAGCGTGTTGGCGTCCGGCGGCAGATAGATGCGCACCACGTCGGCCTTCTTGTTCATCAGGTGGTCGATGAAGCCTGGGTCCTGGTGGCTGAAGCCGTTGTGGTCCTGCCGCCAGACCAGCGAGCTGAGCAGATAATTGAGGGACGCAATGGGCTTGCGCCAGGGTATCCCGCGCGTGACCTTCAGCCACTTGGCGTGCTGGTTGGCCATCGAGTCGATGATGTGGATGAAGGCCTCATAGCAGGAGAAGAACCCGTGGCGGCCGGTGAGCAGGTAGCCCTCGTACCAGCCCTGGCACATGTGTTCGCTGAGCACCTCCATTACGTGGCCGGTCTCCGACAGGTTCTCGTCCACCGGCAGAGTTTCGGCCATCCAGGCCTTGCCGGTTCCGGTAATCACATCCTGCAGACGGTTTGAAGCCGTCTCGTCGGGACCAAAGACGCGGAAGTTCTTCTGGTCCTTGTTCGCTTCCATGACGCCGTGGAGCAGGCGGCCCAGGACGCGCGTAGTTTCAACGTCGGCCTGGCCGCGGCCTTCTATCTTCACCGCGAAGTCGCGGAAGTTGGGTACCTTGAGCGGTTTCAGCAACAGGCCGCCGTTGGCATGGGCATTCATTCCCATGCGCAGCTTCCCCTTGGGCGCGATCTCCGCCAGGTCCTCGCGGAAGTGGCCCTTCTCGTTGAAGAGCTCCTCGGGCTTGTAGCTGCGCATCCACTCGTCGAGCATGTGCAGGTGCTCCGGCTTCTCGAAGATCTCCGACAGCGGAACCTGGTGGGCGCGCCAGGTGCCTTCCACCGGCTTGCCGTCCACGAACTTGGGTCCGGTCCAGCCCTTGGGCGTGCGCATAATCAGCATCGGCCAGGCCGGGCGGTCGGTCGAACCTTCCTCGCGGGCTGCCTTCTGAATGGCCGCGATGCGGTCCAGCATAATGTCGAAGACCGCCGCGGCCTGCTGGTGCATCACGGCCGGGTCGTCGCCCTCCAGCGTGAAGGGTTCGTAGCCGTAGCCGCGCATCAGACTCTCCAGTTCGGCATGGGGAATGCGCGCCAGAATCGTGGGGTTGGCGATCTTGTAGCCGTTCAGGTGCAGGATGGGCAGAACCGCGCCGTCGGTCAGGGGATTGAGGAATTTGTTCCCGTGCCAGCTGGTGGCCAGCGGTCCGGTTTCAGCCTCGCCGTCGCCCACCACGCAGGCCACGATCAGGTCCGGATTGTCGAAGGCCGCGCCGTAAGCGTGAACCAGCGAGTAGCCCAGCTCCCCGCCCTCGTGGATCGAGCCCGGAGTCTCAGGAGCCACGTGGCTGGGAATGCCGTAGGGCCAGCTGAACTGCCGGAAGAGGCGCTTGATGCCGTCCTTGTTCAGCTCGATGTGCGGATAGATCTCGGAGTAGGAGCCCTCCAGATAGGTGTTCGCCACGATGCCCGGCCCGCCGTGCCCAGGGCCGATGATGTACATCATGTTCAGGTTGCGCTCGCGGATCAGGCGGTTCCAGTGCACATAGAGAAAGTTGAGCCCCGGCGTGGTGCCCCAATGGCCCAGCAGGCGCGGCTTCACGTCGTCCAGAGTCAGTGGACGCTCCAGCAGCGGGTTGTCTTTCAGGTAGATCTGGCCGACGGAAAGATAGTTGGCGGCCCGCCAGTAGGCGTCCATCTTGGCCAACAGTTCCGGGCTGAGGGGGGATTTGCTCGCAGCTTCGCTTGCCATCTTTTCGGTCATGTCGCACCTTTCAACGGTTGATTTCCGTGCCACGATAAGCCTACCAGCCGCCGGTTGCGCAGCAGGTGATTCGAGTCACAAGCGGATGGGACGGCGACCCATTCTTTGGGACTGAAAAGTCCGTTCTATCTCCAGCGGGATTCGGCTATCGCCAATCGATCGCGACCACCTTGACACCGGCGCCGATGGCGGGGTTCAATCGAATCTTGCCCCCATTTGCGCGGCTGTTTGCGATGAAAAGCCCGGGGGACGAGCAAGGGAGCCAGGTGCAGCGATGAACGGTCTGCTTTGGATCTCGCAGTTGGTGCTGGCGGGCGTGTTCGCGGTCACGGGAGCCACCAAGCTTTTTGCCTATGAAAAGCTGGTGAAAACTTTGGAGAGCCGGTCGAAAAGCGGGCGAGTCGGGGTGTCGCGCGGACAGGCTGCCCTGATCGGCCTGCTGGAGATTGCGGGAGCGGTGGGTGTTTTGACGCCGGCCGAACTTATTCCCGCCAACCTGCCTACTCACCTTTTTGTCCGGCTGGCGGCCGGCGGCCTTGCGCTGTTGATGGTGGCTGCCGGCATCTATCACCTGCGCCGCCAGGAGTCGGCCGCGCCGGCGGTTTCGCTGTTTCTGCTGGCCGTCTTCGTGATCTTCGGACGCTGGCCCAGGTAGGGGCGCCTGGTGCTTTCCCAGGTCCCTCCGCCGTGGCGGACGAGGGACCTGGGGCACCCATGGCTTCTGCTTGGATTACGAAATCTCGCGGACGCAGCACTAGAAATAGCGCTTGAGTTTGAGGATTTGCGACTCGAAGCCGTACCACAGCGCGCTGGCCACCGCGGTTGTAGCCGCCAGCCGGAAGGCGACCACTGCCAGGCTGCCGGCCATTCCATAGCGGTCCATGCGCGCGTCGAACCAGCCAAAGTAGATGAAGACCATGATGTGCGTCATGTAGAGGCCGTAGCTTATGCGGCCATAGAAGGCGAGCGGTCCCCGGCGTAGCGCGGCGTTGAGCGGATTCCACGCCCCGGTCGAGGCGATCGAGGCCAGCACCGCGCCGGCAAAGCCTACCGACAGCGCCGAATCGAGAAAGGCTGTGCCGCCGGCCACAGTCGCCGCGGCCGCCACTCCCAGTGTCAAACCGCCCAGGCCCATCCATAGCCAGACCCGCCGGCTGAGCGGGAGCGTATGCAGCCCCAGAGCCAGCAGGCTGCCCCAGGCGAGGCCGTCGAGATGCGTCAGCGTGTGAGTGGGCGTGATCCAGGCAAAGTGGGTCAGCCGGAACAGAGGCGCGGCGGCCAGCGCCAGCGCCAGAAAACCAGCCAGAAGTGCGGGCCGGCGCAGAACCCGCACCAGCGGCGCCCAGAGAAAGTAGTACTGCTCCTCGATGGCCACGGCCCAGGTGGGCCCAAGCGCCGCCGGCAGATTGAGGTGAAACAGGTTCTGCACGAAGAAGATGTACGCCAGCCAAGGCGCTCCTTTGACGGCCTCCCAGGTCCCCGTGCCGACAAACCACTGCGACTGCCAGTAGCAGACCGCCAGGACCAGCGCGTACACCGGCCAGATGCGCAGCGCCCTGCGCGCATGGAAATTGTGGAAGTAATGCGGCTTGTCCCGTGTCGCCAGCAGGTTGGAGGTAATGAGAAAGCCGCTCAGAGTAAAGAAGAGCGTCACCCACGCCCAGCCCCACAGCGATGCGGAATAGATCCAAGTGCCTTCCAGGCGCGGATGGCAGTGATAGACCACAACGGCCAGAATCGCGAGCCCGCGCAGCCCCTGCAGTTCAGGGATGTAGGACGGCAGCCAGGTTGGGCGTTGGATGGGCAAGCTCGTGCGTCGAACTCTTAAAAGGACCGTCTCAATCGGTGTCTTTAGCAAATCCTTCCACAATCCAGCCTGCCAGCCAGAGAACCGCTCCCGGGATGACCAGGGCAATCAAGGCGAGTAACCCGGATCCGATGCTAAAGGATCCGCGCAAGTAGTATGCGAGGTACGCCTCGCGGCCCATGAATAACAAAGCAATGAGCGCGGGAATCAGCATGATCCATCGTCCCGCATGCCGCATTCTTCTTGCCCCTGCGATTACATTCATCTCTCCTCCTTACAAACCAGCCTCACCCTGTAGTCAGCAGGACGTCGGACACTCAACAAGCCGTCTCAATCGGTGTCTTTGGCAAAGCCTTCCACAATCCATGCAGCAGGCAAAAGAAGTACCCCCAGGATCGCGATGATGAGACCCAGCCAAGCCACGCGAAGCGGCCCGGTGTCGCGTTCAGCGATGGCAACGAACACCAGAAGCCCATTGATGCACAGGGAGATGATGAGTGTCCTCTCTCCCACTAGCCGCATCCTTCTCGCTCCTTCGATTACGTTCACCTCTCCTCCTTACGAACAAACCAACCTCGCCGGATGCCCCAGGTCTCGATTCTGAGACCTGGGATGCCACAAACCTCAATCCAGCACGAAAAAATTAGTCCGTAGTCCCTCAGTCCCTAGTCCCTCGTGTCTCACCCCGCCGCCAATTGTTTAGCCCTTTCCGTGGCCCGCATCACGGCCTTAATGAGAGTGACGCGCAGGCCGCCTTCCTCCAGTTCCAGAATGCCGTCGATGGTGCAGCCGGCGGGCGTGGTTACGGCGTCTTTCAGCATGGCCGGATGATAGCCGGTTTCGAGCACCATCTTGGCGGCGCCGAAGGCGGTCTGCGCGGCCAGTTGCGTCGCCGTATCGCGCGGCAGGCCCACCTTCACGCCCGCCTCGGCCAGGGCCTCGATGATGATGTAGATGTAGGCCGGCCCGGAGCCGGAGAGCCCGGTCACGGCGTTCATGTGCTTCTCGTCCACGGTCACCGCGCGGCCCACGGTCTCAAAGATGCGCTCGGCCATCTCCATCTGCGCAGATGAGACGAAGCGCCCTCTGCACAGTGCGGTGGCGCCGGCACCCAGCGCCGCGGGCGTATTGGGCATGGCGCGGATGACGGCGATCTCCAGTCCCGCCGCCTCTTCGATGGCCCGCGTCGTGACCGAGGCCGCGAAGGAGATCAGCGTCTTCTCCCTGGTGAGCGCGGGGCGAATCTCTTCCACCAGGGCCGGCACCTGGAAGGGCTTCACACCCAGCAGAATCAGATCGGCCTGCCTGGCCGCTTCCAGGTTGTCGGTGCTCACGTCCACGCCCCACTGCGTGCTCAACGCCAGCGCCCGCTCGGCGTGGCCCACGGTGGCGTGAATCAGGTCGGGATTGAAGAGGTTCTGCTTCAGGAAGGCTTGCAGCAGAATCCCGCCCATCTTGCCGGCGCCCAGAATGGCCACCCGGACGTGGGGCAACTGCGCGGTTACTTCAGTGGCCTCTACGGCTATCTCCGCCATGGTTTTCCTTGTCTTGGATGAGAGTTGTACTGCTCAATTCAAGGATACTCGCATCCGCCGCGTGGCGGCGGTCACGCTTGCTTGGGCGGCGATCTCGACCTATTTGCTGAGCAGCGCCTCATTGGCAAGGAAGCCCGTCAGCGCATCATCCGTATTCTTGTTGAGGTCTGCCGTCGGCCAGGAAGAGCTCCAAATCAAATACCCGCTCGGAAGCATCAGAGTCTTCTCCCCGGCCTGGATCGCGCCCAGCATCGTCGTCAACCAAGCACGATACTCCAGCTGATAAGGCCCGGCAGCCTCCATTCCCGGCTCCGGGTTGCGAAGATCTGCAATGTGCTCTCCGAGATGGGTCATGGCCCTGCCCATCACATCCCCCTTCAATCTTGTCCCGTCAAAGGTGCAATTGAAGAGCACGCCGTCCGGGGAATCACCCTGACCTTTCGACTCATCCTTCTGGGCGGCTTCGTTGGCAACCCCGAAACCAACAATTACGCCGTTGTCTTCGCCCGGTTTGCCGAAGGCATCGATCGCCCGCTTTGGCTGGTCCTTCAAGGCGCTGCCTGATCCGAACTCATGTGCAACCCGGCTTCCGGCATCCGAATCGGCCGGGGACCCGCCCGTTGCCGCTGGAGTCTTTGCGTAATCGATCTCCCGTGGCGTAACATCCGCGACCGACTGAAGCACCAGGCGTGCGCTGTAGGCGTTCAAATTCCCAAAGCCGCTGATGCCCACGATCTTCCCCGAACTGTCGCGCCGCAGCCCCGGCTCAGTTCCATCCAGCAGGCCCACCAGAGTTGCGCTCACCTCATAGCGAACGCACCCCAGGCACATGGTGCTGCCCTTGTATGGGGTTGAAAGCAAGGAATCGAACTGTTTGAATTCCTTATTCTTATCGAGCTGAACCGGAGTCCGCTCGACAGCCGTCACGGTTCCTGCAAAGTTCTTGGCCGGCTGCAACTGCAGGGTCGCCGCTGGTCCCGCTTTGCCCTTGGTTCCTTCCGGGTAGGAAAGCCAAATGGCGTTTACGTTCTGGCCGCATCCCCGACCGCGCACAACAAACTGGTCGAAACCGGCGCTTACCGTGCCTTTGACGCGAACCATCTTCCCGTTGAACGACGCGGGGTTCTTGAGAATCTCGCAAACGGTTGCATCCACCGTCTGCGCGTGCAGGCAGCATGAGAATGCGCCCGCAAGAGCGATGGCAATAAGGCGTTTCATTCGAGTTCCTCCCACGGATTGAAAGCCCGGGCTGGAATCCAACTCCAGCCGGCATAACGAAACCATCTGATTGGAAACTCACAAGGCTATCACGTCCGCCGGGTCCGTTGTCTGCCGCCAATTTCTGCCCAGCGCCCTTCTGGCTGGCGATCCACGCATCGATCCACTCCGAGAGCACGTCCAGCGGCAGGGCACCAACGATCCGCAGATCGCCATGGCCACCGACCTGGTGGCTGTGCTGGAACGCGGCGACCTGGTCGCAACGCTCCAACAGGGCGCTCTGCCCGCCGTGACCGGAGGATCGGGAGCGGTCGATATAGCCCGCAGTCTCTCGCCTTTTGTCATCCTTTACGACGATCAGGGCCACACCCTCGCCTCGCAGGCGCTGCTGGACGGCAAGGCCCCGGTTCCACCGGCCGGCATCTTCAACTACGTTCGCAGCCACAACGAAGACCGCTTCAGTTGGCAACCCCGCCGCGGCGTCCGCATCGCCGCCGTCATTCAGCGAGTGAACGGGGAACATCCCGGCTTTGTACTGGCCGGCCGCAACATGCGCGAAGTGGAATCTCGCGAAGCGCTGGTCGGCCAGTTGGCCGGTTTGACATGGATCGGGATGCTGGGGGTGATTCTGGTTGGAACCGTGGTGTTTGGCTGGTACACGCGGCCGAAGGCAGCGTAAGTGCTGACCGCTCCATTCAGACGCGAATCAATTCCACTGGAACATCAACCTGACACTGGCTCCAAAGCCGTTCGGTTGTCCAGGCGGTCGCCCGTTTGCTCTTGGCGAGCGCCAGACAAGCTCGATCTCCGAGCGAAAGCGCTCGACTGAAATCGACATAGGCAGCCGCAACCTCCGCCTCGGCCCTTCCAAAGGGAACCACTTCGACGCCAGCGAGGATCGCCGAAAGCGTCTCTCCTGAAAGACTCAGCTTCTCTCTCTGCATCCGCGTGAGAATCTCGCACCAGTTCACCGAGCTGATGGCGATCTGCACCGCGGAACCCAACTCGGCCGCGTCGAGGAGCCCGTCCACGCGTTCTCCGCCGGGTTCCTTCAGAATCATCGCCAGAACAGCGGAAGCATCCAGAACAATCCTATTCACGCGCCGCTTCCTCTCGCCGTTCCGCTAGAAACTCGTCTAGAAGTCCTTCCATGCTCCCTCGTTGCTTGATAATGTCAGCCCGGACACTCTCCAGCGCCATTTTTCTGCTCAAAATCCGAATTGCACCTTGATCGCTGCTAACGGTCAGCCGGTCCCCAACTTTGAGACCCAATTCCCTCCGGATTGACGCAGGGAGAACAATCCTGCCACTTTTCCCCAAAACTACCGTTTCCGTCGCCATTTGGCACCTCCATATGATTGTGGCATATTGTTAGGATTCTGTCACAATTGCGATGTACGCGCCCATGGTATTGAATGCATCCATCGGTCGCTTGACTTCTGACCGCACCGCTCTCGTAATGGACTCGAGGCGCTTGGCTGCCGCAACGGAGGAATGAAAATGGCACTTGAGGCAAGAGGCGGAGTGGTTGGGAAGGTGTGCGCGACGTGTGATACGTGGAAGCCGCTCGACGATTTCTACAAAGACGGTTCAAAAGGACCAACGCAGGGGGGAAGGCATTGCCGATGCAAAATCTGCTACAAGCGAGGACGCGCGGCTCAGAAAGCAAATCGGGACACTATTTAACGAGCTTCGGAAGCACGATGCATTGACCCACGTTATCGTCAGTCGATCTCTCAGAAGAGAACGCATGCCTTTTCTCGGTCGTCCATTTTGATGTATACCTTCCGCTCGACAGACGCATATCGATGTGAAACCCGACGCTCGCGTCGGAGGTGCTTGTGTAATGGAGGTCCAAAGTGAGCTCGTCCTCCGACTTTACAACGTCAAGTGAAGTACCGCTACCGTCGGGCTTCCAGTGCGCCACTCCGTTTCGGAAGGATTCGGCAACGGCGGCGGCAGAAACGTTTTCAGTGCCATTGTAGAACCGTGTGAAATCAAATACAGAAACTCCATCGCGGAGCAAGAAGAAATTGTCGTTGCTTGGTGTGTGCCCCCCGAAGGGCAAGTCGCGCGGCAAGCCGAAGCAAGCCCAAGTCGCGGCCTTGAGAGCCCTGTCACCGCCTTGCCACATTTGTCTGAAGGTCGTGCAAGCCTTCCCCTCTGGGCACTCTGGAATCGCCACGGGTTTGTCTCGCACATCGCGTTGAGGGCGACTTTCTTGTGCCTTGCATGGAATTAATGAGACGAAGATCAATCCGACACACAAAGCGGTTCTCACGCTTCTGCTCCTGACCTGTGGTGGATTCCGATTCGCCGATTAGATTAGCACAAGCTGAGGATCAAGGCCCTCCTTGGCGGGTCGAAGTTTTGTGGAACATTGGATAAAATCTACTCCCACTCGATCGTTCCCGGCGGCTTGGAGGTAATGTCGTAGACTACGCGGTTGATGCCGCGCACCTCGTTGACGATGCGGCTGGAGATGCGCTTGAGCACCTCGTAGGGCAGCGGGGTCCAGTCGGCGGTCATGCCGTCCTCAGAATGCACGGCGCGCACCGCCGCTGTGTAAGCATAGGTTCGCTGGTCGCCCATCACGCCCACGCTCATCACCGGCAGCAGGACGGCAAAGCTCTGCCAGATGGCCGAATAAAGCCCGGCCGCCTTGATCTCGGCGACCACGATCTCGTCCGCATCCTGCAGGAGCGCCACGCGCTCCGGCGTGACCTCGCCCAGGATGCGCACGGCCAGGCCGGGGCCGGGGAAGGGCTGGCGGCCGAGAATCTCCTCCGGCATTCCGAGGTCGCGGCCAATGCGCCGGACCTCATCCTTGAATAGATCCCTTAGCGGCTCAATCAGCTTCAGCTTCATCCGCGCCGGGAGCCCGCCCACGTTGTGGTGGCTTTTGATGGTCTGGCTGAGGCCTTTCACGCTGCTGGACTCGATCACGTCCGGATAGAGCGTTCCCTGGACGAGCCAGTCGAGTTTGGCATCGGGCCCGCCGGTTTCTTTGGCGATCCGCCTGGCCTCATCGTCGAAGACGGCAATGAACTCCGCGCCGATCCGCTTGCGCTTGGTCTCCGGGTCGATCACCCCGGCCAACCGCGCTAGGAACCGCTCGCTGGCGTCCACGGCGACGATCTTGAGGCCCAGCCGGTCGCGCAGGTTTTTCTGGACGTTGACAAACTCATTCTTGCGCAGGACGCCGTTGTTGACAAAGACGCAGGTCAACTGGCTGCCGATGGCTTTGTGGACCAGAACAGCGGCCACCGACGAGTCCACCCCGCCGGAGAGTCCGCAGATTACGTGCCCCGCGCCCACCTTGTCGCGGATCGAAGCCACGGTGGATTCGATGAAGTGCGCCGGTGTCCAGTCGCCCGCAGCGCCACAGATGGAAAAGACGAAGTTCTTAATGATCCGCGGTCCCAGCAGCGTGTGATGTACCTCGGGGTGAAACTGCACCGCCCAGATGCGGCGCTCCTCGTTGGAAATGGCGGCCAGCGCGTTTGCTGAGACCGCCGTGCGATGAAAGCCCGTTGGCAGCTCCAGCGCCTCGTCGCCGTGGCTCATCCAAACCGCGAGAGTTGGTGGCAACCCCGCAAACAAAGGTGTTGCGCTATCCTCGATGGTCACTTCGGCGTGGCCATATTCGCGCTTGTCGCCCGGCTGCACCTTTCCGCCCAGGTGATGGACGATAAAATGCAGCCCATAGCAGATGCCGAGCACCGGCACGCCCAGTTCCAGCATCCGCGGGTCGGCCGCCGGCGCATCCGTGTCGTAGACCGACGACGGCCCGCCGGAGAGAACCAACCCGAGGGGTTGCAGAGCCTGAATCTCGTTGAGCGGCGCAGTGCAAGGCAGCACGACGGAGAAGACATTTTGCTCGCGAATCCGCCGGGCAATCAGTTGCGTATACTGCGAGCCGAAATCGAGAATGACGATAGTCTGGGAGGCCACTCCCCAGTGTGGCAGGGGCACGGGCGGGATGTAAAGACTTGTGGAGGTCTCAGTTCCATGCAAGGAAGCCCGCGAGTGTCATCATATCCCCGAGCACTTGGCCACCGACGCTTGCACCGGGCGGGACTGGCGCCCAAGCGCTATTGCTGGCTCTGTTTGGCCTTTTGCTTGGCTTCTTTGGCTTCCCTGGCGGCCTTTTTTTCAGCCGCGTCCAATGCGCGGACCTGGGCATCGAGGCCGTGGGTCGGATCCCTATGGAAGAGCTTGCGCGAGATATCCGGCCAGAACTCCTGGAAGATGGAACCCGCGCCGCCCTCGGCGGTCACCGTCAACCCATTGCTGATGGTCTGCCCAACGCCGGAGTTGCCGGAGGGATAGTAGAGATTGGAAATCGCTCCCGAGATGATGTTGCCCGCTACATTGGAGTAGTTGGGCTCCCACTTGCCGGTATTGTCGTGCTTGCAGATGACGTTGGTGGCCAGGGAGTAGAGTATCCGGTGTGTTGTGGTTCCGTGGCCCAGGCGGAAGTAGCGTGGATCCTGATGCAGGATGGAAGGCAGAATGCCGTTGCCGATAATGCTTCCGTCGAAGGCATCGAGATAAGCAGCCCCGGACCGTTTTCCATAGCCCTTGATACCCCATCCGAAGCCTTGGTCGTCGTCCAGGGCTTCGTGGTAGCCGGCCACCAGGAATGCTGCCGCGAATTCCACCGGATCGGTGGCCGAACGAAAGGCAAGGCCCATCTTCTGGCCCGCGCTAAGCGAGACGGCATCGCTGCGGTAAGAGGTGTTGAAGGCAGGCACAATACCGACTACCCGCTGCTTCTCCTCCTCTTTTATCTGCTCATCGGCCTTCTCGTGTTGGCTTTTTTCCGCGGCAGGCTGCGGAGGAGTTGTCTGAGAGCTGGAACTGCCCTGGGAGGTGGAGCCTGGGGCCGGCGGCTGCGCGCTCTGGCTTTGCCCGGCCTGGGTCTCTTGCCCGAGGGGCTTGACCGCGGCCAACTCTAATTGCGGCTGGGGAACCTCAGGAAGCTCTAAAGCGGCGTTTGCGATCGGGCCGACGCCCTGTTCCTGGGAAAAAAGATGCGGGGGCAGCACCAAAAGAACGATGCCCGCAAGAAATGTTGCAGGGAAAAGACAAAAACCTGAGCGCATCCATTCACCAGTGGCAGTGTGGCGCCCGTGAGGACCGCTCACCGAGACAAGGCGAACAGGACCTGGGGACGCCACCTACGAGGCTAAATCACCCCGCCCGGAGGCATGCGTTAAAGTTCCGCGACAGGGGCTACGTTTCATTGCGGGTACACGGTGCCTTTTGGTTAGACGCAACTTCACGCTCTGTGGACCCAGAGAAACCCCTGGCCAGTCCCGGCAGTCCTGCGCGAGAACCATGCAGGGGCTCTATTGGACCGCCTGACGGCTCTTGATCTCGTTCAGGGCCAGCTCGACCTTGTCCTGGCTTTCGAGGGTCTGGAAGCGGTCTTCGAGGGTATCCGCGACCAGGACCTCGCTGGCGGCGGCATTCTCGGCGGCCTTGATACGGACGCGACTCTTCAGCCGTCCCATGGCGTTGTCCTGACCAGCACCGACGGCTTGGCGGGCCTGTGTGGCCCGGCCCACAACTTTGGCGCGGCGATGCTCGGCCACCAACATCTCGCAGTGGGCACGGGTCTCGTTCAGCTTCTGGTCCAGCTTGTGCAGGGCCTGACGCAGTTCATCGGCCTCGTGCTTCTGATCCTCGGCCTGGGTGGTAAAGCCCTTCACCAACTCGTCGTGGCTCAGAGCGCGTTCCAGGGCGGCGCGGGCCATGTCGTCCTGTCCTTTCTGTACGGCCAGCTCGGCCTTGCGCCGCCACTCCGCCGCCTGCTCCGCGTGCTCGGCGCGCTTCTTGTCGAGCAGGTGCTGGTCGGCGATGGCGATGGCCACCTGGGTCTTGACCTGGAGCAACTGGTTTTCCATGTCCAGGACAATCTGTTTCAACAGTAGCTCCGGATCTTCGGCCTTCTCGACCAGCTCGTTCAGATTCGCGCGGAGCAGGGTGCTTACTCTCTCCAACAGTGCCATAACGTCCTCCTTGTTTCAACCTCTTCGTAACTCGTTTGTCCGCGGGCGCTAATTGCCGGGATCGGATGCAGCAATGAAAGCCCGGATAACTTGGGTCTGGCCTTCGCACACGGAACTATACTTTTGCGCCAGGTCGGCAAGCGCATGGCTTTGAAGCTGTTTCATAAGCTCCCGGCGAGCCTGTGATCCCGTGGCTGGCAAAGTGGTATCCGACTTCGCCTGGTTCATGTTCGACAAAAACAGCTGCCGCGCGTTTATCACTCCGTGGAGAAAATTAAAGTCAGGATGGTTCAGGTGGGCGTCGATGTAGGACTGCGGGATGCCGGACAGTCCAATCCCACTCACCGAGGCCGTGATTTCTTCAGCCATTAGGCCGTCAAGCTTGATCTCCTTTGCCGGCGACTGCAGCGTTCTTGCAGTCTTCTCCGCAATGGCATCGAAACCGTCGACGCTCGGGTCGGGACTGGCTGCCAGAAGATTGGCGTCTCGCTTGGTCTCCAATGCGGCCCCGATCATCTCCTCTTCGATCTTATCCAGTTGCTTCTTTGAACCCACTCGCGTTCCGTCTGTGTACACGATGGCTTCGATGCGCAGGCTGCGATCCGACTGGTTTCCGCCAGAGAGTTCCCTCACACCGAACCCCACAGCCACGGTCGCTCCAGGAGCAATGGCCCCTGCACCAGTGATGAAAGCGTTCATACCCTTCCCAACTCCATCCATTCCATTTCCATCCTGCTTAAAGACCCAGAATTCAAGGATCGTCCGTTCCGAGATGTTCTTGAAGGTGAAGGTCATGCTGTCACTCGTAAAAGGCTCGATGCTGACCAGTTGGACTGAGTTCGGCGGCGCCTCGACCTTCCAGTTGGCAACCTCCTTCCAGTCGGCCGCGTCCTGAGCCAACACGAGTGAAGCCAATCCAGGGCAAAGAGCAATGCCGAGAACTGCCGCGCGAAGATGACGAAAGCCGTGAACCATGATTCCTCCTTTCCGAATAGGGCGCGCCACGCCGCCTCGCTGGAGCGGTTCCACCGTTTCCGTGACGGGGAACCGCTCTGCGCGCGAGTAACTACTCCTCTTTCTCCGCCGGCTTGGTCTTGATGGCCTTGACATTGGACATGAGCTGCTTGATGTCCATGCCGCTGAGAGCCTCAAAGAGCGCCGGAACCTGGGCGGCAATCCGCGTCATGTCGCCGGTGATCTTGTGCGCTCCGCCGGCGTCGTCGCTGCCGGTCGAAACGATGGTGATCTTGTCCACCTTGCTGAGCGGCTCGGCCATGGCGCGGACGACGTCGGCCATGTTGGTGAGCAGCTTGTCGACCACGGCGGCCTGGTTCCACTGCTGGTAGGCCTCGGCCTTCACGTTCATGGCCTTAGCCTCCGCCTCGCCCTTCTTGAAGATGATGCTAGCCTCGGCTTCGCCCTGGGCGAGGATGGCGAATGCGCGGCCCTCGGCTTCGACGGTCAGGCGCGACTTCTCCGCGTTGGCCAGGTTCTCAATGCGCTGGCGCTCGATTTCGGCGGCCTTGAGGACGGTGGCGATGAGCTGCTTTTCGTTGCGCAGGATCTCGGCTTCCTGAACCTTGATCTGGCCTTCCTTTTCAACCTGCTGCACCTTCACCTGCTCGGTGGTGACCTGCTGCAGCATGACGTTGGTCTGGAGTTCGTAAGCCTTGTCGGCCGTGGCCTGCTGGCGGCGGCTCTGCTCAGCGAATTGCGCCTTCTTGATCTCCAGGTCGCGCTGCGCCTCGGCCTGGCGGGTCTGCGAGGCGGTCTCGGCAATGACGCGCTCCTGATCGGCCTGAGCCTTGGCCACTGCGGACTCGCGCAGGGCAATGGCGCGCTTGATGGCGGTGTCGCGCTCGGCATCGGCCGTGGCCATCTCCGCGTCGCGCTTGATGCGGGCCACGTCGGGGCGGCCCATGTTGGAGATGTACTCGTTCTTGTCGCGAACTTCCTTGATGGTGAAGGAGATCACCTCCAGGCCCATCTTGCTCATGTCGCCCGCGCAGGTGGCACGCATCCGCTCACCCACCATCTCCGGCTCCTTGACGATCTGCTCGACGGTCAACTGGCCGATGATGCCGCGCAGGTGGCCTTCCATGACCAGGCGGATCAGCCCCTCGCGCTCGCCCGGGTCCTTGGAGAGGAACTGCTCGGCGGCGGTGAGAATGGAGGCCTGGTCGCTGCGCACCTTGATCTGCGCCACCGCCTCGACGGTGACTGCAACTCCCTGTTTGGTATAGAGATCCTGCTGTGGCGCTACGTCGAAGCTCATCAGCTCCAGGCTCAGCTCACGGCAATTCTCCACCATGGGAAAGATCACCGTGCCGTGGCCCTTGACGACCCTCGGGCCGCGGAATCCGTAGACAATCAAGGCCTCGTTGGGCCCGGCCTTGCGATACATCCTGGCCAGCAAGCCCATGAGCAGAATCAGGAACAGTATGCACAATCCGACAATAAGAACAATTTCATTCGTCATTGCGATCCCGGCCCTTTCGCCCGGGAGATGTGAGTTGATGGTTTTACCGCTTGGAGCCGGCGTTGCGGCCGCTCCGGGGAAAGAGCTTGGCCAGCAGTCCCAGCAGGAAGATGCCCACCAGGATGGCCATGTCCGTTATCAGCACGGTCGTCTCAGTCATGTGATTCCCGGTCCTTTCAACCGGGAGGGGTTGTTGAGGAAACAGCCAGTCTCGTGATCAGCGGGCCGCCAACCGGCGACTACACGGTTTTCTCCGATCCCTGATCTCCGATCTCTGTTCCCTGTTCCAGTTCCGGCAAATCTTCCCAGCGCCGTACGTAGGCAATTCCGCCTTCGTAGCGGACGACGTAGACCTCATCCTCGTTCTGAATCGGTACATCGTCCTCGGAGCGCGCCGGGGCAGAACGCCGCGCGCCCAGTTGCTCGTAAACAATCTCTCCGGTTCCGCCAGCGCGGATGGAGGCCGAGACCCGGCCCACCACGCCGACGACTGGCGTTTCGTCCGCGGTAAGGTCGTGCTCGTGGGGCAAAAGAACCCTGGTCAAAAACAAGAAGATGATCGCTCCGCCGGCCACGCCGCAGACGAGGGCCAGCACCAGCACGACCGCAGCCACAAAACCGCCGTAGCGCGTCAGCAGGTAGCCGGCTGCGCCAAACCAGCAGAGAAAAACCATGATGGAGAAGGCATTCCACCAGGGAACGGTAGCGACTGCCTGCGGCGACCCGGCGCCTCCCTGCGGGACATGGGCGTGTGGGATTCCTCCATGCGGGATGTGCGCCGCCGTGGGAAGATGCACCGCATGAGGTAGATGAACATGGCCGCCGAAGTGTCCCATGCCGCCCAGCAGCGAAAGTGCGCTCAGAGCCAGTCCAACAACAAAACAAACGAGATAGAAGGATTCCCAGGTCATTTTTACGCTCCCTGCCTCCGTACTCCAGGCTTGCGTGCGCCGCCTTGCCGCGATTTGGTCTGGCGCGTTTTGGTTTGCCGCGGGCTGGCTTGCTGCGCCGCGGGTTCAAGTTTGGGGCGAAGCACTTCGCTGAGGCGCGGCATCAGCCCCGGCGTCTCCAGAATGGCTTCGAGCAATAGCAGACACTCACGCGAGCGCTCGTTGCGAGCCAGGGTGAGCAGGGAGTGCATCAGCTCCGGATCGCGGCGAAAGCGCTCCGCGCCCGAGACGAGCCACAGGTCGAGCTTGTCTTCGACATTGCGCAGTTCGCTTTGCAACTCGGGATGGTAGCCCTCGGGGTCGTCCACCAGGTAGCCGGGATGGACCTTGAAAAACCTGGCGAGGATCTGCCGCGTGGTGTTGGTCAGGTGGGGACGGGCGCCGCTCTCGATCTGCGAGAGGTAGCTCTGGCTCAGCTTGGAGCCGGTTTCGACGGCGATGGCGCGAACCAATTCCTGCTGGCTCATGGCGCGGTCCAGGCCGCGCAGGCTGCCCTCAACCTCGCGCAGGTAACGGATCTTTTCGCCCAGCTTCATATGAGCAGCTCTCAGCTAACGGCAGACAATCTCTCTGCCGGCGTTCGTGGACTTGCCAGCGACGGTATCGCCGTTCGAGCCGAACCAATATCGCAGCGCAAATCGCAATATGCAATAACCATATCGCAATCCGTAATAAAATGCAAGAGGATTTGAGAAATTATTTTGCGCCGGTTCTCTTGCCCGATTTTTCATTGGATTTTGACCGCTGGAATTGTGTAGATTGGCCTCACATCTTGCTCAAGAGGAGGTCGCTTCGATGCCCCATCCCCACCCCGTCGTTCATTTCGAGATCCTCGGTCGTGATCAGAAGCTGCTGGAAGAGTTCTACAAGGGAGTTTTCAACTGGCACATCGACCCCGTCATGGAGGGGTATTCGCTTGTCAAGCCCGGCTCCGGGATCGGCGGGGGTATCGGCGCCATGGGACAAGACCGCCAGCATGTCACGTTTTATGTTGCGGTTGCGGACGTGGAGGCGGCGTTGGCCCTAATCGAAAGCAAGGGCGGGCAGAAAACCTTCGGGCCGCATCCCATTCCGGACGGCGGCATCATCGCCGGGTTCACCGATCCCGAGGGGCATCTGATTGGACTGGTGCAGGGTCCGGCCGGAATGTAGACCTTTTTTTTGCAACAGGATGGGGCCGGATCACGGCCGGCGCACAGATTTGTCTGTAGACATTTCCTGTGCATCGCAGCCATGTCATGGCCCACACTCATCCCGCTAAGTGAAATATGACCCCGGACTGTGACCCTTGGCACAGGCGCTTGTCCGCCGCTGGCCGACAATAGATACGTAAGGCCCGCCAGCCGTCCGCTACGCCGGCCAGGAGAGGATATTCATGAGCGATCTTGCCCCACTGGCCGAAGGCGTAGCCGGTGACCCGCTGGTCGGCCATCCCGCCGACTACCACGTTTTTCATCAGTTCATCGAGCGCTGCAAAGAGCTGCCGGCCATCTCCACGGCGGTTGTCTGGCCGCTTTCGAACGTGGCCCTGAAGGGGACCGTCGAGGCCGCGGTCGAGGGCCTGATCGAGCCTACGCTGATCGGCGACGAAGCGGAGATAAAGGCCCTGGCCGCCAGGATGAGCCTGGACATCAGCGCCTACCCCATCCTCCATGCCGAGACGGAAACGCGGGCCGCCGAGCTGGGCGTGGCCATGTGCCGCTCCGGCAATGCCCTGGCCATGATGAAGGGCAGCCTGCACACCGACGAGCTGATGAGGGTGGCCATGCAGCGCGATACCGGGTTGCGCACTTCACGCCGCATCTCCCATGTCTTCATCATGGATACGCCGGCGTACGCGCGCACCCTGCTGATTACCGACGCAGCCATCAACATCGACCCCGAACTCGAAGACAAGATCCACATCGTGCAGAACGCCATCGATCTGGCCCATGCCCTGGGAATTCCCGAGCCCAAGGTGGCGCTGCTTTCGGCCGTCGAGACAGTCAACCCCAAGATCAAATCCACGCTGGACGCAGCCGCTCTGTGCAAGATGGCCGACCGAAACCAGATCACCGGCGGCATCCTCGACGGGCCGCTGTCCTTCGATACCGCCGTCAGCCAGAAGGCCGCCGGCATCAAGGGGCTGGTTTCGCCCGTCACCGGCCAGGCCGACATCCTGGTCGTCCCCGATCTCGAAAGCGGCAACATGCTGGCCAAGCAACTGGAATACCTGGGCGGCGCGCAACTGGCCGGCATCGTCCTCGGCGCCCGCGTCCCCATTATCCTCACCAGCCGGGCGGATTCGGCTGAGACCCGCCTCACCAGCTGCGCCGTCGCCGTGCTGTTGCACTACAACACCCATCCGCTGGAGAAGGCGTAGGCGGTTTTTCACAGACATGGTGCAAGGTCCTGGGTGGCGCACCCTCACCGCGACTTTGTGGTTGCGGCTAGCGCGGGATTGAGCCCGTTCCATTCTTGGACCGCCGCGCCCTCCTCTGCGAAACTGAAGACGTGCCCAGCCCATTGCCAGCCCTCATCTTCGACCTGGACGGAACCCTGACGGACTCGAAACCGGGCATTGTGGGCTGCCTGAGCAAAGTGATCGCCGCCCACGAGATCGACCCTCAGGGACCGCTGGACCGCTTCGTTGGGCCGCCGATAGAAGAGTGGGCCGCCGCGCTGCTGCCAGCCTCAAGCGAGGAGGCCCGGGCCGCTCTGGCGCGCGACTACCGCGCCTGCTACGACCGCGAAGGCTGGAAAAATAACTCCGTCTTTGCCGGCGTGCGCGAAATGCTGGCCGAGCTTCGCCGGCAGGGGTTTCCCCTCTACGTTTGCACCTCAAAAGGGCAGCACTTTGCTGCGCGGATTCTCGATTACTTCGAGCTGACAGCCCTGTTCTCGGCCATCTATGGCGACAAGGCCGAATACGCCAGCCATAGCAAGGTGGATTTGCTCGCCAACTTGCTGAGGGAATCTTCACTGCAGAGCAATTCTACCTGGATGATTGGCGACCGTGTCTTCGATTTCCAAGCGGCACGAGCCAACAATATCCGTTGCCTGGCCGCTGGGTGGGGCTACGGTTCACCCCAGGAGTATGCCCTGGCGGACGCAGTCGCCGCTGCTCCGCAAGACGTGCCCGCTCTCGTGTTGCCCGGAATCCGGTGATAACTCGCTCTTGATGGCTCTCTTCCCTTCCCCGCTGATATAGTAATTCCTCCGGCTAACGAGGCCGAGTGTAAGAGCGGACGCCAATACGTGAAGGGATGGAACGATGCTTATGCGTGGAGTTGCACTTTGCGGGATCGGCGTAGTCGTGCTGGCTAGCTGTGGGTTGACGCTGGGGGCGCAGAGAGCCGCGCCGGCGGCTTACACGGTGACGGTAACCAACTCGATCTTCGGCCCGGGCGAGCGGACGACGATCTACCGGATGGGATCGAAGGTGCTGGTGGACCAGGTCAGCGAGGCCAGCGCGGCCGATCCCAAGGCGGCGCACATTCGCGGCCTCTTCGATCTGGAGACGCATAGGAACCTTTCCTGGTCCTGGCCCGACAGCTCCGCCGGCTGCTCGAACGGATCCTTCTCCGGCGATTGGGGCGACCCCTTCGGAAACGTGGACGCACTGGCCGGCCAGGCGACCAAACAGGTGGGAACGGAGATGCTTCATGGGTTCGCGGCCAGGATCATGGAGGCCTCCGATCAGGGCAACACGCTGAGGGCGTGGGTGGATACGAAGACCGGGCTGGTTCTGAAGGCGCAGTTAACTCAGCAGGGCGCCCCGCCGAGAACCATCCTCGAGGTTGTGAGCGCGAATTTTGTTCCGCCGCCAGCCTCGGTCTTCGCCGTCCCGGCAGTCTGCGCCGCTGCCGCCGCTACTCCGCCGCCCTTAACGGAGGAGGAAAAGATCGCGGCATTGACCGGAGGCAACCCGCAGGACTTTGTGAAAGCCATCTACGGACCCGGGTCGAAGAACTCCTGCACGGTGCTCTCCCGGGTAGTGAAGGCAGGCAGCATGGAGCCGATCCTGAGCGGATTTCAGGTGGCCGTGGACCTGAACCTCGCAAACGAGCCGCAGCCCAGCTACACGATCGGCCTGAGCCGGGAGGGGCGCGCGACCTTCTCCGGAGGCGGCCTGCACGAAGTTACTTCTCAGATGCGTAACGGGGTGCTGCGAATCGATGGCGCTCCCGACCATTTCGACCTGGAAACGGCTTTTGGCAATGGCGGGTCGGGCTCCGCGCTGATTTATAAGCAATGCTTCGCGCCGCAAACGATGCTACTCTACGTGATCAAGAATCCCGACAAGCTATCCGACGGAGGAGAGTTTTTGTGGGTCAAGTCGGGCAAGTACGCGGCGGTTCCGCGCTGAAGAGATCGCGGCCGACCTGCCGGCTTGCGATGCGGTGGGCGGCGCGATCCGATCCCCAGCGAACCTGTGCGTGGCGGGCGTTTGATTACGGGGCGATCGGCTGGCCGCCTGCTGCCAGCGCCTTGCTGTTCGCCAGCTGTTCCTTTTGCACCTTTGCGGCCTTCAGAATGTCGAGCACGTGGTTCCAGAACGCCGAACCCCCGGAGACCAGCAAACCCGAGATGATCCAGCTCAGCCAGTCCGCCTTGTTCCCGTAGTCAAAGGCTTTGAAATCGGGCATGTTCAGGGGGTTCAGTCCGCTGAGCGCGGTGACAAAGACGCCGCTGAGAATGGCCAGGGTTTGAATGGCGCCGCTGTAGCGGTCCGCTCCCATCTTTACGGCCAGCGCGGTGCCCAGCCACTGCTTGACGGTCTCGGTGACGCGCTCCGACGCGACACTGAGACCGATCATCTGAGTAACGAAAAGTGTCAAACCATCCATTTTGCCTCCAATCTGACGAGCCAGGCAAGGAATCCCTCCATTTCGCGGAGCCGGCGGCGGGGCGCAGGAAGGGGAAGAACCAGCTGACTGCAACGCGTTCTATAGAGCGTAACAGACAGAGCGGTTTTGCGCGAGTAACTTGTGCATTATTAAGAAAGTAATAATGGGGCGGACGGATGCAAGCGAGCTGCGCGACGGCGTTAACGGCGCTTCAGCTCTCGATATAATCCCAGAAGGCGTCGGCCAGTTCGGCGCCGAGTTCGTTGGTCATGCGGCGGGCAGCGCGCTCCACCTCCTCCATGAGGCCGTGCAGGTAGTCGCGGGAGCGGGAGATGGCTACCACGCCGATGGTGGCCGATTGCCAGGTGACCGCCTCGTCCATTTCGGCCACGGAGACGTTGAAGCTCTGCTTCAACTGGTCCTTGAGCGAGCGGACCACCTGCCGCCGGTCCTTGAGCGACTGGGCGTGCTCGATGCGGATTTCTAGCGTGAGTTGGGCGACGGGCATGGCGTCACGGTCTTTCCACCGACAGTGTAAGACTTCGCGGTACTGCCGGGAAGAGTTTTCCGAAGAAAAACCCGGCCGACGCAGTTCGTTAACTAAACGACCACCGCCTGAAAGGCGGTGGGTTTGGTTTGCGACTGAAAGTCGCCGGTTTGCGGCTGAAGCCGCTTGAAAGCTCCCGGCTATGGGCCGGCTCAAGGCTCGCTCGGCGCGGCGATCTTAAAGTTCTCCAGGGTCTTCCCACTGCTGGCTTTCAATGTGGCGTCGGATGGTTTCCTCGTCTACCGCGCCTACGCTCGCGCAGAAATACCCTCGCGCCCAAAGGGGCTGGCCCCAATACCGTTTCTTCAACGGGGGAAATTCTTCCTGCAGAAGGCGGCTCGATCGACCCTTTAAGTACTGCACCAGCTTGGCCGGCGCCAGTTGCGGCGGCACACTCGCCAACATGTGTACGTGATCGCTACCGATTGCACCCTGCACGATCACTACCTCTCGGCCCGGACAGATTTGCCGAAGCAGATCGCGGCGCGGGTGGCGATTTCACCGCGCAGCACCTTGTACCGGTACTTCGTCACCCAGATCAGATGGTACTTCACATCCCATACAGAGTGGGAATTCTGCCTATGCTCGACCATCTTGACATTATCCAGCACGGAGGCTAGAGCATTTCACCTAATGGTGTATAGTATAGGTGGCGATGCTCCGCGCACATGCTATGGCGCGACCTTATTCGGATGATTTGCGGCGCAAGCTGCTTGAGGCCTTCGACCAAGGCAAGGGAAG
>Ga0326728_10002790_pt1 | contig 56936 bp, 47 predicted proteins | sample MB3enrmetagenome_FD_207602 | JGI IMG/M metagenome (GOLD analysis project Ga0326728, IMG submission 207602) | Lab enriched peat soil microbial communities from McLean, Ithaca, NY, United States - MB31MN | ecosystem: Environmental > Terrestrial > Soil > Wetlands > Peat | place: USA: New York... | reverse complement strand
CGCGGATGTAGAACACGGCGGCGAGGATGACGAGGACGATGAGGAAGTGGTCCAGAAGACCGGCTGATGCCACCGACTGGCCAACCGCTCCCCCAAAACGGTTAAGCACCCGGGGCGGACTGTCAACTGGAGCGTATCGGTGACCCACAGATTTCTCCGACGAGGCCAAAATCCTATACCTCCTGCAAATGAGCGATGAGCTTAGCCAGCGTGTGACTTGCGGTTAGCGGTTCCCCGTTGGTGACATCCTGTAGATAGAAGGTCATACCGTCAGACACCCAGGTGTAAGTTTGCGCCGACCTTGATACTCCAGACGCGATCCCGGGCACTATCTGCGCCGGGAGTCTTTCACCGGCTTGCCGTCTTCCAAAACGACGTACGGTGTCTCAATGTAACCGGCCTTGAGGGCTTCGGCCGTGCGCAGCGGGTCGTTGCCGGCGAACACCAGAACCATATGCGCCGGATCGAGCGGGTTCTTCCCCGCAAGCACCAGCGAATTGCGCTCCGATGCATACGTCTTTTCGTCTATTTTGAAGACGGCGCCGTTATAATCGAGACCCAGCTTGCCGGCCCACGCGGCCAGCGCCGAATTGGTCTCGGGGCGGCCGATGAAAATCACGTCGTGGTGTTTCAGATCGTCGTCGGAGACCTCGAAGTCCTTGTATACCGCCACCTCCGCCTGCCTTTCGTCGCGATAGCCACCCTGCAACTGTTCGGCGGCGTAGCGATTGGTCCCGGCTTCGAGGACCGTGCCGTAGACAATCACGGCCGACGCCATGCGGTTCCAGATGTCGCCGGGGAGGTATGCGGGACCATCGCCGGGCTCGGTGAAATCGAACGTCGTTCCGGCCGTCTCCAGGAACGACTGCGCCGTCACGGTTTTCGTCGCGTTCGCCGCGAAATAGCCTGCCATCAATTTGAAGAAGGCATCGTCGCCCATCTTGCGCCGCAGCCCGTCCAGGAACAGCGCGCCTCGAATCTCCTCGATGCGAAAACGATTCGACGCATTATCGGGAGCCAACCTCAGCCCTCGGTAACGAATCCGCCGGGCTTCGATTGCCTGGTCGGGATCGTCCGATTCGAGCACGCGGTAATACGCCGCCGACCCGGCCACAAACCACGTGTCGGCATCGGACGCGGGCAGCATCCATCCTTTCCACAGGCGGTCCTTGTAGGAACTTGCCTTCTTGTCACCGGGCGGCGGAGTCTCTGGCCCTTTCGCTGCCAGCCGCGCTCTCTCATTCTCCCGCACAGCGGTGCGCAGACTCTCCGACGGCTCCGCGCTGAACAACCGGTAGCCGCCGGGATACAGTCCGCGAATGGGGCCCGGGGCGGTCCGCGGCGCGGCCCACACACTCTGGTTGGGGCGGCCGATCTCGGCCCAAACCATCAGCCGGTTCGCCATGTCCGCCGTGGCGATCTTAGCGTCCATAGTGGCGGCTGACACCAGCGGCGCCGTGCGGAAGGCCAGGAAGGCAAACTGTTCGTCGATCTTGCCTTTGTACTTCCCGTAAAGATCCTGCCAAGTGAGGTCGCGAATGTAGGGCACGTATGGCACGTATTCCGGCGTACCCAGGGGATCCGGGTGGGTTTCGAGATTGACGGTCAGGTCCTTGGCGTTGTTGTCGCCCCAGTAAAAGCCGGGCGTTCTGCCGAACCATTCGTTCTTCGTGCTGCGCCACAGCCTGGTATGATTGGTGCCCAGTTCGTACATGGCGATCTCGTTGTTCTTCCCGTCGCCGATGAGCCACTCATTGGTGTACAAGCCGTTATTGCGAGTCCCGAGTTCGCGAACCACCTCGTCGATATTGCCGCCGTACTGAATGGCGCGGCGCGCGCGGAAAGCCACCGGAGTGCCCGTGCTGTTGAACGGCGTCTGGCGAATCGTCGTCTCTGTGAGAACCACGCCGGCATCGTTCTGGTACCAGTCGGTGCCGCTTTCAATTCCGCCGGGATAGCTCTGCATCAGCACGCGGTGTCCGGTATCCGGCTGGATATCGAGCATCACGTTGGTCTGCTCGGCCAGCGCTTGCGACCACCACGTCACGTGGCCGACGATCATTTTGCCGTCGCGCGTGGCCGGCCCGGTCGCGGCGAAAGCGCTGCAATGATCGACGACAGCGTCTTTCTTCGCGGTCCGGGCGTAGCCGGGTGGATCGAACTGAGTGCCTTCCAGGCCGGTCGGCGTCACCTCCACAGCGCCGTTCAACTCGCCCATTTCCACGGTGGTATTGGCCACCACGATGTCGGTGAGATCGAGCTCGCGATCGAGCCACTTGGCGCCGTTGGCATTGGCGCCATCGGCGATGCCGCGCATCTCCTCCAGGATCTCGCGGTCGAAGCCGCGCAGGAATAACGCCCCGGCCGTGGTGCGGTACTGGTTCCAGGTCCGCCGGTCCGCCTTGCCCCCCATGTCGTAAGCGCAGCGCTCCAGATATTCCGGAATCTCGCGGGCCATCAGGTATCCATGTTGATAGCCGCGCTCGTACGGCTTGCCTTCGATGTGCAGGTAGATCCAGCCGGCGGCCGGATAACGGTAAGCCGGGCCGAAAGTCCGCACCGCTTCGCGCGCCGGCCATGCATCCTCGGTCGACACCTCGTCCAAACCGACGCCTTCGAACCAAGCCTTCCCGCCCAGCGCGCCGCCGCTCGCGGCCGTCAGCAGAATGGCATCGTCCGCGCGGCTGGCGACGAACCGGAGGGTGAGGCGCGTCCAGGGGCGTGTTCCGCCGAGCGAGGCGGAGTGGACATCGAACGGCATGGAAGCCATGGTGAGGGCCGCCCCCGTCACGATGGGAGAACGGTCGAGATCGCGCACCGTAAGATTCTCCGTGCGAACCCAGCCGCTCAATTCGTAGTGCTTTCCGATGCTGAGGGACACCGGCGCGGAGCGCACGCAGGCACCGGGCGAGTTCTTGTCAGCCTCCAGCCGAAGAGACTTGTTGGCGGCATGGGTAACCGCCGCATCGGGAGTGGCCGTTCCCCGAACCGCGGCCCAGCCTCCACTTGCATTCTCGAATGACATTTGGAAAAGCGGTGTCGCGGCTCGCGCGGAAAAAGCGAGGCAAAAGCAGCAAATCAGGCGACGCATCCTGAGTCCCTCCTGTCGATTCAGAATATCAGGTGCGTGCCAGTTGGAAGGGTCTGGTTTGGCGGCGGGCGAACCCCATTCACTGTTCCAGCACCACCTTCAGAATCTTGGTCTCGCCATTGTGGATCTCCACCGTGCTGGTGTTCGACAATCCGTCTTTTTCGACCGTGATCTTGTAAATCCCCGGCGCGAGCGAAAGTGGCGCGGGAGTGAATTGCGTGCTCCGCTTTCCGTTCACCAGGATGGCCGCGCCGGGCGGAGCGGTGGACAACATCAAGGTGCCGCCGGACGTTCGCAGAATTACGGCCGGCAGTTCGACCGGGCCCGAGCCCACGTCCACTTCGCGATACTCCACCTGATAGCCGGGCATAGTCACCGCGATAGTGTGGCGGCCGGGCGCCGCATCGAGCGAACAGGGAGTTGTGCAAGCCGCACCGGCACGGCCGTCGAGCGTTACGGTCGCGCCCCCCGGACTGGTGATGAAACTTACGGGTTGCGTCACCGGCGCTGGACGCGACGCGGTACGCCGCGGCGAAGCGGGTTGCGCGCTGGGCTGGGCGGTGGGTGGCTGGGTCTCGGGCGTCGCAGTGTCCGCAGCCGGAGGGACCGCCGGTTTAGTCACGGATGGCGCTTCGGCGGGCGCGGTCCGGTCGGGCGGATTGTCCGCGGATTTGGCACCGGTATCGGCGGGCATAGCCGGCGGCATGGGGCTCGGTTTGGCCTCCTGGGGAGCTTCCTGGGAGGCCGGCGGCGTGCCCGTGGCGGACGCCGCCGGGGGAACGGCCGGCGCGGGAACATCGGGCAGCGGCACTTGCGAAGCGGTGTTGCCCGGACGGTTGGCGGCGCCTCCGGGGGTGAGCCACGGAACCCCGCCTTGCCATCCGATCAGCGCCAACAGCGCGGCCGCCATCAGAATCGCGAGCAGGAATGGGATGAAACTCGATTTGCGGCGCCGGCCCGGTTCGACGGTGGCGGTGGTTTCGCCGTGGCGCGGGTGGCGCGGCGGCGGCAGGGTAGTCGCGGCGTGCGAAATCCGCACCTGGGTCGGCTCGTTGAGCGTTCCGCCACGCGCCATCGGCCGCCAACCCTTGGACGCGGCGCAGGCTTTCTCCAGAGCATCGACGAACTCCACGCAAGTGCGATAACGCGCGTCCGGCTTCTTGGCCAAACCTTTGCGCAGCACGCTTTCGATGGCGCTGCTCAGAGTGGCATTGAGGCGATGCGGCGGAGCCGGCTCTTCCGCCACAATTTTGTAGACCACGGTCGTGAGGTGTTCCCCGGTGTAGGGTTTCTCGCCGGTGAGGATTTCGAAGGCAATCACGGCCAGCGAAAACTGGTCGCTTCGCCCGTCCACCGGTTGGCCTTGCACCTGTTCCGGCGACATGTAGTGGGGCGTTCCGACAATCGAACCGGTCATGGTGAATTGCTCGGAGGCGGTGACCTTGGCGATGCCGAAATCGGTGATTTTGGCGGTGCCGGCGCGCCCCGCGCCGCCGCCCGCGATCATGATGTTGGCGGGCTTGATATCGCGGTGCACGATGCCCTTCTGATGGGCGTAATCGAGCGCCGCGGCGGTTTGGGCCAGAATGCTGAAGATCTGCTCCGGCGCGAGCGGCTGCGGGCCGGATAGCAATTGATCGAGGGTCGGGCCGTCCACATACTCCATGGCGATATACGCCAGGTCGTCCTGCTGTTCCACGTCGTAGACGGTGACGATGCCGGGGTGGGACAGCATCCCGGCCGAGCGCGCCTCGCGAAACAGCCGCTCCCGCAGCCGTTTCTGTTCCTCGGAGTTACGGACGGAGGCGAGCTGAATGGTCTTGATGGCCACCGGGCGACCGATATTGGGGTCGATGGCATGGTACACCACACCCATGGCGCCACGCCCCAATTCGCGAACAATTTTGTATCGCCCGATGCGGTCCATTCAGTACTAGTGATAGCATACGGCTTGAAGGTGCTCCCGTCATCTACTCGTTCACCGGGCACGCTGGCTCGCTACTCGCGAGTGTCGTTGCGAGCGCAGGGTGTAGCAGTCCTGGTGTTCCCGCTGGCGGCGTTGTTCGCAGCCCTGTTCGCCATCTACTGGGCGGAGGGCAGCGTCCGCGATGCCGAGAAGACGGTGGCCCAGGTCTACGACACGCGCTCGGAAATCGCCCAACTCCACAATAGTCTGCTGGAAGCCGAAACGCTGGCCAGCGGATACGCGGTCAGCGGGCAGAACCACTTGCGGGAGTCTTTCGCCGCGGTGCACGCTTCGGTGGAACACTCGTTGGGGCGCTTGCCGGCGCTGGCGGATGGGGACCCGGAAGCGCTGCGGCGGGCCGGCGAAATCGAGAAGGCGGCTGGCGACGGAATGCGGCTGCTGGAGCGGGTGGTGACCTCCGGCGCGGCGCCGCGCGACGCGCAGGCCTCGCACACGCTGATGGCCACCGCGCAAAACCGCCTCAACCTGCTGAACGACTACGAAGAGGCGCGCTTCGACCGGGCACGCGCCGGGCGCGACGGGGCGCGGCGCAGGCTCTTCCTCACGGTCATGCTGTGCGGCGTGGTAGGCCCCCTGGGCGCGTTGTTCGTGCACCTGGTGCTGGCCGGCCGGCTGGTGCGCCGCATTCGCAGCGTGGAGGAGAACGCGCGCCGCCTGGCGCACGGGCTGCCGCTCGCGCCGGTGCCCGCGGGCAACGACGAAATCGCCTCGCTGGCCAAGGAAATCGAAGACGCGGCCGTGTTGCTGAACGCGCGGGCGCGCGCCTTGCGCGAGAATGAAAGGCGCTACCGCGACCTTTTCAACCAGGCTCCGATTCCCTACGAGGAGACCGATTGCGAGGGCGTGGTGCACCAATTCAACCAAGCCGTGTGCCAGTTGCTCAAGGTCACTTCCGACCAGATTTTAGGCTGCCGCGCCTGGGACTTCGTGGCGCCCGACCAGCAGGAACACTTCCGCCTGGCTTTCCTGGAACGGATGCGGACGGGCGTGGAAATCGGCCCGTTCGAGTGCGATTATCTGCTGGAGGACGGTTCGCGCATCACGGTGGAAGTGCGCGAGAATTTCATGCGCGGCGAGAACGGCGAGGTCACCGGGCTGTGCCGTTCCCTGTTGGATGTGACCGAGCGCAACTTGGCGGCGGTGGCCGCGCGAAAAGTAGAGCAGTACGCCATGGAACTGCGCAACAAGAACGAGCAACTGGCCGCCGCGCTGGACGCAGCCCGTTCCGCCACGCTGGCCAAGAGCAAATTCCTGGCCTCGATGTCGCACGAGCTGCGCACCCCGTTGAACAGCATCATTGGATTTTCCGAAATCATGTACGACGGCCGGCTGGGCAATCTGGACGAAGGCCATCGCGAATGCCTTGCGGACATCCTCACCAGCGGCCGCCACCTCTTGCAATTGATCAACGACGTCCTCGATCTCTCGAAAGTGGAAGCCGGCAGGATGGAGTTTCACCCCGAGCCGTGTTCGCTCGAGACATTGGTCGGGGAAGTGCGCGACGTGGTCCGCCCGCTGGCGCAAAAAAAACGGCTGCAACTTACCGCGGAAGTTCCTTCCGGGCTCATGGCGACGCTGGATGCCGCCCGCTTCAAACAGGTGCTTTACAATTACCTTTCAAATGCAGTCAAGTTCACGCCCGCCCTGGGGACGGTCAGCGTGCGCATCGAAACCGAGGGCCAGAGCTTTTTCCGGCTCGAAGTGGAAGACACCGGGGTGGGCATCGATCCCTCCGAAATAGGGCAGTTGTTTCAAGAATTTCAACAACTTACAACCAGCCGGAAGGCCGAGCAGGGCACCGGTCTGGGGCTCGCGTTGACGCGCAAGATCGTGGAGGCCCAAGGGGGCAAGGTGGGGGTGCGCAGCGTGCCCGGCAAGGGCAGCGTCTTTACGGCGGTACTCCCATTACGCAACGTCGCCAGTGCTGCCCAAACGGCGACATAGAAACTACAATGAATTGGCGTGCCGTAAGCTAAAATACTGGTGCCATGGCAGGTGAGCAGATCCTGATCGTTGACGATACTCCGGTGAACCTGAAGCTCACGCGGATTTTGCTCGTTAACGAAGGTTACAAGGTAATGACCGCCGCGACGGCGGAAGAAGCACTCGAGCTGCTTCGCAGCTATCATCCCAAGCTCGTGTTGACGGACGTCCAACTGCCAGGAATGGACGGTCTGGAACTGGCGAGACGCATCAAGCAGGAACCCAGTATGCGCGACATGATTGTGGTCGCGCTGACCGCCTTCGCTATGAAGGGCGACGAGCAGAAGGCCATGGACGCCGGCTGCGACGGGTATATCACCAAGCCGATCGATACCCGCACGTTGGGCGCCCGCCTGCGGGAATATTTCGACCGGCGCGGGGAGGCGCCCAAGCCCGCGCCACTGGCGCAATCGGCGGGCATACCGGAGGCGGATCTGGCCCCCCTGCGGCGCACGTTTCTGGCCGAGGGACAGGAGAAATCGCGCCAGTTGCTGCTCGATATGGACACCCAGTTCAACGCCAAAGAGGCGGCCCGCACGGTGCACCAGTGGATCGGCACGGGCGGATTGCTGGGCTACAGTTCCATCAGCCGGTTGGCCCGCGAAACCGAAGCCATTCTGCTCGAACAGCCGCTCGAGAATTCGGCGCTGCGCGAAAGCCTGGCGAACCTGGCCATGGCATTCTCGACTCCGCGCGAGGCGCGGGACGCGCCCATCCCCGAGTATGTCGTGCAGACGTTGGCGGGCAAGCACGTGGCCGTGGTGGGCCTGCGTCCCAATGAAGAAGAACGGCTGGGCGTGGCGCTCGAGCGCGTCAAGGCGGTAGGCATTTTCTTCGAGTTCAACGAACCGCCCGATACGCAGCGGCTGCTCGAATGCGACCTGGCGGTGATTCACGTGCGGGTCGAGACGGTCACGTCTCCCTGGCTCGACCCCGCCGCGTTGTTCTGGAAGACGCTGCCCGCCGTGCTGATCGGCACGCGCGACGACCTTTTGGAGATCGACCAGCGCGTGCAATCCATGGCGCGTGAGTTTCTGATGGACGCCTGGGAACCGGATGAAGCGCTGGTGCGCTTGAGCCTGGCGGTGCGGCCCAAGGCGGCGGGAGGACCGGCCATGGCCGCCTCCGCTCCGAGCGCGATTATCGGCCGCCCGCGGGTTTTGATTGCGGACGACGATCCCACGGTGCTGACTCTGGTTCGCACGGCGCTGCAAAATTTCGGCATGGATTGCCAGACCGCATCCGATGGCGTTCAGGCTTTGGCGGCGATTCGCAGTTTGCGCCCGCACGCCGCGGTGCTGGATATCAACATGCCCGGAATGGATGGCTTCGAGGTGCTATCCGCGGTGCGCGCCGAACAGTTTCCGGGCCGGGTGTTGTTGCTCAGCGCCCGTCAGCAGGAAAGTGACGTCATTCGAGGTTTCACGCTGGGCGCGGACGATTACGTGATCAAGCCGTTCAGCCCGATGGAACTGGTCGCTCGTTTGAAGCGTCTCCTCGGCCGATGATCCAAGCCGCGATGATCCATGCCGCAATAGTTCATGCCGCGTTATTGATCGTTTCCGCCCTGATGGCGGGGTACAGCGTGTGGCTGCTGGGCAGCTATGCGGTGGCCATGGGGCGGGCCCGCTCCTGGCGCAAACGGAACCTGGCTAGCGCCGCGGTGCAGCCGAAGATCCGCGAGGCGCTGGTGGATTTTCTCTCGGGCAACAACGATCTTGCGGTACTGCGCAGCGCGGTCAAAGCCAACCGCAACGACGTCTGCGATGTGGTGTTCGGGTTCAGCCGCACGGTGGCGGGCGGCGCTCGGGACCGCTTGTGCGAACTCACGCTGGAGCTGGGACTGGTCCACGAGTGGGTGGAGGATACGCGTTCGCGCGACGCTGTGCGCCGCCGCACGGCTTTCGAACGGCTGGCTTTCGTAAGCATCTTCGAGCCCTGCCGGCGGGTGATCGGCGAGCGCATGCGCGAAGCGTTGCGCGACGCCGACCCGGAGGTGCGCCTTTCGGCGGTCAGCGCCGTGACCCGTTCCGGGATCATCGAACAGGTCGAAGAAGTTTTCGAAATGGCGGTTTCGAAGGGGCTGCTGGCGCGCATCCTGTTTGCCGAGCATCTCCGTCCGCATGTCTATCTGCTGTGCGCGACATCCGTGGCCAAGGCGCTCAAGTCGGAAGATCCCACACGCATGGCCGCGGTGCTCGAAACCGTGCTGGCCTGCGAACGCGCGCTTCCCATAGAAGGGATGGCGGCGCTCATGCATCACCGGGACCGCACGGTTCGTCTGGATGCGCTGCGCCTGGCGCCGTTGGTGGCCGCGATTCCGGAAAATCAGCATGCTTTGCTCGAATGCCTGGCGGAGGCCGATCCGGAGGTGGTGACTATGGCGGCACGCAGCGTGGGCAAGTTGCGCCTCAAGCAGGGGCTGCATCTGCTGGCCCGCGTGCTTCGCCGGGGCGAAAACGGCCCCGCCCGCGCGGCCGCGGCCGCCATCGCGGAGATGCCTCCTCTCGGCTGGAAGACACTGGAGGAGTTGTGCGGCAACTCCAATCCCGCCACCGCGGCCGCCGCGGCCGAAGCCCTCGAGCGGGCACGCAGCAAGGCGGGCGTACAGTGAGCTCGGCGGCGGTCCTTCTACCGGCGGCAATTGAAGTACTCGTGGTGCTGCTTCTGGCCGGCGTCGTAGGCTCCATCCGCGCGCTGATCCGCGGCTGTGCCGTGCTGCGGCACTGGCGGCGGGAAGCCCCCCACCCCTACAAGGATGTTCTGCTCAAATCGCCTCTCGTTCCCGGGGTCTCGGTGGTGACGGTGGTGCCCCACGGAAATCCGGACTCCATGCCCCTGGTGCGGCGGCTACTCGCGCTCGAATATGGCGAGCGGGAAATTGTAGTGGTGCTCAACGGCGCCTCGCCGCGCGCCGTGGAAACCTGGATGGAGGACTTCCACCTGTTTGTGTCGTACCGCGTTTCGGGCGAGCCCCTGGCCACCGGGCGTGTGCGCGCGGTATACGAGTCGAAGGATCCCATCGAACTGGTAGTAGTGGATAAAGAGGGAGGCTCGGAAGCCGACGCGCTCAATGCCGGGTTGAACGCCTCCTCGACCCCTTACATCGCCTTGATCGATCCCCAGAGCGAATTCCAACAGGACGCGCTGCTGCGGCTGATCGTGCCCATTTGCGAAGCGCCGGAGAAAACCCTGGCCGTTTGCGGGGGCGTGCCCGACGAGTCTTCGGGCACCCTGGCCGGCCGTTTTGCCGAAATCGAATCGCTGCGCGCGTGGCTCGGGCGTTCGTTGGCTTTCGGCGGCTGGAATACCGTGCTGCCGGCGCCCGGCCAAGCGGTAGTCATTGAACGGCGAGCAATCGTTGAGGCGGGCGGCTGGCTGGCCGGCCCGCTGGAAATGTTCTTGCAGCTTCACGGCAATGCCCGCAAGAAAGGGCGTCCGCATCGTATCGCGTTTCTTCCCGACCCGGTCAGCCGGCCGCGCGTGGTCGTCAATCTGGACGATCTCCGCGGGCATATCGCCCGTGAACAGCATTGGATCGGCAGCGCCATGCGCCGTCTGCGGTCGATTCCCGGAGGGTGGGCGGCACTGGGATGGGGTATGCCGGCGCTATTATGGGCGCGGCTTCTGCGGCCTATCGCCGAGACGGCAATCTATCTCCTGACTCTCGCGGCGCTGGTCATGGGATGGATCGGCGGGGATCTGGCAATCCTCGTCTTGCTGGCGACCGTGGTGGGCGGGATTCTGGTATCGATGTCCGCGGTGGTGTTGCGCGAGTTGGCGGAGTATCGCGCCTCGGACCCGTCGAAACTCGCCAGCCTGTTCCTGGCTACCATCCCGGAGAACCTCGGCTACCGGCAGCTTCGCAATCTGTGGTTGATTGCCGGTATGTTCGGGCGGGAGCCGTAAAAAAAGACCGGGGATTTCGGGCGGCAATTGCCCGTACACCCCGGTCCTGGTTTGACCACTTGCTTTCCGACGCGGTGCTGCCGCGGGAGGCCCTACGGAGTTACAACGATCCTGGTCGTCGTGCCACCCAACCGGATCTCACTGATAATCTGCTTCTGGCCTTCTGTCTTGTAGCGAATCATGGTGGTATCGAACTTCTGCGTCGCATCTTCGATCTTGGCCGCCACGACCACCGACTGTTTTCCTTGCACCAGCGTAATCTTGGCATCACCCAGGCTCAGGCGGCAATCGCCCGCCTTCAGTTCCGTCCCATTCACTACCGACGGCTGCATCAAGGTGATTTTAAAGGTCGTTTTCCCGCCTGGAACCGTGCCTGCAAACGCTATCGCCAATGCCAGGACGGCAAAGGCCACTACTAGTTTCTTGAACATAAACACTCCCTGAACCGTTGATTTTGAAAATCGAACCTAATGGCTAGTTTCGCCTAAGAAGAGTTTAACACCACTTTGTGGTGGATCTCAAGGGCCGACGGCGCAGGACGCAATCCCGCTATACTCTGGATTCGGAGAAATTATGCGTCAAATCGTGTTAGAAGAGCCTCGGCACATGGTGGGGCACGTGGTCGCGCCGGTCGCGGCCAGGCAGCCGCACGAAGCGTTGGTTCGCATTCACCGCATCGCCATCTGCGGCAGCGATTGGCATGCTTATGAGGGGCGTCAGCCCAACTACTCGTATCCGCGCGTCATCGGGCATGAGTTGAGCTGCGAGGTTTTGGAAGCGCCCGAAAACGATCGCGGCATCCGCGCCGGCGACCGCTGCGCGATAGAGCCGCACCTGACCTGCGGCATCTGCCGGCCGTGCCGCCTGCATCGCCCCAACTGCTGCGAGGATATGAAGGTGCTGGGCGTGCACGTGGATGGGGGCATGCAGGCCATGACAGCAGTTCCGGTGGAGCGTCTTTACAAATCGGCGCGGCTTTCATACGATCAACTGGCGCTGGTGGAGTTTCTGACCATCGGCGCCCACGCCATCGCGCGCAGCAACCTGGCGGCGGGCGAGGACGTTCTGGTGATGGGCGCGGGACCGATCGGCCTGGCGGTGCTGCAATTCGCTTTAATGGCGGGTGCCAATGCCCGCATCGTCGAGAAGGTGGAATTCCGCCGCCGCTTCGCGGAACGGTTCGGGGTGGAAGTGCTGGCGGAGTACGATGGACCGACGGCCACCGTGGTGTTCGATGCGACCGGGGATGAGGAGTCGTTGCGGAGCAGCTTCGAGAAAGTGAGTCCCGCCGGGCGGTTGGTGCTGGTGGGGCAATTTCTGGGGCTCATTCCGTTCGATCACACGCTGCTGATGCGGCGGGAAATGACGATGACGATGAGCCGCAACAGCCATCACCAGTTCCCGCGGGTCATCGGGATGATAGAGCGCGGGGAGATCGACGTGGCTCCGTGGATCACGTACCGCGCGCCGCTGGCGGATGTGCCGGCCGTGTTCGGCGAATTGGCCGCGCATAAGAACTATATCAAGGCGGTGTTTTCCGTGACCGACGCGGACATGTGAAGCGCGTCCCAGGCTTACGCAAGACGCGCGGCTCAGAGTACGTGATAGTATCCGCCGCGCTCCAGCACTTCCACGGAAAAGCCGAAGAGGCGGCTGAGCGCCCCGGCTTCGAGCACTTCGGCCTTGCGGCCGTCGCGGCAGACCGTGCCGTTTTGGATGAGCACCACGCGTTCCATTTCGGGGATGATGTCGGGCAGGTGGTGCGTCACCATGATCATTCCGATGCCGGCGGCGGCCAGCTTGCGCAGAATCTCGCGGAGCTCGTAGGTGGCTCGCAGATCGAGGCTGGTGGTGGGCTCATCGAGGATGAGCGCCTGGGGGTCATGCACCAGCGCGCGGGCAATGAGGATGCGGCGCGCTTCGCCGGATGACATCTCGTCGGTCTGGCGGCCGGCGAGGTGCGGGATTTCGAGCAGGTCCATGACGGCGCGCGCTTTGGCTTCCATTTCCGGCGTGACCACGTGGTGCGGCCAGATACCGGCGCTGCCGAAGAAGCCGGAGAGCACGATTTCATACCCCGAGAAATCGCGAGTGCACATTTGCATCCAATCGTTCGAGACCAGGCCGAGCTGGTTGCGCAAATCGAAAAGATGCCAGCGGTCGCGGCCGAGGATGCGCAGCGACCAGGGTTCGGATTTGATGCGGGGATACAGTTCGCGGGCAATCAGTTTGATCAGGGTAGACTTGCCGGAGCCGTTGGGCCCGAGGATGGCAACATGTTCACCTTGTTGGATGGAGAGCGTCAGACCGTCGAGGACGATGCGGTCGCCCCGCTGGACGGTCACATTTTGGAATTCGATAAGGGGAACCGCGGGCATTTCGAAACCACCATTGTAGTGGAGACGCGGCGAATTGCGGGAGGATCTCACCCCCTATACTGAAAGAATGGATTGCGCGATATGCCAGGTGCGGCGTCCCCGGCGTTTCTGTCCCGGGGTGCAAGGGGAGATCTGCACCATTTGCTGCGGTACCGAGCGAGAAACCACCGTAGCCTGTCCGCTGGATTGCCCTCACTTGCGCGAGGCACGCAAGCACGAACGGATAGAGGAATTGCCGCCGGACACAATGCCGAACCAGGACATCCGGGTCACGGAGAAGTTCCTGTCCGAGCACGAAGAATTGCTGAGTTTTCTGGGCGAGTGTCTGGCCGCGGCCGCGCTCGAGGTTCCCGGCGCCGTGGACTTCGATGTGAGAGCGAGTCTGGCGGCATTGATTCGCACCTACCGCACGCGCCAGAGCGGCCTGTACTACGACAGTCTTCCGGAGGACGCGGTAGCGGCGAGTGTCTACCGGCTGGTCGAGGAAGGCCTGGAGAAGTTCCGCAAAGAAGAAACCGAACGTCTGGGCGTAACGCGAACCATGGATTCCACGGTGCTTGCACTGCTGGTGTTTCTTCAGCGGCTCGAGCTGGACCGCAACAACGGAAGGCGGCGGGGGCGGGCGTTTATCGATTTGCTGCGGGAGATTTCCGGTTCCGAGCCAGGCGCCGCGGGTCATGCGGCATCCTCCTTGCTTTTGCCCTGAGACGGACTGGGCTTGACCTTTTCGATCAGGCAGGCACGTTTCTTCCCCGTGCTCACGATCTGTCCGGAAAACTTCGGAGCTCCGTTGACCTGCAGTTCGATGGTGCGCTCCACCGGATAATCGAAGGTGAGGAGGTATCCCTCCTCGAGCATCAACAAATCGCGCACGGTGAGGTTCGGCCCTTCCAGGCGGGCTTCGAGCGTGAGTGACGCCTCCCGCAGAAACTTTAGAATACGCGCCTGCTCACCCTCGCTGGCATGCGTCTTGCGCATCGACCATTGCTGATCGAACTTCTGGCGCATCATCTTAATGACGATCGAAGGGAGGGCGATGTTCATCATACCCACGGCTTCGCCAATGCGAACCTCGACACCGATGGCGACCACCGCCTCGTTGGGAGCCAGGATATGTAATAGCTGCGGCTCGGTTTCCATGGAATCCACCGTGAAATCCACCGCCGTCACAACTTTCCAGGCTTCGCGGAGGTCCTGGAGAATGATGCGGATCAGTCCATCCAGGAGCTTTTGTTCGATCTCCGTGATGTCGCGTTGAATCACTATCGAGGACTTACCCGTGCCGCCGAGAAGCATTTCAAGGATGGGGAAAACCAGGGAGGGATTCAATTCCAGTACGCCATTGCCGTCATAAGGGCTCAAGCCGAGCGACACCATGCAGGTGGGCGATGGGAGACCGTCCAGGAACTCGGAATAGGAAAGCTGCTCCACGCTGACCAGATTGACCGCGAGGTAGGAGCGGAGGTAAGCGGACAGGCTGGAAACAAGGTTGCGGACGAAGGTGTCATGCAGCAGGTGAATGGCACGGACTTGCGACTTGGGGATACGGTCGGGGCGGCGGAAATCGAACTTGACGGCAGGCGTTTCGCGCTTGCGGTCCTGCATGTTCTGGAAGACCGCATCGATTTCCTGCTGCGAAAGCTGTCGGCTCAAACCGGGCTCCTAGCCATACTATCGGCCTTTTTGATCCGAACTTTAGTGGAGCTGTGCAGGATCTTCGCGGATTTTCGAATTCTGGATCTAATGATTTTCCACATTCCTCCGATACGTGTCATGTAAGGAGTCGAATGGAGTCAGACGTTTTGGTTGTGGATGATTCCGCTGCAATCCGGAAAATCCTGCAGCGCGTGTTGCGCCAAACCGGCATGGCAATTCGCACGATTCACGAAGCGGGCGACGGACAGGAAGCATTGGAAGTGCTGAAGGCACACAAGGTCAACCTCGTCCTTACCGATATCAACATGCCGAAGATGGACGGACTGCAGTTGCTTGGGGCCATGAAGAGCGCGAACGACTGGAGGGCCATACCGGTGGTGATGATAACGACCGAGGGTGGGGAGATGAAAGTGGGTGAGGCCGTCAAGCTCGGAGCCAATGGATACGTTCGTAAGCCATTCACCGCCGATCAAATCAAGGAGAAGCTGGTGGGGATTCTAGAGCCGGCGATACCGTTATGAATTTGCAAGACTTTATTTCTAAATCGATCGCCGAGGCCAGCGCCCAGGTATTCTCGACCATGCTGGGCGTCGAACTGGGTGAGAGCGAGATATCGATCGAGAACGGCATGCCCGACGGGAACCATGGAATCATGTCTTTCATCGGCCTAGCCGGTTCCTGCGCCGGTCAAACCGGCTCCTGGGCGGGCACCGGGTGCTTGACCTGCTCTCCGGAACTGGCCTGCCGTATCTGTTCGCTCATGCTGATGACCGAGACCGCCGCCGTCAACGAAGATGTGCTGGATGCGGTGGCGGAACTGACGAATATGATTGTCGGAAGCGTAAAGACTGAGCTCGAGCAGCAATTGGGGCCGCTCGGACTGAGCATACCGACGGTGGTTTTCGGCAGGAATTTCCATACCCGGAGTGCGGGCCACGCCGAATGGATCGTCGTGAAATTTCGGGTCGACAACGAGCCGCTGGTGGTGAGGATGTTCCTCGCCCCGAGTGAAAAGGTTCACGTGGCTCCTCACGTGGCGCCGCAGGCCTGCACCATAAACCTCTAGACAAAAAGGAGAAACGATGGCATCCACCGTACTAACAACTAACGAACCCGCCTCCGCGCAGTCCGACGCGCGGGCTGGCAAGTACCTCACCTTTCAATTGGCAAACGAAGAATTCGGAATCCGCGTTTTGAAAGTGCGGGAGATCATTGGAGTGCAGGAGATCACCACGGTTCCGCAAACCCCGTCTCACATAAAGGGCGTGATTAATCTAAGGGGAAAAGTGGTGCCGGTGATCGACCTGCGTCTCAAGTTCGGGCTGCCCGCTTCGGATTACACCCAGCGCACTTGCATCATTGTGACGCAAGTACAAGGCGAGTCCGGGCCGATTCTGATGGGAATTGTGGTGGACGGGGTCTCGGAAGTTCTGAACCTTGCTGGCAGCGAAATCGAAGATACTCCGGATTTCGGCGAGGACATCAGCAGCCAATATCTCCTCGGGATGGCCAAAGTGAAAGGCAAGGTGAAAATCTTGCTGGACATCGATCGAGTCCTGTCTGGACAGGACCTGCACAACCTCGGAACCATGTTGCGCTGATCCGCGCGGAGCGATCCATGCAAGGAAGCAAACACGACAGTGTGCCAGTGTCCCGGCTGGAGCGGATTATGGAGGGTGTCGCGTTCCGGACGGACCTCCTGGCCCTGAATGCCGCCATAGAAGCCACTTGCCTCGGCAAGAACGCCGGTGGCTTGTCCGTGGCCCGCGATCCCGTGCGAAGGTTGGCGCGCAAGAGCGGCTGCGAGGCACCCGCCTCGCCGGTCGTGGAATTCCTGGCAGACGACCGGTTGCCGCGCGGCAAACGATTTCGATTGGATGCGGAAGAAACAGACGTTTGAAAGGTGCGCCACGTGCCGAAAATGGAACCATTGCGTCAGCAGATCGAAGACTTGGCCATTCAGCTCCTGATGGGCGACGGGGAAAACGCCAAGAGCGAAGCTGCTCCGGCTTGGTCTGAATCGCTTGAACAAATCCGCGATCAAGCGCTTCGCGAGCAAGCCGGGGGAATAGCCGAAATCGCCGGCACGATGATCGAGACGGTACAACGAAAAATGGCGGCCGGAACGAGCGGTGGGCCAGAATTTCACGAGGAACTGCAGGCCGGGATCACCCGTCTTCAGCAAGCCATCGAATCGCCCTCCACGGGAAACTCCGGGCAAAACGAAAGCCTGGCGCAAGATCCCGAATTGCTGGCGGATTTCGTCCTGGAGAGCCGCGAGCACTTGGCCCGAGTCGAAACCGAGATTCTCAAGCTGGAGCGCGACCCGCATGACGCCGAAGCGCTAAACGCCGTCTTCCGCGGCTTTCATACGATTAAAGGGCTGGCTGGCTTCCTCGAATTGTGGGAACTGCAAAAACTGGCGCACGAAATCGAGGCCGTGCTGGACCGGGCAAGGAACGGCGAGTGGATCATCAACCCGGCCGGAATCGATGTCGTGCTGGCCGGCGCCGATCATCTTCGCCGCTGGCTGGTGCACCTCGAACTGATGGCCCAGCATCAGGAGACGCGGGCACCGGCTCCCGATGCGACGCTCTTTTCCCGTATCCAGGCCTTGTCGGGTTCACCCGCGGCCACTGCCTCCGGCGCGGCGCTGGAAGCGTTGGCGGAAGCGGTGGGGGCGACCGGCGAGCCACCCGCGAAAGTGGAAACCCCCAAGAGCGAGGCCGGCGGCACTCAGGAGACCGCTGTTGCCGCCCCCCCCAAAGGCGGCGACCATACTCGGCAACGTAGCGAGGCGCTAGCGGTAAAGGTGGACACGGGGAAGCTCGACTATCTTGTCGATATGGCAGGGGAAATGGTCATCGCCGAGTCCCTGGTGCGTCACGATCCCGAACTGGCGGCCGCAAAAAGCCCAAGATTGCAGCGCAATCTGGCCCAACTGACACGGATCACAACCGAATTGCAAAAAACCGCCATGGCGATGCGGCTGGTGCCCATCGGACCGCTGTTCCGGCGCATGGCGCGGCTGGTGCGAGACCTATCCCGCCAGTTCGATAAGCGGGTCGAAATGGTGACAGAAGGCGATGACATCGAACTGGACCGGAATATCGTCGAGGAGCTCGCCGATCCACTCATGCACATGGTGCGAAATGCCATGGACCACGGGATCGAATCTTCCGCCGAGCGGGTCAAAAACGGGAAGAACCCGTCCGCCCGCCTGGCGCTTCGCGCGCAGCACAGGGCCGGCCAAGTGGTGATCGAGATCTCCGACGATGGACGCGGTCTCGATCGCGAGAAGATCGCCGCTAAGGCCATCGAGCGAGGTTTACTGAACTCCGCGGACGGGTTGAGCGATAGCGAAGTATTCAATCTGATCTTCGAACCGGGGTTCAGCACGGCCGCCCAGGTGACGAATGTTTCCGGCCGGGGCGTGGGCATGGATGTGGTGCGGCGGCACATCGAAAAACTGCGGGGGCGCATCGAGATCCGTTCCACCGCGGGCCAAGGCACGTGTTTCCTGCTCAAACTCCCGCTCACGCTGGCGATCATCGACGGGCTGGTAGTCGGGGTAGGCCAGGAACGCTACATCGTGCCCATTTTTGCCGTGCGCGAAATGTTTCGGCCCAAAGAGGAAACCATTTGGACGGTGCAACAACGCGCCGAAATGGCGCTGGTCCGGGGGACGCTTCTTCCGGTCTTGCGGCTATACCGCAAATTCCACGTCGTACCGCGCTCGGAAGATCCGCTGCAATCGGTGTTGGTCGTGGCGGAAGTGGAAGGCCAGCGTTTCTGTTTGGTGGTGGATGAACTGGTCGGCAAACAGGAAGTCGTGATCAAGACGCTCGGCGAGACATTCAAGGGCGTCACAGGTATCGCCGGAGGAGCCATCCTGGGCGACGGGCGTGTCGGGCTCATTCTGGACCTGGAGAGACTAAACAAGGACTACACCGGTGACGCAACCCATTGATTGGGCCGAACCGGACGCCGTCCGGCCGTTGGGCGCCAAGGAATTCGCGCAAATCCGGGAGCTGGCGCATCGCACGTTCGGATTGGATCTGAAGGCCGGCAAAGAGGAGCTCGTGTCGGCACGGTTGCGGCGGCTGGTGCGCAACGGGGGCTTTCGTTCCTTTCAGGAGTATTATCAACACGTGCTCCAGGATGGCACGGGCAGTGCATTGGCCGCCATGATCGATGCCCTGGCGACCAACCACACCTCCTTTCTGCGTGAGCCGGACCATTTCGATTTTCTGCGGGAACGGGTATTACCGACTCTGGCGGGACGCGAGTCGATCGACATCTGGAGCGCCGCGTGCTCCACGGGAGAGGAAGTGTGGACTCTGGCCTGTGTACTCAATGAGGCGCTTCCATCCCGTAAAATCCGTATCGCGGCAACGGACATCTCAAATAAGGCTTTGCGCATCGCGGCGCAAGCGGCGTATCCGGTGGAGCGCTGCGAGGGTATTCCGGCGGCATGGCTCACCCGCTATTTCGTGGCGGACGGGCGGCCGCCGCGGACGTACCGCGTGGTTCCCGGCATTCGGGCCCAGGCCGGTTTTCGGCGCCTGAATCTGATGGAACATATCGCTTGGCCGCAGCGATTCCCGGTGGTTTTCTGCCGCAACGTCATGATCTATTTCGACCGCGAAACGCAGGAGCACGTTGTCCGTCAACTGGCCAATTGGATCGAGCCTGGCGGCTACCTATTTGTAGGACATGCTGAAAGCCTGACACGGATCTCGCACGAGCTGGAGTACGTCCGCCCCGCCATTTACCGGAAGGCGGACAGGAAAGGGACCAAGTGGACCAGATCGTCGTAGGGATGGCGGATTGCCGGGTTGCCGACGCACCGGGGCAGGTGTTAGCCACCTTCGCGCTTGGCTCGTGCATTGGTTTGACGGCCTACGACCCGAACAGCAAAGTGGGGGGGCTGCTACATTTCATGTTGCCGGATTCCACCATCGACCCGCCGCGGGGACGCGCCAACCCGTTCATGTTCGCGGACACCGGCATCCCCTTGTTCCTCGATCGGCTTTGTGGCCACGGCGCCTCTAAGCGGCGTTTGATCGCGCATGCGTTCGGCGCCGCGCAGATGATGGACGAGCAGAACGTCTTCGAGATTGGCAAGCGGAACTACCTGGCCACGCGCCGTATTCTCTGGAAGGCGGGTATTCTTCTGCAAGGGGAAGCCGTTGGTGGTACGGTCTCGAGGACGGTGCGTCTGGAGATCGGCACCGGCAAGATTCTGCTGCAAGAGGGGGGCCAGAAACGCGAGTTGGGCATCGCCCAGATACAGAAAGGTAATCCATGGCATATCGCGTCTTGATTGTCGACGATTCACCAGCGATGCGGGCGTTCGTGCGCCGCGTAATTCAACTGTCCGGTTTCGAGCTGGCAGCCTGCTTCGAAGCTTCGAACGGGCAGGAAGCTCTTGACCTGCTGTCCGCGGAGTGGGTCGATGCCATTCTGACGGATATCAATATGCCGGCAATGGACGGCGAACGTTTTCTCGAGGCCCTGGGGAGCAGCGAGTTGCTTCGCACGATTCCGGCGATTGTCATTTCCACGGATGCCACCAGCCACCGGATCGACCGGATGTTGGCCTTGGGCGCACGCGGCTATCTGAGCAAACCGTTTCTGCCGGAAAGTCTTCGAGGAGAACTGGAACGCACACTGGGGGTGCCCCATGATTGAAGCAACCATATCCGCCGCGCTCGAGGAGTCGGTGGCCGATGTTTTGGAAAAGATGTTTTTCGTCCGGTGGGAGCCGTCGGAGTCGAACCAGGGCACCGCCGAACGTGAAACGTGCGCCAACGTCTCTTTTCGCGGAAGTCCATCCGGCGTTCTCGCCCTCCGAGTGACCCAAAAAGAGGCACGATCGATTGCCGCCGATTTTCTGGGTGCCAGCGAGGAAGAACTCTCCGAAAGGCAAATTGAAGAAGTGATCTGCGAACTGGCCAATATGATTTGCGGCTCGGTGCTGAGCCGGATCGAGAGCACCACGACGTTCCAGTTGGCTGAGCCATCGATAGTCACTCCGGAGCCGTCGCCCAGCGCGACGAAAGACGCGCTGTGCCATGTCGTCGCATTAGCCGGCGGTAGTCTCACGGTGGTCTTGAAGACGGAGCCCTGATGGTGTCCGGTGGAAGAAAAATCCGCGTTCTGATCGTCGACGATTCGGCAATTGTGCGACGGATCCTGACCGACGCACTGGCCGGCGAATCCGACCTCGAGGTTGTCGGTACGGCTCCCGATCCTTACGTGGCCCGCGATAAGATCCTGGCGCTGGATCCCGACGTCCTCACGCTGGATATAGAAATGCCCCGCATGGACGGCCTCACGTTTCTCAAGAAACTGATGCATTTCCACCCTCTGCCGGCCATTGTGATCAGTTCGCTCGCACAACCGTCCTGCCGGGCAGCCCTGGAAGCGCTCCAATGCGGAGCGGTGGAAGTGCTGGCAAAACCCGGCGGCCCATACTCCGTAGGGGAACTGCGGCACACACTGGCCGCCAAGATCCGTGCCGCCGCGGCAGCACGCCTGCGTTCAAGTCCCGATATGGGGCGCCCCGATCGATCGAGCGTTTTGCCGGAATCCTCCTGTCAACTGCCACCCGACACGGTGATCGCCATCGGTGCTTCCACGGGAGGAACCGAAGCGATCGCTCAAATCCTCACTAAGTTACCCAAGACGTGCCCTGGCGTCGTGATTGCACAACACATTCCGCCGGTGTTCTCGAGCGCCTTTGCCGCTCGCTTGAACGACCTGTGCGCAGTCGAGGTCAAGGAAGCGGCCGATGGCGACACTCTCAGCGCCGGCGTGGCGTTGGTAGCGCCCGGAGATTTTCACATGATGCTCCGCAGGCGCCCGGGCGGGTACTTCGTCAACGTCCGGACCGGTCCCAGAGTCTGCTATCAACGGCCGTCGGTGGACGTTCTGTTCGTCTCCGTCGCGGAGGCTGCCGGTGGGCATGCCATCGGTGCGCTACTGACCGGAATGGGCTCGGACGGTGCCCAGGGGTTGCTGAAAATGCGCCAAGCGGGAGCCAGGACGATGGCCCAGGATGAAGCCAGTTGCGTGGTATTCGGGATGCCGCGAGAAGCTATCGAACGAGGGGCGGCGGAACGCGTGGTGCCGTTGGCGGGAATCGCGGATGCCATCCTCATGCCGACTCCTTCTCGTGCCAAACCGGAAGTTGACGCTCGCCAGGTATCGACGCTACAGTAGAATTGTTCGCCTTCATCCGGTCAGCAAAGTCCCCATCGTCTAGCCCGGCCTAGGACATCGCCCTTTCACGGCGGTAACGGGGGTTCGAATCCCCCTGGGGACGCCATTTCAAATCAGCCTCGAGTACCCGCCGGCGCTTTCCTCTTCAATTTGATCCGATTGTAATCAACGGCGGCGAGGACGAGATTCTTTAGAGCACGATCGTTTATCTTATCGCCCTCGAAAAGATCGATCGCTCGCCACACGTTGCCTCCGAAGCCCGCGTTGAAGAGCTTGTCGGGATCCGGGAGGCTCGCCCCGTGGGAAAAGGTAAGCTTCACCTTATCTTTGTGGGCGTTGCCGACCGCGATGATTCCGTTGCGAGACCATACTGGACTCCCCATCCACTTCCATTCCTCGATTATTTCCCGGTCGGCCTCAAGGATGCTCTTGCGGCCGCTGGCGAGCGTCTTGCCGCGCCAGTCTGTGAGTCCCGCGATCAACTCGTCAATACGTTCCGATGGATTCATAGGATCTCTAGGCCTCGATTTCCTGTTCCGTTTTCATGTGCATTCACGACTTTTGACACGCCTGCGACCAGTTGGGCGTTTCGATACCGAACTGCCTGGCGTACTCGGCGTTCAATCGCTGCCAGCCGGCGAACTTCATCGCCTCGGCGCCTGCGATGCGGCTGATGGGAGTTCCGCTGAGAAGGCGATCCAGAACATCGAAAGAGATGTGCCACCCGGCAGCACCCATGGAGATGAAGCGGCGATCGATTTTATGCCACAGCGTCAGGCGCGTGCCGCCGCCGAAGGCTTCGAGTTCCCACCGGGCATCGCCGTACTCGAGCACCTCGGGGGCGTCGGCTCGCGTCACTGTTGTTGCGAGCGGCATGGACGTTCCCACCCAGGTGAGATTCACCGTGCTTCCAGCCCTACCCAGGCTCCCATCGGCCTCGAAGGGAGCCCACTCGCGCAGATGCGCCGGGTCGGTAAGCGCTTGCCAGACTTTTTCCGGCGAGTGGCGCAGTTCTCTGACGAGAATGAGCGTCCACTTCTCTCCGTCCTTTCGTACCTGCGCCCCGCTGGCGGGGCCCGGTATGTACTGCTCGTGATCGATCATCTTCCTCTCCTTGTCTTTCTTTTCACTGGTGTTGCGCGCTGCCATCCTCCCGAACGGCCGCCCTCAATAGCGTGCCAGTTGCGTGAGCTGAATCAGGTTGCCACAGGTGTCGTTCAGCATCGCAATGGTCGAGCCCGTCACCGCGGTGGGAGGCATCGTGAACTCGGCGCCGCGGTCCTTGATCCGCTCGTAGTCACCTTTGACGTCGTCGGTGAAGAACATGGCCGCGGGCTGGCTCTGTTGAAAGATCGCCTCCTGATACGCTTTGGCCGCGGGGTTGTTGTTCAGCGCCAACTGTAGCTGAGTGCCGTCCGGCTCCTCGGGCGAGGCCACGGTCAGCCAACGATATGGGCCCTGACTGAAATCGGTCTTCTTGGCAAAGCCCAGTACCTCCGTATAGAAGCGCAGGGCCTTATCCTGGTCGTCCACGTATACGCTGGTCACTTTGATCTTCATTTCGTTTTCCCTCCTTTGTCACGTTCGCGGTTTGGGCCGCGTCGTTCTTCTCCTTGTCTTCCTCTTCGTTGGTGTCGATTGATCCATGCGGTCGAGGTGGCGTTCGAGAGCGTCTACGTGAGCGGACCAGAACCGGCGGAACGGAGCCAGCCAGGCATCGAGCTCCTGAAGCGGTTCAGGTTTCAGCCTATAGAGACGGCGCTGTGCATCCACCATCGATTCCACGAAACCGGTCTCGCGCAGTACGCGCAGGTGCTTTGACACGGTGGGCTGTGGCATACAAAGTTGACGCTCGATCTCTCCCACCGACTGTTGGGACGAGACCAGGAGGCCCAATATCGCGCGGCGGTTCGGCTCCGCAATGATTTCGAACACAGACTGCACTCTCTTGATATACTTCACAAGGCATATACGTGTCAAGGTATATAAAGGCAGGGGACAGACGACGGTTTCAGCCAGCGTGCGTGGACGTACAGTCCCCGCGGGCGACCGGCAGGCATACTATTACCGAACGTATGAAGGTGCGCCTCCGCGCCGATGCGTTCAATGTTCCCACTACTATCAGCAGCTATACGACGGGTCGAGGGATACCGCGAGAGTTTCAACTTTCGGCCAAAATCTCGTTCTAACTTACGGTGTGCGACGGCTGGCGGGCAGACATCTGCGAGATCTGTTAAGAATAGTACTCCTATGCCACGAGTTCTGACGGTTTTGGCAGGCCTGCTAACGGCCGTCGCAACCGCCGCGGGCGCCCCACCCGACTCTCTCTATACCTCACTGCGCAATGCGCCCCTGGCCGGTTCCGTCAGCGTAGCCAACATCGTGCTCCACCGCGATGCCGGCACTCTCACGCTCAAGACCGGCACCATCGCGTTCACGCCCCCTGCCATGGGCCGCGATACAGTCGCCCTATTCGTTGGCGAAGGCGAATTCACTCTCACTCCGGCCGCCGATATCGAAAAGAACTACCTGCGGAACCTGACCGGGCAGGAACAATTCCAGGAAACGTTCGACCGCGCGCTGCTCTGTTTTACCGATGACACCGGCAACGAGATTCGCGCGCGGATTAAGGCCTCTTCGAGCGACGCCAGGCCCGCGGACGCGGCGCGCGATCTGCAGGATGTCCTGCGCGATTTTCGCAAGAAGCTGCGCACACCCGAGGCATTCGGCAACATCGAAGCGGAGCTGCTCATGGACTTGTACCGCCCCGCCCAAACCGGCTTCTTCACCGCATACCTGCACGGGCGTAAGCGAAGCGACCTTCACTTCCAGGTGCGGCCGCGCGCCGCCATCCCATTTATGGGTCCCGAAGAGGTGATGCTTTATGCCGTGCAGCCCAATCGGGCGTGAATGTAGAAGGGTATGCTACCGCCGAAGTTCCAGACTACTTGGCGGCGTTCTCCGAGGGCGCGCCCATCGCGCCTTCCGCGTTGCTTGACCGCGCCATGGCGGAGGCGCAAGCAGCCACGCAAATTTTCAACGGCTTCTTCGGCAAAACCGGTTTCAGCCGGATCGCCATCACCCAGCAGCCCGAATTCAGCTTCGGGCAGTCATGGCCGTCGCTGGTGTATTTGCCGCATTTCTGGACTCCACCCGTTGTCGAACAGTACAGAAACCGCAACGCCACCACCGAAGACTTCGAGCGCGTGGTGGAAAAGCACATGGTCCCCAACATGAACGCGGCCGGCAACGGCAATATGGACTGGTTCTTCCGCGAGTGGGTCTACGGCACCGCGGTTCCGAAGTATCGGCTGGAGCAGACGGTGACCGACCAACCCGAAGGCAAGTACCTGCTGAAAGGCTCCGTGACGCAAAGCGAAGTCCCGGACGATTTCCTCATGGTGGTCCCGCTTTACCTGGAGTTCGATGGTGGTCCGGTGCGCGTTGGATCGTTGAGAATGTCAGGGAATACGTCAGTCCCGTTCCAGGTCATGCTCCCCAAGAAGCCCAAGCGTGTGCTGCTGAACGCCTGGCACGACGTGTTGGAACAGCAATAGCCTGGTCTCGGCCCGCTATCCGGTTGAAGCGGAAGCGGCGATCGAGTTGCCTCAAAAAGGCAAGGCTGTCCGCGCCACGACCGTCAATCTAAGCGGATGTGGTGTTTTGCTGCATTTCCGGGAGCCAGTTCAAATCGCTGTCGGCGACGAGTTAATCTGCGAATTCAAGGTCCGGCACAGGGCTGGCAAGTCGCTTCCTTGCTGGGGCGTGGGCCACGTCGTACGAATCGACGGCACCAAGGCCGCGGTTGAGCTAAGCGCCGGAGGCTATAATCCCGCTGATCCCGCGTCCGGCGACTCCTTCGAACCCGACGCCGCGTAGGAAACGCCGGCGCACGCGTCTGTTTGACGGCTCGACCGAGAGCAGGCCCCGTGTTTCGCCCCCTCCCTTCCGCTTCGATGAGTCGTTTTTCCGCCGGATGGCGCTACCTGCATAGGACAAAGCCGCCATCATGCGACTCCGTTTAACGCCGCGCCGCGGACCGGGAGGTGCCTATAGATAATTGGATCTAAAAAGCTTGTATAATAGCGGCTGGAGCGAAGGCCCCAGGAACGCCCCGTATGAACTCCGCCCCGACCGTCCAAGGCGATATCACTTTGTTGTTACGCCAGTGGAGCGATGGGCGCGACGAGGCTTTCCGGGAGTTGCTGTCCCTGGCTTACAACCGGCTGCGGCTGATCGCCGGCGCCTGCATGGGCCATGAACGGCCGGACCACACTCTGCAGCCCACGGCCCTCGTGGGGGAACTGTATCTCCGCCTGGCCGGCGCGAAATTGGCGGACTGGAAAGACCGGGAACATTTCTATAGTTTTTGCGCCAGAGCCATGCGCTGGATTCTTACGGACCACGCCCGAGCGCGCTCTCGCGAGAAACGCCGCATCGGACGCTTGTTGCCCCCCATCGCGGACATCCGATGGCTCGGCGACCGGGAGGAAGATACCTTCGATCTGGACCGCGCCCTGTCGCGCCTCGAAGAAATCGATTCCCGCAAGGCCAAGATTCTCGAGTTACGCGTTTATTTGGGCTGCACGGCCGAAGAGACCGCCGGCGTTCTCAACCTCTCCAAGGCCACTGTGGATCGCGATATGCGATTGGCTTGCGCCTGGCTTTGCCGCGAGCTCCGGCCCGAAAAATGACGCTTTTCAAACCGGCCGCTGAATCGTAACGGCCGCGAGGGTACACACATGGATCCATTCTGGCGCTCCGTGGAGGAGTTATTCCATTCCGCGCTGCAACAGCCCGAGTCCGAACGGGAAGAGTGGCTCGCTTCCGAAGCCGCGCTCGATCCCGCGGTGCGCGAAGAGGTGCGCTCTCTTCTGGCCGCCGACCGGAGGCATGGCGAGCTCAGCACCCAGGCTCCGGCCGCCGCCCCTGAAGCCGCTGCCCCAGACGGCTCCGGGGAAGAGTTCCCGGGCACCAGCCAACGCTTCGGCCCCTATCGCACCGAGCGGTTGCTGGGTAGCGGCGGCATGGGCGCGGTTTACCTGGCGCGCCGCGCCGACGGACAGTTCGATCAGACCGTCGCCCTCAAGGTCATGTCTCCGCACCTCGCCGGCGACGAATTCGTGCGCGGGTTCCGCAACGAGCGCCAATTGTTGGCCGCCCTCGCTCACCCCAATATCGCCCGCCTTCTGGATGGCGGCGTCTCCTCCGCCGGCGACCCTTACCTGGTCATGGAATACGTCGAGGGCCAGCTCTGGAACCGCTACTGCGCCGATCGCCGGTTGACGGTGGAAGCCCGCATCCGGCTCTTCCTTCAGGTCTGTGAGGCCGTTGAGTATGCACACCAGAACTTGATCGTCCACGGCGATCTGAAGCCGGCCAACATTCTCGTCACCGCCGATGGCACCGCCAAGCTGCTCGATTTCGGCACCGCCAAACTGTTGCGCGATCCCGAGGAAAAGGTCACGCAGTTCTCCTTGCTCACCCCCCGCTATGCCAGCCCCGAGCAACTCCGCGGCGAGCGCGTCAACACGTTGAGCGATGTCTTTTCCCTGGGCGTGATCCTCTACGAATTGCTCACCGGCGCCTGGCCGTTCGGCGATCCCAAATCCACCACCGATGGTGTCGATCGCGTCTTGCACGGGCGCGAGCCCAGCGCCCCCGCGCAGGCGGTCTCGGACGGCGCGGCGGCGGAGCGATCCGTGACGCGCGACCGTCTGCGGCGGCAGATCGAGGGCGACCTCTCCACCATTCTGCTGAAGATGCTCGAACGCGAACCAGCCCGCCGCTATGGATCGGTGCGCGAGGTGAAAGAGGATCTGGAACGCTATTGCCAGGGCCGACCCATCGAGGCGCGGCCGCATACCGCCTGGTATACCGCCCGCAGGTTCGCCGCCCGCCACTGGCCCGCCGTATTGGCGACCGGCCTCGCGGTTGCGTCGTTGGCGGCCTTGACCGTGGTCTCGGCCTATCAATCCGCGCGGGCGCGCGATCAGGCTGTCCGCGCTGAGCGGGTCAGCCAGTTCGCGAAAGATACCTTTCTCTCTTCCAGCTCCTATTGGTACAGTCCTCTGCGAGGCAAGCACGATGCCATTCAGTTCAGTGACATTCTGGACAATGCTTCCGCTCGCCTGGGCAAGGAACTGGGCAACGATCCCGCGGCCGAAGCCGATTTGCGCGAAACCCTGGGCGCCACCTATACCATGCTCGGTCAGCCGGTGAAAGGGGAAGAGCAACTGCTTCTGGGCCTGCGCGCGTTCCCCCGCATACGCGCTGGCGCGCCCCAACTCGAGGCCAGGCTTTATCTGACTCTCTGCAACGCGCGAAACTTGCAGGGACGCTACGCCGACGCGCTGCCCGCCTGCCGCCACGCCGTCGCCATCTGCCGCCTCAGCGATCGCGACAGCCTCGGGGCGGCGCTGCACGACACTGCTTACATGGCGGCCAACGCCGGCGAGCCTCTGGCCGAAGCCGAACAGATGTATCGCGAATCGCTGCTCAACCCGCGCCCCGGCCAGCCGGAATTCGCAGCCATCATGAATAGCCGGATCGGCATGCTACGACTGCGCCAGGGCGACCTCGAAGGCGGCGAGCGCATTCTGCTCGAAGCGGAGCGGCAACTCCGGGGCAAGGACGAACCGTGGATCGAAATCGTCCCCGTGCTGTACGCTCGCGCCTTCGCCGCCGACGTGCGCGGCCACTATCCCCAGGCCGCCGCGCTGATGGCGGAAGCCCTGGACCTGGTCACACGCAGACGCGCCTGGTTCATGGAGCCCGACGAACGCGCATTGCAACTGGCCGCTTATGAGGCCCTCGCCGGGAATCGCGGCGCCCTTGCCCGTCTGCGCGATCTCGAGACGCGCATCTCGTACACCACCGGTGCACCGCTCGATCGCATCCGCCACCACCTCTTTGCCGGCATGGTGGAAGCCCGTTACGGATCCGCGGCCGCCGCCGAACGCCACTTGCGCTCCGCTCTCGCCACCCAGCAACAAGAGATGCCGCGACAACCGGATCTGCGTGTCGAAGTCTGTGTCCGCCTAATGGAGCTGTTGCGCGCCGCTGGACGGACGCACGAGGCCGCCGAGGCCACTCGCCAGGGCCTCGACGCGGCCGCGCAAGCCTACGGCACTTACTTCGAGACCCACCCTTTCGTGATCGAGATGCGCAAGAATCTTCAGTAAGTGCGTGCGCGCGACGCGAAGCCCGGGTGACCCGCCAATATTCGTTATTTCCCCACCTCCGCTTCGATCGCCTCCAGCTCCTTGCCAGCTTCCGCCCACTTGCCCTGGCCGGCCAGTTCCTTATAGCGCCGCAGATGGTCGCGCACGCGCGCCAATCGCGGATCGGCCGCCGGAGCAGCCGCGGCGCCGGCCTGCGCCTTCGTTTGCGCCTGCCCGGGCGCCATGGCCTGCTGGATCAATTGCTGCGCGTTGCCGGTAAGCTGCGTCAGCGCTTCATCGTACGTATCGGAATAGATCAACCGGTCGCCCACTACCAGCACCACCTTCTTTAACTGCGGCATGCGCGCCTCGGTGGCCTGGATGTAAATGGTATCCACATAGAGGAACGTATCGCCCACCGGCAGCACCAGCGTCTGGCCGCGCAGCACTTGCGATCCCTGCTGGTTCCATAACGTCAGGTCCTTCGAAATGTTCTGGTCCTGGTTGATGCGCGCCGCAATTTGCATGGGACCGAAAATCAGCTTCTGTTTGGAAAGCTGGAACACCACCACGTCGCCCAGGTTCGGGCCGTCGCAGCGCGCCACCATCAGGCCGATGAGGTTGTCCTTGTTGCGCGGCGTGAAAGGCAGCAACAGCAGAAACTCCGGCTTGCTCTCACCCGGCAGCGTGGCCACCACATAAGTCGGCGATACCGGCTCGGCGCCCTGCGATTGGCCGGAGACTCGCCGCGCCAGGTCCCATAGGTCTTCCTTGTTATAGAACGATCGCGGATCGAGCATGTGGTACGTGCGATAGATTTCGGCCTGAATTCGAAAGAGCGTTTCGGGGTAGCGCGCATGCGCCCGCAGTTCCGGCGGCATGGCCGAGGCGGGCTGATACAAATCGGGGAACAACGCCTGGTAAGACGCGATGATGGGATCGTCGGGAGCGAAGACATACAAATGCGTTTCGCCGTCGTAAGCGTCCACGGTGGCCTTCACCGCGTTGCGAATGTAGTTCAGAGTGCCCACGTCCGGCACATCCACGGCGCGCGAATAGGGGTGCGCGTCGGAGGTGGTGTATCCGTCGATGATCCACATCAGCCGCCCGGCTTCGGTGATCACCAGGTACGGATCGGTGTCCCATTCGAGATAGGGCGCCAGTTCCTGGAGCCGGTCGCGCACTTTGCGCCGGATCATCATGCGGCTGTTGGGAGTCAGGTACTCGGTCAGCAGAATGTTGGGCTCGCCTTCCCGGGCGGCCGCGGCCAGCCGCATGAAAAAGCTGGAAACCGGGAATCCGCCCTTGCCCTCATAGCGCGAAATCACATTGTCGTTGCCCGAAGGGTAATTGAATTCCGGTTGCGCGGTGTTGACGAAGACCGGTTCGTGCGTGACTTCACCGTAGTAAATCTCCGGCCGCGTCAGCTTGAGGCTGGGCGTGTTCACGCGCGGCGGGGCGTCTTCGATCAACAGCACGGGCAAGCCATCGGGCGTGATCTGGTTCACGCCCGCCAGTACCGCGCCATAGCCATGAGTGTAAATGAACGCCGGGTTGATCCAGCTCGCGCGCACGTTGGGAATCTGGTTGACATCCAGCTCGCGGGGCGCCAGCAGAACCTGGCGGTAGTGGCCCTCGAGCGTGTAGCGGTCCACATCGATGTCTTTGAAGACATAGTAAGGGCGCAGCGACTGGATCTGCGCGATCGTATCGTGAAACGCGTGGATATCCCACAGCCGCACGTTTTCGAGCGTCACCCGGTTTTGCGCTACGTCGATGGGCGCGTTGGGCTCCGCCTTGAATTCCACTTCGCGCACCTGGTGTTCCAGCCCGAAAGCGCTGCGCGTGGCGTGAATGTGGGTTTGGATGTAGGGCCGCTCGAGGGAAATCTCGTTGGGGGCCAGGTAAACCGCTCCCACGATGCGCGGCACCGCGAACGCGATCACCAGCGCCCCCGCCGTGAAAGCCGCCCACAGCCAGCGGCGTATCCAGACCAGCACCGCGGCCACCAGGCTGGCCACAATCAACAGCCATTGCATGGGCAGGCCGACGTATTCATCCACCCAATCCACCCCCACCATGAACGTGCCGTGGGTGTTGTAGACCATTTCATAGCGGCCCAGGTAGAATTTCACCGCCAGGGCCAGCAGCAACGCCACCCCCGCGCCGCGCAGAAAGCGCGATTCCAGGCCGCCTTCCAGCCGGAAAAACGCCGCATCGAACTCGCGCGCTTCGCGGATCTCCGGAAACCGGAAGCGCAACTGCCAGGCCCGCGCCGCCACCCAATAAATCAGGATGCAGAAGATCACCACCGCCAGCACGTAGCCGCGCAGCATGCCGTAGAACGGCAGATCGAAAAGGAAGAACGAAAGCGGCTTTTGGAATACCGCATCGTGCCACGACGTGGCGGTGCCGGCTAGTCCGCGCGAACCGGCAAAGCGGATCACCATCCACGTGTCAATGGATGCGGCGGCTATCATGTACCCTAACACCAGCAGCACCAGCGTCGAAACGCGTGCGTACAACCGGTGTTGGCCCAACGCCGTGCCGGCGAATTTCAACGCCCGCGCATGCGCTAGCCAAAGCACCGCGAAAGTCAGTAAGGTGGCCGCCACGACGGGCGCCACGCTGTAACTCAACATGCTGAGCCAGGTGTGAAACTGCCCCAGCTCTTTCCACCAGGCGATCTCTATGACATACGACGCCACCGATCGCGCACCGAACAACAGCACGAGCAGAACAATCCCGGCCGTGATGAGGATGGAGGGCCGCACCCGCGGCCGTCCGCGTTCGATATACCTGGGCATTGCTCAAGCGTAGCACCGGCCGCGGGCCGAAAGAGACCGGGGAGTCTTATGAAAATGCCGCCCGTGGGGCGGACGCCCTCGTCCGCGCCGGACCCCCTGGTCCGGCTTCGGGGTTTCTGGCGGGCGGGTTGGGACAGTAACGCCACTGACAAATCGAACGTCTATTCTCCCGGAACTCGTGCTGGAAATTCCAACAGTCAACCCCGGGGGATTACCCGATGTGAGTAACATAGCGTTGGCGCGAGCGGCCAAGGTGCTAGACTAGGAAATTCGACTGATTACATCTTGGGGTTTGTCGCTTTGAAGGTCCGCGTTCTCTTACTTTCCGCGCTCGCGCCGGCGTGGCTCTGCGCAGCGGAATCGCAGCCGGTGGCTGATGCGATCGTCCAGAATTATTGCGCCGCTACGCGCGGCCAGGCGGGCAATTTCCAGGGAGCGTCCATGGAGGTCGAAATCCATGGTGCGCTGCCCAACCTGAAGAAGACCGGCAAACTGCATGCCCTGCGCCGGATCTCGAAGCTCGGCCGCATCACCTATCTGATTCTTGGCTTCGAGGGCGATAACACCGTCAAGAAGGAAGTCATCGCGCGCTACCTGACGGCCGAAATCGAGGCGCAACAAAACGCGTCGCCGGCCACCGCCGTCACACCCGACAACTACAGATTCAGCTACAAAGGTCTCACCGAGCTCGACGGCCGCGCCGTCCACCTGTTCCAGGTGACGCCGAAGAAGAAACGCGCGGAGTTGTTCAAAGGCCAAATCTGGATCGATGCCGCCACCTATCTGCGCGTGCAGGAATCCGGCTACCTGGTCAAGACCCCGTCGATTCTGCTCAAACGCGTGGCCTTCCTGCGCAAGTACGAGATTCGCGACGGCGTTTCGGTGCCGCTGCGCATGGAAAGCGTAGTCGATACGCGGCTGGTGGGAAAAGCCGAATTGACTGTCGATTACAGCAACTTTTCCTTCGGTGACGCATCCGTCGAGGAAGAGGAACAGCCGTAGAATTGCGCTACAGTGAAGACAAGGCCCATGCGCTGAATCGCCGATGAGAACACTGTTCTTAAACCCACCATCGTTCGAAGGATTTGACGGAGGCGCCGGCTCCCGGTGGCCGGCTTCGCGCGAAATCGAGTCCTATTGGTATCCCGTGTGGCTGTGTTATCCCGCCGGCCTGCTCCCGGATAGCAAAGTGGTGGATGCGCCGCCGCATAAAATCTCCATCGAGCAGACCGTCGAAATGGCCAAAGATTTCGAGTTGCTCGTGCTCTTTACCTCCACTCCGGGTTTTCATGTGGATGTGAAGATGGCGGAGATGATGAAGGACGCCAATCCCAAGCTGCGCGTGGCGTTCGTGGGCCCTCCCGTAACCATCGAACCGGAAAACACGCTGCGCGCCAACAAGGCCATCGATTTCGTGGTGCGGCGCGAGTTCGACTACCAGATCGTGGACTACGCCAAGGGCAAACCGCTCGAGGAATTGCCCGGCGTAACCTTCCGCAAGAACGGCGGCATCATCAACAATCCCGAGGGGCCCGTCATTGAGGACCTCGACGCGCTGCCCTGGGTGACGAAAGTCTATAAGCGTGACCTGGATATTACGCGCTATAACGTGCCGTTCCTGCTAAACCCGTTTATCGCGTTGTACACCACGCGCGGCTGCCCGGCGCTGTGCACCTTCTGTTTGTGGCCGCAGACCCATTCCGGCCACCGCTGGCGTCTGCGCTCCTCCGATGACGTGGCCAACGAAGTCCGCTATGCGCTCGGCGAGTTTCCCAACATTAAAGAGATCTTCTTCGACGACGACACGTTCAACTACCGCCGGGACCGCACCATCGACCTGTGCAGCAAGCTGAAGCCGCTCAATTTCACCTGGTCCTGCACCTCGCGCGTCACCACCGATTACGAGACCTTGAAGGCCATGAAGGAAGCCGGCTGCCGGCTGCTGATCGTGGGTTACGAATCGGGCGAGCAGCAGATTCTGAAGAATATCAAGAAAGGCGCCACGGTGGAGATGGCCGAGCGCTTCACCGCCAACTGCAAGAAGTTGGGCCTCACCGTTCACGGCGATTACATTATCGGGCTGCCGGGGGAAACGCGCGAGACCATCCGCAAGACCATCGATTTCGCCAAGCGGATGGATTCGGAAACCATCCAGGTTTCGATCGCCCACCCCTATCCCGGAACGGAATTCTACAATTACGCCCAAAACAAAGGTCTTCTCACCATCGATTCCATGACGGATGAAGGCGGGCACCAGCTTCCGGTCGTGGTCTATCCGGGGCTCGATCGCGCCGAGCTGGTGGATTGGGTGGAGCGTTTCTACGGCGAATACTTCTTCCGCCCGCGCGTGGTGTGGCGCATCGTGAGAAAAGCGATATTCGATTCCGCCGAGCGGCGGCGCCTTATGAAGGAAGCGCGCGAGTACATGGCGTTGCGGTCGAAGCGCAAACGTTTCGTGGCCGAACACAAAGCCGCCAAACCCGCGCCCGCGCCGGCCAGCACCGGCGACTAGTGTGAACGCCGAAGCCGCACGCCTCCGCGGGAAGACTGCGGTGTTCATCGCCATCGTGGTGCTGACCAACGCATTTGGCGATTTCTTCATGAAGCGCGGCATGCCGCCGACATCGCAATTGACCTCGCCCATCGACTATATCGGAGCGCTGTTTCAGCCCTGGGTGGCTTTGGGAGTTGTGCTGCTGATCCTGTGGCAAATGTCGCGCCTGGCGTTGTTGAGCTGGGCCGACCTGAGCTACGTGATGCCGGTGACGGCCGTGGGATATGTGGTGGTCGCGCTGATCGGCAGGGTGCTGCTCGACGAGCAAATCTCATCGCGGCGCTGGACCGGAATTGTATTGATCGTGGCGGGCGTGGCGCTGGTGAGCGCCGGCACCGCGCCGCAAACCGTGAAACGCAACGCGCCCGTCCACGGAGCCACGCTATGAAATGGTTGCTGGTGGCCCTCATGACCGGTTCGACCACCGTGGGCGAAGTGCTGCAAGCCATGGGCATGCGGCGCCACGGTGAGATCTGCGATTTTCATCCCGGGGCATTGCGGCGCGCGGGGGCGATGGTGGCCCGAAACGGCTTCGTGATCGGGTCAGTCGTCGCGATGGCTGTCTCGTTCTTCGCGTTTATGAAGCTGCTCTCGTTTACCAATCTCAGCTTCGCCGTTCCGGTTTCGGCCGTGACCTACGTGCTCGAGACCGTGCTCGCTAAATACGTGTTGAAAGAACATGTGAACTGGCTGCGCTGGGCGGGCGCTTCGCTGGTGGTTTGCGGCGTGGCCCTGGTCTCGTTGTGATCTGGCTGGCCCTGCCGGCGTTGGCCGCCGCCGCTTACTATATGCTGGCGCTCATCGCCGCGGCCCAGTGGGGAAGGACCAAAGCCGCCCGGACGGACGGGCCGCGCCCCGCCGTTTCCATTCTCAAGCCGATCCGCGGGCGCGACCCCGCCTTCTACGCGGCGATCCGCTCCCACGCCGAACAAGACTATCCGGAGTTTGAGCTGGTGTTCGGCGTGAGCAATCCCCACGATCCGGCCATCGAAGACATCGAGCGGCTGCGGCGCGAGTTCCCGCTGGTCCCCATTTCGTTGCACGTGGTCTTGACGGAGGCTCCCAATGGCAAAGCCGGGGTCCTGGCGGAGCTCAGCCGTCAGGCGCGCCACGCGGTGCTGGTGGTCAACGACAGCGACATCACCGTTCCGCCCGGCTATCTCGCGGCGGTGACGGCGCCCCTGGCGGATCCCGCCATCGGCCTGGTTACGTGCCTGTACCGCGCGGCGGCTTCTTCGCCGGCGGCGCGCTGGGAAGCGCTCGGGATCGCCACCGAATTCGCGCCGAGCGTGCTGGTGGCTCGCCTCCTCGGCGTGGCGGAATTCGCGCTCGGCTCGACCATGGCGTTTCGCGCCGAAACCCTCCGCGCGGCCGGCGGCTTCGAAGCCATCTTCGACTACTTGGCGGACGATTATCAATTAGGGCGCCGCATTCATGAGCGCGGCTACCGCATTGTGTTTGCGCCGGCGGTGGTGGAGACGCACCTGGGCGCGGGGTCGTTCCGCGACGTATGGCGGCACCAGGTGCGGTGGTCGCGCACCATTCGCGTGTCGCGGCCCTCGGGCTACTTCGGTTACGTGGTGACGCACGCCACGTTGTGGTCGCTGGTGGCGCTGGCGGCGGGCGTTTGGTGGGCGGCCGCGCTGGCGCTCGGGCTGCGCATGGCGGCGGGCGTTTGGATCGGCGCCGGCATCCTCGGGGACCGCGCCGTGGCACGCAACTTCTGGTTGATCCCGTTCCGGGATTTGCTGGGATTCGGCGTTTGGATTGCCGGCTTGGCCGGTCACACCGTCGAATGGCGCGGCCTGCGTTTGCGGCTGCGCAGCGACGGGCGGATCGGCGGGTAGCCTACAACCCCAAACGCTCCAGCAGGGCCCGCGGGTCGGGGTCGCGGCCCATAAAGCGGCGGTACAGTTCGGCCGGATCTTCGCTATCGCCCCGCGAAAGAATGTACCGCCGGAACTCCTCGCCGGTCTCGCGGCTGAACACGCCGCGCTCACGGAAACGGGTGAAGGCATCGGCATCCAACACCTCCGCCCACTTGTAGGAATAATAGCCGGCCCCATAACCCACCGGGCTCGCAAACAGGTGAGTGAAGGCCGCCGGCATGGCGTAATCGCCGGGCAGCGGCGCCGGGCTGAATTCCCGCAAAATGCGCCGGCTGTACTCCAGAACGTCGCCATCGGCTTGGGGAGAATAGCGGGTGTGCAGCCACAGATCGATAAAGCCGAAGCCGAGCTGGCGCATCTGCGCATTGGCGGCGCGAAAGGTGCGCGCCCGTTTCATCTTCCCGAACAGATCCTCGGGAATGGGAGCGCCGGTCTCCCAATGACGCGCGAACAGGTCCAGAGGCTCGCGTTCCCAGCACCAGTTTTCCATGATCTGCGAGGGCAGCTCCACGAAATCCCACGCCACGTTGGTGCCCGCCAGCGTGCGCACCCCAACCTGGCTGAGAAGATGGTGCAGCAAGTGGCCGAATTCGTGGAAAATGGTTTCCACCTCGCGGTGCGTCAGCAGCGCCGGCTGGCCGCCCACGGGCGGCGTGAGGTTGCCGCAAATCAGGCCCAGGTGCGGGCGGAATTGCCCGTCCATGGGGCCGCCGGTGATCAGCGCGTCCATCCATGCCCCGCCGCGTTTGTTCTCGCGCGGATGCCAATCGGCGTAGAACCCTCCCAGCAGCAGGCCGCTTTCGTCGCGCACCTGGTAATAGTGCACGGCCGGATCCCACGCGGGCACACCCGTCTTTTCGGTCACGCGGATTCCATAGAGCCGCTCGACCAACTCGAACAACCCGGCTATGGCGCGCTCCAGCGGAAAATAGGGGCGCAACGCTTCTTCATCGAAATCGTAACGCGCGGCCCGCTGTTTTTCGGCATAGTAGGCCACGTCCCACGGCTCGAGCGGAGGCGCCGCGGCGCCCTCCAATTGGCGGCGGAATTCGAAAAGCTCGCGGTTCTCATGCTGGAAGCGTTCTTCGGTCTTTTGCTTGAGGTCTTCGAGGAAGGACATGGCGCGCGCTCCCTGGTGCGCCATGCGATCTTCCAACACCAGGTCGGCGAAGTTCTCGAATCCCAAAAGACGGGCTTTCGCCCGCCGCAGTTCGATAATGCGCGCGAGGAGCGGCCGGTTGTCGCGTTCGGTTTCGGTGGCGCGGACATTGTACGCGTGGTACATGTCGCGGCGGATGCTTGCGTCATCCAGATACGTCATCACCGCGAAGTAGTCCGGGGCCTGCAAGGTGAAGCGCCAGCCCTCGCGGTCCTTGCGTGCCGCGCTCTCGCGCGCCGCCGCCATGGCGGTGGGGGGCAGGCCGGCCAACGCGGCCTCATCGGCAATCACGAGTTCCCAGGCATTGGTGGAATCCAGAACATTTTCTCCGAATTTCGTGGTGATCCGGGTGAGCTCCACGTCGATGGCTTCGAGCGCGGTCTTGCCGGCAGGGTCGAGTTCCGCGCCGTGGCGCCGGAAGTTTTCGATAGTCTTCCGCAGGAAGCGGCGCCGCTCACCGGTAAGTTCTAGGGCCTCCGGCGCGGCGGCGTAGGTTTGGATGGCCTTCCAGAGCCCCTCATGGAGCGGCAGGCTGGTATAAAACGCGCTGACCGCGGGTTGCGCGGCATTAAAGGCGGCGCGCAGTTCCGGATAGGTGGCGACGGATTCCAGGTGCCGCACCACACCCATGGCATAGTCCAGGGGCTCGGTCAATTCGTCGAGCGCGGCCATGGTGTTGGCGTAAGTCCGCTCGCCGGGGGCATCCGCGATGGCCTCGACGCGTTGGCGCGCCGCATCGAGCAGCGCGGCAATCGCGGGCTCCACATGTTCGGCGCGGATCCGGTCGAAGGGTACGGGAAATTCCACAGTCAGAAGGGGGTTCGTATCGCGCGCACGCAGCATCATATTGAGGGTAACAGGGGCACGGGGGCCATGGGCCCGTACAAAAACCTACGGAATGGTTACCATGGTAGAGAATGGGCTTTGATCCGAACGGGATGCTGGGTCGCGTCCCAGCCGAGGAGCGGCTGAACATTTTCGCGCTGGTCATCTATATTCCCGACCCGTTGGGGCGCTTTCTCGACGAACTTCGCCGCGAACTGGTACCGCACTGCGATCCTCACGCCCACGTCAGCGTGCTGCCGCCGCGCCCCCTGGCCGTGGATTGGCGCGAAGCCTCCGCGCAGGCCCAGGCGCTGGTGGAAAGCTGGACGCCTTTTGACATTGAGTTGGGGCCGATCCATCGGTTTCAGGTAACCGACGTGGTTTATCTCAACGTGGGCGCGGGCGCCGCGGAGTTGCGCCGTATGCACACCGCCATGAATGCGAGCGTTTTCGAATTCCACGAGCCGTTTCCCTACCATCCGCATGTCACCCTGGCCCAAGAGGTTACGCATGACTCCGTGGCGCGCGTCGAGGACCTGGCCATGCGGCGTTGGCGGGCATTCGCGGGAGTTCGCGAATTCCGCGCCGAGCGCGCGGTTTTCGTGCAGAGCACCCTCAGCGGCCGCTGGATCGATCTGGCCGAGTACTCGATGGGTACGGTGGCCGCTAAATTGTGAGATCCTCCGCAGGGCTCCCCACTACATTATTTCAAACGTTCAGCCGATAGATGTATTTGGAAGGCGCGGCGGTGGATCGGCGACCCTTTTCCGCCCGCAAGGGGAACACTTGAACACGGTAGCGGTCTGCGACACGGAACCGATAGCAATCGAGGGGCTGAGAAATCTGTTGGAGCATACGGAGGGGTTGCGCGTCGTCGCCGCCGAAACCAGCCTGTTGGAAGGGATGGAGGCAGTGCGGGAACTCTCCCCGTCGATCCTCGTAGTGGACAAAGCCTTGGGCGTTCATCCGGTAACGGAGTGGCTGCATACCCTCGCCAGAACAGCTTCGCGGCCCACGACCGTGGTTTGGGGCGCTACCCTGTCCGAGGCGGAAGCGCTGCGGTTCCTGCAAGCGGGGGCTGTGGGAGTGGTCCGGAAGACCTCCCGGCTCGAATCTGTCCTGGCGTGCCTGCAAAAAGTGGCCGAGGGCGGCACCTGGATGGAGGAAAACCTGTTCGGCGAGACCGAATCCAGACCGCGATCCGCGCGGTCGCCGCTGACGCCGCGGGAGGCCGAAGTGATGGAGTTGGTCGAGCGAGGTCTGAAGAACAGAGACATCGCCGACCTGCTGGGGATTCGCGTCGGCACGGTAAAGATCCACCTCAAGCACATTTTCGAGAAGACCGGGATTCGCGGGCGGTATGGTTTGGCTCTTTCGGGCCTCAAGGAGAAAGGCCTGCTGGCCGGCGCGAAGATGATAGACACGATGTAAGCGGGGATTGCCCCAACGGCCCAACGGCCCGTAGGCCTACTTGCCAGAATGATATCCTAAATACTTGATCCGCTTGTCGTCCCTTCGCCTGGCGCTATTCTTGCCGTTGGCCTGCATTGCCGAGGCGCAACCCCATCCCCTGCTGGATGCCATGTCCCAGGAGTTGGCCCGTAACTTCAATGTTCTGAAGGAGAAAGCCGATCCAGCCCCATACTTCCTGAGTTACGAGATTACCGAGGAGGAGTATCGCTCGGTGGCCGGTACACTGGGCACGATCGACTCGAGAGGCGCCGGCCGCAGCCGCGCGTTGGACATATCGGTCCGCGTCGGATCGCCGCAACTGGATAATTATCACCGCGTGCGCGGCGGGGGACGGGGGGCGGCGGCGCAATTCACCTCGGGCGCGGTCATCACCTTTGAAGACAACCCGAATTCGCTGAAGCGGCGCATGTGGCTGGAAACCGATCGGGCGTATCGCAGCGCGGCCGAGCGCCTCATCCGCATCAAGACCAATACGCAGGTGAAAACCACGGAAGAGGACGCCTCCGGCGATTTTTCGAGCGAGCCGCCCGAAACCGCCTTGAAGCTCCCGCCCAAAGCAACATTCAACGCGGAAGAATGGAGCGACCGTATCCGCAAGTACTCGGCAAGGTTCCGCAACTACCCCGGCGTTTTGACCTCGCGGGTCAGCGTGGCGTGCCAGACCGAGACGAAGTACTTCGTAAACACGGAAGGAGCGCGCCTGGCCTACGGCCGCGGTTTCGCGCGGATCTTCATTTCGGCTTCGGCCAAGGCCGCCGATGGCGCCGACGTGGCCAACTTCGAATCCTTCGAAGCCACCGAGCCCGCGGGACTGCCCGACGAAAAGATCGTGTTTGCCGCCATCGATCGCGTAGCCAACGATGTGACGTCCCTGCTGCGCGCTCCCGAGGCCGAGCCTTTCGCCGGCCCGGCGATTTTTTCGGGCCGCGCGGCGGGCGTGTTTTTCCACGAGATTTTCGGGCATCGGGTGGAGGGCCACCGCCAAAAGGACGAAAGCGAAGGCCAAACCTTTACCAAGAGCGTGGGCGGCAAGGTCCTGCCCGATTTCCTTTCGGTGGTGTTCGACCCCACGCGCCACTCGATCGGCGGCGTCGAGCTCAACGGCTGGTACGATTACGATGACGAAGGGGTGAGAGCGCGCCCTGTAACCGTGGTGGAAGACGGGACGTTGAAAACCTTCCTGATGTCACGCTCTCCCATTCAGGGGTTCGATCATTCGAACGGCCATGGACGGCGGCAGCCGGGGCTGGAAGTAGTTTCGCGCCAGTCGAACCTCATCGTGGCATCGAAGAAGGCGGTCAGCGAGGCGCAATTGCGGCAAATGTTGATCGATGAGGTGAAGCGCCAGAATAAGCCGTACGGCCTCTATTTCCGGGACATCACGGGGGGCTTCACCACCACCGCGCGGGCCGGATTGCAGGCTTTCAAAGTGATCCCGGTGATCGTGTATCGCGTGTACACGGACGGGCGGCCGGACGAGTTGGTGCGCGGCGCCGATATCGTGGGGACGCCGCTGGCGAGTTTCTCGAAGATTCTGGCCACGGGCGATCAGCCCGAAGTGTTCAACGGATATTGCGGCGCCGAGTCGGGCAGTGTACCCGTCTCGGCCGTTTCGCCGTCCATTCTGGTATCCGAGATCGAGATCGAGAAGACGCAGAAATCCACCGACCGGCCGCCGCTTCTGCCGGAGCCGACCACGCTCGAAAGCCGCGGAGGCGCGCAATGAGGCGCCTCTACCCGGTGTTGGCGGGTATCGCGGCCGCCCTGGCCGGCGCGCTTGCCTTCGGCGCCGACGCTCCCGCGCCCGATCCGCTGTTGCGCGCCATGCACGATGAAATCGAACGCTCGCGCAAGCTGCTGGTTCCCAACCTGGAGCCGCCTTACTTCATCGAGTACGTGGTGGACCAGGCGGATAACTTCAGCGTGGCGGCCAGCCTGGGCGGCCTGGTCGCGGAACGCCACGACCATATGCGCCTGCCGGAAGTGCACGTGCGCGTGGGCGACTACAAATTCGATAACACCAACTTTGTGGGCTCGGGCGCCGGCGGCACGCGGTACGACCTGGGAGCCTGGCCGCTCGACGATTCGTATCCGGTGCTGCGCCGCTATTTCTGGCTGGCTACCGATTCGGCTTACAAGGCCGCGGTGGAATCGATCGCCAGGAAGCGCGCGGCGATGCGCGACCTGACGCAAAACGCTCCGCTCGACGATTTCGGACACGCCGAGCCCGTGCGGCGGGACCCCGAGTTTCCACGCGCCACACTGGATGAGGACGCCTGGCGGGCGCGCGTGCGAGCTCTCTCCGCGATATTCGCCGAGTATCCGCAGATCATGGATTCTCGAGTCGATCTGGACTCGGGAACAGGCGGGTATTACGTGGTGAACTCGGAAGGCACCGAGGCGCGCGAACCGGAGAACGTGATGTATCTGCACGCGCGGGCCATGATCCCGGCGTCCGACGGCACCATAGTGCGGGATTCGGTGTCCTTTTATGCGCGCGATGGGACGCGCATGCCGGGGGATGCGGAACTCTCCCGCGGTATCCGCAACCTGGCGGAAAGCCTGATCGCTCTGGCCCATGCGCCCAAAGGCGAGGACTATAACGGGCCGGTGCTGTTCGAAGGCGCCGCCTCACCGCAGATATTCGCCCAATTGCTGGGCAGGAACCTGTGGCTGCCGCGCAAGCCCGAAGGCGCCCGCGGCGGGTTCAACGGCAGCGAACTGGAAGGCCGTTTGGGTGCCCGCATTCTGCCGGATTCGTTCGATGCGCTGGACGATCCGACGCAGAAGGAATGGCACGGGCGGCCGCTGTTCGGCAGCTACGACGTGGACCGCGAAGGCGTGCCGGCGAAGCCCGTGAGTGTAGTCGAAAAAGGCATGCTCAAGGGCTACCTGCTGACGCGGCAGCCGGTGCGCGGATTTTCGGAATCGAATGGCCGCGCGCGCCTGCCCGGACCTTTCGGGGCGTCGATAGCAGTCGCCAGCAACCTGTTCGTCAGCTCGTCGGAGACCATGCCGGCGGCCCAGATGAAGCAAAAGCTCATCGAGTTGGTTGCGGCGCGCAGCCTGCCGTACGGTCTGGTGGTGCGCCGGCTGGATTTCCCTTCCTCGGCTTCGGTGGAAGAGGTGCGGCGGCTTTTGACTTCTTCCCAGGGCGCGGCGCACCCGGTCAGCCCGCCGGTGCTGGCTTACAAGGTTTTTGCGGACGGCCACGAGGAACTGGTGCGCGGGCTGCGGTTCCGCGGCCTGAGTGCCCGGTCATTAAAGGATATTGCGATCGCGGGAGACGACGATACGGTGTTCGAATACATGGAAAATGACGCGCCGCTCGCGCTCGCCGGCGCCTCCGCATTCAGCACGGAAGTGGCCGTGGTGGCGCCCTCGATTCTGATCGACGACTTGGAGCTGCATCCGGCCGAGGATGAGCCGCCCAAACTGCCGGTGGTTCCGGCGCCGGAAATCTCGCGGTAGGAGACGGATGTGCGCCTGCTGGGCCGCTACATTTTTCGCGAGATTCTGACCAGCGCCGTATTGGGCACAGCGCTCGCTACCTTCATTATCTTTCTGCACAGCGCCGACAAGCTGTTTGCCGTGCTGGTGGGCAGCAACAACGTGGAATTCAAGACGGTGGCCATGCTGTTCTTCTGGGCCCTGCCTCCGGTGTTGCCCTTGACCGTTCCATTCGGCGTGCTGGTGGGGATTCTCATCGGACTGGGTCGGATGTCGAGCGACGGAGAGATCACGGCCATGCGCGCCAGCGGCGTCTCCAGCCGCACCGTGATTCTGCCGGTACTGGTGTTCGCCTCGCTGGGCATGGCGCTGGCCGGTTACGCTTCCCTGCGGCTCACGCCGCTGGCCATTCGCAAGAGCACCGACCTGATTAACGAGCTGCTCAAGAGCCAGCTTTCGGCGGAGATCGAGCCGCGCATCTTCGACGAGAATTTTCCCAACAAGATCCTTTATGTGGGCGATGTTGCGCCCGGACCGGTGGTGAAGTGGCGGCCGCTTTTCCTGGCCGATGTGACGCCGCCCGAACAGAGGGCCTCCGGCATGCGCGATAAAGCCGAAGGGCCGCTGATTACGGTGGCGCGCGAAGCCATCGCCGTTTCCGATCCCAAGAACAACCGCATCCAGCTCACGCTGCACGATTACTCCACGCATGAGATGGGCAAGGACCGGGTGGCTAACGACACCTCGGCGCCCATCAGTACGCAGGTGCTGGACGCCGCGCCGCCGGAGCAGAAATCGCTGCAATCGAGCGCCATGAATACGCGCGAGCTGATCCGGTATCCGCGTTCGGGGCCGGACTGGACGGAAGTCCGCATCGAGCTGCACAAGCGGTTCGCTTTCACCGCGGCGTGCATCACGCTGGCGCTAGTGGGCATCCCTTTGGGGATTGCCACGCGTAAAGGCGGCAAATCGGCGGGCTACGTGATCGCGCTGTTCCTCGGTTTTTTCGTCTACTACCTGTCTTCGGTGGCGCTGATCGGCGTGGCCAAGCAGAGGACTCTGCCGATTCCAGTGGCGGTGTGGCTGCCGAATTTCGCGTTTTTCCTGGCGGGGACGTTTTTTTTGGCACGCATGGAGCGCCCGGGAGACCGCGACCTGCTGGGTTCGATGACCGGCTTTTTTGCGCGCGTGGCGGCATTCCTCCAGCCCATCGGGAGAAAAAAGAAAGCCGAGACGCGCGTGCTGGCGCGCTGGAAGCTGCCCCTGCTGCCGCAGATCGTGGACACCTACATTCTCAGCAACTTCGTTTTTTACCTGGTGATGGTGCTGGCGAGCCTGGTCTCCATGATCCTGATGTACAACTTCTTCGAATTGATGGGCGACATGATCCGCAACAAGATTCCGCTCACGGAGATGTTTACGTACCTGTTTTTCCTGACGCCCGAGCTGGTCTATGAAACCCTGCCGTTCGCGACCCTGGTGGCGGTGTTGGTCAATTTGGGAGTGCTGAGCAAGCAGAACGAGATCACCGCGTTCCGCGCCTGCGGCGTGAGCCTGCACCGCCTCGCCATGCCGCTGCTGGTAAGCGGCGTGCTGCTCAGCGCGGGGTTGTTCGCTTTCGAGTTCTACTATGTGCCCGGCGCCAATTTGCGGCAGGACGCGATACGCGACGAAATCAAGGGCCGTCCCAAGCAGACGTACCTGCGCGCCGACCATAAGTGGATCATGGGACAGGGATCGCGGATCTACTACTACACGTATTTCGACCAGTCGGAAGGCGTGATGGTGGGGGTGAACGTATTCGATTTGGACCCGCAGACGTTCCGGGTGGTGCGGGAGATCGTGGCGGAGCGGGCCGCGTGGGACCCGACGCTAAAGACCTGGGTCTTCAAGAACGGCTGGAGTTGCCGCTTCGTCAACCAGGCGTGCCGCTATTACACGCCGTTTTCCGGAGGCAGCGAATCGCAGGCGGCCACGTTCAAGGGGCTGACCGAGCCGCCGGATTACTTCCTGACGGCGGCGGTGCAGGAAAAGCAGATGAACTTTCTGCAACTAGACCGCTACATTCGCGATCTGCAACAGCGCGGATTCCCCACCGGCAAACTGCAGGTGCAGTTCTATATGAAATTCGCGCTCCCGCTATTCGCGCTGATCATGGCGATGATCGCGGTGCCGTTCGGATTCCTGGTGGGCGCGCGGGGCGCGATGACGGGGATCGGAGTGAGCCTGGCGATCGGCATCGGGTACAAGGGCATCGGGATTCTATTCGAGAAGATCGGGGACGTGAACCTGCTGCCGCCGACCCTGGCGGCCTGGTCGCCGGACGCGATTTTCGCGCTGGCGGGAATGTATCTGCTGCTCAGGATGCGGAGTTAGGGGGAGCCGGAGGCGCGGAGATCTCGCGGAGAACAAGCGGATTGCATCGAAATCGGTAACGCCGGGGAGTAAATCGAGCGCGGAGTCAGCGGAGGTCGCGCTCTGGACCCGAGAGAATAGTGGATCAGTGTGGGCCGCCGGGCTGCCGGTTTTGAAGCGGGCCACTGGGCTTCAGATCGGGAAGCACACTCTTTTTACGGAAGACGGGCCCCCATCGCGCTGAGGCGGTATAGCCCTTACCGTCGCCGATTTGAACGTCCGGAGAGCCATCGCTCCGAAACCCGAACACTCCGAGGGCGGTGCCATTCTCATCGACCAGCACGAATTTTCGAGCGCGGATTTCAAGTGGAGGTGGCGTTTGCGTCTGCGCGCGGACCGGCATCGGGGTGAAAAGGTAGTGGAACCCCGCTCCGCCGATAAATCCCGCGGCGAGTGCGAACGCTATGGTGATCCTGTTGCTCATGGGCTCAGTATCGATCACCGATACCGGTTGGGGCAACCACATCAGCCCGGCAAACCGCTCCGTTACCGTCGAGGCTCCGAATGGAGTTTTGCGGGATCAACGCAGGCAACTGAGCCACGCGCGTCAGCAAGTGGTTGGTTCCGCGCCGCCTTCATATCCTGTATCGTGGGCAACTGCGAGGCGTCCCAGCCGCCGCCGAGGGCAACCGCCAGCGTGACGCTCGATGTCAGGCGGCGCGTCAGCAGATCGACTTGCGAGCGCGATTTTCGCGCTGGAGGGGATGTATTTGCTGCTCAGGATGCGGAGTTAGGGACGAGGGACAACGAGGAGGAAAGCTCGGTATGATTGAAGACGTGACGCTGCGTCTTACTGAAGCCGAACTCGCCCGCGATATTCATGCGGTCCTGGCCAGAGTCCGGGAGGAGGGTCTGGAGGTAATCGTGGAACAAGACCATCGACCCGTGGCGGTCATCAAGACGCCGCAAGGCCCTGGCCGCAAGCTTAGCGAGTGCATTGCGATTGCGAAGGCGCATGAGGAGAAGCTCGGCTACGCGCCAGTGCCGGACGCCGATTTCGCAGCCGATGTGCAAGCGGCCATTGCTGCACACCGCGAGCCTTTGGATCCGCCCGCATGGGATTAGTCCTCGACTCCAGTGTGCTGATCGGTGCCGAGCGTGAAGCCAAACCGGTCAGCACTTTGCTCGCGACATTCGATCAGCAGCACGGGGAGAGCGAGATCGTGCTCTCATCCATTACCGTAATCGAGCTGGAACACGGCCTGCATAGGGCCCACACAGTGGGACAGGCCACAAACCGGCGGAATTATCTGGACACCGTTTTTGCGGCGATTCCGGTTGAGAGCTTCACCAGGGAGATGGCGCAGATCGCGGCGAAAATGGACGCCGATGCGCGCAAGGCCGGGAAAGTGATTCCCTTCTCGGACCTGCTGATCGGCGCGACCGCTCTTCGCTTCGGCTATGCCGTCGGCACCCGGAACCCGCGCCATTTCCAAATGATCCCGAACTTGAAAGTGCTATGGCTTTGAGTTCGGGGTAGGCCGAGAGTTACACTCGCCGGCCTCTACTGCCGCGCCGCCTTCATATCCTGCATGGTGGGCAACTGCGAAGCGTCCCAGCCGCCGCCAAGGGCAACCACCAGCGTCACGCTCGAAGTGAGGCGGCGCGTGAGCAGATCGACTTGCGAGCGCTCCGCGGCGAGCGCGGTGGCTTGCGTGGTGATGACGGTCAGGTAATCGGTGGTTCCGGCTTTGTATTGCGCGGTGGCGACTTCCAGCGCGCGCTCGGACGATTTCACGCTTTCCTCCACCGCGACCGCCTCTTCGGTGAGGACGCGCTGGGCGGCCAGGTAATCTTCCACCTGCTGGAACGCGTTGAGAACGGTCTGGCGGTACGCGGCCACGGCGGCATCGTAGGCGGCCTGACTTTCCGCAACCTGCGCGCGGCGTTTTCCGGCATCGAAAATGGTCTCCGCGACCGACGGGCCCATCGAGAAGAAGCGCGCGGGCCAACTGATCCAGGTGGTGAAGCGCGTGGATTCGAAACCGGCGCTCCCGCTGAGCGTCAGGGTGGGGTAGAAAGCGGCTTTGGCAATGCCGATCTGTTCGTTGGCGGCTTGCATCAACCGCTCGTTGGCGGCAATGTCGGGGCGGCGCTCCAGCAGCACCGATGGCACGGCGATGGGAACGGGCGGCGGCGGCGTTTTCAACACCAGGGGACGAACGGTCAGCTCGGCGGGCGGCTTGCCGGTCAGGACGGCAATGGCATGTTCGAATTGCGCGCGGGCCACGCCGAAATCGATCAAGGTAGTTTGGGCGCCGTAGAGCTGCGACTCGGCCTGCGCCACGTCGAGATCGGAAGCCACGCCGCCGGCGAAGCGGTTGCGCGTCAATTCCAGATACTGTTCATAGGATTTCGCGGTGCGCTGGAGCAGGTCGATATCGCCATCCAGGCCGTGCAGCGAGAAATAATCCTGCGCCAGCTCCGATTCGTAGAGGAGCTTGGCATTTTCGAGATCGCCGGCTTGCGCCTGCGCCTGGGCGGAGGCGGCGGTGATGGAACGGCGGATCGATCCCCACAAATCGGGTTCCCAGGAAACGTCGGCGGGGAAGGTGTAGGCGGAGCGCAGACCCGAGGGTATGCCGCCGGTGAGGCCCGAGCCTTCGCGCGATTCGGTGATGGAGGGCCCCACGCTCAAAGTGGGATAGAGCGCGGCGCGAGCCACGCGAACGGCCGCTTTGGCTTGGCGGTACGTGGCTTCTGCCTGGAGCACGTTCTGATTGGAAATGGCCACCTGTTCTTCGAGCGCGTTGAGCGTGGGGTCGTTGTAAATTTCCCACCACTTGCCTTTGAACATGGCGTCGTTGGGCTGCGCGGGTTTCCAGCCGTCGGCCTCCTTGAAGTAGTCGGGCGGCTGCTCCTTAAACGCGGGAGGCGCGGGCGCGCCGGGCTTCTGGTACTTCGGGCCGATCATACATCCGGCCCCGGCGAGCGAGAGGACCGAACAGAGGGCCGCAAGGGCGGGCTTTCTCATGCTTCCAACTCCAGGGGCTCGGGCGGGCGCCTTTGCGAGCGCAGACCGGTCCACCAATGCTGTAACCGGTCAAAATACAAGTAGACCACAGGTGTGGTGTAGAGAGTCAGGGCCTGGCTGACGATCAGGCCGCCGATGATGGTGATACCCAGGGGACGCCGCAGCTCCGAGCCGGTCCCCGTGCCGAGAGCTAACGGCAAAGCTCCCAGCATGGCCGCCATGGTGGTCATCATGATGGGGCGGAAACGCAGCATGCAGGCTTCGAAAATCGAATCGCGCGAGCTCTTGCCTTCCAGCCGCTCCGCCGCCAGGGCGAAATCGATCATCATAATTGCGTTCTTCTTCACGATTCCAATCAGCAGAATAATCCCGATCATGGCGATGATGCTGAGATCGGTGCGGGTCAGCATGAGCGCCAGCAGCGCGCCCACGCCCGCGGAGGGCAACGTCGAGAGGATGGTGACGGGGTGCACGTAGCTTTCATATAGAATTCCGAGCACCAGGTAGACGGTGGCCAGCGCGGCGGCGATGAGGATCGGCTCATTGCCGAGCGATTCCTGGTAGGCTTGCGCGGTTCCCGCGAACATGGTCTGAATCGTGGGCGGCAGCCCCACAGCGTTGGCGGCGCGCATGATCTCGTTGACGGCATCGCCCAACGCCACGCCCGGTTGCAGGTTGAACGAAATGGTCACCGCCGGAAACAAGCCTTGGTGGTTGACCGAAAGCGGCGCCGTATCGGGGGTATATTCGGCGAAGGCGCTCAGCGGCGCCACGGCCCCGCCCGGCGCGGCCACGTAGATATCGCGCAGGGTCTGCGGATTCTGCCAGTATTGCGGTGCGAGTTCCATCACCACGTGATACTGGTTGAGGGAAGTGTACATGGTCGAGACCTGCCGCTGGCCGAAGGCGTCGTAGAGCGTGGCATCGATCAGCGCGGAGGAGATGCCGAGCCGCGAGGCGGTATCGCGGTCGTATTGCACATACGCCTGCAAGCCCCGGTTCTGCTGATCGCTGTTGGTGTCCACGATGATCGGAATGGTTTTCAGACGCTGATACATGCGTGGGGCGTAGGTCAGCAGGTCGTCCAGATTATCGCCGCGCATGGTGAACTGGTATTGCGCGGCGCTGTTGCGGCCGCCCACGCGGACGTCCTGCGCGGCTTGCAGGTAGAGACTGGCGCCGGGCACGCGGGCCAGCTTGGGGCGTAGGCGGGCGATCACCTGGTCGGCGGTAGTCTTGCGTTGTTCGAGTGGTTTGAGCGAAATAAACATGCGGGCGTTGTTGGCCATGCCGCCGCCGGTAAAGCCGTTGACCGTATCCACGGCGGGATCGGCGTCGATGATCTTGACCATCTGGAGCAGCGTCCGGTCCATGGCCTGGAACGAAGTGTCCTGGTCGGCCAGAATCTGGCCCATCATCCGGCCGTTGTCCTGCTGCGGGAAAAACCCCTTGGGCACGCGGATGAACAGGTAGATGTTGAGAGCGATGGTGCACAGGAGAACCATCAGCGTGATCAGCGAATGGCCGAGCACAATCGAGAGGGTTCGGCCGTAGGTATCGACGACCCAGGTGAAGACGCGTTCGCTCGAGCGGTACATCCATCCGTGGGTGGTGTGTTCCTTGAGCAGGTGGGCGCACATCATGGGGGTGGCCGTCAGCGAGACGACCATGGAAACCGCGATGGCGATCGAGAGTGTGACCGCGAACTCGCGGAAGAGCCGGCCCACGATCCCGCCCATCAATAGCAGCGGAATGAAAACGGCCACCAGAGAAAGGCTGATGGTCAACACCGTGAATCCGATTTCCGCCGCGCCTTTAAGGGCGGCATGGAAGGGATGCATGCCCTGCTCGAGGTAGCGCGTGATGTTTTCGATCACCACGATGGCATCGTCCACCACGAAGCCGGTGGAAATCGTGAGCGCCATCAGCGAGAGGTTGTCGAGGCTGAAGTGCAGCAGGTACATCACTCCGAAAGTTCCGACCAGCGAAACCGGAACCGCCACGCTGGGGATAAATGTCGAACGGGGACTGCGCAGGAAGACGAAGACCACCAGGATGACAAGCAGCACGGAGATGATCAGGGTGCGCTCGGTATCGTGCACGGAAGCGCGGATGGTGACGGTTTGATCCATGGCCACGCGCATATCGATGGAGCGTGGAATAGCGGCCTGCAACTGCGGCAGCGTGGCGCGCAGGTGGTCCACGGTATCGATGATGTTGGCGCCGGGCTGGCGGAAGATGATCACCAGCACGGATGGCTTGCCGTTGGCGTAGCCGGAGTTGCGAATGTCTTCCACCGAATCGATGGCCTGGCCCACGTCGCCAACGCGCACGCTGGTGCCGTTGTGGTAGGCGATGATGAGCGGCTGGTAATCTACAGCGTGGAAGATCTGATCGTTGGCGCCCACTTCCCAATTCTGTTCGCCGTAAGCGAAATGCCCTTTGGGAGTGTTGGCGTTGGCGCTATTGAGAATGGTCCGCACCTGTTCGAGGCCGATGCCGTACTTGTTGAGGGCCTCGGGATTCAGCTCGATGCGCACGCCGGGCAGGGCGCTGCCGCCCACGATGACCTGTCCCACGCCGCCCACCTGCGCGAGTTTCTGCGCCAGGATAGTGGAAGCCGCATCGTACATCTGGCCCTTGCTCAAGGTGCTCGAGGTGAGCGCCAACATGAAGATGGGGGAATCCGCCGGGTTGACTTTGCGGTAACTGGGGTTGTTGGGCATGGGCGGCAGATAGCCGCGGGCGGCGTTGATGGCGGCCTCGACGTCGCGCGCGGCGGCATCGATGTTGCGGTTGAGATCGAACTGAAGAGTGATGCTGGTCGAGCCGAGCGAACTCGAAGACGTCATCTCCGTGACCGCGGCGATGCGGCCGAATTGCCGTTCGAGCGGGGTGGCCACCGAGGACGCCATGGTTTCGGGACTGGCGCCGGGCACGCCGGCGCCCACGCTGATGGTGGGGAAATCCACCTGCGGCAGAGGCGAAACCGGCAGCAGACGGAACGCGACCGCACCCGCGAGCGCAATCGCGACGAGCAGCAGCGTGGTGGCGACGGGGCGGCGGATGAATGGCTCGGAGATGCTCATGGGGTTAGGGGGCTAGGCTTCCTCCGGCAACGGCTCCTGTCCCTCCATGGCGGACCGCCGCGAGAACCGCCGCGCCAGGCGGTCGAACATGAGGTAAACCACCGGCGTGGTGTACAACGTCAGGAGCTGGCTGAATATCAGGCCGCCGACAATGGTGATGCCCAGCGGCCGGCGCAGCTCCGAGCCGGTGCCGGTACCGAGCGCCAGCGGCACCGCGCCCAATAGCGCCGCCATGGTGGTCATCATGATGGGGCGGAAACGCAGCAGGCACGCCTGGTAAATGGCATCGATGGGCGTATGGCCTTCCTTGCGCTCGGCCTCCAGCGCGAAATCGATCATCATGATGGCGTTCTTCTTCACGATGCCGATCAGCAGCACAATCCCTATGAGCGCGATCACGCTGAAATCGGTGCGGCAGATGAACAGGGCCAACAGCGCGCCCACTCCCGCCGAGGGCAGCGTGGAGAGAATCGTGATGGGGTGAATGTAGCTTTCGTACAGCACGCCCAGGACGATATAGACCGTGACCACGGCCGCCAGGATGAGCATGGGCTCATTCGCCAGCGATGCCTGAAAAGCCTCCGCCGAGCCCTGAAACGCGCCCTGAATGCTGGCGGGAAGACCGATCTCTTCCTTGACCTTGTTTACGGCATCGACCGCTTCACCCAGCGATGCATTGGGAGCCAGGTTGAACGAAAGCGTGACCACGGGGAATTGGCCCTGGTGATTGACGGTGATGGGAACGGTGGTCAACACCATGTGGCTGAACGCGCTGAGAGGAACCTGGCCGCCGCCCACCGGAAACACGCTGGAGGATGAAATGGAGCCGTTGAACACCGCCGCGGCGGCGGACGCCGAATTCAGCATGGCCTGGGAACTGGAAGCGGCGCCGGGAGCGCCGCTCACCGGCCCGGTGGCGGTGGTGGCGCTGGAAGTGCCGCCCGAGACCAGGCCGGTGCTGCCCGAAGGGTAGCCCGTGCCGCTGCGAATGAACAGGTCGCGCAATTGGCCGGGGTTTTTCTGAAACGCCGGATCCACTTCCAGCACGACGTGGTACTGGTTCAACTGCGTAAACATGACCGAAATCTCGCGCTGGCCGTAAGCGTCGTACAGGGTTTGGTCGATGGTGGAAGGAGTGATGCCAAGCCGGGCGGCGGTATCGCGGTCGTATATCAGGGTGGCGCGCAAGCCGTTGGTCTGCTGATCGGTGGCTACGTCGCGCAACTCCGGCAGTTGCTTCATCCGGTCCAGCATACGGGCCGCGTAAGTATCCAGCTCGGTCTCATTAGGGTCTTCCAGGGTGTACTGGAATTGCGTGCGGCTGACGCGATCTTCCACCGTCAGGTCTTGCACCGGCTGCATGAACAGCGTAATGCCGGCCACCTGGTTCAACTGCGGCTGGATGCGGCGGATGACGTCGCTGGCGCTGATCTTGCGATCGTCCAGCGGCTTCAGGTTGATCTGGATGCGGCCGCTGTTGAGGGTTGTGTTGGTGCCATCGATGCCGATGAAGGAAGACAAGCTCTCGACCGCCGGATCCTTCAGAATCAGGTTCGCCAAGGCCTGCTGGCGGCTGGACATTTCGTTGAAAGAGACGGTCTGCGGCGCTTCCGAGACGCCCTGAATCACGCCCGTGTCCTGAATGGGAAAGAAACCTTTCGGAACGGCTATGAACATGACGATGGTCAACGCCAGCGTGCCGGCGGCCACCAGCAGGGTGGTGGTCTGGAAGCGGAGAACGAATCGCAGGGTGCGGCCGTAAAACGCAATGACGGCGTCGAAGGCGCGCTCGGAAGCGCGGAAGAGCCGGCCCTGTTCGGCATCCGGTTTGTGGCGCAGCAGCTTCGAGCACATCATGGGGGTGAGGGTCAGGGACACCACCGCCGAAACCAAAATGGTGACCGCCAGGGTGACCGCGAATTCCCGGAAGAGGCGGCCCACGATATCGCCCATGAAGAGCAGCGGAATCAGCACCGCGATCAGCGAGATGGTGAGCGACACGATGGTGAAGCCGATCTGCGCCGAGCCGCGCAGCGCCGCCTGCAACGGCGTCTGGCCCTCCTCGATATAGCGCATGATGTTCTCGATCATCACGATGGCATCGTCCACCACGAAACCCGTCGAAATGGTCAAGGCCATCAGGGTGAGATTGTTGAGGCTGTATCCGAGCAGGTACATGACGCCGAATGTGCCGATCAGGGAGAGCGGCACGGCGACGCTGGGAATGACGGTGGCGGAAAGGTTGCGCAGAAACAGGAAGATCACCATCACCACCAGGCCCACGGTGAGCATGAGCTCGAATTGGACGTCCGCAACGGAGGCGCGAATGGTATTGGTGCGGTCGGTCAAGGTGGCCACCTGGACGGCCGCGGGCAGAGTGGCGGTGAGCTGCGGCAGCAGGGCCTTGATGCGGTCCACTACGGAGATGATGTTGGCGCCGGGCTGCCGCTGGATGTTCACGATCACGGCCGGCACGTTGTTCATCCAGGCGGCTTGCCGCACGTTTTCCGTGTCGTCTTTCACGGCCGCCACGTCGGTGAGCTTCACCGGCGCGCCGTTGCGAAAGGCAATTACCAGCGGCGCGTAATCGGCGCTCGAAAGCAGTTGATCGTTGGCGCCGATCTGGTAGGACTGGTGCGGCCCATCGAAACTGCCCTTGGCCTGGTTGACATTGGCGGCCACGATGGCGTTGCGCAGGTCCTCCATGTTGAGGCCGTAAGAGGCCAGCACGGTGGGGTTGGCTTGAATGCGCACGGCGGGCTTCTGGCCGCCGCTGATGCTGACGAGGCCCACTCCGGCCAACTGGGAAATCTTGGGAGCGAGCCGCGTATCGGCCAAGTCTTCGACTTTCGAGAGCGGTACGGTTTTGGAAGTCAGAGCCAGGGTGAGGATGGGGGTATCGGCCGGGTTGGTCTTACTGTAAATGGGCGGCGTGGGCAGATCGGCGGGAAGGTACGTGCCGGAAGCGTTGATGGATTGCTGCACCTCCTGCTCGGCCACGTCGATATTCAGGCTGAGGTTGAATTGCAGGGTGATGACCGAGACGCCATCGGCGCTGGTGGAGGTCATCTGCTGCAACCCGGGCACCTGGCCGAACTGGCGTTCGAGCGGCGCGGTGACCGACGAGGCCATCACGTCGGGGCTGGCGCCGGGGTAGAACGTCACCACCTGTATGGTGGGGTAATCGACTTCCGGGAGCGCCGAAACCGGCAACTGCGTGTAGGCCACCCAGCCTGCAAGCAGAATGCCGACCATCAGGAGGGAAGTGGCGACCGGACGGAGGATGAATGTCCGGGACGGGCTCACTGCTTCGCGCCTCCGCGCCCACCCCGTCCGCGTCCACCCCTGCCGCCGGCCGGTGCTGGATTCTCGCCCTGAACCTGCGCCACCACCTTCACGCCTTCGGTCAGCTTATCGACGCCGGTCATGACCACTTCATCCCCCGCCGCGAGCCCGGATGTGATTTCGGAATTATCGCCTTCGGTGGTGCCGGCGGTAATGTTGACGACCGTGACCGTGGAATCGGGCTTCACGAGGTACACATACGTGTTGTTGGTGGCGCGTTGAATCGCGGCCGTGGCCAGCAGCACCACACCGTGTTTCTCCTCTTCCAGCAAGCGGACGAACACGAACTGGTTGGGGAAGAGGGCATAATCCTGGTTGGCGAAATCGGCGCGCAGGCGAACCGTGCCGGTGGTCTGGTCGATCTGGTTATCGATCGTGCTCAAGGTTCCTACGGCCAGGCGATGCTGCTGGTCGCGATCCCAACCCTCGACCGTCAGTTTCTGGCCGGCCCTCCAGTGCTTCATCACCACCGGAAGCTGATCTTCGGTAATCGGAAAAATGATGCTGATGGGTTGGATCTGGGTGATAACGAGCAGGCCGGTACTATCGGTCGAATGCACGATGTTGCCCGGATCCACCAGGCGCAGGCCGACGCGTCCGGTGATGGGCGCCGTGATGTGGCAATAGACTAAGTTCACCTTGGCGGCATCGATGAGTCCCTGATCGTTCTTGACGATGCCTTCATCCTGGGCCACGGTGGATACCTGCGTGGCGTATTGCTGCTCCGGAATGGCGTTCTGTTTCAGCAGCGTCGCATAACGCGCCAGGTCGATTTTGGCGTTGGCGAGCAGGGCCTGGTCGCGCGCCAACTGCCCTTCGTATTGCACGAGCTGCGCCTGGTAGGGGCGCGGATCGATCTCGACCAGAGGATCGCCCTTGTGGACGATGTCGCCTTCTTTGTAGTGGACCTCCATCAGTTCGCCATCCACGCGAGTCTTGACCGTTACGGTGTAGATGGGGGTCACGGTGCCGAGCCCGGTATAGTAGACGCCGATATCGCCGCGCCGCGCGCGCACCGCGACCACGGGAGGAATGCCGCCGCGGCCTCCGCCGCCACGGCCGCCTTTTTGACCGCTGGTCTGGCTGGCGGGTGGAATGGATGCCGCCGCGCCGCGCGTCCAGAAATAGTAAGCCGCGGCAGCGAGCACGATCAGGGCAGGCACCCAAAGCCAGCGCAAACGGGAAGGTGGCGCTGACTTGGGAGGCCCCGGAGGAGACAGAACATCTTTACGCACTTCTGGCGCCGAAACAGTTTGTTCGCTCATCAAGAACCCAGTGCTGAAACGACGATCACACCAACGGGCGCAGTTACCCCGATTGTTCGACCCTTTCGGGCTGGTTTGAACTGGCCCTTTCGAGCTGCACGAGTAACCGGCATATACCGGCAGTAAATTAGCTTACATCTTACTATAGTTGGCCCTTGCCGGTTTTCGCGGCGAGGGCTTGGGGGTGCTTAACCGTTTTGGGGACTGCGCCCAGGGACCATGCTATAGGCCTCTGCCAAGTCCAGATTGCGTCGAGCGTCGATTTCTAGTTGGGCCAGGGTGGTATGAGCGTGGCGG
>Ga0326728_10002786_pt1 | contig 57014 bp, 56 predicted proteins | sample MB3enrmetagenome_FD_207602 | JGI IMG/M metagenome (GOLD analysis project Ga0326728, IMG submission 207602) | Lab enriched peat soil microbial communities from McLean, Ithaca, NY, United States - MB31MN | ecosystem: Environmental > Terrestrial > Soil > Wetlands > Peat | place: USA: New York... | reverse complement strand
TTCGGATGATCTTTTCCCTGATCTCCTCCGCAAGGATTCCGAGCTCGTCCAAATCAAGCCGCTTTATGTCTTCCGGGTATTGGACCGTGCTCAGAATATCCCGGCGTCTATCATGACTTTCTGGCTGTGACATATTCTGCAATCATCCTGATAAAGTCCTGAACCATGTCATTTGCTATACGTCTTCAAGTGGTTTTGGACAGATTGGATCAAAAAAGGGGAGGGTTCAGTGCCTATATAGACCTTTCCTGCCGTTTCTGCAAGTCTCAAACTATGATTTTTCCCTGTCATTGTATTTACATAAAAATGTGTTGCATTTTGTTCAGTTGGTTATAACATTTCCTCCATGCTTAATCGGTAACCTTTACTTTTCATGAATTAGTGATTGTAAAGAATCATAGGTGAGAGGTGAGTGTATGGAAAAGATAAGACTGGGCAAAACAAATATGATGGTATCGCGGTTGGGTTTTGGGGGCATCCCCATCCAGAGGGACTCGGAAGAAGAGGCTGTGGCCATTATAGAGAGATGTCTGGAATTGGGCGTCACCTTTCTCGATACCGCCAATGCCTATACCACCAGCGAGGAGCGGATAGGGAAGGCAATCGTGGGGAAACGCGAGGGGCTCGTCATTGCCACGAAGACCACTGCCCGGGATCGAGAGGGTGTGGAAAAACATCTCAATTTGAGCCACAAGCGCCTCGGCGTCGAATACATCGACCTTTACCAGTTCCACAATGTGAGTGACTCCAACGCTTTGAAGGCTATCCTTGATCCCGATGGACCCATGGTTGTGGTTCGAGAGGCCAAGAAATCAGGGCGGATCAGACATATCGGCGTTACCTCGCACCAGATAGACATAGCCAAAGAGGCCGTAAAATCTGGCCACTTCGAGACCATCATGTTTCCTTTCAACTTCATTACAGCTGAGGCCGTCGATGAGCTTTTGCCCCTATGTAAAAAACATGACGTCGGCTTCATTGCCATGAAGCCACTGGCTGGAGGGATGCTGGAAAATGTCACCATCGCTTTCAAATACCTGCTGCAATTCCCAGACGTATTGCTGATCCCAGGCATAGAGAAATTACATGAGATAGATGAGATCGCTAGGGTGCTAAATGGTCCGATGCAATTGACTGAAATGGAACAGCGCGAGATGCAACGGTTGAAAGAAGAGTTGGGCACAAGGTTCTGCCGACGCTGCGACTATTGCCAGCCCTGCGATGTGGGAATATCTATATCACTTGTGATGCAGAGCGGCAGTTTCTTGAAGCGGTTGCCACCCGAGAGCACCTTCTCCGGGTGGATTGACGACGCAATGGAAAAGGCGGCCGAATGCACCCAATGCGGCAATTGCGAAGAGCGATGTCCCTTTGAGCTTCCCATCAGGGAAATGATTGCCAAGTCTGTTCATTCGTACGGGGAGGCAAAAAAGAAATACCGGGAACAGGTTAATACCACCCACTAAGCCTATAGATTCCAGTCGAACATGGTAGGAGGAAATGATGCAAAAGATTACCGATAATATTTATGCCGAAACCGAGTTTCGAGGGTGCAATCCCGGCTTCGTAATCACTACGGAAGGGGTCGTGATGATTGATACTCCTCAGTTGCCGGTGGACGCAATAAATTGGCGCAATGAGATCGCAAAACACGGTCCAGATCGCTACCTGATCAATACTGAGCCTCACAGCGATCACTTCACTGGGAATTACTATTTCGAGGGCACAGTGGTGGCTCATGAGGGAACCAGAGAGGTAATTCGAGCCGCCTCAGTGGAGCAACTAAGGGAACGACTCAAGCAAATAGCATTACAATGAAACCTTTCAAACAGAACAACTCGAAAGTATTGCCCAATCTCTGGGATGTCGCGGCTTTTCTTCTTGTCATGGGCCTCATCACTCTTCTGGCATGGGGAAGCCGTCAAATGGCCGTACCCTATATATCGGGTGAACAAATACCTATTCCCCTCGATCCCTTTCATCTCCCGATGTATGCGCTGCGTACCGTGCTTCGTATGGTCGTTGCAATTATTTTTTCACTGCTCTTTACGTTCATCTATGCCACAATTGCGGCAAAAAGCCGTAAGGCCGAAGGGATTCTTATCCCAATCCTCGACATCCTCCAGTCGGTACCGATCCTTGGCTTCCTCTCCATCACGGTAACGGGTTTTATAGCTCTTTTTTCCGGCAGTCTTCTTGGCGTTGAAGCGGCTGCCATATTCGCCATCTTTACCTCTCAAGCATGGAACATGGCATTCAGCTTCTACCAGTCCCTGCGCACCCTTCCCAATGAACTCAGGGAAGCATCGATTATTTTCGGTCTCTCGCCATGGCAGCGGTTCTGGAAGCTTGAGGCACCCTTTGCCACTCCGGCCCTGATTTGGAATACCATGATGTCGGTTTCGGGCGGCTGGTTCTTCGTGGTTGCTGCAGAAGCTATCACCGTCGGGAAGACAGCCGTGACCCTCCCCGGTATAGGCTCGTACGTTGCTCTAGCCATTCAGGACCGAAACCTTCCGGCAATCGGCTGGGCACTACTCACCATGTTGATCGTTATTCTGATTTACGATCAGCTCGTTTTCCGCCCTCTGGTAGCCTGGGCGGAAAAATTCAAGTTTGAGCTGACCGAAAGCCAGGATGTGGCTGATTCGTGGGTTCTTACCCTTTTTAAACGCACCAGTTTTCTGCGTGTTCTGGCAACAGGAGCCGAGCAGACATGGGCAATGCTAACCGAATGGGTCCCGAAACTTCCCCGCCGTCCAGCTACTTACCCCAAGCCTTACCCTTGGCTGGAGAAGCTCCAGGGGATCGTTTGGTTTGGGGGTTTATTTCTTGCGATAACAGCAGGTGTATGGCTGCTGGTACGCTTCATCAACGGTGGGGTTAGCCATAAGGAGATATCCGAGGTCTTTCTGCTCGGCCTCGCCACACTGGCAAGGGTCATGATTCTGTTAGTTATCGCCTGTTTGGTATGGGTGCCGTTGGGGGTCGTCATCGGCCTCAACCCCCGCTGGTCAAACAAGGTACAGCCACTGGCGCAGTTTCTGGCGGCTTTCCCAGCGAACCTCTTTTTCCCCGTAGCCGTCTTTCTTATACTTCGTTACCATCTTTCCACGGAGATATGGACTGCACCGCTCATGATCCTGGGCACCCAGTGGTACATCCTTTTCAACGTAATCGCCGGGGCCTCCGTCATACCAACCGACCTGCGCGAAGCTGCAACCAACTTGGGGTTGTCAGGGTGGCAACGCTGGAAACGACTGTTGCTGCCTGGCATCTTTCCTTCACTCGTGACCGGGCTTATCACTGCTTCGGGGGGGACCTGGAACGCCAGTATCGTGGCTGAAGTAGTAAGTTGGGGGAATACCAAGCTCACTGCCACCGGCCTTGGTTCCTATATTGCCCAGTGGACCGAGAAAGGGGATTACCCACACATCTTCCTCGGTATAGCTGTCATGAGTCTCTATGTGGTGGCGCTCAACCGTTTCTTTTGGCGTCGGCTCTTTACCATCAGCCAGACCCGCTATCGATTGGATTAGAGGAGTTGCGCATGGAAGCAATACAACCCAATATCAACCTGCTCAAATTGATCGATATCCGCAAATCGTTCAAGAAAACCGAAAGTGAAGAGCATCTTGTTCTGGACGGCGTGAACCTCGCCATTGATGAAGGTGAGATCGTCGCCCTTCTGGGGCGGTCCGGCTCTGGCAAATCCACACTTTTGCGCATCATTTCCGGCCTGGCCCGTGCTGGAAGTGGTGATGTTCTGTATTGCGGAAAACCAGTTCAAGGACGGGTACAGGGACTGGCCATGGTGTTTCAGACCTTCGCCCTCTTTCCCTGGCTTACTGTTCTGGAAAATGTCGAACTGGGACTGGACGCTATGGGAGTCCCGATGGCGGAAAGGCGGCAGCGGGCACTGGCCGCCATCGACCTGATCGGTCTGGACGGCTTTGAGTCGGCCTATCCCAAGGAACTTTCTGGCGGTATGCGGCAACGGGTCGGCTTTGCCCGTGCCCTGGTAGTGGAGCCGACCATGCTCCTCATGGACGAGCCCTTTTCAGCACTCGATGTCCTAACTGCCGAAACGCTCCGTGCCGATCTCATTGAACTCTGGCTTGAGCGGCGGATACCCACTAAGGGCATCCTACTGGTCTCACACAACATTGAAGAAGCTGTGTTCCTGGCTGACCGGATTGTGATTTTGGGGAGCAATCCTGGTGTTGTAATAGCAGAAATCAAGATCCCCCTGAAACAGCCACGCGATCGCGAAGCCTTGGCATTCAGACAGATCGTTGATGAGGTTTACAACCTGATGACCCAGCGTCCTCGTGGTGCTACAGAAAAGGTGGAGGCAGTGCCATTATCATATCGTCTTCCGGATGCGAATATAGGCCGGCTTACCGGTCTCATGGAGGTTCTGGCTGCCGAACCTTACAAAGGAAAAGCCGACCTCCCGAAACTGGCTAATCAGATGGGTTTGGGGGTTGATCAACTCTTCCCCTTGTTGGAATTGCTTAAAATCCTCGTATTTGCCCATGTCGAAGGAGGTGACGTAGAGCTTACCCCTTCGGGAAGAAGCTATGTGGACGCCGATATTCTGCGGCGTAAAGAGATATTTGCTGAGCATGTGGTCAGACGCGTATATCTTGCGGCTCATATCCGCCAGGCCCTCGACGAAAGTCCCGGTAACCGCGCCAAGGAAGACCGATTCCTCCAAGAGCTTGAAGAGTTCTTCAGCGAAGATGAGGCAAAGAGGGTTTTACGGGTAGCAATTGAATGGGGACGCTTTGCAGAACTTTTTGCTTACGAAGAAAGTGCTGGTATCCTTAGCCTGGAAAATCCGGCTATCCCTGGTACTATTGCGTAAGAACTTTAGATGATCAATGAACACAATAAAGGGCGCGTCTCAGAAAATGAGATATAAAGCAGACTTCTGTCAATATGGGGCATCAACGATTACCAATAGTAAGCTTGCATTTTGAGGGTAATATTCATTCGCTCTGTTACAGAGGAAGAAAGAGATTGTCAATGTAACCTACAAGTCTTTACCAAAACTTTGCGATCTAAAGTGAAGAGTACTGCATTGATAAATTCTTTTTTTCATTCAAGAGCAGTCCTGAACATGAAACATTGACGCATCGCACAAAATATTTATTAATATGAATTATATCAAGGGGCTATGATATATTAACATTCACATAACTAATTGTTATCACGATATATTATAGTATTGGTCCGATCCCATATCAAGATACGTTAATATATTATTGCAATGCAACATATTTCCTTGACAAATCACAGTCTCGCCATTATATTAATAATAAAAAAAAGGAGATATTAAAAATGGATTACACGGATTATCCAGATTACACAACAATGGTACAGCAGATGACCGGTTTTTACAAAAGCGCAATTGACAACAGCGTCAATGCAATGACTATGATTCAGGAAGGCACGGAGAAGATAGTCAACTTTTATGTGGAGCAATCACCCTGGTTTCCCGAAGAGGGCAGGAAGATTATCGACGCCTGGATGAAAGCTTACAAAAAGGGGCATAACGATCTTAAGGTAGCCGCAGATGAACAGTACGAGAAAGTAGAAGCAGTCGTCAATCTGCAAAAAAAGAGCAGATTCAGAGACATTCCTCCTTCAAAACGAAAGTAGCCAAAATTAATCAACACGAATAGTCATGCTAAGGGGACTTTCCGTAGGGAAGCCCCTTTCTTATTTATCCACCTTTTCAAATCCTTACATTGCAAAACATTAGTCGAATAGTATGATGGGAGGTGCAATATGCCACAGATAATGTTTCGTGAACAATACTTATCGCGTAGAAAGCGGTGGGTGTGGACGATGATGTTAGTTGCCATGGTTTCCCTGATCTGCGTCGTTTTTATGTATCAACAGACCCAGGCTCAAATGAGGGGCATGGATACGCTGTCGCAGGATCGCTATTCCGAATACAGAACCAAGGAAGGTATTTATAGGATTCTCCGGGATAATAAGATGAACCTTACGCAGGGGATGGAGATTGCAGAGGCTATTATTGTGCAATCCAGGAGGACAGAAATCCCGACTAAGATGTTTCTGGGGCTGATGCGAACGGAGAGTAATTTCACGGTTCGTGCCGTCTCCTACAACCAAGCGATGGGGATCATGCAAATCCGCCCCATCACTTGGAGACAATATGCAAAGAAGCTGAACCTGTCCTCTTCCCGGGAAGAAGTGTTCAGACCCTCGGTCAACATCATGGTATCGGCGTCAATCCTGAAAGATTTGCAAGACAAATATCAGCGGATGGGATATCAAGAACCGCAGTTGTGGGATCATGTCCTTTCGGCCTATTATGCAGGGGAGGGATCTTTGAAAAGTGGATTGAATCGTCATCATAGACAGTATGTGCATAGAGTTAGGACCTACGTCAATGAGTATGGACAGAAGCTGTCAATGGCATTATAAAAGTGTACCAGAATCGGTTGCTATAACTGGGGAGGCATCTCAAGGGATAATTCCCACATTTATTTCTGTTTGAAATCCACATGACGGCCAGCCGTCACAAAAAAAATGGAAATAGCCTTGTCGACACTTTTTTGGCGAGTGTAATAATATCAATCTATTAGGCTTCTATTTACAGGAGAAACGTTGTATAAATGGTCAAATCTGTCGATGAAACATTACAGGAAAAAAGACAGACAATCACTGCAGAAAAAATCTTCTACTCTCGAATCCTTCTCAATTCCATAACAACGGGGTTCAGGGGATCGGGGCAGGCCACCTGGGTCATATCTTTATCTTCTGCCCAAGGTAGTTCCCCTCCAAAACGGAGAATCCGCCAGTTAGGATAAGCGGCGTACAATGCAGCGGGGCAAAGAGCCTTGCCATTTCCAGAATATCCCACAATAAAGTCTTTACTTAAATCAAACTCATCCCCTACCTTGTGCCCTGCCGCACAGGTTCCCTTTACAGATGTAATCTTTAAGACCACTTTTATTGGATCGGCCATAGCGTTCCTCCCTTTTTATTCAATTTTCATACGTCAAATGGATTGGTTTTCCTTTCGAATTTCAATTATTAATAACTGTAATCTCACATGCTTTTCAGAATCCGTCAATTATGAATATCAGGACGAAGTTAAACCTCGAGTTGACACCTTCTATCATGTCATGTTCCGTTCAGGACACGTTATCTTCTTTGTCTTCATTATCCTCATCCGGCTTGAGTTCCACATTAAAGACACATACTTGATTTCCATCTTTAGTTAAGCATTTAACCTCATATTTCAGTTTTTAAGAGCTTTCTTGAGTGTATGAGATCTTCTATACCTTGAAGGAGGCTCAGGTGCTGATTGAAGCATGGCGGTTGGAATACAACATGTTCAGGCCTCACAGCTCATTGAAATATCGTCCCCCAGCACTGGAGGCATGGCTATACTGAAAGACAAAAAAAATGGCAGAACTCTAACTCTGAATGTGGTACATGGTCCGGGGACAGGTCACTCCGTCGGGGTTTCCATCGATATGGCGGTCCGGATGGGCGCGGTCAGCCCCAGATCGATCATCCGGGCCGGTAGTTCCGGTTTGATATTCAACGTGCGCCTCCGAAACGGGCTGCTCAACAGCTTGAGGATGTCCGAAACCTTCATGTGTCGGTACAGGGAGCGAAGGAGCTTCCAGGTCTGGACGGGACGACACAAGAGGCGATAAGCAAACAACAGCGCATAACCTCGCTGCCTGGCACGGTTCACCACCTCGCTGGGCAAGACAGCCGGATCAATATCGGAACACTTGAACCATTTGGCCCAGTCCCGTTCATCATCGATGATGCCCCGCTCGACATACTCGCGCCATAGCGGGGTGCCACGATACACGCACAGCCGGTTAAACCCGAACGTGTCCAGCTTCAACCGAGCGGCGAAGCGAAAGCTCTCCAAGATATCCTTCTCGGTCTCACCAGGGGAGCCGACCAAAAAGAAGCCGTGAGTCCGCTCGATCCCATGACGCTTGGCTTCACTGATGGCCTGTTCGATTTGCGGCAGGGTTTGCCTCTTATTAAGCAGATCAAGGGTTTTTTGCGTCCCCGCCTCCACCCCGAACGCCAGAAAGTTGCAGTTTGCCTGGCGCATGATCGGGAGTTGATCGACGGCGACGGCGTCCACCCGGCCTTCACAGCCCCACTTGAACTGCAGTTGTCGTTGGATCATGCCCTGACAAATGTCGTTGATGCGGCTCCTTTTCATCAAAAAATGGTCATCGGTAAGATAGATGGAACGATAGCCCAAGTCGTTGAGTTGCTGCATTTCTCCCAAAACGTGCTCAGGCGAGCGATGTCGGAACTTGCCGTGGGTCAGCGCGGGAATGTCGCAAAAAATGCAGGTGTAAGGACAACCTCGAGAAGTCTGCATCGTGCAGAACTTGTCGAGCGAAAGGACGGCGGGCACATCGAGAGGCAACGATTCAATAAAGTCGATCGGCAGCGTGGTCCGGTCCGGATACGGAAACTGATCCAAATCTTGAATAGTGGGGCGCAGGACGTTCCGGACGATTTCCCGGCCGTTGCGCCAGACGAGACCGGCGACAGCACCGGGTTGATCGATATGACCCATGTAGTCCGGCAGCAGCTCTTCACCTTCGCCCACGCCCACACAGTCAATGTGGGGACAATCCTGCAGGATACGGTCCGAGTTCATCGTGGCGAAAACCCCTCCGACAATGATCGGAACACGCGGCTTCTCGGACTTGAGCAACCGGGCCATGCTTTTGACAGCTGGATAGGTGGTAGTGGACAGAAAGGAAATGGCCACGATATCCGGCGGGTTTTCTCTGCATGCGCGGGCAATGTTAGGTTCCTTCATCTGCGGGTGGCAGGTATCGAACATCCGGACCTGGTGACCATGCTGTCGAAGAATGGGCGCGAGCGTCTCAATCCCCAAAGGAGGAAACCCCATTACCTTGACCCGCAGGTCACCCGGTTTCGATCCCCCCAGCTTTTCCGGCAACAGTCGGTAAAAATTCTCATCGTTTACGTAAATGAGAAACACGTTCATAACAGGCGATCTTTCTTAGTTCGGCAATTAACAGACCGACGATGGATAGTAGTAACGTGAAAGTGCTTAGGGAAGATTTTTTTAGGTTATTAATATCCGCAATCTTGTCCCACTTGATTGCCCCAAGGACCGATTGCCATGGATGAATAAACTCCATATTCTTACGTCTTCCAATGGTTGTGGACAAATTGGATCAAAAACTAAGAGAGGGTTTCAGCATCCATATAAACCTTTCCTGCCTTTTTGGCAATTCTTAAATGGCGATTCTGCTTCCTTCATAAAAACATTGTTTAACGCACTGATGCCTGATCGTCATATCCATTTTTTATTTATTGGTGATTAATGTCCGGGATACGGACTTCTAGCTATTTGTAACATATCGTTCTGCAAGAGAAAATATGAATATTTCGCCTGTTATCGACTTGAAAAATTATTTGCAATTTGGGCATCCTCCAACGACATCTCAGGAGGAAACGGCTCATGTATACAGGCAAGCTTATTTTTTCACAAATCATGGACTTCATGCCCATGCATATATTCCGGCGGTGCGTAGAATGTTATCATGGCGACTTCAAAGTGAAACGCTTCACCTGTCTCGATCAATATCTGTGCATGGCATTCGCACAGATCACTTACCGGGAGAGTCTGCGCGATATCGAAACCTGCCTGCGTGCACAGAGTCAAAAGATCTATCACATGGGTATCCGCGGCAAAGTCTCAAGATCAATCATTGCCGATGCCAACGAACAAAGGGATTGGCGTATCTACGCCGATATGGCTCATGCTCTGATCACCAGAGCACGCAAGCTTTACAGCAACGAACAATTTGCCATCGAATTGGAACAAACCGTTTATGCTCTCGATGCCACGACCATCGATTTATGCTTGTCCATGTTTCCATGGGCAAACTTTCGGCAGCACAAGGGTGCCATCAAACTCCATACATTGCTGGATCTGCGCACCAGCATTCCAATCTTCATTCATATTTCAGACGGCAAGTTTCACGAAGTCAACACCCTCGATATCATCCCCTTGGAGCCTGGCGTTTTTTATGTGATGGATCGAGGCTATCTGGATTTCTCCAGACTATACAGCCTCTCCCAGGCTTCTGTCTTTTTTCTGATTCGGGCCAAATCAAACTTACGATGCCGCAGAATTTATTCCCACCCGGTCGATCGAATATCCGGTCTCATCTACGATCATTCCGTCATGCTCACCGGATTCTATCAGCTCCAGGATGACCCGGACAAGCTCCGTCAGGTAAAATACTACGATGCCGATACCGACAGGACGTTTGTCTTTCTGACCAACAATTTCACCCTGCCACCGTTGACCATCGCCCAATTGTACCGCTGCCGGTGGCAGGTGGAACTTTTCTTCAAATGGATCAAATAGAACCTGCGCATCAAGATTCTCTATGGCACTTCGGAGAACGCTGTGAAAACACAAATCTGGATTGCCATCTCCGTGTATGTGCCGGTCGTCATCTTAAAAAAACAGCTCCACATCCCATGGAGTCTCTACACAATTTGGCAGGTCCTGAGCGTGTCGGTATTCGAAAAAATGCCCCTTATGCAACTCTTTACAAAACCAGACTACAAAACAGATATGGCTGTGTCTCATAACCAGCTAAATTTATTCGATGAAACACCCGGACACTAATGATGTTCCATCTTAATCCAATGTGCATATATGGACAAAGTAACGGACGGAATTGGATGACCTAAACGGTTTTGAATGTAGGTAATGCTTTCTCCCTGCTCAAATAGCACACTGGCATGGCAGAGGCGTAGATCATGGAAACGTATATCGGTAAGTTTCGCCGCTATCAGAACTGGCTTGAAATGGTGTACTATCAGATTACCTACTTAAATTGATTTTCCTACAATCATATTTTGTATGGCATCTCGAACATGCTAAACAAGAGCCAAAAGGATAAAACTTTGAAAGTAATTTTCACAAATTGATTGATGTTACAATGAGAATAATTTTCCATTAACTCCTGGAGAAGTAGCACTCAGACAAAACACTAACTAAGTGTGAGCAAGCCTAAATTGACATTTAAATGATAGACCACCAAAAAAATTAATAATATGCTTGATTGTCAATTGATGTTGATTTATCATATATAAACATGTTTTGTGACATTTTGGTCACAAAGGATCCCTGTATGAGAGCACATATTTTCTTGCTATTTATGATAGTTTTTATGATCAGCTTTTGTTTTCTCACAAGTTGTCAGACAACTGCTCAAATACAGGCTGATTTAATCAAACAGAACGTTCAAATAGCAAATAAGAATACAAAAATGTGTTTCCGCAAAGTGGAAATCAATCCGGCTTACCAAGGCATCGTCAAGCATCAGCCACTCAACCTAAATGTGAGTCCCCTTCCTGAACAACTAGCGGATAACAGCGAACCCAGTGATGAGGACATAAAGGCCATTATCAACCTTAATAAAGAACTTGAGCCGTGTCGTACCAAGAACATTGAAGACTTAATGAATGGAGTCCCTGGTTTTATCCCGACTCTTGCCCGGTTATACCATGCAGTGGATTTCGTCAACGTTGACTTAATCCAACGGAAGATCACTTGGGGCGAAGCCAACAAAAGACGAATAGTTTTAATGGACGAGTACAGAGAAAAAGCATACGCGTTCTTTGGACAATTGTCCCGTGAATTAAAAGCTTTACACGAAGCTGAATTGGAAAGTCGGCCAGCGGCATGGCGTATCTTGTCACAATGGTCTTATCATCAGAAGGTTCTTGAAGAAAACCAACCTGATATGATTCATTGTATTATTGTTCCGGATGGAAGCATAAATCTAACAGATAATTGTCAGTAAAAGATTAAAACATTGAAGCCATAAATTGACGAACCGAAAGGCTAACCATTCCCATCAGTCTGAACCTCATTACCCATGGGAGACTGCGGAGGAAAGCAGTGGTAGTCAGGGATGTACGTCCACAAATGGCTGTGGACGGAATGGGTTAAAAATTAAGAGAGGATTTCGACATTCCTATAAACCTTCCCCGTCTTTTCACCAAGTCTCAATATACGATTCTGCTTCCTTCCCAACAGCATCGTTTTTCGCTTGATCTGTTCGCGCCGGTCAAGAATCTCGGAGGCACGCCCATAATACATATCCACGAGTGTAACGTTATTTAGTGCATAATGGTACCAATAATCCGCAGAGATACTAATCTGGTCTTTGCGCTCCGAGGGGCTGTAGTAATGATCCAGAAAGATGAGATGCTTTATGGAATGGAGGTACCGTTCGATCTTCCCCTGCATCATCGGACGGAACAGCTTGCCATGAGTGGGCGGATCCCTTCTCCTTCAAGATAGTCCCCAAGACTTTTGAAACATAGCAGGAATCATTATCCGATAGAAGCCTAGACCAATGGAGCACTTTGGTATGTTAAATGTATGTGAACAAATCGGATCGTTAAGGGTTAGCCTCATATCCTCTGCCGACATCCCTTGGCATAACCGCAAAGCCAGGATAAACCGGCTGCAGTCATCCAGAACCATGGACAGATCATACCATCCCCAATATACCACCTTGAAAAAGGTAAATCGGTCTGCCACAGGTCCTGGGCAGCCTTGGTCGGGTGGGAAATCTATCGCAGATACTGATCACCAGATAAAAGGGACTCGTGATCAGGTCATGGGCTTTCAAGATCCGATATACCATTAACTCCGAGATTTGGTAGCCCTGATTATCCGTGATGTGACAAGCCAGCTTGTGAGAAGAGTTCTCGTATACTCCAGGGCAGTTTCCACCACTCGTTGCCTGAATTTGTCCATTAGAAATAACACGGCACCGTTACTCTAACACCCAGTGACGATAATATTTCTTATAACCTGTTTCTAATAATTGTATTATATGTTCAATGAAAGTTATTCCGTTTTTTGATTATTACCGATCCAAATCTTGCATGGAAATGCAAAATGAGAAAAACAAAAAGCAGGAAGATATTTTTTAGTTTCCTATCGCTAAAGTATTTCAAATCATGTTGATTATAAATGATTGGTTGCATCTATGAAGCGTACAACCAATCTATTGAAATAAACGATGTGCACCTCTTTTCAGGAAACGACCATATTCTTTTAACAAGACAGCACTGCTCCATCTCCAACGACTAATCCATCTTGTTTTGCATCGAAAGGACGTGGGGTCAGATTAAGCGTACTATTGAATACCGTCTAATATGATCCTATGCTAAGCACTGGCTGTGTATCATCACAGTGTCATGCCGAAAGAAAACTTTCCTTTGCACCTGAAAGAGATCGAATAGCGTTTTAGCCATCGGATTGAGAATTTAGTCATCTTGCCCCTGTGTTCGGCTGGATATTGAGAACGTAAGGCCTTTATATGTATAAAGGCTACCTACTCTAGTATAACCGATCATCAGGGAAATCAATGCCCGTCTTCCCCTATTTGTAATGGGAAACACCAAAACCTTGTCATTCTTCTGATACAAACCGACGACCATCCCATTCTCAAACATCTGTATCCCTTTGTTCCAGTGAAAGATTCGAACTTATAAAGCATCTCCAAAATCGGCCTTGAAAGCATTCACAACCTCTTGACCCCAATCTTTGCCAACAGGTTCGAGTCGGCCAAAAAAGAAACGCATTACCGGTGGTTCTTCCACAAACCTAAGTCCACCAATTAGGTCCCTATGGTGGTAGAGCCAAGCAAGGCGATCCGCAACGTATTCAATATGTCCAAGAGTAAAAGTGCGGCGCGGAATTGCAATACGTACAAGTTCCATCCTAGCGGTCTGTTCATTGCCATCTCGATCGCGATCCTCGGACATGGTTCCACGTTCAACTCCCCTAGCACCTGAGACAAGATACATCGCCGCATTCAAGCATTCCGCTGGATACTGAAGTGGCGGGATATTCGGTAAAAAAGCACGGGCATCAACATGACAGGCCAATCCACCGGGCGGTGTCACGACTGGAACGCCGTATTTCTGGAGAAGCTCGGTAAAATAATGGATAAATTCGGGGCTGCTTCCTGCCACTTCAATCTGTGTCATTTCCTCGATTCCAACCGCCATTGCCTCGATTTCTTTTGTAGACATGCCTCCGTAAGTTGAAAAGCCCTCGTATACAGGAAGCCACGTCATCAAGTCATTAAAATGCTTTTTATTGTTGGTAGCAATCAGACCTCCGCGCGCTCCGCCACTTTTGCGTCCTGACATATAAAAAATGTCCACATAATTCATCATCTCCAAAAGGATTTCATGAATGGATTTTTCAGCATATCCTGCCTCTCGCTGCTTGATGAAATAGGCGTTTTCACCGATAAGACTCCCATCAAGGACTAAAAGTAATCCATACTTATTTGCAACTGATCTGACATCACGCAGGTTTTTCATGGAGAAGGGTTGGCCTCCAATCAAATTGGTTGTTGCTTCCATGCGGATGAAGGCAACATTTTCAGAACCTTTCTCTGTAATGGCCCTTTCAAGCTTGCTGATGTCAATATTACCCTTGAACGATTCGCTACCACCTGGGATTAGGGCTATGTCATGTACCAGATCCAGAATTTGTGAACCAACCAGTTCCACATGAACCCGTGTTGAAGGAAAGTGGTAATTATTCAAAACCACCTGAGGCTGCCTGAGGAAAACCTTGACAATCAAGTGTTCTGCTGCTCGCCCCTGGTGAACCGGCAATGTATACTCAAAGCCGAAGACCTTTTTCACAACCCGCGCTAGTTTATAAAAACTCTCGGATCCTGCATATGCATCATCCGCCACCATCATGGCGGCTAGCTGGTTGTCGCTCATGGCATTCGTACCACTGTCAGTCAACATGTCGAGGAATACTTCCCTTGATGGAAGAAGAAAGGTATTATATCCTACGGCCTGCAAGTATTTAAGTCGCTCATCAATAGGAAGCAGTTGGATTTTCTGGACAATTTTTACCCTGTGCATCTCCATGGGTAATCGCCTACCATCCGACAATGTGATAATCATAAGTTCCTCCTTTAGTTTAATGGCATTTTTTAGCCATGAGATATAGGTTCCCAGATGTCAATGTGCGTATCTTTCCCGCTTGGATACAAGATTTCAATATTAATGATTAATTTGGGATGATTATTGATACACAATACCGTTTTTTATATTGTCTCCCCTAAAAGAATTGTCTTATCAAGAAAAACAAAAGGAGAAATAGAATCAGGACATGGGCAAAAATGATTTCAAATATATGGTGCAGATAGAATTCGTTTATCTTTTGAATGCGCTTCAGGCCTCCGCACCATCGCCTGAACCGATCAAGACCCAGATATCTGTTGTCCGTGGACAAATTGCCTTGAAACGAAAACATGGGATTGACAGCATAGACGTGATCGGTCAGAGGGCGAAAAAGGGTATCGAAAGCAGTACCCTCCCAGGTTTTGCAAACCAATGTTTCAGCATAGGGCCTGTTTAATGCATAAGCATGGGCTAGACTTCGGTATCTCACCTTTCGGACTGTTGGTTCCTCGGTTTTTCGACTGGAGCTTATAAGAGCGCCGAAAAGAAGAACCTGCCAGTCTGGATGGTTGGAGATAAAATCAATAGACTTACGGAAGCGGTCAGGATTAAAGTTGTCAAAGAGGATGTCGTCTTCAAAAACAGCGATTCGTTCCGCACCAGCTTTCAGACCTTTCCGCAGACAGGTCATGTGGGATTCAAAAATACCCTGTTCTGCATTAAAAGGATGACGTCTAACAATAACAAATTCAACTTTGCTGTCCAACCCGACTCTGGAGAACTGAAAAGCGGCCGCTCGTCTTCTATCTTCACGCTCTTCCAGGGAGATGCAATAAATGCGATCAAAAAAATCCCAGCCATTGACAGGATTCTTCACGGCGGAATCTTTATCAACATTATTCATAATCCGCCCCTCTCTTGACTGTTATTGTATATATAATATTGATGTCGGACCCGTCAAGCCCGCCTGCAGCCGGATATTGATATCCTTTCACCCCGCTTGAAGCGATTTCTTACCGATTCCCTGAAGGAGACTGTGCCACAGAACCATGGAGCTATTACACATAAGACCATTTATATGGAAATAGATAAAGAAACATCATTGACATGGAGATATGGCTTTGTATAGTATTAAGAATGATTCAAAAAATCATCAGCCATCTTGCCGAAACAAAATATATCCGGGAGGTCCTTGCGCATCCGGTAGACTTATCAGAATTCCGGAAACATCGGTCACCGAGATTGGTAATTGGACTTACCATGATCGGATTCAGTTACATCATCAGCTGGCCGGCCGTATTTGCCTTGACTGTTCTGGCAGGCTGGTTGCGTCAACCACTTATCGCCATTATTGGCTGTCCGATCACTTACGGTTTTTCTCACGTTGTCTTTCTTGTTGGTGCTATGCTCGCTCGTGTCCCCCTCTACATGACACTCTTTATAAGATATGCTGTTTGGGCACTCTTCCGGAAACTCCTTCCAGACAGGCCCCGATCTGCTGAATGCCCGGTTTCCCAAGCCAAAGAGCCAGAAACTTAAAACCTTCTGGTATATTCTTTAACTGCTTGACCTTACCTCTTACTTGATTGCAGGATTAGGTCAATCTCTTGACGATCATATTTACCAGTTGATGTTATAGGGATTTCTCTTACTATCACAATACGTTTGGGAATTGCGTGCAATTCACTTACCATAGCCATTTGACGCCGTAATTCATTCATGTTGAGATCAGTAACCACAAGAGCTGATATTTCGTTTTGATGTCCGTCTTTAGTAAGAAATGATACAACTACCGCATCTCGTACACCATGTATTTGCTTCAGTTGACTCTTCACAACGGTCAAATCAACTTTCTTACCTCCAATTTTGATGACATCATCCACTCTGCCCTGAAGGATGAATTTGTTATCACCTTCATATGTAGCACTATCTGCCGTAACGAAGAAGCCTTTATCACAACGAGGCAGGCCCGGAGAAAGAAAGGGTGATCTAATAAGCAATCTCCCGTCCGTTATTTTCCACTCAACGACATCCAATGGCGTCCAGGATTTATCTACGGGACAAGATCTTGTAGCCACCCCCCCTGTTTCTGTTGAACCGTAAATATCTGTAATTTCCAAACCCGTTTTATCGTGAAAATATTCAGCGTCTTCTTCCTGCAATTTACCGGCTGATGAGAATGCCATTCTAAGATTATATTTATGTAAATCGTTTATCTTCATTACCCGGAAACATGGGGGAACGCCAACCAAAACGGTTGCTTTATGCCGCCTAGCAGTCCGGAGTATCTCTCTCGGAAAACTGAATATTCCTTCAAGTACACGGGATGAAGATACAAGAGGAATTAATATGGAAAAAAGTAAGCCGTATATGTGCTGGGGGGAAGCCGTTGACAAAAAAATATCATTTCTGTCAATGCCAAATTTCTTCGAGTGGAACCATGCTTCTCCCAGCAGATTTCGTAGCGTCTTAACGTATACCTGCGGCTTCCCCGTTGATCCACCAGTAAAAAGCATTAGTAATGGATCATCCGGAACAATCAAGGGTTCGAAACTCATTGAATCCGATTGCAACATCGATGGTGTAAAGACAGGATAACCCATAGGGAGGTCACTGCTGCGATCGGTGATTAATACTGATGGGGACAGAGTATTGCAGACCTCCTCAATAACCTGTCTAGAAAATATATAAGGCAAAACGAGGAGAGGACCACCGGCAAGAGAAGCAATAATAGAAGCAGTGATAAGCGTTTTATTACTTGTACAAAGACACACTAAACCACGGTCAACACTTGATGAGAGCTTAAGATGCTTTATCCCAGCAGCAAGCCGATAAATTTGTTCATAGTTAGATCTTCCAATAATGAATTCTCTGCCGAGATCTGGTGGAGAGAGGAGCAAATCAAAAATACATTCCGATTTATTGTAATATATTGATTCAACAGTATGTATTTTCATTCTGTGGAAAACTTCATTGCTCCCTCACTGTTTATGCAAAGGAACTTTTTTCAATGGCTAGCAACTCTAATAAATTCCTTGACTTCCATGATTATTCTTTTATAAATAGCACGCTTTTTTTATTTAGGCAACCGAGAAAAACTACTTCTAATTAGTCTTACGATGTCATTTTTTAAGTTGGGGTTAGGAATTCAACCTGCTTTATATTTTTGTCTATAGGCTATAATTTAATTCAAATTTTAAAGTTGGAAGAACATAATTTGCAAATCCCATCGTTGTATTGTCATTAATTCTATGTTGACCACCATTGGGGGAGGATATATATAATGAATCAGTTAATCATTGAGTTAAAGCAGAAAATTATTGAAACCTTGAATCTCATCGACGTTTGTCCTGATGACATTGACGAAAATGCACAGCTCATTGGTGGGGATCTCGGATTGGACTCTATCGATGTTCTGGAATTGGTTATGATGCTCGAAAAAGATTATCGTGTGGAAATTGAGAGTAAAGAACTGGGCATGAAGGTTTTTGAATCCGTTTCAGCTCTGGCTGATTACGTATATCATAACAGGTTGAAGAAAAACGATAGAACCGCATAAGGATTTTATTGATGGCGATCGTAAAACCAATTAGTTATAGTTTCGGTGATGTTGTTTGAAACCATTTATGCCCTGAATTTAGTGCTAAGCTGCCTATGGCTGTTCGAATTTTTCACAAAGTTTGCCTGTCTGCCATTGAAACCAATCCGCTTCCATCAAAGTCATGAAACTTCTGTTACCCGCAGCACCTATACCCAAAATTATAGGATCAGCCTTTGCCTGACTAGCACGAAGATAATAACATGATGCAGTGTAAAAAAGCTCATCGGGGATTGCAAAAAATATGTTCAGTTATTTTTTAAGTCCATGATTGGATACCGGCATTTTGATCAAGAGGTACTAAAAGATCCCCCGCTATGAAAGTATTGCTTATATCGTCAAACACTTTAACCGAACCCTATCCGATATACCCCATCGGCCTCGATTATGTTATAAATGCCATATCACCACCACATTTGGTAAAAGCCATTGATCTGAATGAAATTAAAGGAGGATCCGCCCTCATCTCAATTCTGGCTGATTATATTCCCGACATCATTGGAATATCGATCAGAAATGTCGATAATGCTGATGGCACTAGTGTAAAAACCTTCATTGGCGAAATGGCAAGTCTAATCAGGCTGATCCGGCAAAACTCAAAAGGTTTGATTATTCTTGGGGGGAGCGGATTCACGATCTTCCCGAGCGAAATCATGAACTACCTTGATGCCGATTTTAGTATTATTGGCGAGGGAGAAAAATTGGCCTACCTCCTGAAAGCTCTGGAACACAATGAACCTATTCCTAACATCCATGGTATCGTAACCAGGAGGGGACCGATAATATTCCCGAAACCTTTGTCTGAGATCCCCTGCAGATACACTATACCTCATCATACTTACACGTCATTTTACTTGAAAAGGGGTGGTATGCTGAACATACAAACAAAAAGGGGCTGCCCTTTTCAATGCGTCTATTGTGTTTATCCCCACATAGAAGGTAAGAGATTTCGTTTTATGCAGCCGGACGATGTCGCCAGAACGGCGAAAATGCTTCAAGATGCTGGTGCAAAATACCTCTATATAACTGACTCAACTTTTAACGGCAGCTATACCCACAGTATGAACGTTGCGCGGGCGATTAAAAAGGCGGGTGTTTCCATACCATGGGGCGGTTTTTTTACCCCCACCAACCCTCCTCCTGATTATTACCAGATCCTTGCAAATGCTGGATTAACGCATGTTGAATTCGGTACGGAAGCCCTCGACAACTCAGTGCTTAAGGCCCATAAAAAACCTTTCCTGCGAGAGGATGTATTTGCCAGTCATGGAATGGCAATTGCCGCTGGTATTCATGTTGCCCATTATTTGATGCTGGGAGGTCCCGGCGAAACGGAAGATACTCTGAATGAAACCCTGTCTAGCACTGATCAATTGAAGAAATCAGTTTTTTTTGTATTCACTGGGGTAAGAATTTATCCTAAAACCGCTCTCTATGAACTTGCCTTGAAGGAAGGACAAATTGACCTTCACACAAATCTACTTGAGCCGACGTTTTACTGGTCTCGCGCATTGAATCGCGAAATCGCTACTCAGATCATAAAAGATCGTGTAGACAACCGAATCAACTGGATCCTTGGTTCGGGGTCCCCTCAGATGTTCAAAGTCGTCGCGAGGTTGCATAAAAGGGGTTACGTAGGACCCCTGTGGGAGCATTTGATTCGATGAATCGTAGCAGCATAAAGGCAAATAATATTCCCCAGGCAATGATAACGGGCACGGCGGCCATAGTCCTCACTTTGATATTACTTTTCATGCGTGTTGAGTGGGCAGTTCTGCCCCTGCTTGTTTTTGTTATAATTTGTCTTTTTGCACCTTTTTTTCCTTCATGGGGCTTTTTTCTTCCTGTAATCAGTCGGGGGCACACAGGGAGATCTGTCGTATCCCTCACCTTTGATGATGGTCCAGACCCGCTAACAACTGGTCCTCTTTTGGCATTGCTGAAGCGGCATGATGTCAAGGCCTGTTTTTTTGTTATTGGCAAGAAAGTTGAGAAATATGGCCAGCTGGTTTCAGCTATTATTGAAGAGGGTCATGAAATAGGTAACCACTCCTATAGTCACGATACCCTACTGATGCTTCGAAGTTATAGAATGTTATCAAGCGAAATCGAATCCACGCAGAACCTTCTTCAACAGTTTTGCATCTCTCCTTTAGCGTTTAGACCACCCATGGGGATTACAAACCCAAGGTTAGCGTTAGCATTGCGTCATCACGGGATGTATAGCTTGATGTTTTCCTGCAGAGGCGGTGACTTTGGCAATAGACATATTAAGGGATTATCTCAGAAAATCCTCAAGAAAGTAAACCGAGACCATATCATTCTTCTTCATGATACCTGGCCCCGCGGAAATGCTGATGTGGAACTCTGGCTCCATGAAATCGACCGGATCCTGTTAGGACTTAAAGATAGGGGGCTAAAGGTCATCCCCTTGGGGGAGCTCGTAGCAAAACCAATCATGATCCGAATGGACAATTTTGGTTGATGCCCGCATACTTTTGATGAATAAAAAAACGTTGATAAATTCCTTAGTCAATGATAGTCGAAGTATTTGATAATCCCGAAAATTATGAATAATTCGTATGTCTAAAAAATGGCATGATTTATGTTTTGAACAAAGCGAACAGGAACCCACTGTTTCTGCGCGGATTTTAATTGATAAAGCATCACCTTGGTTTTCCGGACATTTTCCCAGTGAGCCGATATTACCCGGAGTCGCTGTCTTGGCTATGGTGAAGGACGTTATTATTAACCATGAATCCAGGAAGGGAAGAAGAATTAGAATATCTAATATTAGAAGGGTCAGGTTCCGGCTACCAATAAGACCTGGTGCGATGTTATCAATCACATTGTCTTCGCCTGATGTGGATCGGGCCTACTTGTTTAAAGTTGCAGTCGATGGCGAAACGGCATGTACAGGCATCATGATGATTGACCCACTCTAGGAGAATATTAGCAACATAGAGCATAAAATCATAATGACATCATCTGGAGATAAAAATATCTGAAGGTTAAGGAGGCTTGTAAATGCCAGTCAACACAGACAACAAAACTATGCTCCTTCATATTGCCGAAATTATAATTTTTGAATTGAAATTGGAGGATATCACGGCAGAAACATTCGATCCCGATCTTGATCTGGTGGATGAACTTGGCGTCGATAGTATGGACCTGGCAACTGTGGCGCTTGTGCTCCAGGATGAATATAACATTACCATTGATGAGGATGATTATCCCACACTAAGGAGCATTCGCCGGATTGCCGAGTACATTCAGCAAAAGCTGGCAGCATGAACTGATAACCACCTCGATAAAAAAATCATGAACAAAACAAATGCCATAATGAACGTTCTAACTGATAGTGAATCAAAAAAATGGAAGTTTTCCGAGTTGTTGGCCGATCCAGTCGTACGGATACGATGGGAAAAGGTAAGAAAGTATTTTTTTCTACGGGAATCAACGTATGATATGACCACCAACTGCAACATCCGCTGTGATGGGTGCTATTATTACGAAGGGCATAAGCAGTTTGCAGTGAACAATAGTAAACCAGAAGATTGGCAGAAATTGATGCGTGATGAGAAAAAGAGGGGTATTACATATGTTGTATTGGCCGGTGCTGAACCGGCTCTAGTTCCTGATATTTTGGAAACCTGCTATAAGGAAATCCCTCTCGGGTGTATTGCCACAAACGGTTTGAAAATCATTCCCGAGTCAATCGGTTATAAAATTCATATCTCCGTTTGGGGGAATGATGAAACGAGTTTACGCATCAGAAAGGCCAAGAATCTCCTGTTGAAACAGATCAATAATTATCGCCATGACCCCAGGGCCGTTTTTGTTTATACCTTCACGAAAAACAATATTGAAGAAGTCTATGAAGTTATGGACATTATTGCCGGTGAGGGCAGTAAGGCGACTTTTAACATTTTTTCATCACCGGTCGGCTATATCGGAAAACTTCGCCATAATAAAATATCACTTGACCGGATACGCGAAGTTATCCTGGATTTAATGTCCCGATATCCCTCGAATATACTTTTTTCCAATTACAATGTTGTTGCCCATACAAATGAGTATGGTCTTCATCACCTTTTCAGTTGTGCATATCCGAGAGTGAACCCTACGACGGATATCGGCCTTGGACGTTCGTTTCGGCAATATCACGCGGATCTGTCATGGGAAAGGAGCACAGCCTGTTGTGTTCCCGATACAGATTGTGATGATTGCCGTCATTATGCCGCAGGGAGCGCCATTGTAACGGCACGTCTGTATCGACATGTGTCGGATCCAGATACCTTCAAATCATGGCTGGATTATGTTGATACCTACCTTGCTGTATGGGTAGACGGTTATGAGAAAGGCAACAATCTTTGTCATAAAATGATCATGCCCCCGCGTCCATATTCATGATGCAATAAAATATTGATGACTCTCTGCTCAGCCTTTGATGATTTTGGTGAGTGCAGATTAAAGAAGGTTTTATGAATACAGTCAGCTCTTTATTAGACAGTGCCTGGCATAAACGATACAAGAGGCTGTCCAGCCTTAATATCCGCAGTTCCATCTACGATGTTACCAATCAATGCAATTTACGCTGCAAAGGTTGCTTCTTTTTTTCCTCAAATGAAGATAGGGTAGCCTCCGATGAAATGGATGTACGGAAGTGGATCGAGTTCGTTCGGAAGGAAAAGGATAGAGGTGTCAATCTTGCCATATTGATTGGTGGGGAACCAACTCTTTATCTCGACAGGATTGAGGCATTCTATTCTCAGATACCCACATATTGCGCTACCAATGGACTTATCAAGATTCCCCGTGACCGATTTCCCACTATGATGATAGGTATTTCTCTCTGGGGAGATGAGGAAGATGAAAAAATATTAAGGGGGAAAAATATCTTCGCCATTTCCAGTAAGAATTATGAAGGCGATCCACATACTTATTATCTCTATACCATCACTCCAAAACAGGTGGGACGGATCGAACCGGTGATCAGGAAGATTCGCGACGCAGGATTGAAAGTTCATCTGCAGTTGCTGACAAACGATGAAAACGTTACAGGATATTCATGGACAGATGAAAAACTGAATAATGTCCGCATAGAGATGGATGATATGCTCGATGCTTATCCACAGACTGTCATTTCCTGCAAGTACTATCATGAAATTATCACCACGGGACGGTTAATGGGCCGGCCATTCGGATGGAGTGAATGTCCATCCGTAACGGAACCATTAGATGATAGGAATCCCAAACCTAAAAGACTCATCCGATTTATTCGCTGGGCTTCGGATCTTCAGACAATGCACCGATGTTGCACATCTGCAACCAGAGATTGCTCAACGTGTAAAGATGGGGCAGCTCATATGAGTTGGGTAATGGTCAACAAAAGAGATCATCTGGCTTCGGCAAAAGACCTTCAAAATTGGGTAGAGGTCTTTGAGATGTTTGCAAAACTCTACCAGTTCATTCCATGGTAGCAGTGTTTATATCCCGCAGATACAAAATTTAGCAAAAGTATGAGCGGACAACGGCCAGTAATCTTGAGTTATGATATGGTTTCGCCTCTCGGTGTCGATATGGAAACCCAATGGGTACGTGCCTCAAGAGGGGAAAGTGGCATCGCAGCCCTTACCCGCTTTCCCCTCCGGGATGACTTTCCTGTGCGAATAGCTGGACAAGTAGAAGATGTCTGCGTGAAAACGTACCCTTTTCTAGCGTCAAGAGATATGGCGTTATGGTCCTCGCCCATTTTCAGGTATGCCATTTTGGTCGTTAAGCGCGCACTGACAAAAAGCGGGATTGAAATTACTAAGAAGCTATCACCGAAGGTAGGGATAACATTTAGTTCTGCAATAGGCGGCCTAGATGCCGTTATTCACGCTGACAGGAAATGGATTGCCAGCGGAAGGCTGCCACCTCCTTATACCAATGCAAATTCCTGTATCAATATGGTTGGGGGTAAGGTCTCCATCATGACAGGGGCAACGGGCCCTATCACATCGACAATAACAGCTTGTGCAACAGGGGCCACCTCTATGATCATCGGTGCCATGTTCATAGAAACGGGGGTGGCAGACGTGGTCATATGCGGTGCTGTTGATTTTCCTCTTGTTGAACCCATTCTCGGCGGTTTTGCCACCATGAATGGTTCATACCGACAAAAAAATGGTCAGGCCGAAGACCCGCCGGAGAAGGCAAGCCGCCCGTTTTCAATCAATCGGCGTGGCTTTGTGGTATCGGAAGGCGCCGGCTGTGTCATTCTAGCAAGCAAGACTTTCGCTAAAGAACATGGACTGAAACCCGAGATTGAAATGGCTGGGTGGGCCATGACGTCAGATGCCCATCATTTTGTCGCTCCAAATCTCGATACGGTCAAACGTTGTATTGCCCAAAGTATTGCCCATGCAGATCTGCAGACAGTGGATATTGATGCGGTTAATGCCCATGCGACATCAACAAAGATTGGTGACAAAATAGAAGGAGATGCTTTAAGGGATATATTCGGACACCGCATCCCGCCGGTATCTGCGAATAAGTCTCAACTTGGTCATGCAATGGGAGCATCCAGCGCCATCGAGATTATTCTAACTATGGAGGGTATGATACATGGTGCAATACTGCCTACAATAAATTATAGTGCCGATCCGGAAATTGCAATGGACTTCGTTGTAGAAGGGACACGATCATTGGATCAAGAACATGTCCTAAAAAACGCATTTGGATTCGGTGGATGCAATGCATGCATTGTATTTCGCAAGATTTTGTAAATTAAAGACATGAAAGCTCCAAAAAATAGAAGAGTATTTGTGGTCGGTTATGGAACTGCGACACCTTTGGGGAGAACCTTTTCTTTAACGTGGGATAGGGCCGTCAGGGGCGAGGCAGGGTTCTGTAAAATTACCCGCTGCAAAGTTAAATCTCTGTGTGATATTGTGGGGGAGATTCCAGATTGGAACCCCAGGGCTTTCGATTTTCTCGATGAAAAAGAGGTTTATAACTGGGATGCTTCCTTTGTCATTCTCACAATGGCAATAGTTAAAGAAGCTATAGAAAATTCTGGACTAAAAATTGATAAATACACAGGACCAAAAACAGCCTGTCTGATCGGCTCTGCTATCAATGGTACTGACGCCTTCCGTATAGCCATGAAAAATCTACAAGACGGTGGACCTCTGAAAATCAGCCCCTATTTGCTGCCAAATCTCTGCGCTAACATTCCATCGGGTAAGGCAGGTATGCTATTGGGATTTACGGGGCCAATCTTCTCTCCCCAAGGGGCATGTGCATCTGGGAATCACGCTATCGGTATTGGTGCGCGTATGATCCGTGACGGCGATTGTGATTTTGTGCTTGCAGGCGGTGTGGACATGTCCATTATACCGGAAATAGTTTACGGATTTGCCAATATGAATGCAACCATCAAAGTCGGCGCCCGCGACCGGGCATATGATGACCCTTCGCAGGCTTCCCGACCGTTTAGCATTGACAGAAAGGGTTTTGTTCTTTCTGAAGGAGGGGGTATTGTAGTTCTGGCTGCGGAATCAGCCCTTGCCATCCACAACCTTGAACCAAAAGCAGAAGTCATGGGTATTGGATGGACATCCGACGCTCACCATTTTACTCGCCCAAAGAAAGATACAATCATCCGGGCGATCATGGAATGTATTGAAGATGCAGGATTAACAACCAATGACGTACATTACATCAATGCGCACGGAACATCAACATCCAAGGGTGATAGTACGGAAGTGGAATGTCTTCGTGCTGTCTTCGGAGATAGACTGAGAAATGTCCCTATATCTTCGAACAAATCGCAGATTGGCCATACCCTTGGCGGTGCTGCCGCTATTGAAGCTGCTCTGACCATTGAAGGGATGCGCAAGGGGATAATGCTTCCCACAATCAATTACGTCCACGATCCTGAGTTCGACGGCTTGGATTTTGTGCCACGCGAGAGCCGCAGGATGCATCATGAAATCGCCCTTTCCAACGCTTTCGGTTTCGGGGGTACAAACTGTTGTATCTTATTCAGGGGAGTATAGCTTGAGACCAAAACCGTTTATCCCGGAAATTTTAGAAAATGGTACCTGCTATGTACGGGATTGCAGAACTGGTCTCTACTGGCACCGCTGTATAAGCAGGACGCTATATGCCGATACGGATCGGTCTACAGTAGTGCATCATGCCAATTATTTGCGTTATTTTGAATTAGGCCGCGCATCGCTCATGCGGGATGCAGCATATCCATATAAGCAAATAGAAGAGGCAGGTTATATCTACCCCATCATTGAGTTGAGCATACAATTCTATGAATCTCTTTATTATGATGATCCTATGTGGATTCATACCCGTCCGGCGGAATTGGAGAGGGTGAAATTGCGATTCGATTACCTAATAACGCACGTCGAAACTGGTGCCATTATCTGCAAAGGATTTACAAAGCACTGCGCACTAAACGGTATAGGAAGACCTGTAGGAGTGGATTCCAAGACTGTTCATCTTTGGAAGGTCTTCCCTGGATCTTGTAACACAAGTGAATAGATTTATAGGCCATTTGGCCCTTGAACGGGGATTTTTAATTAAATTATCAGATGACGCGTGAAGAAATAATAAATGAAATTCTCATTTTTTTTCGAAAGGAATTTGAGATTGAAAATCCTGGATTGGATGACGATCTAAGGGAACTATACGATTTTGACAGTATAGACGCAATTGACCTGCTTATTGAGATTGAAAGCTGGCTAGGTACTGAGCTGACTCATGAAGAGAAAAAGAAGGCCATGGAAATTCGAACCATCAATCATATCTGTCATTATATAGAAACTCTTATCAGTGTGAGGTCAGCCTTTGAGAAGTGAAGTAATGAGAATCTGATCTAATGAATTGCTAGATTTTGTGTCTGGCAAAAAAGTTTTTTGACTGGTTTCAGAAATAAAGTTAATGGGATGCGCATGGAAAGAAGAGTTGTTATAACTGGATGTTCCGCTATCACTCCCATAGGCCGTACCAAAACCGAGATCCTCAATAGTTTGATTCACGGAATCTCCGGAGTGAAGGTTATGCGTGAGGATGATATACTAGCACCTCATATCCATTGTAAGGTGTTTGGGACTGTTGACTATCCCATTACTTATGATTTCAAAAGACTATACCGTAAAACCATGGGGCCCGTTGCTTTTTATGCATGCCAGGTAACGAAAGAGGTGCTTGAGGCTTCTGGTTTGGATGAATCCTTTATTAAATCCGGAAGGCTCGGTGTCGCCTTTGGTTCAACTCATGGCAGCCCGACCGTCCAAAGGGAAATTTATAAGGTGTTTTTCAATCAACCTGGCGGTGAATTTTCTTCTATTGGTGCCGTAGATTACCTAAAATCGATGGTTCACACGACAGCCGTTAATATTACCAAAATGTTTGGTATAACAGGCCGTGTGATATCATCTTGTACGGCCTGTACAACAGGCAGTCAATCCATCGGATATGGCTATGAAATGATTAAATACGGTTTACAGGATGCCATGATTTGCGGTGCCGCAGATGAATACGATACGACGACAGTTGCCGTATTCGATAACCTGCTTGCATGTTCGACGGCATTCAATAATACGCCCAATCTGACCCCACGTCCTTTCGATGCGAAACGGGATGGCTTAGTCGTTGGAGAGGGAGCTGGAGCTGTCTTGTTGGAAGAACATGGTCATGCCTTGAAAAGAGGTGCACCTATTCTGGCAGAGATTATCGGTTTTTCTTGTAACAACAACGGTGGTGACCTGATCCTGCCAAATCTAGACGGTATCACGGAAACGATCCGTATTGGTTTGAAAAATGCGAATATCCATCCAGACGACGTGGATCTCATCAGTGCCCATGCAACGGGAACAAAGATGGGTGATATTGTAGAAGCCCAAGCTATCCATTTGATATACGGAAATCGAACCCCTGTTGTTGGATTGAAGAGTTATATGGGACATACTATGGGGTCGTGTGGGGCTATTGAGACGATAATTGCTGTCCATCTGATGGCAGAAGGCATCGAGGTACCTACCCTGAACCTTGAAGAGGTCGATGAAAGATGTGCCATGATCAATCATGTCGTCGCAATCAGAGAACAACCCATAAGGATTGTTGCCATCCAGAACTTTGCTTTCGGAGGTGTCAATACAAACCTCTTTGTAAAAAAATGGGGGAATTGTTGAGGACCACTGCATGATTACCCCATTGATCAAATCTGCCTGGAATCTTGTAGTTACAATTACCCTTTGGTCTTACTACACCATGGGGTTCGTCCTGCTTTTTTCTCCCTTTTACTTGTATGCTTTCTTTTTTTCTTCTCAATGTGAAGAAGCCTTTCAAAGGTTGAACTGGCGATTTCTGAAGTCTTTTTTTTCTCTCATGAAAACTATTATTCCCGGAACAAGATGGTCGATATCGAATGAAGTAACCTCGATACGTTCTTCCATTATTATCGCTAACCATCTTTCTTTTCTTGATCCAATTCTTTTAGTATCCATATTTGAAAAGCAAAAGACCATCGTCAAAAAGGCTTATGCCGGTGTTCCTGTGTTCGGCTGGATATTGAGAACGTCGGGCTATATGTTTTCCAAAACAGACGATCTTTTTGTAGAAGATATGCTAACACAGGTTAAAAATATGAAAACCTACCTTTCTGCTGGCGGGAATCTTTTTATTTTCCCAGAGGGGACAAGAAGTCGGGATGGCCGTATCGGCCCTTTTGGCAAAGGTGCGTTTAGAATCGCAAAACTTTGCCGGGCGCCCATCAAAGTCGTATCGATCCGAAATACAAATAAGCTTTACCCCCCCGACAGCTTGTTGTTTAATGCCTGTACTCGAAATGTTGTTGCAGTTGAACTGGCAGGATGCATAAGACCGGACTATGAAAGCGATTCTTTTTCTCTTTCCGGCCTCATGCAGGAAACGCGTACCATGATAGAAAACTGGAAGACGAACTGATGAAAATTGTCCTCATCTCCATGCCTGATGTGGTGCCCGTTATTATCCATGAAACAGCAGTCCATATGCCCAATCATGGCATTGCCTGCATTGGCGGTAATATCGATGAAGGTCATGAGGTCTATCTGATTGATCTAATCCGAAAGCGCAACAGCATTGTCTCCTATCTGACAAAAACCCTGAACAGAATTAAACCCGACCTCATCGGTCTGTCGGCAATGACATGGCAGTATAAGACAAGTTTAGCGCTAACCACGTTTATTAAAAGTATCCTTCCAAATGTAAAGGTCGCCATTGGTGGGTATCATACAACGCTGATGAGTCGTGAAACGGCAGATTCACCTGAAGCGCAGTTAGTTGACTTCATCATCAGAGGGGAAGGAGAGGAAACTTTCCGCCGCCTCGTGAATGCATTGACGGGCACTGATCGACTAGAGGCTATTCCCTCTTTATCATACAAATTCGAAGGACAGTGGATCCATAACGAGCAGGGACCGCTTTGTGATTTGTCCAAACTAAAACTACCCATCCGGGATAGAAGACGGCTAACAAGCGGATATCATTTCATGTATTTTAGGATGGAGGTAATGGAAACATCCCGGGGCTGTACCCGTAACTGTAGTTTCTGCAGCATTAACCACATGTACGGCCGATCTTTCAGGACATATCCCATAGAGCGCATCATTGCCGATCTTGATGACATTTATTACAACAAAAAAACGCGGATGATTTTTATCTGCGATGACAACATGGTTTTGAATCCGAAGTGGGTTACAGAAGTTTGTGATGCCATTATCCGGCGTGGATATCGAAACTTGAAACTGACCGTCCAGGCAGATTGCATCTCGATGGCCAGAAATGAAGCGATGGTGGCGAAAATGGCCAAGGCAGGATTTAGCAGCGTTTTTCTTGGAATCGAAAATGCATCGAGAAACAATCTACAGGTCATGAATAAGGTAGAAATTTCTTCCGAGGTAAAGCGGGCCGTAGACAATTGTCACCGTCATGGGATCATGGTTGTCGGCGGTTTGATATTCGGACTTCCCGCCGATGACGAAGTAACCATAAAAAGAAACTATTCATTACTGAAAGAGCTAGAGATTGACGCATATTACTGCCAAATGCTTTCACCATTCCCCAAAACAATCATCAGGGAACAGCTAATCACTGAAGGACTGGTTACCAATTATGAGCATTATGAGCGGTATAATGGTCTTTGGGCTAACACAAAAACAAAATATCTAGGAACCGAACAGCTACAATATGCCTTTTGGTATTTTCGTCAGACCGTTCTTGGCTGGTGGCACCCCTCGCCTCTTGTCAAAAACCAGGGCCGTATATGGACGGCTATCTGGATATACCTGCTCAAACCCATCATGAAGTTCTTCATGGACAGGGAGGTCAGAAAACATGGCTGGGAGAAAATATACCATAAAGAGCTCCTACGACTGGTACACATGAATAGCTTTGCCGACTTGGGGAAATTTACCAGACAGAAAGAGAATATAATCCTCAGCGGTCAAGGGACCTCTAAAGGTCCTTCGGCATGAACATTCCCTCTTTATTTACGAAGGATCCCACCGATGTGACAACCAAGGTTCGTCTTCCTTTGAAGATACCCATTCCTCCTTATTTTAAGGATCACTGTTTTTTCGGCGAGACCATCCTGCCTGCTGCAGAAAGTCTCCAGCATCTGGCAAATTCTGCACAGTCATATTGCCCTGAGGCATCTGTCTCATCCATGCGCTGTGCCTCCTTTAAGCGGTTTTTAAAAATCCCTGAAGATATACAAGTCGTCGATGCATATCATGAACTAGAGATCTTTGGTCATGATCACCTGATATCCAAATTGATGACCATTGGATTAATTAAGGACACAACCGTGACACGGACAAACATCCATGCTGTGGTCGAGTTCACGGACCTCATGAAACGAAATGTCTGGCCGCCTGTGGATATGGTGGCATCCCTGGATGGTATTTGCTTTGAAATTCACAGTAAGAAATTATATAATGATTTAATTACGTTTGGCCCCGCTTACCAGAACATCATGGGAAGTCTTTTCATTTCCGATAGTGGCGCAGTAGGTAATGTTCAAGCAGCGGAGCATCCAGCGCTTTCGACTCCACTGGGCTCTCCCTTTCCTTTTGATGGGACACTCCACGCCGCCTGCGCCTGGGGTGCTCGATTCCATAATATTTTAACCTTTCCCATTGCCTTTAAAGAGCGCCATATCTTCAAACCGACAGTCTCAGGAGAGCTTTACCGCTTCATTATCACGCCTGTTTCTTCAATGGGCAATGTTCTTCAATTCGACATCTGGATCTATGATGCTGAGGGGAATCTTCGTGAGGAGATTATCGGCATGATGATGAAAGACATATTTGGCAGCCGGGCCAAACCCCCGGAATGGATTCAGGTTGAAAGGGGAAATCCCCTTTCAGGTATAATGGAGCACTGTAAAGCGATGACGGTCATCGATAAGCGCACCTTGAGTGAATTCGCCGTGAAGGCCCTTTCATCTTCAGAACACAGGCGCTTTGAAGGGATGCGGAAGGCAAGGCAGATTAATTATCTGGCGGCACGCCTCTGCCTCAAGCGCTTATCAAGGAAACTGGCAAACGGGGACACCTTGACGCCGGCCGAGGATATACAAACATTAGCGGCCGATGGCGTCCATCCCGCCTGTCCTGTGCCAGTCGAGAAGGGGCCTATATACTGTTCCGTGTCACATGACTCACGTTTTGCCATAGCTGTGGCTGATGGTGAAGCAATCGGGGTAGATGTCGAAAAGATATCCGAAAGGGTCATCAAAACACGAAGGTACTTTATGAAAGACAACGAAATCGCCTTGGCGGAAAATTCTTCACTTGGGGTCCTCAGTACATACGTCCGCATCTGGTCCATTAAGGAAGGGATGACAAAGGCCTTAGATAAACCTCTTGCAGAATCATGGCAGCATGTTCATGTTGATGCCGTCGGAAGAAGTAAAAGTTACTTGACTTTCAGAGGAACGCAATATGTAGCATTTCACGACTCTGTGGATGATCATGTTTTTACTTTGGTTAAGAAAAAATAATAAGCATATAAAGATCACGAATTAAAAATTTCCCAAGTACCAAAAAATATGACTTTGGCGATACTTTTAATTACTGCCTATCTTGTTGGCTCAATCAATTTCCCCATTATTGTGTTCAGGTTACTCGGAAAGGATGATCCGAGAAACAAATTCAGCGGAAATGCCGGTGTGATGAACGTATATCGTCAGGCCGGGTTATTTATTGCGGGACTTGTATTTTTACTGGACATCGGGAGGGCACTGACCATCTCATGGATTGCCCTCCATTGTCTTGCAGTAAATGATGTTCTCTGGATGGGATTTGCTTTTATAGTGGGGAATCGGTATCCCTGTTTTCACCATTTCCGAGGTGGGAAAGGCGTTGCTGGCTATCTAGGATTTACGCTTCTAATATCGCCTCTTTCAGCAGGAATATCCGCGATTGTCTGGATGATTGTGTACAAAATCACACGTATTCCCTTCATAGCCTCGTTTTTTATGATTACTGTACTGGCTGTCGGAACGATCATGGCCTATAAATATAGGCTACCAGCAACAATGGAAGTAATAGCCACAACCATTTTCATCTTTTATAATCACAGGCAAAATATATCCGACTTCATAAGCCATAGATATAATATTCAATAACATATCGAAGCATTAGTTTCAAATACACTTATGAAGATAGCCGATAATCCTCCTTGACATTCTTTGTCTTTTTACTTTAATTACAAAATTGTTCCTCTCATGGATTGAGATTGAAAAAATTGAAATCAGTTACGATATGGCGTATTGAGGCCATAACATGATATGATAAGGGCATGCTGAGATTATCCTGATGGATATAGAGGCATTAATTCCACACCGCGGAAGGATGAAGCTGATTGATGAGATTCTAACCATAAATACCGATATAGCTGTGACGTGTGCTAAAGCTTCAGACCACTGGCCCCTTTATCAGGAATCTTTTGTTGATCCTATCATTCTTATCGAGATTGTTGCCCAGACTGCAGCAATCCATATTAGCTGGAAAAGCAAGTCATTAAAAGATAGTGGAGGCAAGGGTTGGCTGGTCGGCGTAAAAAGTGCCGATTTTTTTTTAGATCAGATACCCGTTGATACAGTGCTCATCTCAACAGTGAGAAACCTGGATAGCATTGACAATTATAATGTTGTCAATGGAGAGGTCAAGATAGGAATGGATATAGTGTCTCGCATAACGATCCAGGTGCTGCGGTCGGGGCAAGGGGACATATAGTGGCATGATTGCTATCAAGGAGTGCAGCAATATGAATGAAGAACAGATTGCTCTGGTGACGGGAGGCAGTCGTGGTATCGGCAGAGCTATTGCTGTTGAATTGTCCGAGGCTGGATATAGAATCATCATAACATACAAATCTCAGGATCAGCGTGCCCAGGAGACGCTGGAGATGATTCGGGCGAAAGGTGGATGCGCCGATGCATACCGCTTTGATGTTGCTGATTCAAAGGAAGCGGCGCAGGTGATGAAAGAGATACTTTCGCAGGGCAGGGAGATTCGCATCTTGGTGAATAATGCCGGCATCAATGCTGACGGCCTCTTCTTGATGATGCCGGAGGAAGATTGGGATTCTGTAATTCAAACAACCCTGAAAGGCTTTTACAATGTTACGAAGCCGATTATCAAATCCATGGTCAGAAAGAAAAGGGGAGTTATTGTTTCCATTTCATCTGCGTCAGCTTTAATCGGGAACAAGGGTCAGGCAAATTATGCAGCAGCCAAAGCCGGATTAATTGCTGCAAATCGTTCTGTAGCATCTGAAGTTGCAAGGTTAGGCATCCGGGTTAATGTTGTTGCACCGGGATTGATCGATACGGATATGATTAAGGCAGCACCAGTGGACAAAATTAAGGAAATCATTCCTATGGCAAGGCTTGGTCTGCCGGAGGAAGTTGCCAAGGTCGTCCGTTTCCTTTGTTCTGATGACGCCTCATACATTACAGGTCAGGTGATCTCCGTCAATGGTGGAATGTTCTAACAAGGCAGCAATTCATAAAAATCGTATCAGTATAGGCAGCACCAAGAAGATCATATTGTTGACATTCATGCTTTTTTTTTATTTTTTGATGATAGGATGGGTACATAACTGGGACGATCTTAAAAAAGAATCAGAAAAAATCACTTCAATTACTGCTGACTTTACACAATTAAAATATCTGAAAATTCTGTCCAAACCCCTTGTTTCCAAGGGGCATTTTTATTTTCAACCGCCAGATTCGGTAAGATGGGAATATGTGTCCCCTGTGAGGAGCATTTTGATGATGAGCAAAAAAAGCGTTAAAAGATACACCATGAGCAGCAGAGGCTTTATCGAGGATGCAAGCGGGTCCATTCAGCCGATACAATTCGTTCTCGAGGAAATCAGCCGATGGAGTAGGGGACAATTCAATGAAAATGAGCATTTTACAGCAATCCTACAAATAAAGACGGACACGAAGATTGTCCTTTCTCCAAGGGATAAGATATTTTCGGATATAATATCACGTATAGTGATTACCCTCGCATCGGACCGTGAGGGAGTTATAAAATCAGTCAAAATTTATGAAAATGGCGAGAATTATACACTTTTTGAGTTCAGCAACGTACAAATAAATGGGAAGATCAACGAATCGATATTTAGAAAAGTGGAGTGAAAACATTTTGCGTGCTAAATGGAGCATCCCTTTATTTATACTGATGGCGCTCCTCACTTCATGCGATAATATTCCTGTAATTAAATCTTTTGACCCGTCGGCAGGGTCGATCATATCAAAAAATTGTGGTAAGCCATTTGCAAATGTTCCTTATTGCTTTGTTCACGCAATTGAAGCATCACTACCGGGTGGGCAGCTGGGAATATTCATCGGTGTTACCATTGTTGATCCGGGAGCAAAAACTATACAAAGTATACTACTTACCCAAGAAGGTTTCATCCTATTCGATGCGCAATATGCAAAAAGTTTGAAAGTGAATAGGGCTCTGCCGCCATTTAACGCCGAACATCTCGCAGGATACATCATGGACGATGTTCGTCTTGTTTTTTTGGCACCTGAAGGGGCGCCAGCGGGTGTACATGTTCTTAGCGACGGGTCAACCATTTGCCGATATCAAAAAACACAGAACATGATTGAAGATATCATCGTATATCCGGAGGGTAACTGGGTCATCAAGCTGTATCGTGAACCTTTTGAACAACTTCGTGAAGTGAATGCTCGCTCTATAAAAAGCGGATTTCCTGAAATGCTTGAGTTATCGGGATTCGAATCACAGAATTATTCATTGCACATGAAGCTGATCAGCGCAGAACCTGTCCCCACTGAACAATTACCATTATCATTCAGGAAGGCCCCGGGTGACGGATAAAAACAAACTAATTGGTTTTCAGAAACTGTTTACTTGTGGTGATGTCACAATGGAATCATAGGTTAAAATGAAATTCAAACTGATTTACCCAAAATGGAAGAAACTTGATAAACAAACGGAGTTTCACTTGCCACCTCACGGCCCAGTCGTATTTGCTGCGACGATTCCTCCTGATGTAGAGGTTGATTTCACAGATGAAAATGTGGAATCCATTAATTTTGATGATGTTCCAGACTTTGTTGGCATTTCCATAATGCTGACCAGTCAGGTCAAGCGAGGTTGGGAGATTGCCGATATCTTCCGGCAAAAGGGAATCAAGGTCATCTTTGGCGGAATTGCCACAATGCTTCATGCTGAAGAAACCGAACTTCATGCTGATGCTATCTTTCTTGGAGAAGCAGAAGGCCGGATGGAGACAGTTTTCAGTGATTTCAGAAATAACTGTTTGAAGAAACGCTATGACTACTTATTGGATTTTCCGCCTACGAGATCCATAGAGCCAGCTAGGCGGACAATCCTGCATCGCGAGCTATACTTCTATAAAGGCATACAGATGGTTGACCTCGTCCATGCTTCGCGAGGATGCCGGTTCAACTGTTACCCCTGTTGCGTCAATTTCCTTGGCGGTAGGACATTCAGGCCCAGACCATATGATAAGGTAATCGAAGAGCTCGCCGGTATCGATAATAACAGGCTATTTATCGTTGATAATTCTCTTGCTCAGGATAAGAATTGGGAGATGGGCCTTTTCCGGGAAATGATCCCCTTGAAGAAGAAGTGGTGCTCCCATCCTATCGAGGATGATGATGAGGTCCTCGATTTAGCAGCCCGGGCAGGGGCATGGTATGTATATCAGGCTATCTTTGATACATCTGATTATATACGCAATCGCATCAAGCGTTATCATGATCATGGCATAGGTGTGGAGGGAACAATTCTCTTGGGTTTGGATCACCATACCGAGAATTATGTAAAGAAGCTCATAGACTTCATCATGGAAATAGAATTGGATATTGCGGAGTTTACGATTCTGACCCCTTTCCCCCATACCCGTGTTTTTGATGATTACCAACGAGATGGGAGAATCCTATCTTACGACTGGGATGAATACACAGGTGACAAGGCTATCATTCAACCGAAGCACATGTCATCAAATGCCCTTCAGCAATTATACTATTATGCCTGGGATACATTTTATAAGGATGAGCCACAAAATTATAAGATGTATAAACTTCTTAAAAAAGTGATAGAAAAAGAGAAAATGGATAATACTTTTAGGTATCGTCGTCGGGATCTTATGTCCCAGATTTTTGGAAAATGATTAGGGGAAAAGAGTACATTAAAATGGGGAAATCAGAATTGATTGTAGTTGGCGAACGGTTGGTGTCTCTGAACCAAATCGTCGCTGTTGCGAAAGGGAATGCGATTGTGCGAATCAGTGAAGATGAGCGATTTATAAAGCTGATGCGACAGACTCAAGCTATGTTGATTGGTGCTATCAGGAATGGAGTGGCCGTCTACGGCGTAAACACAGGGTTTGGAAAGTCATGCGGGAAGCAAATATCCCTGAAAGATTCTTTAAAAAGAACAGAGAGGCCTTTAGACTTCCATGGCTGTGGAACCGGCGATCCCATTGATGTTGAAGAAACCCGCGCAGCTATGTTTTGCAGGATGCTCTGTCTTGCAAAAGGATATTCCGGCGTGTCCATTAAACTCCTTGAGCAGCTGGCTGCTTTCCTCAATTTTGGTATTACACCTGTTGTTCCATCGGAAGGTTCCGTCGGAGCGTCGGGTGATCTAACACCCATGTCTTATGTCGCGGCATGCCTTGAGGGAGATCGTGAGGTATTTTACAAGGGGAGACGGCTGTCCACCAGAAAGGCCCTTGAATCAGCAAATATTCCACCATATCAGCTGGGCCCCAAAGAGTCTCTTTCCATGATTAATGGTACATCGACCATGACCGGAATTGCCGCACTTGCATTATACAGGGCCAGAAAAATCCTTTACGCGGCAATTTGTGCAACAGCTCTCAGCGTCCATGCCTTGAAGGGCAAGGTTCATCATTTTCAACCCTTTATTGGTAACGTTAAACCCTTCGCCGGACAAATATTTGTGGCACAACATTTAACGCGTCTTCTACATGCCCAGGGGCGGATAATGGATCTCGAAGAATACGGGCCGGATACTTTGCAGGATCCCTATTCTATTCGCTGTACACCGCAGATTGCAGGTGTTCTATTTGACGCCCTGACATGGATCGAGAAATGGGTGGAAATCGAAGCCAATAGCTCGAATGATAATCCGATTTTTAATCCTGATACGGGCCATCCAGTCATGAGCGGAAATTTTTATGGAGGGCACATCGCCTTTGCGATGGATTCTCTGAAATCAGCACTGGCAGCGATCGCTGACATGTCGGACCGGCAAATTATTTTAATGGTCAACCCTCAGACAAATAGGGGACTTCCTGCTGACCTTGTTGGCGCTACAGGCAAGGAATTTTTAATGAACCATGGATTTAAAGCCATGTCTATAACGGCGTCCGCATTATGTGCTGAGACATTAAAAGCAACGATGCCGGCGGCCTCCTTTTCAAGGTCCTGCGAATCCCATAATCAGGATAAGGTAAGCCTTGGCACCATTGCTGCAAGAGATTCCCAGCGAATTGTAACACTTGTAAAAAAAATTGTTGCCATTCATCTTCTTGCAGCAGCCCAAGCATGTGAACTACGCAAGACATCTAAAGCCCGCCCGCACCTTCAGACATTGATAAAAAATATTCGGACTTTGGCTAAAGGTGTTATTATGGATCGACCGATGGACAAGGATATAGAGAACGTTGCCAGAGCCATATCCGAGACAGACATGTTTGATTTGCCAGATCTATCGCAGTAGGAGGTCTGTTATGAGTGAGTGTAAGCGTTCTAACCATGAAATTGAACACCGTGTTGCATTTTATGAACTTGATCCTATGCAGATAGTTTGGCACGGTAATTATTTTCAATATTTTGAAGACGCCCGAAGGGGCCTCTTGGAAAAAAACGGAATAAATCTTTATGTGTTTTACGATAAATATAATTATCTATTTCCCGTCATCAAAACATCATCGAAATACATATATCCCTTAAGGTATGGAGATGAATTTGTTTGTAAAGCCACATTGATGGAGTGTAAGGTGACACTCGTCGTAGACTTTGAAATCAGGCTTAAGAAAGATGGTAAAATATGTGCCCGTGGCAGGACTGAGCAGATAACTGTAAAAATGCCGGAGATGGAAACTATATTCACTATACCGCAGGAAATCCAGGCAGCTTTGAAATGTTGAATATGAATTGTGATTTTACCGGCGCGTTCGTTACTGGTGTTGAGCGCATGACTTCCTGGTCAAGCATTTTGGATCGCATCAATGTGTTTCCTATTGCGGATGGCGATACGGGACGAAACCTAGTATGTAGCCTTGCACCGCTCCACCACGTTACAATCAATCGGGAAAGGACAGTCCGTGAACTGCTCTTGTCAGCCCGGGGAAATGCAGGGAATATTGCTGCCCGTTTCTTTCAAGCTTTTATATGGACAGACACTTTTGAAAATCTTCCCTGTACAGTAAGAAAAGGTCGGGATGAAGCATGGCTGGCTGTTAGCGATCCTCAGCCAGGTACTATGCTGACTTTCTTTGACGCATTAACGGACGTCATCAGACAGAACTACTTAGCAGCTGACCGAGCATGGGTGAACTATGTGATGGATTATCTGGTTGAGGTTGTAAGGAGTACAACAGCCATGCAGCCATGCTTACAAGATGCGGGTGTTATCGATGCAGGTGCCTTGGGGATGTTTCTCTACTTCGAAGGATTCCTGAATGCGCTAATTGGCAACACCTCGGAATTCCATTCCATCATGTCTCTTTTTGCCGGCAGGTTGCAGCCCCGGCATTTCCCGAACAAAAGGCCGGAGTCCGGACATTGCATAGACATGGTTCTGTCCAATTATGATGGGATAGAGAAAGACCTTTCAAATCTGTCGCAACAGGGTGAGAATGTCGTCATAACTCAAGATGAGTCTTTCATTAAAGTGCATCTTCACACCCGGGATCGTGATCAGATAAGGAAAAATTTCGATACATCCCGTAATATAATCCGTTGGTTTGATGATGATTTGGGGGTCCAGACAGCCGTATTTAAGAATTCCCAGAAACAACAGGCCGTCCATATCATGACTGATGCAGCCGGATCCTTGAGCCGTAATGATGCAAGGGCTCTTAATATTACCCTGCTGGATAGTTACATCAACATGGGCGGAATGGCTTTGCCAGAGAGCTTTGTATCCCCCGAAGCAGTCTATCAGGCCATGAGAAAGGGTGAGAGTGTTTCGACATCACAAGCTTCAGTCTTTGAGCGACAGCAGTGTTATCAAAGTGTGATTAGTATTCATGGAAAAACCCTGTATCTGTGCGTAGGATCGGGGTATACGGGGAACTACGAAACGGCCATGCAATGGAAGAGAGAGCATGACCCGAGTGACAGTCTGGTCATCATGGATACTGGATGCGCCTCGGGTCGCCTTGGTCTTCTGGCGGAAATGACGGCAAAATATGCTTACCATACAAACCTTCCGGATGATGTCGTTGCCTTTGCTGCGGAAGCTGTCAATCGATGCAAGGAATATATTTTCATTGATAAGCTTCAATATTTGGCTGCTGGGGGACGATTATCGAAAAAAGGAGCTTTCTTTGGCGATATAATGCATATGAAACCAGTCATTAGTCCACAGCCGGACGGTGCTAGAAAAATCGCTGTATTGATAAATCACCGTGATCAGATAGCATTTGCCATGAAAAAACTTTTCAGCTCTCTAGTACCGGAATCCCGATCTACAATTTGGCTGGAATATTCCGATAACGTTAATTGGATAGCAGAGGAAGTCATGGCGCGGATAAGAAAACAGTATCCATTTGCAGATTTGACAATGAAGCCCATATCGTTGACAACGGGCGTTCATGTTGGCCCTGGAGCATGGGCAATAACATTTCATTGCGATAGATAACAGGTTGCTGAAAATTCGGATAAGCTTCGTGCAAGATTTTCGGAAAGTTTTTGATGGCAAAAAGAATAAGTAAAGAACAAAACCTTAGCCGCTTGGCAATTATCATTCCAGTTTACAATCATGAAAGACAAATTGTCTCTGTAATCCGGGAAGCTTTAAAACTTCAATGCCTTTTGTTCGTCATTGACGATGGATCAACAGACGGAACTTACGACAGGATAAAGAATATATCCTCCATTAAAATCATTCGCCATAATAAGAATCGAGGGAAGGGAGCAGCCATACTGGCCGGCTTCATTGCAGCAAAGCCTTTAGCTGATTGGGCTGTTACGATTGATGCTGACGGGCAGCATCACCCCGAAGACATCTGGCAATTAGTCCGAGCTATTCCTGTAGGTACCAGGCCCATCATTATAGGTAGGAGAGAAGGCATGGATCATCAGAATGTTCCATGGAAGAGCAGATTTGGTAAAATGTTTTCAAACTTTTGGGTAAGGGCATCAGGAGGGCCAGATATTAAAGATACACAAAGCGGTTTCAGGTTGTACCCCCTGCCGGAGGCCATGAACATCCCAGTGAGAGCGCGGCGTTTTCAATTCGAACTGGAAATCCTCGTAAAAGCCAAGTGGCAAGGTATTGCCGTTCGTGAGGCGCCTATCAGAGTTACATATCAATCAGTAGTGGAACGGGTATCCCATTACCGTGGTTTTGTTGATTTTTGTAGAAATATGGGAACATTCAGCCGTTTGATTTTTACCCGACTATTCATATTGCCCTTCTCGCAAAAAGGCGGCCTGAGATACAAATCCTACTGCCAGTAAGTGTTCCATAAGGGCCGGTCTGTGTCACGGGCATAGGCCATTTCAGACAGGATACCGTCCAACGTGAAGATAAAGATTGCTGAGTCATAGCGCAGCAGCATGCCTGAGGCACCAAAACTGCCAGATTCCTGCAACTGATTGCTAAAGGGGATTCCGAAGGAAAGCTGGACACCCCGATAATGGAACTTCTGGTAATGAATGGCAAAATGGTTTTCCATGTCTTCAATATCAACAGGGGCACCATAGAAATCCATTACATCTGCTAAAGTTGTAGTACCAACGATAAATTCATGTGGCAAGGGTTTGATATCTGCATCGCCCGATACCTTATCGATTCTTATGGTGACACAACCACAGAGTGTAGAGGCGGAGAGCAGGATTACAATTATCTGAAGAAAGTGTTTAGAACGGCATCCCATAAGCGGCCATATCCATATTGAAGCTACTTCCATAATGCGTTACCACATCATCCCTATTAAAGAAAAATACGATACGGTCATACTGTGTATCCAAATTGCCCAACGTTACTATGATCAGCCATATCGCGGTACCCTTGCTAAGAGATCGCTCGTACATATAAGCGTTACCATTGGCGAGTTTGACTATATGACTCGGTGCGCCAAACAGTTTGGTAACCTCTGATGCAGTGGTATGGCCAGGTTTTATCTGGGTCAGCCCCTTCTCATCGAATGAACGGAAATCCTTGAACCTTCCTATAGTGGCGCAACCTGGAAAAAGATGGATGACTGTGATCAATAACACCATACAGGCCAGTCTTTTATTCATATATTCTCCTTTCCTTTTATGAATAGTTGCCATTAACGACATTCAAGATGCTCTTTCAAAATTCTTTTCAAAACTTTTCCAGCTTGGTTGCGGGGGAACTTGTCAACGAATATAACTTTTTTGGGCATCTTATATGATGCTATCTTGCCATGTAAAGCTGTCAGAAGTGCGCTTCCCGTTGTTTGGATACCATCATGAAGGATGACAAATGCTACAACAACCTCACCTCTTTTAGAATCAATCTTACTTACCACGGCCGCTTCCCTGACCTCAGGAATTGATTCGAGGGCTCTTTCCACTTCAGCCGGATAAATATTTTGGCCAGAAGAAATGATTAGCTCATCCTTCCGGCCTATAATATAAATATAGCCCTCTTCATCACGTCTGCCTAAATCACCCGTGTGGAACCATCCCTCATCTATAGCCGCCTTCGTTTCCTCTGGCTTGCGCCAATATCCTGAAAAAACATTCGGTCCTTGGACAATAATCTCCCCGGGCTCGCCCATGGAGACATCCTTCCCTTCCTCATCAACTATACGCAGGTTGACATGAAAGACCTCTTTGCCAACGGAGCCTGCTTTACGGATTGCATCTTCAAGATCGAGGGACGTCAATCGTCCAGTTTCCGTCATTGCATAACCTTGGACAAAACCGACGCCTTTTTCTTCCTGATACTTCTTGATGACTGCCAGAGAAATAGGTGCGCCACCGGAAATGAAGAAATAAACATGGGACAGATCTGCATCCCTCCAATTTTCCGACTCAGCCATTAATTGATACATCACCGGAATAGCAAACATGTAATTGATTTTCTCCTCACTTATTTTCTTGAGAATTTCGGAGGGATTGTAGAAGCTACTGATGATGATGCTGCCGCCCGCATAAATAATCGGCGTTACGGATGCCGCTAGAGCGCCTATATGAAACAGGGGAGCGACAACCAGAGATTTATATGTGCGGTCAATGCCGTATCCCAAGAGGGAATGAATGGCACCAAATAGGATATTCTCGTGGGTTAACACGGCTCCCTTGGGATTGCCCGTGGTTCCGGCAGTGTACATAATGGAAAGAGGATCTTTTAGGTTGATAAGTCTAGGGGATTCCATTTCTAAATTCTGATCTCTAGTCTCTGAAAAAGCGGGAAAATCCAGAATGACATTATTGTAATGTAAATAATTCGGCTGCACAGGGTAAGCAGTTTTGAGTTCATGAACCTTGGAGGCAAATTCATCAGTGTAAATCAGGACACATGGTTCGGCATCCATCAGGATATAGTGAAGTTCAGGAACGGTCAGCCGAAAATTCAATGGAACAATAATGGCACCCATCCTGGCGCATGCAAAAAAAATTTCCAGAAATTCACTACAGTTGGACATAAGCACGGCTATTCGGTCACCCTGGCCAACACCCAATTGGCCCATAGCTAAGACTGTGCTTTTTACACGTTCATTAAATTGCCGGTTGTTATATATCTTGTTCCCGTCTCTCAAAAAAAGACTTTCAGGGTGAAGAAGAGCTCGCTTTTGAATCCACTCCCCTACATTCATTATCTGCTTTCTCCTAAAGGATATTTAGCAAAGACCAAATAGACATATGTTCCGCCAAAAGAAATGCCAGCCAATATGGCGTGCTCAATTCTCGATTCTCTTGCTTTACCACTGATGAACGCCAATTGTCCCAAGGGCTCCAGAAGCCCAACTGTCGGTGGTAGGATACCCTTTTCCATTGACAAGGCTAAGGCACAGGCTCGCATCCCACCACTAGAGTAACTTTCCCCTAGTGCGCCCTTGAGCGAAGTGATTAATGGTGGTATCTTCGCATCAACAAAAATTTCGGAATAAGCTTCTACTTCTATAGCATCTAAAATTTTACTGCCGTTTGCAACTGCAAAAACAGCCTGAACGTCATTAGCCGTGATGTTAGCATCGGCAAGCACCTGCCGAATAGTCCTCTTCAGACCCGCCGCCTGTGATGGCCACTGCAGTGAAGGCGTAGGTGAAGAGCCCATACCTATGCCCGTTATTTCACAATAGGGTCGCCTTATCCCTCTGGCTAAAGCCTTTTCCATGTCCTCTATGCAAACAAAGCCGCACCCCTCACCGACGACAGTTCCATTCCTTTTCATGTCAAAAGGTTTACATGCTTCTTCTCCCCCATCAATGGGAGAGAGCGCGAGAAATCGGGTTAGTGCTTCATAGTAAAATTTTGATAAAATATCTGCCCCACCAGCCAGAATACAATCGGCTTTACCACGGTTAATTTCGCTGATAGCATAGGCTATAGCTGTTTCCGCGGACACAGCATATTGAGTTACTGTTACATTTACACCGCGGAATCCAAGTTCTATGGAGGCATGTCCCGCTGCTGCATTCATAACCGTATTGGGCACCATGATAGGATTGATAAAGGCAGGTCCGCTCTTAATCAGTGTTTCTGTAAAATGGGTAGTAATATCTGTCGCGCCAAAAGCCGTTCCGAAAATGATGCCAATCCGATCACGGTTGTTTATATTGACATTAAGGCCTGCATCATCAAGAGCCAAGCGCACCGCGGCTGTTGACATCTGAGAAATCCTATCCATACGACGCAGATTCTTAATAGAAATTAAGTCGCGGGCTAAAAAATTGGTTACCTCTGCTCCAAGATGGGATCGGAAAGATGCCGTATCGAAAGAAGTAATATCGGAAATAGCGGTGTCGCCAGAAAAAAGTCGCTTACCGAAATCTTCTTTGCCAACCCCAAGAGGTGTGACCATGCCGATTCCGGTCACAACGACTCGTTTTATACGCTCATCTTGGGACAATCGCCGATTACTATGAGTAGCAGCATTTTTCATTCGTTATAACGTCCAAATATGATAGTGGTATTATTGCCGCCAAACGCAAATGAATTGGATAGAACCGCCTGTAATCTGGCAGGCCTTGCCCCTTCAGTAATATAATCGAGATCACAGAGGGGGTCCGGATCGTCATGATTAATGGTAGGTGGGACGAATCCACGTGATATTGCCAGCAGAGAAACAACTCCTTCCAAGGCCCCTGCAGCGCCCAGGGTATGTCCCGTCATAGACTTCGTGGAGCTTACTGGAATCGCGTAGGCCCTCTTACCGAAAACTTCTTTGATTGCTTTGGTCTCCATGACATCGTTGGCTAGTGTGGCTGTGCCATGAGCATTAATGTAGCCAATATCTTCATGTGAAAAACCGCTATCCTCGATAGCCGCTTTCATAGAACGGATAGCACCGGAAGCCTGATCATCGGGAGCTGTCATGTGGAAGGAATCGCAAGTTACACCATAACCTAAAATTTCACCATAAATCCGGGCTCCTCTCATCAATGCCGCATCTAGCGGCTCAAGGACCATCATGGCCGCTGCTTCACCTAGAGAAAGACCATTACGTTTACGGTCAAATGGCTTACAAGCATTTGGATCAAGAGCTTTTAAGGCATTGAAAGCCGCATAGGTGATTCGGCACAAGGGCTCTACCCCGCCAGCAAGCATCATGAATGCCTGGCCATTGCGGATCAAATCTCGTGCGTATCCCAATACAGTAGCACCAGAAGAACATGCTGTCATTAGGGTGATTTTCGGCCCCTGTAAACTTAAATGAGATGCAATATAATCAGCAGAAGAGGCACAGTAGATTGAAGAGAGTTTTGAAAAACGAGTTCTTTTACCTGACTTTATCAGAAAATCACCATAAAAATTTTCACCTTCGAGAAGACCACCGGAACCGCCGCCAATGGCAATACCCATATTTTCTTTTATTTCCACCGGTAAGGTATAAAGGCCTGCATCGCGAAGGGCCTCAAGGGTGGCCGTAAATGAAAGCATATCAGCCCGGGACGCTCTTTTGAGCGAGAAGTTCCTCGGAATGCAATTGCGCGGCAAAAAATTCTTTATCTGTCCCCCTTTGTGACAGTTGAAACCGGTCGTATCAAAGAGATCTATCTCACTGATACCACAAATACCTTCCTGCAGCGCCCGTGCAAATTCGGGAATACAGCCTGCCACAGCATTAATAGTACCCATCCCTGTAACAACAACTCGCTTCTTCTGATCCATAATTGTTGAATATAATAATATAATACAAAGCTTTTTGAAAGCTCATTAAATGGAGCAGGTTGAACTGACCCCCATGTAATGCACAAATCAGGGAAGTGTAATGAGAGTATCCTGACAGGGCTTTTGATTTAACATTACAATCTCTTGAAACTCACAAGGATGCCTGTAGCCGAAAAGATTCAAACCGTTTCTGGTAATACATCTTCCATGAAAAAGGGAATCCTTTTGGGGACATCAGTCATGGTCCGGTATTCCCAGAAGCAAACATCATCGGACTTCTTGGTCTTAATAAAGCTCTCGGTATAGGCATTGTCATATGGATTACCCTCGAGCTCCTGCTGACTAGAAATCCATCATCTGTTAGCTCTTTGAGATAGTCACCCCAGGCATACCGGGTGCCCCGGTCGGAATGATGGATGCTACCCGGTGTGGGTTGCCGCTCACAAATCGCCATTCGCAGAGTCTCCAGGATAAGACTGCATTGATCCGCTATGGCAAAGTGGATCCTAACAGCATCATCCACTCCGATCACTGACGCGGTCACACCGGCCTGAGTGACTTTGGCTGCAAAAAAGCACTGTAGTGAGCACCATGAAAAAAATGAGTTCAGCAATGGCAAGAAACATATCAACGGCATCGATTCCTTCTGGTCTTACTCGAAAAGGAAACGCATGAAGTTCCATGGTCTGCTGCAGTTATCTTTTTCTTTCATCTCAATAAGTGAATCCCGGTTCAATGATCGGAACAAAAATATCTACCAGACAATTTTAACACGGCTGAAAAAATACCCCCTCAGCCAGTCCAAACTCTAAAGAACTTCAGAGTAATTATTTCAGATATCAGTCACTATATATCCCTGCACCAAGTTTAGAAAAACCATTGCTCGAGAAGCTATCTTCGTGTATGTGGAGACAATCGATATCTTATACCAAGCATATAAATATGCATAAATACCTTTTGAGATGGTTCTTGGCTTCCATTATTGTCCTAACAGTTATCGGACTGTTTATTGTCGGAATACATCGGTTGCGATTTGATGCGGATATCCTGTCATCGCTCCCGCAAGATGATTCGGTTTTAGCTGATGGCCATTATATTTTAACCCATTATCCAATCTATGACCGGGTAGTTGTCGATGTGGGATATCCGGGTGGAAGGATCGATGTTCTTGAAGAAGGAGCAACATATGTAGAAAAAAAGATGCGTATGAGTGGGCTCTTCAGGGAGGTAGGGTTTCAGCAGATTGGTCAACTTATCCCGGAACTGATGCGTTACATTACCGAGCATCTACCAATTCTCTTTAGTGAAGCCGAGTTGCAAAACAATATCACTCCCCTCCTTACGCCCGAAAGAGTTTACCAGACCCTGAATGATCAGCTTTCCTCCCTCCAAGGTCTCGGCGGGATCGGTCAAGCGAGATTTATCTCTTATGACCCACTACTGTTGAGAAATAGGATCCTCTCACACTTATCTACTCTCATACCTACAAAAGACGTAAGGATTGTGAATGGAAAACTCGTATCTCGGGATGGGAATCACATCCTGATCGTCGCAGAACCATTGATCTCCGGTATTGATACGCAGAATGCTGCGAAAATTGCAGCTCTCATGAAAGACATCTCCCATGAATTGCAAATGAAATATGGGCGTCATGGAGGATTCACCCTGACACCCATTGGCGCCTATCGTGCTGCCCTCGACAACGAAGTCAACACGAAATGGAATATAAAAAAAGCAGTTCTATTTTCAATGGGTGCCATTATTCTTCTCTTACTAGCTGCTTTCCCCAGGCCCATGATTGGGCTGCTCGCATTAGTCCCGGCATTTGCCGGAACCATGATGGCAGTTTTTGTATACTCTCTCATTCACTCTTCCATCTCCCTTCTTGCCATTGGTTTTGGAAGCGCGATTATTTCTTTTACAGTGGATTATGGAATCACCTATCTTCTTTTTCTCGACCGGCCCCATGAAACACGAGGCTTTGAAGTGACGAAGGAAGTTTGGTCCCTCGGTCTCCTGGCCATGCTGACTACAGCCGTCAGCTTCGCTTTTTTGACTCTGAGCGGATTTCCCACCTTGCTGCAGATTGGACAATTTGCTGCGATGGGAGTCCTTTTTACTTATCTTTTTGTCCATCTGGTTTTCCCTTTGATCTTTCCTGTTTTGCCAGCAGCGCGTAATCTATCTTACCTTCCTTTTCAGCGCTTTATTAATCGTATTTTTCGCATCCAAGGAATGTGGACAGTTTACACTGCAGCTGCTTTTGGGATTTTCATGCTTTTTTTTGCCAAGCCGGTATTCAACATTGATCTGACTCAGATGAGTTCTGTAAGTAGGGAGACGCGTCATGCGGAAAATCTTGTGCTGAACGTCTGGGGAGATGTCATGAACAAGAAATATCTCATGGTGGAAGGACGTGATAAAAAAGATTTGCAGCGCAAATGCGATCATCTGATGAGCTTACTGAGCCGGGAAATGACTGAAGGACGGATATCACAATTCTTCATTTCTTCCATGATTTTTCCTGGTGAAGAATTAGCAAAAATAAATGAAACGTCCTGGCATGAATTCTGGAGTCCTTTGCGCATTGCGCAGTTACGACAAAGCCTAGAATCTTCCTCGCGGCAATTAGGATTTTCATCAAATGCCTTCGATCCATTTTACACCTTGTTGAAGAAACATGATGTGAAGTGTGGAGATATGGCGGATCGTTATTCAGTCCTATTCGGCGTAAAACAAAATCAAGACACACAGACATGGGTACAAGTTGTAACTCTAACACCTAGTACATCTTATCGGGCCGAGGACTTCTACCAGCGTTTTGCTGCAACCGGTCTGTCAAGGGTCTTTGATCCTGCCCTTTTCACAAAACGAATTGAAATGCTTCTCCTGTCCTCCTTTATCAAGATGGCGTTCATTATTGCTGCTATAACGATATTGACAGCGTTTATCTATTTCCTTGATTGGCAGTTAACTTTACTGGGCATGGCTCCAACTATTTTTGCTATGATTTGTACACTCGGCACATTGAGGCTCATAGGCGAACCTCTTGGCATTCCAACTTTAATGGTTTCTGTCGTAGTGATCGGCATGGGAACAGACTATGCTCTTTACCTAGTGCGCTCATACCAGCGCTACCTTGATGATAGCAACCCTGGCGTGGAGTTGATTTTTTTGTCTGTTTTTCTTTCATTTGCAACGACATTCTTGGGATTTGGCATTCTAGCAACCTCCGACAACACAATGTTAAAAAGCGCCGGGCTTGGTTTGGCATTAGGAATAGGATATTCTTTCCTTGGTGCTGTAACTATTACTCCACCTTTTTTGAAGCGAATTTTTGTACCTATATCACTGACGGAAGAAGTTATCCTGCCAGGATCAAAGCAACATCTTCGTAGTGTTGATATTCGGTATCGGCATATGGAGCCTTATCCCAGGCTGTTTGCCCATTTCAAAATTTTACTTGATCCCATGTTTCCGAACCTTATTCGCTTTATCAAAAATCCGAGGGTCATAATCGATATAGGCACTGGCTACGGTGTACCTGCGGTATGGCTTCTCGAGCTTTTTCCAAAAGCGAGGATCTATGGGATCGAGCCGAATCCCAAACGAGCGCGATTCGCTGCTCGGACCATTGGCAAAAGGGGTTCTGTTGAAGTCAAACGTGCTCCTGACATTCCTGATACTTCCGAAAAGGTGGACACGGTGCTTCTTATCGATGTGGTCCATTACCTACCTGCTGATGAACTCCGCATGACCTTGAGTCGCCTTCATGAAAGGCTCTCCCCCGATGGCTCGCTGATCTTCAGATTAACGATACCTTCAGCTGCGCGTTTTCCCTGGAAGCGCTGGATCGAGGTATTGAGGATCAAACTTCAAAAGGGTCAGGTTTATTATCGTACTGAGAATGAAATCCTAAAAATAATCTCGGAAAGTGGTTTTACTGTTACTGTTAGCGAGGCAAGTGCTTCGAATGATGAAGAGCGCTGGATTATTGCTGTATTGAGCAGTCCCCGAATTGATGAAGCATTTCCAATAGCATAATCAAGAAAATGAGGACTTATTTCTACCGTTATTTAATTACCTTGTCGAAGGGTATTGGCTCCTGGTTTTTCAAGGTCATAGCCTGGGGGATAGCCTCTGGCTATTATCTGTTTTTTCCCCGGAGGGTAGCAATTGGAGTTCATTTTTATAGAGCCATGTTTCCGGACCATAAACAATGGTATCATCTTTGGTGTACATGGAGGCAGTATCATAACTTTCCGCAGGTTTATCTAGATCGGTTTTTTGTATTATCTAGCGAAGCAAATATAATCCGTACCCATGAGGGTTGGGAATACCTGGAAGATGCCATAAACAAGAAAACGGGAGGCTTGATTTTAATGTCTCATGTGGGAAACTGGGAAGTCGCCAGTCATCTTCTTGTGGGGCGAAGTCGGAATAACATGCAAATGAAGCTGTTGCTTTATATGGGTCAAAAGCAAAAGGAACAAATTGAGAATTTACAGAAGAAAAACCTTGTCCAAAGCGGCGTGAAAATCATTGCTGTTCCTCATGATGGAGGATCTCCGATGGACATCATAGAGGGTATCAACTTTTTAAGAGCAGGTGGCTTGGTGTCAATGGCAGGTGATCGCAGATGGCGTGATGATCAGCGTTCCATACCGGTAGAATTTTTAGGGCATGAGGCGCTTCTCCCGGAAATACCTTTTGTCTTTGCACTCCTAGCCGGGGCACCTCTTTTTGTACTCTTCAGCTACAAGACTGGAAGACAATCATACCACTTTAAGATTTTACCGCTCGAATACGACGAGTTAAAAAGCAAGTCGGAGAAAACTGCGACCTTAAAAAGGGTAGCCCAATCTTATGCGAGTCATCTTGAAGATATGGTACGCTCCCATCCATTTGAATGGTATAATTTCGATGCGTTTATTGGTCAGAAATTGGAAGATCGCAAACGGGCGACGGGGTTACCGATAAAGAATCCCCTTAATGACCAGCCACATAAAACCTGGAAGAACCTATTTTTGACATGAATGAACAAAATTCATTGCAATATGATCATGCTGCGACTGATATTTTAATATAATTTAATCATTGGTTTTCTTACTTCAGCTTATCCAAATTCCAGGATCGATAAATAAAGCTATGAGGAACTATCCAAACTTTGAACTTGATTGGCCTTAATTTTTGCTTTTAAAGCCGCATCTAACTTGATATATAATGAATTTTGGCAATTACTCTGCGTGTGCCTGACATTTCTACTATAAATCAGATTATTGTTCTAAATCAGTAAGTTGGAATTTCCCGCACACATTTTTTTGGCCAGCCAGCTTGAGACTTCACAATCCGACCGCTATCCTCAATCATATTTTTAACATCCCCAGTCAGGATACTATAATCCTCCCAGGTTCGAATTGTAACTTCAATAGCATTTAATGGAATAAAAAAATGTATGGGGTGTTTTTGCTGCTTTATGAAGACAGGCAAATAGGAAACTGTATCACCATTGCTGGTAATGTAAGTGCATTGCACTAAATTATTTTCCGGGACGTCCTTGAAATCGTCGACGTAAATAATCATACCCTGATCCTCATATGTTTCATCAGTCAATTCTGTGCAAACATTTAATGCATATGCATTAAAAGGGAAAACCATGCACAATAGGATCGCTGATAAAATCATAATCATTAAATACTTACCTAGCATCATTCTTTAATCTCAACGGAAATCTTACAGGAGAATATTTATGTATTTTATTATGCGATGTATATTTAATACCAGAAAACCAAAGCATATACAAGTTGGAAAAGGGGAGGGTAAATTGTCTTAGGCTTGTCATACTTAATTGATACGAATACAATGCTCTTCCTGTATTGAAGTTTTGGAAGAGGCAATTTCCCACCACAGAACACCCCAAAGCGGGACTGGTCATCGGCGGCTTCATGGTCGACCTGGCATTGAAAAATCTCCCGGAGGGAAGGTTTTTCAGCGCCATCTGTGAAACGCCCGCCTGTCTGCCCGATTTCGTTAAGCTCCTGACAACCTGCACCATCAGAAACGGCTGGCTCACGGTATTGGATTTCGGACGCTTTGCCGTCACCCTCTATGAGCGGACCAGCGGCAATGGCGTCCGCATGTACCTGGACATGAACAAGCTGGAAAAGTGGTCCGAGGTGCAAGGATGGTTTCTAAAGCCGAAGACAGATAAAGATCAGGACTTCGCGCTTCTCATGGATCAGATCAGGGAGGCAGGGCATGCGATGCTGAGCGTGCAACATGTTTGCATAGAACCGGAAAGGCTGCAACGGAAGCGAATGAGCCCTGTGGTTACCTGTCCGGCCTGCGGGGAGGCCTATTCCGTCAGAGACGGGGATCGTTGTCGTAGTTGCAGTGGCGAATCGCCCTATAAAGCCATCAAGCCAAATAAGCCGAAAACTCAATTTGCGGATGTTGTTGATCGTCAATGACGATGCAATGGGTCAAGAAAGAAGGGTTGCATAACCTTTTCGCACAACATTTCAATCAACCAAGGAGGATGTTATGGAGTATTGGAAAGATGACAAGGAGCCCATCGCTTATTTTCTGAAGATGTTTGAGGCCTGCATGAATGATCCAGAGTTGTCGGAGGGGTTGAAGAAGGTCAACCAGCTGATCTGGTTTGATTACACCGAGGATGGACCGGATTGTTCTTTCTGGGTGGACACGAGGGGAGGCAAGACTTCGGCGGGTGCGGGGAAGCCTGTGGAGGCGCCCGATCTGACGATGAGTTTGTCGGCGGATGATGCGCACCGTTCCTGGTCGAACAAGCTCAATCCGGTCATGGCGATCACCCGCAAGAAGATTCGGGTGAAGGGCAGTGCGACGGGTCTGTTGAAATTGGCGCCGAAGCTCAAGAATGTCGCGGACATCTACAACAAGATCCTGGCCGAAGAGGGCAGAGCGACCTGATTCTCAAATAGGCGGCGGACTGAACCAATATCCATTTTGAAGGGATATCAGAATGGTTCTACGGGATCCGGAGAGGTTTGCTCTGGTCAAACGCATCACTGCAAAAGGAAAAGCTCAGGGAATGCGGCAAGGGTAGATACGGCTTTGACACCGCTGTCAGGTCTATCACCACATGAGGTTGATCATTGCTTTATCGAAAGGCAGGACCAAAAACAGTCCTGCCTTTTTCGTTAGCCCATAAATATTCATTTTGCCTTGGTATCGATGCCCAGTTTCAATTTACCAGCTCCATCATGCCACTACCGGATGCGAGTTTATAATCGGGGGTGAGAAAGGGGTAGAAATAATGCACAAGTTCAATACAAATCAAGCTGGTCATTGGTATAAGTGTAAAAACAAGACATGCAATGCAATTGTGCCGTTGCCAGATAAGATCTTCATTGAAAACAATTATAACGGCTCATTTATGGCTAAGTGTAATTGTGGTCATATCAATATTTTCATGTATTCTGATGCAGGGACTAAAACTGAAAAATGGGAAGTGGATCAGTATTTAGGGATTACCGATCCAAATTTCAAGATCAGCTTTCGCGGGGTTGGCACAACCTTCACCCCCGTGCGGCTGAACGCTGCGCCGGAAATCACTGTTCTTCATCTCACCTAGTGTTTCCTGCAAGCCATATCATTCCTTCGGATATCCCACCGTCTGTAAGAGCATAACTTTCTGCTTGCTACTGAGCTTCATGATCTGCGACAAGGCATCCCTGTCCACGGACCCACGTACCACAGTTGACAGACCCTCGGAGGCACAATAAAGATAAACATTTTGACTGATAAATCCCGTATCAACAGCAGAGTAAAAACCCTTCTCCTCGGCACTATCCCCTCCCATTTTTGAGAAATCGGCAACGTATATCAGGTTGACCGGCGCCTCCGCGACAAATGCCTGCTTGCCGGTAAGTGCTCGGATATCCTTCTGGAGTATGGGTTTTAAAGCGTGATCTTTAGCATCATACAGGAAGAGCCCCTCTTGATCCGCCAAGTAGACATCAATTTCCTGCCAATTAACGGCAGATGGAGCCGTTCTCTTGCCTGATGCAGGCCTGTTGATGCCGCAGGCCGCCCAGAGCAAATTGGACAGGACATGAAGGGGTAACCTCCTTGAACTGAAGGACCGTGAAGATTTTCTTTCTTTCAATGCCTGCATCAGCATCTTGCCTTTTTCTAACTGCGGCGACGGGAGCTTGATGGATTTTAATTCCTCCGCAGATATTGAAAAAGCAAATAAAAGGAGCATTGTCCCGACAAGAATTTTTTTTAGCCTGTTCATGATGAGCCTCCTGTCGATTTCGATTGAAATGCTTTCTTCTCCCGGGTGAAAGATTGTCATGGACCGTTTCATACGGCGCATTGACCGAGGTGTTGTTCCAGTGTCTCTATAAACCCTTCCTCCCCTCTCGGCAAGTCTCTAACAATGTCACGGCATGCGAAAGTCATGATGAGGCAATACCGTTTCGCGTGCTCAGCACTTGAAGAAAGTCAGAAAATATGCAAGATTTCTTGAGGTAAGGAATCGGCCGGGAGGTATCAACATGACCACAAAGGTTCTCGTCATTTTAGGAAGTCCGAGGAAAAAAGGCAATAGCGCCATCTTGGCGGAGCAGATCACCAAAGGGGCGCTTTCGGGAAAAGCAAAGGTCGAAACCATTTACCTGCACGGGAAAAATATCGCACCCTGCAAGGCCTGCATGAGCTGCCAGAAAAAAGGCAGCAGGGGCTGTTCTATCCAAGATGACATGCAGGAGATCTATCGGAAGCTCATCGAAGCAGACGCTTGGGTGATCGCCAGTCCTGTTTACTGGTTCACGATGTCCGCGCAGACTAAAATCTTCATGGATCGCTGTTTTGCCCTTCCCGCTTATCAAAGCGATCCCTTCCGGGGTAAGCGGATTGCCATCGCTATGACGTACGGTGACGTAGATCCGTTCACCTCCGGATGCGTCAATGCTTTGCGGACTTTTCAGGATGCATACGGATATACAGAATCCCCAATTGTCGGGATGGTTTACGGCAGTGCCATGGATGCCGGTCGGATTCGATCCAATACAAGGGTCATGCAGGAGGCTTTCGATCTGGGCAAGAAACTGGTGGCAGAATAAAGGTTTTGGTTACGACATCAGGATATGATCCTGACATTTTTCGATGCACATCCGCGGCACTTGGGCTATCTTTTGTGCCCATCCGCACCAGAGGTCGAAAACTAATATGAAGAAAAGAAGCCTGTTCATGGTTTTGGGGGTTCTCATGGTAGGAGGCTGCCTAGCTACAACCTTATCGCTCAAAGCCCCTTTACCTCCAGATGTGAATATTCTTTCCCCCGACCCGTCTTTACCGGAAGAGGTTAAAGCCCTCTCAGGTAAGTGGGCCGGTCGGTGGAACTCGCAATGGGGTTGGGACTGCATCATCTATGTCGAGAAGGTCGACAGAGACTCCGCTCAGGTAGTTCATGCCTGGGGGGAGTATACGACTCACGCGGGAAACTGTCATTGCGCCCCTGATTGGAGAAGGATACAGCACGCCAGCGTTGAGTATTCCGATGGGAAAACTACGCTTAGGTTTTTGACCCCTCCTTATCGCCCGTTTCAGGGCGAGCATCCATCCCACCTGTTATCGGGGTCACGCGACCCGGAAAAACGTCGATATCTCTTCACCTTTACGGTTAATAAGACTGACCCTAATTTATGGTGGGGGATTTCCTGAGTGCAAGGAATGTCCCCCTGTCCGTACGGATGAAAAAAATCACCGACACATCAAATGCTCCGCATGGCTGATCATGTTCCGGATTTTTTAGGCAAGCTTCTGACCCATGCTGTGCCACTTATTAATGGGGACAGTAAATAGGTTACATTTTCTAAGGGGGATATGCCACTTATAGCTCAGATGATGAACAGTTAGTGCATACTTTGAAGAATATCACCAATTCTTGTGTAAACTATTTTATGACCCCATTAATAAGAACTTTCGCAGACCATCATTGACGGGTGGACGAATCAAAGATGGATGAGCATGGTGCGGACCGAAGTGATGGAGGTGGTTGTCGTCCTCGGAGGGCTGGGAACGAGGCTCCGGCAGGCAGTACCCGATGTGCCCGGCCGGGGCGGGGACCCGCCTTTCCCGGTGAAAATGGCGGATTTTCCGTGAAAAACCCCCGCCCCGCCTCTTTTCACGCGCCCGCCCCCAATCTTCCATAAATAATTATATAATGATTCCGGAAGGATACGCTTCATGCCC
>Ga0326728_10002785_pt1 | contig 57052 bp, 59 predicted proteins | sample MB3enrmetagenome_FD_207602 | JGI IMG/M metagenome (GOLD analysis project Ga0326728, IMG submission 207602) | Lab enriched peat soil microbial communities from McLean, Ithaca, NY, United States - MB31MN | ecosystem: Environmental > Terrestrial > Soil > Wetlands > Peat | place: USA: New York... | reverse complement strand
ATTGGAGATTGTTTCGCAGTAAGGATTCATCAATCACATAACAAGGGGAAGGGATTTTGTTGAAGTCAATAGGCATGGGTTTGGCCAAAAGGGTTCGAGGATTCAAGGATTCAAGGGGTCAAGCGTTTATTCTCTAAAGACTTAATAAGCGCCTTGAGCATCCTCTCCACCTCTTCTATATTCCTCTGAAGCATTTCTTTCTCTTGGGCCTTCATGTAACCTAAATCACCGGATAACGAGATCTGAGTCTCTAATTCACAATTGGAACCATACGCAAAATACAGTGATCGAATATACTCCGGAGTAGTCTTCCTTCCGTACCCTTCGGCTATATTTGATGGAACAGAGACGGCGGCCCTTCTCATCTGAGATGTTAATCCGTATCTTTCGTCTGTTGGAAATCCCTTTGTCAATTTATATACCTCCAGACAACACTGATAAGCCTTTTGCCATACCTTTAGTTCTTTGTAGTTCTTAAGCATTTGTTCACTTGATTTATGGGTTGATCACACTCGCATTCTTGACCGCTTGAACGCCTTTATTTTGTACTCGAACCCTTGAATCCTTGGCCCCTTGAATCCTTTTATTTCAACACTCGAATCCTTCCTTGGCCCTTGACCCCTCACCCCGCCCTCTCCCCCGAGGGGAGAGGGGGAAGGTGGGGGCCACTCGAACCCTTGAATCCTCGACCCCTCGAACCCTTTCTTACACTTCCAAATCCACATCATGCAATTCGTGCCAGGGGAGGCCATGGGCCTTCAGTTGTTCCATGAAAGGATCCGGGTCGAATTCTTCAACGTTGAACACACCGGCCTTTTTCCATTTCCCGGTCACAAACATCATGGCGCCAATCATGGCTGGCACGCCGGTCGTATAACTCACGCCCTGGGTCCCCGTTTCCTTATAGGCATCCTGGTGCTTGCAATTATTATAGATGTAATAGGTCTTTTCCTTATGGTTCTTCATCCCTTTGATCCGGCAGCCGATAGACGTCTCGCCTGAATAATGCTCGCCGAGTTCGCCGGGATTGGGCAGCACCGCTTTGAGGAATTGAATCGGAACAATTTGCTTGCCTTCGTACAGGATGGGTTGGATGCTTGCCATCCCGATATTTTGAATCACACGCAAATGGGTTAAGTACTCCTGGCCAAAGGTCATCCAAAGCCTGGCTCGCCTTATGGTAGGGTAATGCTTGACCAATGACTCCAATTCTTCGTGGTAAATCAGATAAGATTCGCGGGGGCCGATATTCGGATAATTCAGTGGTTTGTGAATCTCGTGGGGCTCTGTCTCAATCCATTCTCCCTTTTCCCAGTATTTCCCTCTTTGGGTCACTTCGCGAATATTGATCTCCGGATTGAAATTCGTGGCAAAAGGTCTTCCATGGTCGCCTGCATTGCAGTCAACGATATCGAGATAGTGAATCTCGTCGAAATGGTGTTTCGAGGCGTAAGCAGTGAAAACCCCCGTCACCCCTGGATCAAAACCACAGCCTAAAATGGCTGTTAAGCCCGCTTTTTTGAATCTATCATGGTACGCCCACTGCCATTTGTACTCGAATTTTGCCACGTCGGGTGGTTCATAATTTGCAGTATCCAGATAATTGATCTTGGCCTCCAGGCAAGCATCCATGATCGTCAGATCTTGATAAGGCAGCGCCACGTTGATGACCACCTCGGGCTTAAAGCTTCTGAACAATTTAACCAATTGCCATACGTCGAAGGCATCTACTTGCGCCGTCTTAATTCTATTGATCCCGATTGCCCGGGCGATGGTGTCGCACTTTGATTTTGTGCGGCTTGCGAGCATGATGTCGGTAAACACCTCCGGGACTTTTGCCACTTTATGGGCGACCACTGTCCCCACACCGCCCGCCCCGATGATCAGTACTTTAGCCATGATTCATCACCACCTCCCCGGAATCTCTGTAAGAATACTATAAAAAGAATTTTGTTTAGTAATTTGTAAGACATTATAAGAAGAAAGAAGTTTAATAAAATAAACCTGAAAAAAATTATAGCTTCCTTTTTCGATTTGTCAAGTGTTTTTTGTAAACCAAACGTTCCGAACGAAGCTCCTTACCCCGCTCTCCCCTTGAGACTGTGTCTTAATTGAAAGGAAATGGGCAAAAACGGAACAAACAGCCGGATTCCAAAGCTTTAGAATGCGCACGTTTAGGTTAGAGGTCACTGTTGTCGTCACAAGAAATCCGTTTCTTGAATGGGTTTGAGGCCACCATGCTCATAGTTTAAAGGTTGCGGTCTAAAGCTTTCTCACCCGTCTGTCTGTCCCTTTTTTTGGAGTTTCCGTCACTTGTCCCAACTACGCCATACAGTCTCTGGGGGGAGGGCGGAGGTTTACCCCGTTAGAAAATGGAAGACTTTCTAATGGGGTAGACACGTCACGGATTTTCTGTTAACTTTTTGAAAAGAGAGAAAAATGGAAAAGATCATCATTCGGGGAGCGAAGGTCCATAATTTGAAGAATATCGACGTCGAGATCCCCCGGAATTGTCTGGTGGTGATTACCGGCCTGAGCGGTTCGGGGAAGTCGACGCTCGCCTTCGACACGCTCTATGCCGAGGGCCAAAGGCGGTACGTGGAGTCCCTCTCAGCCTATGCACGTCAATTTTTAGAGCAGATGGAGAGGGCCAATGTAGAATCGATCGAGGGCCTCTCTCCTGCCATCGCCATTGACCAGAGGGGCATGTCACGAAACCCGCGTTCCACCGTGGGCACCGTGACAGAGATTTACGATTACCTCCGGCTTCTTTTTGCCAGGGTCGGAGAGGCTTTCTGCCCCCAATGCGGCTCTCCTATTTCCTCGCAGTCGCTTCAACAGATGACCGAGACACTCCTCAGGCTTCCTAAAGGCACGGCCCTCATCGTCCTTTCTCCTATCGTCAGAGGGAAAAAAGGAGAATACCGGAAAGAGCTGGAGGAGCTCCGCAGGGACGGGTTTGTAAGGATAAGAGTGGACGGGCAGACGAGAGATCTCAGCGAAGAGATCAGGCTGGACAAGAATAAGCGGCATGAGATCGACGTGGTGGTGGACCGTTTGGTCGTTAAAGAAGGGGCCGAAAAGAGGATCAACGATTCCCTTGAGATCGCCTCACACCTTTCCGAGGGAATTGTGAAGGTGGAAAGAGAAGGATCGGCTCCCATGGTTTTTAGCCAGAAGTTCTCCTGCATTCAGTGTGGATTCAGCTTTCCGGAGATCACGCCGCGCATGTTTTCCTTCAACAGCCCCCAGGGCGCCTGCGCTGCCTGCGGCGGATTGGGAACAAAGCGCTATTTTGATCCTGATCTGATCGTCCCGAATTCCTCCCTCTCTTTGAACGAAGGCGCCCTGGTTCCATGGAAGGAGAAGGAAGAGGCTTTTCTAAGACCCATTCTGCAAGGGTTGGCGAAACATTATCATTTCGATCTCGATACCCCGTTCAAACGGCTGCCCAAATCCGTTCAGCATCTTCTTCTCTACGGATCGGCTGGAGAAAAAGTCGCTTTCAAAGTGAAAGGAAAGGGCAGAGCCTATCTCTTTCGGCAGGAATTTGAAGGGGTGATCCCGGAGATGGAGAGGAGATGGGAAGACGATGGCGAAGAAGACGAGGCGTTAGGGGAATTTATGAATGTGGCTCCATGTCCGGATTGCGGCGGGACGCGTCTGAAGAAGGAAGTGCTTTCCATCAAGGTGGGTGGAAAATCGATTGCCGAGGTCACCCATCTTTATGTCAAAGAGGCATTGGATTTCCTGAAGCATTTGGAGCTGTCCCCAAGATCTCAAAGAATCGCACAAGGCGTTCTGAAAGAGATCGAAGAACGATTGAAGTTCATGGTAGAAGTGGGTCTGGACTACCTGACGCTGGATCGAACGGCTGCCACGCTTTCCGGAGGAGAGTCCCAACGCATCCGCCTGGCGACTCAGATCGGCTCAAGTTTGGTCGGGGTGCTCTATATATTGGATGAGCCGAGCATCGGACTTCATCAAAGGGATCACTTGCGCCTATTGGAAACATTGAAGCGGCTGAGAGACTTGGGAAATACCGTCATCGTCGTGGAACATGATGAAGAGACGATCCGTTCCGCCGATTACATCATCGATATGGGACCCGGGCCCGGAGAAAGAGGGGGAGAAGTGGTCTTTGCCGGACCTCCCGGGGCATTGGTGAAGGCAGACCATTCGTTGACGGGACAATATCTTTCCGGGAAAAAGTTCATCCCCCTCCCCAAGCAGAGAAGGCCGGTTGAGGGGAAATATCTCGTCCTCCGGGGTGCCTCGGCAAACAATCTGAAGGATCTTGACGTGAGGATTCCCCTTGGGGTGTTTACCTGTATCACAGGTGTTTCAGGGTCGGGAAAATCCACATTAATCATCGATACTCTTTATTGCCTGTTGGCCCAGCAACTTTATCGTCTTCCCCGGCGTTGTCTCTCTGTCCAAGGCATTGAAGGGTTGGAATACGTAGATAAGGTCGTCCATGTGGATCAGATGCCGATCGGAAGGACACCCCGTTCCAACCCGGCCACCTACACAGGCGTGTTCCAGCCCATTCGTGACCTCTTTGCCCAGCTTCCGGAATCGAGGATGAGAGGATTTATGCCGGGGCGCTTCAGTTTTAACGTAACAGGAGGCCGGTGCGAAACGTGCCATGGGGACGGGGTCTTGAAAGTCGAGATGCAGTTTCTTCCCGACGTTTACGTGACCTGTGAGGAGTGCCACGGGAAGCGCTATAACCGGGAGACGCTCGATGTCCGATATAAGGGAAGAACCATCTCTGATGTCTTGGAGATGACTGCAGAAGAAGCTGACGAATTCTTCCAGGCGATCCCAATGATCCGTCAGAAACTCCGGACCCTCTGCGATGTCGGTCTGGGTTACCTCAAGTTGGGCCAGCCTGCCACAACGCTTTCCGGGGGAGAGGCGCAGCGGATTAAGCTGGCGAGGGAGTTGAGTAAGAGGGAAACGGGAAGGAGCGTCTACATTTTAGATGAGCCCACGACGGGTCTCCATTTTGCGGATATCCAGAGATTGCTCGATGTGCTCAACCGGCTGACCGACCGGGGGAATACCGTCATCGTCATCGAACACAATATGGAAGTCATCAAATCCGCCGATTACATTATTGACCTTGGGCCGGAGGGAGGGGAGAACGGCGGAGAAGTGATTGGTTGGGGAACGCCGGAGGAATTGACGAAAAACCCGGCCTCTTATACGGGACAATTTCTGAAAAAGAAGATAGGTCAGTTCGCACTGGCCTGAATCGATTGCAAACTACGAAATGTGCAGTACCGTGGGTCTTTTCTGCTTGACACGCAATCTCTGGTTTCATATATATACCCCAGTTAAAATGAGCAAGTGATCATGTATGTAAACCTTCTTAGCAATCGCCATTTGGTTTTCTTAAACCTAAGAAGAAGGGGGAGTCCATGAAAGGCCAGATCTTAGATTATTCAATCCAGTTGAACAGCGGCACGATTTCAGGTGCGGATGGAAAAAGGTACCAATTCACTGGATCAGAATGGAAAGGTACGGGCATGCCGATGCGGGGCATCACTGTTGATTTTGATGTCGAAGGCAATCTCGCGAAGGCTGTTTATGTGGCAATCGGTGGTACTTCCACGAGTCCAAAGAATAAAGTGGCTGCAGGCCTGCTGGCAATTTTCCTTGGCAGCTTAGGAATTCATAAATTTTACTTGGGATTTACAGGTCCAGGACTTGTATATCTTTTGATTAACACCATTGGGTTCGCAATCACTGGGGTACTCTTATGCATTCCCAACATGATACTTGGAATGATGGCATTAATTGAGGGCATCATTTACCTTACTAGATCGGATGAAGAATTTGAACAACTCTACGTCGTCCAAAAGAAAAAATGGTTCTGAAAACGAAACGTAAGAAAAATACTCCTCAAAAGGGCAGGGGAGGCAAAATCCTTTTTTTCCTGGTCTTGGTTGCGGTCGGTTTGGTCCTGCTCTTTCATCAGCAGATATTCCGTACCGTCAAACCCTTAACGAAGAGGCGGAGCACTTTGGTGGAGAAAAAGGAAGTCCTCCTTTATTTTTCCGACAGCGAGGGGGAATACCTGGTCGGGGAGAAAAGAAAGATTTTGAAAAAGAATACGGTGCAAGACGAGGCGAAGGAGACGGTCATCGAACTGATCAAAGGACCAAACGGGAAGCTCATCCGCACCCTTCCTCCACGAACAGAATTATTGACTCTTGAAATAAGTAACGCAGGAGTGGCCAGAGTCAACTTCACCCCGGCCCTTTCCAAGGATCATCCCGGAGGAAGTTCAGCGGAGATCATGACGGTCTATTCCATTGTCAATTCACTTTCCATCAATTTTCCCCAAATCAGACGAGTTCAAATTGTCATTGATGGGAAACCGATAGCAAGCCTTGTCGGCCATCTTTCCTTAGAGCAGCCCGTCTCTCCCAAACCCGATTTGATCAAGAAACAATAATTGATACTTCGACCATCCGAAAATCCTCCTTTGAGGGTGGGGTTAAGACTTCCGCTCAGTATCAACTCTGAGCAAACTTTGGCCTTCAGGCCGGAGAGAGCCGAAGAGTTGATTTCACAGGAAATAGATGATACTATTAACGAAATTTTGATTGGTGGGGAGCAGTGATCCTCCTATTTCCTCCCCCTTTTGTAAGGGGGCAATTTTTTTATGCTTGAAGCCAAATATATCCGGGAACACCTCGATGAGGTTCGGGAGAGGCTGGCGTTAAGAGGTCAGGCCGTCAATCTGGACCAATTCATTTCGATTGATGGGGAGCGAAGAAAAACCATCCAGGAATGGGAAAGGTTAAGGGCCCTCCAGAAAAAAGTCTCCGATGAGGTGAGCAAAAAGAAAAGGGAGGGCCAGGATGTCTCCGAGTTAATCGAGGAGATGAAAAATGTCTCGCGAGATCTGAAGGCGTTAGACGGAGTGGTCGAAGAGAAGGAAAAGGCCCTGCAGGATTTTCTCCTCACCATTCCAAACCTCCCCCACGCCTCTGTTCCTGCGGGAAAAGATTCATCTGACAACGTAGAGGTCAAGCGGTGGGGTGAAATTCCAAAATTCGATTTTAAACCAAAGCCCCATTGGGATTTAGGGGAGGAATTAGGAATCCTTGATTTCAAGAATGGAGCGAAGATTACAGGAGCACGGTTTACCCTTTATTGGGATCTTGGGGCAAAGCTGGAAAGGGCGTTGATCAATTTTATGTTGGATCTTCATACCCGAGAACACGGATATCGTGAAGTGCTTCCTCCGTTTATGGTAAATCGGACGACGATGACCGGGACAGGGCAGCTCCCAAAATTCGAAGAGGAACTTTTCAAGGTCGAAGGGACTGACTACTTCCTGATTCCGACTGCAGAAGTTCCTGTGACAAACATTCATCAGGATGAAGTCCTTGAGGAAAATGTACTGCCCCTTTACTATACCGCCTACACGCCTTGTTTCAGGAAGGAGGCTGGATCTTATGGAAAGGACACTCGGGGGTTGATTCGGCAACACCAGTTCAATAAGGTGGAACTGGTGAAATTCGCAAAGCCCGAAACCTCTTATGACGAGCTGGAAAAGCTTCTCTCTGATGCAGAAGAGGTTTTAAAAAGGTTGAAACTCCCCTACAGGGTCGTCAATCTCTGTGCGGGGGATTTGGGATTTTCAGCCTCGAAGACGTATGACATCGAGGTATGGCTTCCCGGTCAGGATACGTTTAAAGAGATCTCCTCCTGCAGTAACTTTGAGGATTTTCAAGCAAGAAGAGCGAAGATTCGATACCGCATTTCTGGCAAGTCGAAGACGGAGTATGTTCACACCCTCAACGGCTCCGGCCTGGCTGTTGGAAGGACCTTAGTAGCTATTTTAGAAAATTATCAGCAGGCGGATGGGAGCGTGATCATCCCGGAGGTGTTACGGCATTACCTCTATGGAGTGGAAAAAATAGAGAAAAGGAAGTAAAAAGCCGGTGATGAGTTCGGAGTCGGGAGTTCGGAGATAAGAAGAATAGAATGAGATTTTAAAATATCACTCCGAACTCCGAACTAAAAACTATTGACTGTTGTTAAGATGGAAAGATGGCCGGGGGGTAACTCGCAGACGAAAAGAACTCGGCAAGAATATAGTTTTGTGGGAATATTGATTGCCATTGTGGAGGGATGGCCGAGTGGTTTAAGGCGGCGGTCTTGAAAACCGCTTCTCCGAAAGGGGACGTGGGTTCGAATCCTACTCCCTCCGCCATGTATTATGCACCGCCGAAAATGACGCTTAGTGTTTAGTTCGATGGGGTTTTGTTGAAATCACGGAGAGATGCCCGAGAGGCCGAAGGGGCTCGCCTGCTAAGCGAGTATCCCCCTTAAAAGGGGATCGAGGGTTCAAATCCCTCTCTCTCCGCCATGCACCATGTAAGGTTCATGGCTGCCCTGAACTCAACGTAGTTCAGGACGCCACTATTAATTGCACCACGCCCTGAACCATGTAAGGTTCAGGGTTAGTCCTGAACTCCACGTAGTTCAGGATAAGGTGCATGCCTCCGTACGGTAGGATGCAGAGCATGGTTCGCCCTGAACTTTGCAAGGCTAGTAACTTAAATTATTAAGCGCGAGGTTCACAGACCTGAGTGCGATTTGATAAGGAAGGAGGAGTTTTTATGGAAGGATCTATCAAGAAAGGTTTGATTCTATTGGCACTGGTTTTTGCGGCCATCACGGTGCTCGGATTGGAAGAATCTTTAGCTCAACAGACTTCTACTTTTGAGGGAAGTGTCGCTGGCATAACTACCGGTGCGTTTGCCAGGGGGATTATCACTGTCAAAGGAGTTAAGGGAGAGGTTATGAATTTTGCCGTGGGCAGGAAGACGATCTATGCTCCTTCGCGTTATCCCGGTATTGGGGAACGGGTGAAAATCACTTATTCCCTTGTAAGGGGTCAAAATGCGGCTTATCAGGTTGAAATCCTTCCTGCAGCTTCCTCTCCTCCATCAAAAAAGAAATGAGCAGTTAATGGAAGCGCCCATAGCTCAGATGGATAGAGCGTCGGACTACGAATCCGCAGGTCGGGTGTTCAAATCACCCTGGGCGCGCCAGTAATATTGAGGAGTTAGCCAACTTGTGCTGACTCCTTTTTTATTTCTGTGTGAGACTCTGTGTGAGAAACTTGCGTAGCTTTCTCATAGATGCTCATCGCCTCACGTTCAGCCTCTCCGATTGAATGCAGGTAGATCTCAGTAGTGGTCCTATTTTCGTGACCCAGGATCCGCTGAATCGATCCAAGATTGACATTAGCGTGGTCCAAGATTGATGCACCAAGATGTCTGAGAGGATGGAATCGAAAATATCGAACCCCTGCCTTTTTGCATAGGCCTTTCATTATACGTTTTCTTTCCTTATATGGTCCTTCAACCCACTCTTTCTTTTTCCTATCCCAGTATCGGTGCCAGAAGACCCAGGGTTTACCTTTATCCCGATGTTCGAAGCGATGTGAAAGAACCTGGAATAGCTTGTTGGTCATCGGTACCTTTCTGGGAGTGAGGTGTCCGCCTTTCTTCTTTCGGGTGTAAAGGACCACATACCGTTCCTCAAAATTCACCTCTGGCCAAGACAGTCGGTTGATTTCACTCATCCTCGCCATACTTTCTTTGATGGCCCATAAATAGTCTTGAGTGTCCGAATCCGCCACCATAATTACCCTTAAGGCATCCTCCTTTGGTGGTACATATTTTATTCTTTTTTCCACAGGAAGGAACGGCATACCCTGGGTAGGATTATTCAGAACCCATTTTCTTCTGATGCCGAAATTAAACAATGCCCTGAGTAAACGAAGTTCTTTGTTGGCGGTATAGGCAGACACCCGAGACCGTTTTAAAATGTAGGATTGAACTGCATCCATTGAGATTTCATCACAACTCAGATTTTTCCATTTCTTTACCCACCTTCGAGCCATATAAATGTGATCCCGGTAATGTGAGGCTGAGTTGTAAGCCTTTACGTGGTCCAGCCGCCTATTCACCAGTTCCAAGAAGGCCATGACGGTTGGGGTCTCCTTCTCCAGTTTCGGACTTTGAATTTCCTCCTTTCTTTGTGCCTCGACCTGTTTGGCCTTGGTCTTGGTTTCGAACCAGGCGTTTGTGTACCTGATTCCGTTGTGGGTGAAGTCGTATCTCCACCCCTTCCTCTTTACCAAATAAACGCTCATAGAGGTCCTCCTTTCGTGGAAAAAATAAAGACCCCTTGAGCTTCCTACCACCCAGCACTCGCCAGTTCTTGTAGACCCAACTAACACTTTTTCGCAGGCACTGGGCAACCTCCTCGGAGGTCATTATCCCACATTCAAAAGCTTTGTCAACGTCATATGATTTCTCCATTGTTTTCTCCCCAAAACCCGGCCATAAGACCGAGAAATGGGGATTCAAGGTACTAACATGATTTAAGAATTTTATGGAATCGGGTAATTAGTTTTATTTTTAAACGCCCTATTAGAGTAGGTATAATTCCACTAACGTAATTTTAATGACTTCGAAACCCTGAATCCCCTTTGCTCCTGATTAATTTTTTAAGCTACTATCTTTTTTGATCTCCTTGCTGTCGTGACTATTTCCTGTCCGCCATTTCTCCCAAAATGCTTCTCGCCATGTCCTTTCTGAAGGCCGTTTCACACTCAACGTCACCGTGGTGGACACAGGATCGGTCATCGGTTACATAAAAATAGTCCCAATCAATCTCAACATTATATTTTTTTGCAAGTCCTACACTGAGCCTTCCTGCCAAGACTGGGTCAAAGTCATAGCTAAATTTGATAAAATACTTCCCGTGCTTATTGAAGATGTGGAATTTCTCTCCATCGACGATATCGCCATCGAAGGTTACATCGTATCCCATCGCTTTTACTGTCTTGGTAATTTTCATCAGCTTCTTACGAATTATTCTCTGAATATCTTTGTCTTCGACAGTACAATCGCTAACAGGTTTTCCAATGTTCTCTTTTTTTGCTTTTTTCATTTTCCTTTCCTCCTCTAAAATTCAATTTGTTAGATGAAACATTCGTTCTGCCATTATTTGACTCTTTTTAGGGTTTCGGTTTCCCCTTCCTACCTTGTGCGACAACTCGCACACAAGGCCGTCTCACAGGGCCATGGTCCTGCTACCCGATTTACGGGGCTTTTCGTTTGTTGAGGTGCCCTCGTTAGTTCGTCCCGCCCTACTGTAATGGTTCGGGCTATTCGGTTCTCAAAGAGCCTTTATAATTAGCCGTCCTGGAATTCGTTTATTGCTCCATCCTAGGGGCCAACCTTCATAAAGCATATTTCATGCCTGAAAAATATTTGTATCGTATCTAATTGTTTTTTAAAGCATATTCGTTAATTTGAATACACTTTATTGGGTCGGTTATATTAAAAAATTGATTCATTTGGATATTTGAAATATCATGTTTTATATATTAATTATGGGAGAGGTTAACAATGACAAAAAAATGGGACGATGAGACAGGGGGAGAGAGTTATAAATTAATTAATGAGATCTTTTCCAGTGTGCCTGAATTATCAACTTCGGATGACGTCAAAAAAGCGATAGAGGCATCGAAAGGAAAAACGATTGAAGAACGTGAATATATGGATATTATTTCCGCTTATCTCAATGAAGGGAGAATAATTGGGGACCCAAAGGCAAAAGAGAGATTTAAGGAAATTTTCTTTACCCCGCTTGAAAAATATTACGGATATTTTTATGTGACTGCATTCGCTATGCAATTCGAAGGCCTGCATGATTTAATTCTTAGTGATATAGAAAGACTCTACCAAAGTGGAGCCCAAGGTCCTTTTTATGGCGAAGAAGGTTATGTCCAGGAAGATTTCGAAAAGCCGAAAGCAAAACCTTATGTTCGAACAAAGATGAAAGAATTATATTACCATGCTAAATTCGATCTCCCCCTTATCGTTATTGGACAAACGGGATGCGGCAAAGAATTGGTATGCCGAGCTATCTACACGCTCAGTAAAAGGAGATTACGGCCATTTCATGAAATTAATTGTGCGGCAATCCCTGAGAATCTTTTGGAGAGCGAGCTCTTTGGATATGAAAAAGGGGCCTTTACCGACGCGAAGGAAAAACGTATTGGGATGTTTGAACGATACAATACAGGCACGCTCTTTCTGGATGAGTTAGGTAGAATGCCACCAAGATTGCAGCAAAAATTGTTGAAAGCAGTTGATGAAAAAGAGATCACTCCTCTCGGGGGAAAAGAGCCCGTAAGTGTTGATGTCAGGTGTATTGCCGCAGCACAGCCGGAAAATTTAAAAAATATTCTACCAGACCTCAAATACAGGCTTGGTTATCCAAATGTTTTTAAATTGCCGACACTAAACGAAAGATTAAGTGAGAATGAGGAAATTGCAGAAAATATCTTCTCTATCTCTCTCCAGAATGCTCTGACAAGAATGGGGATAAAAAATGGTAAGTTTGTTCTGAGTAAAGATTCCATCAGGGTGTTACTAGCACATAAACATGAAGGGAACTATCGAGAGCTTGAGAATATTCTAACCTCTGCGGTCCAATCTAAATTTATGAATCCACGCAGCGGGTATGAAATTATGCCAGAAGATCTATTTTCAATGGAAGAGACAGCAGATATGGAGGAGCCAGGAATCTCTCGAATTTATGAACCTCTTCCCAAGGATATTAAGTTAAAAGAGATTGTTTCGTATGCGAATAAGGTGAGAGCAACCATAATAGAAAGTTTTCTGATAGATATTCTTAAAAACGGCAGGGATCTAAGATCGACTTTTTTAGCGGAAGGCAATCCACCCAAAGAATATCAGAATTTTTGGAAAAAAATAACGAAGCTTATTGGAAAAAATATCCGTGATTTGAATAAGAGGGCCAAAGGATGAAAAGAAAACAGTAATGGTGGGACCCCGAAAGCTTGGCCGCCATAATGTGAGAATACTTCTCGAAGTAAAAAGTTACCACTCAATTCAGTCACAATTTAGTCACAGTGGCTAAGTAGAACCAATCGGAATAACTCAAATGTCCCTTCCTACTCACCTTCCACCCAAACTCACTCCCTTAATGCCTCCCAACAAACCCGGTGGCGGTGTCGAGCCGAGCATCCAACAAACCTATTCATCGGGATGGTTCTCATTTGAGGAAAGTGGGCGGGATCTCTGGAGTAGGACGCATTCCTTTTTTTATTTCCTCTTGTTGTTCCGCCAATCCCAAAACTCTGAATTCGCGTTTCTGGCGGCCAAAGGAATAAATATTTCTGGGGAACGGCGAGAAGTTCCGGCAGTTGTTTGACCTACTCCTACGTCCGTCTGCTGAAGAGTCATTAAGAAGTTTTGATTCTCCTCCGCTAAGGGAGCAGCTCGAGTAATGACTCTCCTCCTTCGACGAATGATGGTTGTTCTATGGTGCTCAGGTGTAGCAGGCGCTCTTTTTACAACTATTCTGGGAAACAAATCAGGTGCTGCTAACCTTTGCCCTTCCGCGGTCTCCTCTCCACCCGCCCCCATCTCTTCATCCGTTTCCCTTGTCCGTACCTCAGTAGGTATCAAGTTTCGCTGGATTAGCTCGGCCAGGAACTCTTCATCTAGCCTTCGTGAAAGACCATTGTCGGAATTAGACCATTCTCTAATTGATTCAGAAATTTCTTCGTATACCTTTCTCTCTGATTCTTCTTCCATCCGGAGGGTCAGAGTTACGGTGGCCTCATAATTGGTATAAAGTCCACCTTCTGTCAGATTCCCAGATCCAACTGAGATTGAGGCCTTAGATTCGTTTTCAAACAAATAGATCTTTGGGTGAAATGTGGAGGGGTTCTGATTATGACTTATCCAGATTTCTCCTCCCGCCTCAACACAATCAAGCAACATTCTCAGGCCTTCCGATGACGTGCCTCTATGGTCGATGCCTACTACAAATTTCACACTCTTTCCGCTCCCGATAAATGACTCCAGGTTAGTGGCAATATGCCGAACACCCATGTGCTGAATTTGGCTCCTTTTTGGACTTGATATTTTTGAACATTCACGACTACCTTGTAGAACGTCTCTGCGACAACGTCTTCGGCATCGGGTTCCAGCAAATGAAACTTTTTCATGATAAAATATTTAAGGCAGGGACCGAAGACCTTAATGAATGCGGATTGGGAAACTTCGTTGCCCTGTTTCAAACCTTTGATAAGTTCTTCATCGTTGAGGCTGTTTTCGGGCACTTAAGCTTACCTCTCTAAGTCCCGGTGAGGGTCTTTCCTTTTATTCGTTTATACGGGAGGGCGTTACAGGCATCATGATATGCAATTTTCGTTGTAATTTCAATAGATTTGATATAAATTAGAAACAAAAATGAGCCAAGAGGCAATTAAGAAGAAAAAGTTTCATCGTTAAACATTGGATCACCAACAGGCTGAAGGCTTGTGAAATACTCACTCAAGACTTCATCTGACCCTCTCAGCAAAATAATATATGGGTCAGGATAGACTAAAACGCTTGTCAAAATGAAAAATCCGTCATGTCAGTCTTCATCGGTCCCGCCGCAATCAAATCACGGCTCTAAGAAATATTTTGAGCTTCGACAGGCATCTGCAACCTCTTCAAGTTGATAACTTTGGTCGTCCACAATGACAAGAAAAGAATCTGAGTGAGCATCTTTAGTCTTTCAATCCTGGAGCAACGGCAAGACCATCCAGGGGACGCCCACTCAGATTCTATCTGCACTGCTCTCTAAACCAAGGGAGACGACAATCAAGCCAGAAAGGGTCCCTCCCACATAAGGAGGTAGGTCCTTGGACAATGTTGAATTGCCTTCAAACACTACAGGATGTTTGATATTCATAATCTATCCTCAATGCCCTCACATATAACCAGCCCCCAGCCCCATCCCTCGTCATGAAACCAACATCTGTCTCTTGATTTTGTAAATCCGTGCAAGCACCTCCGCATCCCCAATATCTCCGGCAAGCCTGGATCTGGTATGTCGCTGCCAGCTCTTCAAATAGGCCAACATAGCATTATGCGCCACCCAGAAAAACCCATATCCGGTGTTGTATTTTTCGTTAGCCCTCTCCTTCACCTTTCCACTCAATTCATACATTCTCGTCACGGCCTCTTGAATTAAGTCATCTTTGATAGTTTGTGCCACTTTATTCAGGGAAAAGTTCCTAAAGTAAACTCGCTTTGCTGTGGAGTAAGAAATTGCTGGATCAAAATTGTCCGGATCGATGATGACTTGTTTCTTGCTGTAGTTCTTAATAAAGAACCCTTGCTTCTTAACTTGATTTGCTCTGTTTCTCGATAGGCCGTATCTCTCTTGGACTTCCTCAATTGGCATCTCTGGTGGAATGAACACCTTCTCTCTCCGCACCTCTGGCAATGAGTTCATAGCTCTCCTTTCTCGTTGAATTAGATTGTTTATGCTGGGATTTGGAACTAGGGATATGCTTTTCGGTCTTTGGAAGAATAATCGTGAAGGGATAGAGGTAGGCTGGTTCTAATGGAGCACGTGATCTGTCGATGTCGCCTTCAAGAACACAGTAGACTTAGGCCAGCAGTCGATTTCCTACTGTCGATGCAGACCACTTTTAAGAATTCCATTCTTTTGTTACTGTTGCCGGATTCTGTTGAGACGTGGGAATCGAGATTTTCAACTGTCAAAATTACCGGGTGGGAGGCTGGGTATTCTTGAAAGGATTGGGGATCAGATATTAATTTATATAGCTCAAGGCGTATATCCATGATTAGGGATTGGAAGAATAGACAGTCTGATTGATGTTAAGGGGTGAGAGGGTCCAAGACTTCCACTAAGAAGACCTTGTCGAGATGGCCGAAATTCTTTGCCTATCTCAAGGACTGGCCACTCCCTCCCATCTCCCTTGACATCAAGGTGTTTTGGCGTGATTATGGCGTGATTGGACCTCCCCAAACACCTATCCTAAGTATCTAATCCATTAATACCATTATGGTAATTCGTGATTTCAGAGATAGGTGTTTGGCTGTTTGGTGGTTCTTACGGGGGAGCTGGGAGGTTTCCTGATGCGATTGATTTCCGGTGAGTTCTGACAAGGATGCCAGATGGATGTAGATTACTTCCCCCTTACAATGCAGATTTCAACCAGATATCTTTAGTTCGGGCAATGTGCAGGTATTGGCAAGCTATATTCAGTTTTTAGCTGGCCGATTTGCGTCGGAATAAGCATCCAGGAGAAGCTGACCGAATTGGCCGAGCAAGAGGCCGAGGTCTATCGGACTGCATTTGAAAAAGAGAAAGAACTCTCCGACCGAGCCTTGAAGTTGGCCGAGGCGGGAAACCAAAATCGAATTGGGAGCTACAAGGGCTACTGGGTTGGCCTCCTTCGCTCTCGGACTTCTTGTCGAAAAATGATTATATGACTGTCTCAGCCTCCTTAAACAGGAAATTTTTTGCCTTCAAGGACCATGGACCATCTTTTCTACAGCCTTCTCAAACTCCACTATTGGATTATTTCGTCTTGGCAGATGATGGAGGCCGAAAAATGTGTTGACAATAAAAGGCGCTTGGTTTATCTTATTTTGGCCAATCTGCATAAGGGTCTGTATCATGACCTGGGGCCGCTCCCCCTTTCTGTGGCCCCCTTTTTTCTCTTGACCGATCAATCCTTCATTCCCCCTTCTACTTTTGTGTCTAAATTGCTCAAACTGGCCAACGCTTCAGAGAGAGTCCCATCCACTTGGAAATGTCCGCCCTCGTCGTCCGCTTCTCGATGTGAAATAGGCTAACACAACGGAGTGAAAATAGGTTGACTTCTTTGTCTTATTGACCGATAATGGAGTTAAATTTAAGTAGTTCGGGGCGATGAAGTTCGCCACTAAACGTCTCCATCTTACGGGGGACCGATAACTTCTACTGGTTTGACTGGTAGAAGTTTTTTAGTTTATGGGGGAGAAGGGGGATGTTACGCAGACAAGAAAAGAATTTCTTGAAGCTATAATTAAGATAGCGAACGTGAAAGATTTCAAACAAGCTGATGACGCAGGTCAGGCTGTGATCTCGTTGACCAAGCAATCATTGACGAAGAACCCTCTCAAAAGATTGCGAGAAAGATGACGGGATATATGTATGACCCTTTACGATAATACCTTAATCCTATCGAGGCTAGCTAACTGGGATATCGCGCTCTCAGACATTCCCCAAGGATGGTTTAAAGGAAATTGCGGGGCTACTGGATTTGGAGAGTTATCAATGACCATCGTAAACCTCAAAAAAGGAAAAGGTCAACATCATATCAGGGAACCCGGAAGGGGGTCTAACCATGGGAAAGGTTATTGAGTTCCGCATGACCAAGAAGGCCATTTACCGGGCTGCGAAAAAGGAGGTGAGACGGATGTACCAGCTCTCGGCCGGTGGTGCTGATCCCATCATTGATGACGCCTCCTTTGAGGCATTTGAAAGAGGCGAGATAGACGAAGTACGCTGGATGGATTGGGCCAGTTACTGCGAAATGGTGCTAAACAGGATAGCAGTATCATTAGCGATCAATTATTGAAAAATGAAACCGCGGGAGATCTTGGCGATTCTAAGTAGGCTGGTGAACAACCAAACTCACTCTAACAATCCCGGGGATCCGGGATAAATCTGAAAAATTAAGGAGGGATAATTTTATGCACAAGTATGATCCAACCAAACAGGAAGATTGGCAGATCGCGGAGATCGCGGAAGAGGACCTTGATTTCAACGCGCAGTGCGATAAGATCGGTATATTGCCTGAAGAGCGCATCCCCTATGGCAGGAAACTCGGCAAGGTGGATTACATGGCCATTCTGGAGCGCCTGAAGGGTAAGAAAGATGGTTATTACATTGATGTGACGGCCATAACTCCCACTCCCTTGGGCGAAGGGAAGACCGTGACTACCATGGGCCTGATTGAAGGCCTGGGCAAGCGGGGTATGAACGTCGGCGGCGCTATCCGCCAACCCTCCGGCGGCCCCACCATGAACATCAAGGGCTCTGCTGCAGGCGGCGGCATTGCCCAGCTCATCCCCCTTACCGACTTCTCCCTGGGCCTCACCGGGGACATCAATGCCATCATGATCGCCAATAATCTGGCCATGGTGGCTGTAACCTCCCGGTTGCAGCACGAATTTAACTACGACGATGAGCAACTGGCCAAGATCCCCCTCAAACGGTTAAATATCGACCCAAGAAGAGTAGAGATGAAATGGTGCTTTGACCTGTGCGCCCATGCGTTGCGCAACATCACCATCGGCAAGGGCACCAGGATGGACGGCTTCATGATGGATTCGGGCTTCGTCATCGCGGTGGCCTCGGAAGTGATGGCCATTCTATCCATGTTCAGCGACCTGGCGGATTTGCGCAAACGCCTGGGAGAAATCACCGTCGCTTATGACAAGAAGGGCAACCCTGTCACCACCGAGGACCTGGAGTGCGCCGGGGCTATGACCGCCTGGATGGCCAAGACCATCAATCCCAACCTGCTTGCCACCGTGGAAATGCAGCCCGTTCTGGTGCACGCCGGGCCTTTTGGCAATATTGCGGTAGCCCAGTCTTCCATCGTAGCCTGCAAGCTCGGCTTGAAGCTCTTTGATTACCACGTAACCGAGTCCGGCTTCGGCTGCGACCTGGGCTTTGAGAAGTTTTGGAATATCAAGTGCCGCGCCAGCGGTCTCAAACCCAACGTGGCGGTGCTCACCACCTCGATACGGGCCTTGAAGATGCACGGTGGAGGACCAAAAGTAGTTGCCGGGTTACCCCTGGATCCGTCTTATGCAAAAGAGAATATGCCTCTCTTGGAAAAAGGGCTTGCTAACCTTATCCACAACATCAATATCGTCAAGAAGTCCGGGATCAAGCCGGTGGTTTCCATCAACGCCTTCCACACGGACACCAAGGAAGAAATCCAGATGATCAAACGGGCGGCAGAAGCCGAAGGGGTCCGGGCCGCGGAGGGCCACTACTGGCAGTATGGCGGCGAGGGCGCCCTGGAACTGGCCGATGCGGTCCTGGACGCCTGCAAAGAGAAAGTGGACTTCAAGTTCCTTTATCCCATGGAAATGCCGCTGCGCAAGCGGATAGAAACCATTGCCCGGGAAGTGTATGGCGCCGACGGGGTGGTTTATACGCCCGAAGCCGAGGAAAAGGCAAAGCGTTTCGAAGCCGACCCCAAGTACAATGAGTATTACACCATGATGGTGAAGACGCACCTTTCCTTGACCCATGATCCCGCCAGGAAAGGCGTGCCCAAGGGCTGGTCGCTGGCAGTCAGGGACTTTCTGCTTTACAGCGGCGCCAAGTACATCTGCCCACAAACGGGCACCATCAGTCTGATGCCCGGCACCAGCTCCAACCCGGCCTTCCGGAGGGTAGACGTGAATCTCAAGACCGGGAAGCCCACCGGCTTGTTCTAAATGAAGTTTTCACACCCGAACTCCCAAGGGAAGGTGGTTTTACCAGGTTCATCTGCTTCCGAGGCTGCTCGAATGGAAAGGTTTTGTATCTTGAATCAGAAGGACTGTATATCGGGAAATAAAGAGGGTCGCTTTTAGCTAGAAAAGGGGAGCGACCCTCAAGTATTGAGGCAGATCCAAGAGAATATGTAAACCAAAGTCTTCCCGTTGTCAACACTTTACGATGTTCAAGAATTACGGCGGTAAGGAAATTATTTTCCGGTACCAAGATTCGGTGGTATTGAAATTTTGAAGATGAACAATATCTATTTTAGAGGGAGGTGATGTTATGAAAACAAGGAAAGAGTTTCTCGAAGCTGTGATGAAGATGGCGAACCTGAAAGATTTAGAACAGGCGGATGCCGCAGCCAGGGCAGTGATTTCCCTTACAAAGCTCATCATCGGAGACGAACTATCCCAGAAGATTGCAGACGTTTCACCACCTGATCTCAGTCAAGGTTGGCAATCTATCAAGGCTGCAGGACCAGATGATTTTGAGCGTGCTGACCTCTTATTTGAAGCCGGAGAGACCGAAGAGGAATTAGAAAGAGAAAGAGAGTGGAAGATAAAATCTGAAAGTTAGTCAACAGAGGCGATGAAGTTCGTCTTAAAATGTCTCCTGAAAAGGGGAACGATAACTTCTACTGGGTTACTGGTAGAAGTTTTTTTATTTTGAGGCGAAGATGGTTTTCCAGGGAAGTGAATTGGCTTGCGAAGTTTGCGAGAAGACCTTTCCAAGAAAGGAGATGATCTTTTCGGTTAGGAATAATGTTTCAATTTGTGAGAATTGTTTAAGAAATTGGCGACTAAACGGCGGGGCTTGTGCTATTTGCCTTGAAATGGTCAATAGAAATCAACCCTGGGGTTTTTTTAGGGAAAGGAAAGCATTTGGTCATTTAGAGTGTGGTGGGGTTGAAATAAATTTGTCTTCATTTAGTGCTCAGTTCAAAACTGATGGAAAAGCGGTCACCTGGGTCCTTTTTGGAGAAGAATCTATCGAAAATCAAACTTTAAAGTACTGCGAATTTCGGATCACAAATGATCCAAGTAAGCCAGAGGATAGGGGTGAGTATCGGATTGGAAACCATATTCTTTGCCAAGCGGGTGGGAATTTTTCTCTCGGTGCAGTGGGTGAAGAAACCGAAAAAATTATGAAGATTTGCCAATCCTGCGATATTCCAACCTCCATGTCAAAAGGGACCTCTCCATGTCTTCATCTCATCCCTTTTCGAGTATTTAATGGGAACGAAGTTCAAAGTTATTATGCTTGTCAGTGGTTTTTTTCATTCGATCCGAAGGGAGCCCACAAGAGAAGGGAATCTCAGTGTGAAGGAAGCTGTCTTTTCTGGTTCCAAAGGCCAAAGAATAAACCGAGGGTGTTCGATCCGAAGTGCGGGAAGTTTTTAAAAATGTTCTTAGAGGCCAAACCCAAAAGGGGATTTTTCCCTCCTGAGAGGGATCATAAAAGCCCTCGGTGGAAGAGATGGTGGGTTTCATGTTTTGGACGTGATAAATCTTGACAATGGCTCATGTCTCAAATAAAATAGTTTTAGAGTCTGGCGATGAAGTTCGCCTTAAACGTCCCCGCGAAGGGGATTGATAACTTCTACTGGTTATCCGGTAGAAGTTTTTTTTTGAAATCATAATTATTCGGAGATGGATCGTAGGAGAATGAACAAGGGTTCTCACGTATTGAAAAAAGAAATTGGAAAATTGAGCCATTTGCTTGAACTGTCAAAGGTCGTTCAGTACTTAAAGGACAGGGAGAAAAAGGAAGGAGGATTCAGTTTTGCCCCTGAACTTTATCCTGACATAGAAGACACCTACTATGCCATTCGAATATTACAATTCCTGGATGTGGATGTAAATCGAAACAATACTGGGAATTATATGAGGAATATCGATTGGAGGGAAGTCGGTTTCCCGAGGGCAATCTACATGCTAGTCTATCTTCATCTCTTTCTGGATATTGATTTCCCACCTTTGTTGACTCAACTTCTCGAGAAGGATTGGGCAAGATTTCAAGTGCTCGACGCCCAGTACTTTTCTGATGAAATTCAGAAGCTTCTAAAAAGGCCTTCAGATTCTCTTCAGTCCTTATCCTATTTTCACTTTCATCCAAAGGAGAATTTGCAAACCCTGAGAAAGAAGATTTCAATCCTGTTGAATCACGCCATAGACTTCGACAGACAAGCAATCATTAAATGGGTTCAACTCTGTCAGAATGGGGATGGGGGATTTGGATTTTATCCCGAGACTACTTCCTATATGGAGAACACCTATTGTGGCCTTGAGATTCTGTCAAAGCTCGATTCTTCACCTATGCAGATCGAACTCTGTCGGAAATATATTCTTAGCTGTCAGACCAAAGGCGGGGGGTTCGGTAGAGCTCCTATCAGCTTTCCATTTATCGAGAGCACTTTTCATGCAGTTGCTGGGTTGCTTTACTTGGGGGAAATGGCAGAGCAGTGAATGATCCAAGACTGTTTTGACCGATAGGAGGAAGCATCTTAGCGATAGCGAGAAGATGGCCTATAAGAGTCCATATATTCTCGGAAGGGATGAATTAGCGTGCATCAAAGAAACGGAAAGGGGGATCGTTGGCGAAGGAAGGGAGGAAATTCAATTTTCTGATATGGGTTTGGATTACCGGAATCACAATGGCGGCAATGATAATTGCAGTCGGTTGTGAGTTTACTCCTTTTAGAAGAAATGGAATGAGAAGTTTACGACATTCTGCTGCCCCAACTGTTGGTCCCCGCATATTCCGCTTTGGCGGGACGGGTCACTTGTCGGCCATCAGAGTGGCTTTGAAAGACCCAAGTCCCACCCTCCATGAACTGGCGAGAAAAATTCTATAGGTGGAATGATGGATCGTGGTTTAATGTGAAATAGGAACAGGATCTTCTATGGGACTTCAATTCGAACCGGAAGGGAATAAAGGTATTTCAAAGGGAACGGCCCTTAAGTTTGTTATCTTGCTGGGGGTTGTAAGCCTCTTTGCGGATATGACTTATGAAGGGGCTCGTAGCATCACTGGTCCCTTTCTTGGTATTCTTGGAGCAAGTGGAACGATAGTAGGGATAGTTGCAGGGTTTGGGGAATTGATCGGATACGGTCTTCGACTTGTCTCAGGCTATGTCAGTGACAGGGCAGGGAGGTACTGGGCGGTCACGCTGTTTGGATACTTCATCAACCTCCTCGCTGTGCCGCTCTTGGCCCTTGCAGGACGCTGGGAGGTCGCTGCCCTTCTAATGGTTGCAGAGCGAATGGGAAAAGCGATCCGAAACCCTTCTAGGGATGCCATGCTATCGCACGCAACTCAGCAAATAGGACGGGGTTGGGGTTTCGGATTGCACGAGGCCATGGATCAGATCGGTGCAATCCTTGGTCCGCTTATCGTTGCCGGTGTTCTATATCTCAAGGGGGGATATCGAACCAGTTTTGCTATCCTTCTCATACCGGCTCTTCTTGCACTGGTTGTGCTCGTTGTTGCACGAGCGCTCTATCCCCGTCCTCGGGATTTAGAAGTAGCTTCTGGCGAACTGAGAACAAAGGGATTTCCGGGAGTTTTCTGGCTCTATCTTGCTGCGGTCTCATTGGTTGCAGCGGGCTATGTGGACTTCCCGCTCATCTCCTACCATTTTGAGAAACTGTCCGTTATACCGAAAATTTGGGTCCCTATCTTTTATGCGGTTGCGATGGGGGTTGATGCCCTTTCAGCCCTTTTCTTCGGGCGTCTTTTTGATCGTGTAGGGCTCTCAATCCTAATTGTCGTTTCTTTGCTCTCTTCCATTTTTGCCCCGTTAGTGTTCCTTGGGGGTTTTAGTCTGGCTCTTGCTGGAATGGCTTTGTGGGGAGTGGGTATGGGAGCACAGGAGTCGATCATGCGGGCGGCCATTGCGGAAATGGTTCCGACGAATAGGCGGAGCACAGCTTACGGGATTTTCAATGCAGGCTTTGGACTGTTTTGGTTTTTGGGTAGTGCGTTAATGGGGGTCCTCTATGATGTCTCGATTCCTGCTCTCATTATATTCTCGGTTGTGATGCAGCTTGGCTCTATCCCGTTCTTTATATCGATCAGAAAAAAGCCAAAATGATTAACCTCTCTTGCGGAGAATTCATGCTTAACCCGAATCAAAAGAGATTTTTAATGATTGCCTTAGGAGTGGTTGAAGACGAACTCAATCGTCTTAAAGAACTACTTCAAGACGAAAGAGAAGAGAGGTTATTTTCCCGCATTGAAGATGACATCGGTCAGGAAGAAAAGAAACTTCTTAATGAAAGGATCGACTATTTGATCGCGCACCTGATTAATTTGAAGAAATTTTTTGACTTAAGTGAAAGCGAGTTTGTTCTGAGATATATCGTAAAGGCCACCTCGGTTTATCTTTCAATACAATTGGAAGAAGTGATGTCCCGTAGATTGATGGAGCGCGGCGGGATCACGCCGGACCTGGAAGAAACCTTGGACCCAAAATTAAGTGAGATGAAGTCGGTTCTTCACCAGATGGAATCGATGGTTTGACTCTATTTGATAGAAGTGTGTTGAGAGCCTTGATGGAAAGTTCTTTGCGAGTTGCAACGGAATATCGCGGTTGTCTGATCTGCCATATGTTGGATAAGGACGAATACGATTTCATGGCTCAATTGCAGTACCAAACAATTAGGGAAGAAAAGGTACGTCAGGATGTAGTCTCATCGAATGGTTACTGTAATTTTCACTTTCACCAGATGGCCCGGTTGGCGAGCCCGGTGGGAAATGCGGTATTGACAAAGGACTTGATCGATGCGGAGATCAAAGAATTTGAAAGGAATTCTTTTGGACCAGCTTTGAGAATCGACTGTCCGGTCTGCAGGCATACAGAAAAAAGAGAAGATTTCTATCTGGAAGAGTTCAAAACCCTTCTCAAGGAAAGGTCCTTCCAAAAAGAATATGAAGGTACGGATGGACTGTGCTCGCTTCATTTTAGAAATATTCTAAATTCAATGGGCGAAAAAGAGTTGTGTCAGTTTCTTCTTACTACCCAAGTAATGCATTTAAAATTGTTAAGGATGGAACTGGAAACTTTTATCTCAAAGGTAAGATCGACATCGAGAGACATTGGCGTGGAGAAGAACTCATGGTTGATTGCAATTGAAAAATGGGTTGGTAAAAGGGGCCTGAGGATTCGAACCCAGTAAAAAGGGGGGAATCGGATGAAAATACAAAAGAAAGACCGAGAGGAGACCAATCTTAAAGTTTGGATCTGGACGGCAGTTATTGATATCTCAGCAATCGTGTTAGTTGGTTCAGTCATCTTTTTAGGGTATTCGCAACATAACCTTATTGCTGTTTCGCCCGAATAAATATGAGTTCTAAGCTTTATAGAACCCTCTTGGGTTAGCCAATTCGATACAAGGTGATGGAGTCCACCCAAAATTGCCTCTAAAGGCTGATGACTCCTGCTGAGGTCGTAACTCCCTTGGTAGGAGTCAAATAGGCGGATTAGAAAAACTCCTACCAGGGAAAAGAACTGGAGGAGTTTTTTTTATGGACACTGCTGGGGAGTTCTACGGCTGCAAATAATGTCCGAGACAAGGAAGGAAAAACGTTGCTTGAGAAACCGGGTAGGTAGGTTTAACCCAAAGAGTGAATCCAAATCTATGAGATCAGAGGACAACGCTGAAGACATGCGCGGAGTGCCGTCGAGCGGCAGAGAATCCTATGTCTTCCAGGCCAATAAACCTCGGGGTCTTCTCGGTGTGCATGCTGATCTTATAGAAAAGACCCTTCGCCCGGAAGAAGGATTGCTCTATCTTATTTACGCCCCTATTTGGCCTGGGAAGAAAGGCCCCTTTGGGCTGTTTGCGACTCCTGCTTCTCATGCGGTGGCAGTTACCAAGAATCGATTCATCATTTCCGAAAATCGGCACATGAAAGGAATTGCTCCAACCATTCAGTCAATCCCTTTCGATCAGGTGCTCTATATCCAGATAGGTAGTGCCCTCAGTTTAGGTTGGTTTGCCATCCAATTCGTGGAGGACGAAAAACCGTTTTGTACCACCCTCTTTTTTACGGTTACTGGTATGAAGCACTTTGAGACGGTAATTCGCGAATATCGCAGAATGACCGGAGCGAATGATGATCGATTCCCGAAAAAAATAGACTGGGTGAATGTTTGGCACCGTACACCCATGACACAGGTGGGTAGGTTGAAGCCTCTCATCCTTAAGGAGGAACTTCCGTTTAGTATGCTCCGTTCTTCGGAACTCTGGATTCTTAGAAAGAGAAGGTGGAAGAACATCCCAGCTTGTCTTTCCACAAATGGAATTCTTGTGTCAACGAATTTCGGATTCATCCACGCTACAGATGAACCATGTGTCAGACCCAAAATATTTAGTTTCGGGGTCAATGTGTCCTGTATTCCCTATCATGCTTTTAAGTCAGCCCAGCTACTTGAAAAATGGATGTGCGAAAGACTCTTGCCCTTTTTGCGACTGGAGCTCGCTCGTGGGGGCATCATCCTCAATTTCGATATTCCATTTGGCGGAGACAGTCTAAAGGAGGCTGAGGACCTTCTTTGTTTTCTGATATCCAAAATAAAGACCTGATTGATTGTGAAAATTAATTTCATCTCTATATTAATCGGCCTGATATTTAGTCCCATTGCGGCTGCAATGGCTTTCCTTATCACTTATGAAGAATATTCACATCATACGGATAAGAAAAAATCATTAAAAGCCGCTTTCGAAGCGGCAATATTTACTCTGATTATTTTTGGAATACTATCTTTAGTAATAAGTTTATTCGTCTTCTAACCGAGCAAGGAGGCAATGACCTTGATTCCGAAATACCATTTAACGGAAGTAGTTTAATAGAAGCCGAGAACCTTGTTCGCTTACTGGCCTGGAATATGACGGCGGAGAGAAGCATGTATTTTGTAGGTCGAGAGAAAGAGATAGCGCAGATCAAAGAGGCCCTGGAGGACGAGAATAATATAATTGTTCTTGGCAAATATGGGATGGGGCGGACGAGCCTGATCAAACATATAGCAGATGTGATGAAAGACCAATGGCGATTCGTTTTTGTTGATTTTTCCAAGACCCCTGGGAGTGTATGTAATTATCTATTGGCCGAATTGTTCCCTATCCATGGATTTGATCATGAACATCTGAGATATAGACCCAGTCGATTTCGAATCGCTACGCTTGCCTTAGAGGATCATAGGAAGCATGTCCTCGTGTTGGACAACGTCGCGAAACTTTCAGCCCAAAAGCTTGACTTAATCCGATATCTCACATGGGAAAAACGATTCCAATTTATCTCGATTGTGGAGAGCTTTTTGCCAACGAATGGCCTTTTTCGATTACGTGTGTGGATAAACCCCTCGATCCTAATCACACTTCACCATCTCAGTACATCGGGTGTGGTTCAGTTCTTTCAACAATTATCCAAAGAACATCAGTTGGGGTGGACGGAAGGCCAGATCAAGAACCTGGCTGAGGTCACAGGCGGTTATCCACTGAGAATGCAAGAAATTGCATTACGAGAACTCGAGCGAAAACGACAGGAGGTGAGCGACAACACACATTATACTGGTACACTGAAAAGGGCGGAAGGTGACATTTTTCTAAAAGAGTCCAAAGCTATCTACTTTTTCCCCAAGAAGGTACCCTAAAATAAGTACATTTCCCTTCCCTCTGATGTTTATTTGCTGGCAAGCAGAAATGGGGTGAAGGGAGGAAGGAGTCCTTTATGCCTTATACATTATGGTTTGACAAAGCTGGAAAGGAGGCCCATGGCCTAATAGGAGGTAAGAATGCAAGCCTTGGTGAGTTGATCAAAGCCGATATCCCAGTTCCACCCGGCTTTTCTGTCACCACGGAGGCTTATACCGAGTTTTTTGGCGGAAGTGGAATTGGAGGAAAAGTTAGAGAGATCCTATGCGGAATTGATCCTCAGAATATGGCTTCCTTGGAAGAGGGCAGCAAAACCATTCGGGACCTCATGACTCAAGCCCCGTTGCCAAGGAGAATAGAGGAAGAAATAAGTTCTAATTATCAAGCCTTGGCCCACGTAATCGATGTTCCGGATCTTCCCGTTGCTATCCGGTCCAGCGCCACAGCCGAAGACCTGCCCGGAGCGAGTTTCGCTGGACAGCAAGATACCTTCCTGTGGGTGAGCGGTTCTGAGGAAGTTCTGAGGAAAATCAAATTATGCATGTCGAGTCTTTTTGGACCTCGGGCGATTGCCTACCGGATTAAAATGGGGTTTCCCCATGAGAAGGTATTGATTAGTATTGGGGTCCAGAAGATGGTCGATGCCAAATCAGCAGGTGTCATGTTTACTTTAAACCCGATCAATGGAGATCCGTCGAAGGTGGTCATTGAAGGAAATTGGGGACTGGGGGAATCAGTCGTCTCAGGGTTGGTGAATCCAGATAGCTTTGTCGTGGACAAAGTTACCAAGGAGATAGAAAGAAAAATCTCGTTAAAAGGTCTTGAATGTATTTACGATCCTAAGAGGAACGAGGTTGTTCATGTGGATATCCCTCCCGAACGACAGGAGGTCCAATCCGTTGAAGATCAAGAAATTACTGAGTTGGCAAGATATGCAAAAAGAGTGGAGGAATATTATGACTGTCCTCAGGACATTGAATGGGTCATTGATAAACAAAGACCCTTTCCTTTCAATATATTCATGGTACAGTGCCGGCCGGAAACGGTGTGGAGCCAGAAGAAAAAGGAGCCTGCTCTTGGAAAGAAAAGCGCTTATCAACTTTTGATGGAGAAGGCTTTGTCAACGGTAAAAATTGGTTCTTAGGTAGCCTTCGTGGTGGATCAAAAGAGGTAAGGTCTATCATTTACACAACCTTACTTGTTTTTGTATTTCTTTTGGGATGATAGAGGGAAATTAGTTTTTCTTTTTATCCCTTAGAGGAGGCTTTCAAAATTCATCATTTTGTATGGTGGAGGAAAGGAGGAAGACACATGTTTTCAGGGAAAAAGTATGCCATTTGGTTCGAAGATTGTACAAGCCGGGATTATCTTCAAGTTGGGGGGAAAAATGCCAATTTAGGGGAGATGCTTCAAATCGGTCTCCGAGTTCCCCCCGGATTTGCCGTCACGACACATGCCTTTGATACCTTTTTGGAGAAAGCGGGGGTTCGAAACGAAATCATTCGAATCCTCTCCCAAATGACTCCGGAGGACGTCGAAGCTTTGGAAGAAGCAGGCCGCAATGTGCGTAGCCTTATTGAATCGACCCCGGTTCCTGAAACCATCACCGACCAGCTCAGGAAGAGCTATAAAAAATTATGTAAGCTCTGTGGAATCTCGGATATTCCAGTTGCTGTCCGGTCCAGCGCCACATCCGAGGATACGAAGACGGCCAGTTTCGCCGGCTTACATGACTCTTACCTCTGGATTAGAGGGGAGGATGAAGTGATCCGACATATATTGAAATGTTGGGCAAGCCTTTTTACAGATCGCGTCATCGCCTATCGAAATCATATTGGATGGCCTCATGACAAGGTGACCATCAGCGTTGGGGTTCAGAAAATGGTAAATGCGAAATGTGCGGGTGTCATGTTCACGATCGACCCGATAATTGGCGATCCAGATATAGTGACCATCGAGGGAAATTGGGGATTTGGTGAGAGTGTGGTTAAAGGAGAGGTTTCTCCGGACCATTTCCTTTTAGATAAAGAATCGCTCAAAATTTTAAAGAAGGCCATTGGTCCGAAAGTCCTCTGCTACCGAAGAGAGAGAGACCAGATTCTTCGCATCGAACCCCCCGTCGAAAAGCAGAATCAGCCATGCCTTTGTGATGAAGAATTGATGGAACTTGTCCGGCTCGGTAAAACTGCAGAGACCCATTATCAATCGGCTCAGGATTTGGAGTGGGCCATCGATGCCGATCTTCCCTTCCCTGAAAACATCTTTCTCGTTCAGGTCAGGCCGGTAACGGGGGCGGATAGGCCAAAAAGGAACGATGTCGATATCATTATTGATATGATGTCTTCACTTTTTAGAAGGTAATCGGGGAAGGTTGGAGACTTATATAAAGTGACGGATTATGAGTTCTTGTTCTCGGCTTTATAGCATAGTCGCCTGATTGTTGGTTTGAGGAGATGAGAAATGAGCGAAAAAAGTAGTTTTCCTTATCGCAAGTTTGACCGGAGACCCCATCCACATATTGTTAAACAGATTTTAGAGGACAGAGAGTTGATCGAAATGATGAAAGAGGTTCTTGTCCAGGGAGGGAGGCCCTGTCCCTTCTGTCACCGGAAATTGAGCGGGGACAAGAAGGATAGGGAAATCTGGTAATTTGGCTTCAACGGGGGATATTTTCCGTCTTTGAGAATTGAGCGCGGGTGATGAAGTTCGGCGTCAAATTTCCATTTAATAAGAAGGAATGATTCTACCGGTTGGTTAGCGAGCAGAAGTTATTTATTGATATCGATTGAAAACGATCCACTGAGGACTTCTTCGGAGTGATAGAATGTTGGGTCGAGAAGAACTTGGCAAGGAGGTTGGAAGATGGAAGGAATCTGGGTCTGGTGTCTTCAGTGTGAGCGGGCCTTTAAGATGAAGGCAGTAAATTTTAAGGCTGTGTGCGGATATGAGGGTTGTGATGGAAGGAGGACCGATCTCTGGACATGGGAAGCCTTCAGACAACTCCATCCGAATTATCCTGAGATTCCGGCTGAAGGTGTAACGTATCCACTCTAATTTATTCACGATGGGCTTAGGGTTGAGGTCTCGGTTATGAGAGGCTGGAAAGGCGTATGCGCCCAGCCGGCCCGGTGGGGTCGTTCGAGCTACAAGGATCAGATTAGGAGACTGCATGCGATGAGTGCAATCATCGATCCTCCAGCTAATGGTAAGTTTAAATTATCCGGTGGAGAGATCCACTATCTGTATTGGTACATCCAGGGCAGTATCATGGTTCCAGATATTCGGCGCGCTCTTCGAAAAGCCTGGGGTTTCTGCGAGCGCCATGCCTGGGCAGCTCTACTTGTGGAGACAGCCTTTCGTTCAAGCTTCATGCATGGTCCTGCGATACTTTATGAGGATATCTTGGGATTGGCTATCCCGGTCCTTAACCTTCGCGGACCCCTTAAGAATTTACGCCTCTGGAAAAATCTTCGAGAGAAGGGTCCGTGCACCATGTGTAAAATGGGTTTCGGTCCGGAAACAAAAGGAATGGCAAGTCCCGATATTATAGAGAGGGGAGGGGATTCAAGTAATCTCCAGGTTTTTGTCCAAAAAACAAAAAAATACTGGGAGAAAACCATTTGTGGCCGCTGTGTCAAAAATGGGTCTTTTCATCGGTGTCGAAAGCATCTCATCGACGAAGCATGGAATGGATCGGTTGGGGACCTTTCCTTTCATCGAGACGTAATGGGTAATATTTTCAAACACGTTGTTCATTATCATGCCTCCTTTGGGTTGGAATACAGTGGTACCGACACCGAAGAGGATAGAGCCGCCTTGGTCAGCGCGATAGGCTGGTGCAGCGGCTGGGGGCCTCTTCTATCGATTCTCGAAATTAAATAATAACGGTAAGTATTCTCATCAAAGGAACAGGATCAGTAGAAGCATAGATAAGACGTTGAAAGAAGGTTTCAGTGAAACTCGAATTCGAACCGAAACCTGCGAAACGGCTTTTTCATCGATGCCAGGTCTGTGGTTCGGAGTGGCCGACTTCGGCGGAATATTGTCAGCGGTGCGCTGTCTGGCTGGGATCGACTTGTAACACCGAAGATATCCTGTGGTACGTGCCGGCCAACGAGTTCCTGACAAGGGCCACGCGAAATCTTTCCGATGGGATCTACGAGGCCACCATACTTACGATTGCTGCATGCGACAGTTTCTATGTTATTCGTTCAAGATGTCCCGACCTGCTTCTGGAAGCGGCCAGACTAATGGTAGCCTCAGGCGGAGTAATAACAAGAGGACCGGGTGGTCATCTGGTCGGGTGCTTTGCCAGCCGGAATCTTATCGAGGCTGCAACACACTCCGTGCAATGTGCCCGGGCGGTTCAAATTGAATCGAATAAATACGGGCTTAAGACATTTATGGGGATCAATACCGGCCCTGTTTTGATTAGAACTCAAATAGCTCAAGAACCTGGGAAATCCCACAGCGAAATTTCAGGAGGCGTTATCGGTTGTTCCGAAGCAGTAGCTTTTTCCCTCTATCCGCACATGGTCGTCCTCTCTCCCGCAACGTTCAAACTTGTCGCCTCCCACTTTGAATGTCACGGAACAGGCCCTGTCAATCTTTGGGGAACGTACCCAAACACACCAGGAACAGTTTATATTGTGGCAGGGTCCAAAAAAGTGACAAGCTGGAGGAATCGACTGGATGATAACTCTGTTCCCCTTGTCGGCAGGGAAGAAGAACTAAGGTTGCTCTGCCAGCACTGGGAGGAGACTAAGTCTGGGAAAATGCCAGTAGGGTCAACGATCCATCTGGTAGGTGAGCCTGGTACCGGGAAGTCGAAACTCTTGCAGGCATTTCTTGCGAGGGTCAGCGAGGCTCGCAATGACATGATCTTACTAAAACTGGCCGGCGCCAACTACGGTGGCCGATCGGGACTGCTCTTGGAGGAATTCGTGAGTGAATGCTCCAGGGTAGGCATTTCATCTACTAAAGTCACGCGTAAGATGTCCGGTACGGAGAGCGAGACCCAACGAAACTCCATCCCCAAATCACTTCCAACACGGGTTCGACTCGTTTCTCAGTTGCTCACCGAACTCAAGACTCGTGGCCCTACGCTCATCGTGATAGATGACGTGCATTGGACTGACAGAGAATCGATAAAAGTCTTTGGGAAAGCTTTCTCGAACCTTCCTGCCCGTATGATGGTCATCGTATCCTATCGACCTTCCGGTTCAGGGCTTGCCAAGCTGCTAACAGAAACTGGCACAAGGCAAATCATATTGGGTCCACTGGATGAAGGCGAGGCAAAGCAGATCAGCAAATTTCAATCCAAAGAGGGGCAATGGATATCAAGATCCGCCTGGCATGAGCTATGGAAGAAGTCCCAAGGGAATCCCCTTTATGTGGAGGAAGCCACTAAATTACTTCTTACCCGAAGAGAAAGCTCGTTCAGGGAAGCCCACCCAGAGATCACTCCGAATGCGCTCGCATTGCCCAGCACGAGAGCGGGTTTGCTTTCAGCAAGGATACGAGAATGGGCGGATCGAGAGTTGAATCAGCTACGGCGAGAGTTAAGCCTCCGATGGGGTTGGTCCGTGAGCAGCCGGTTAGCCAACCTTGAGACGCAGGTTAACGACTGGCTTGACAGATTGGAAACACAAGGGTATCTGGAGCGCACCGAACTTGCTGAGTGTCTGGACGAATTAGAGCGGTTCCAGAGTAGAGTTGTTGAACTCTGTCTGGCGGGAGGTTTGAACCGGTCTCTCACCACCCGGCTCGGTGAAGCACTCTCTCGCCTCTACGAGGGAAGTTATGAAGAGCATTACCATTATCTTCGGCAGCGCAGCAAGGTTGGCGAGGATTACTCTTGGGCTGGCAATCAAGCCTTAAGAGTTGCGGAGAGGGCAGTTCGGGCTGGAAGATTGCGCGAGGCCGCACGCTTCTTTCGGATCGCCGAAGAGATGTTGCCCAACGATTACCCCTTGAGAAGAGATCTACTTGAGGAGGCAGGGGATGTAAACCTCCTGCTCGGCCGGGCGGGGGAGGCGGTCAGATTATACCAAAGAGGGTTAGCCGAAGGAGACAGAAGCAATCTTTACAACCGAGACATTGTCCACAAGCTTCTTGCAGCACGTGTCCTAAGGGGCGAGCGAGTTGATCTCGAAGCGTGTAAATGTAAAGACGATCCTTGCTCATGGCATCTTGTCCTTATGAGTACAGATGCCCTCCTATTGAAAAAAAACAACATGGCCCTGTTGTTTGCCGAAAAGGCCAAGGAGGTTGCCTCAGATTGGGTGACACGAAGCACTGCTTGCCTTGTTGAAGCCCTTGCCGATCTTGTAGTTGGGAACATGGAAAATGCCGCAATTTTTTCCAGACAGGCCGCCGAGACAATGGAAAGCGGAGGCCTGTCATTACTTTCTTTCGGGCTAAACTGGGTATTATCGCGGGTGGAAGGAGATCCCTTACGTAAAAGGTATGTGAGTACGTGGAAATCTATCGCAAGACAATTGGGGATCACTTCAGGGTTCAAAGCCTTTCAATCCAAATTTGATCCGTTCGGCGGCGTCAAGTCCCGCCTTTAAAGGAGGGAAGGGAAGGCGCCGCTCAGGATCAACCCTGAGTAAGCCCCGGCATTAAAACAGGGGAGCCGAAGGGTTGACTTTTTGGTGGCTAATGAGTGTGTTTTCAGGATTTAAAGCCATAGAAGCGGTATGGGTCTCTTGATACTTATATCATCTATTCTGGCGCAGCATTCTCATAGAGAAAATAGAGTGGGGGGTTACAAATGACACGAGTCATATTGGTACGACATGGGGAGACGGAATGGAATCGTGTGGAACGGTTCCGAGGACGTGCTGATGTGCCACTGAACGATACTGGCCTGTTCCAGGCTTAGGCAACAGGGCGACGCGTTGCTAATGAATGGAGGCCCATGGCGATCTATTCCAGCCCGCTTTCACGGGCTGTCAAGACAGCCGAGGCCGTGGCTTGGCATTTCGATCTTCGAGCTGCGGGACGATGTGCCGTCTCCGGTTAAAGGGGAGATACTGAGAAAGATATTCCTCATCAGGGAAAGGATAGGAGCTGTGGCGAAGCAGTTTGTCCTAAGCAAGAGGAGCAGCGATGTAAGCCGCCATTTCATGGGGAAGCTTGCCTACGGTTGGGAGATCCTTGCAGGGGCAAAAGCGAGGTATCAGCGGGGATACGGTACAGTAGCAGAAGGACTGGCGGAAGTCTTAGACCCGCAACTCGACGACATCCTCGTTCTCGTGGACGGGGTGCGAAACCTGTTCACCGGGGAGAGAAAGGAGTAACAGGGAGGTTGCATGCTGGAAATAGACACAGTGAATTGAGGCGTGCTGAACGTCAGCTTAATCTCATGTCGCATGGACGTTTTGCATTTCAAGCCTTGGCTGATCAGTATAAATGACCACGCCTTTCTTTTTCATCAAGGCATTAGAGTCATTTAATGTCATAAAAGAAATTGACAAAAAGCTATAAAAGAGTGTACGTTTATTTTTATAATTGGTGATGGAGTTCACCGGAACCGCCCTCATAAAGGGTTGATAACTCCTAAGAGGGTAATCCCTGGCAGGAGGGGTTCTGGTAAGCGGAGAGACTCCTCCAAGGGAAAACCTGGAGGAGTTTTTTTATGGGTGTGCCGGAAACCCGCTGCCGGATGGCAAACGCCCGGGCCGGGCTGATAACTCCTACCACGCGGGCACTTGCGGCTGTAGAGTTGATGGTGTGCGTCCGCGGCACGCCCCAGGAGGTGTTTGTCCCATGACTTTCCACAGCATACTATTTGAAAAAAATGAGGTCTCCATAACAAAGGAAACACTTGAAGCGCCCGTCTTTTTTGTTGATTTAAATCTTGATCAGGTTATAAACGCCATCACAGCCAGCAGGCAGAAGGAATATAATTTAAAGCCGTTTTTTTATACTTCCTTGAACGATATGGATGCGATCGAGTATCGTCAAGAAATCATGCGGGATCTTGAGAGTGAAACTCTGTATGAGCATATAAAATCATTCGCGCAAAAAATGCACACAATGCGCGTACATCTTGCCCTCGCAGACAAGCTTCACTACAAATATAATAAGGAAGGATGGTTTTTGGACGCGGCTGAAATCTATTGCGACGCCGTTAATTGCCTGGTACATGATTTATCCTTTCTGGTTTTAAAATCGCGCGGTTTTTTAGCTTTCCGCGAATATTTAACCAACTATTCCAAATCTGCCGCCTTTACCTCCCTTTTTGCGGAAACCAAAAAGCTTGTAGCGGATTTGTCCACCATAAAATATTGCCTGCTCATAAAGGACGGTAGCATCAGGGTCCGCAAATACGAGTCTGAAATTGATTACAGCATAGAGGTTGAGAGGACCTTTGAGAAATTCAAACAGGGGGCGGTGAAAGATTACAGGGCTAAACTTTCCACCGGGTTGGGCATGAGCCATGTCGAAGCGGGGGTGCTGGACTTGGTAGCCAAATTGTATCCCGACATATTTTTGAACCTTGATAATTATTGCGCAAAAAACGGCAATTATCTGGATGAAAAGATAGCTGTTTTTGACCGGGAAATACAGTTTTACATCGCCTATCTGGAGTATGTTGCAATACTCAAACGAGCGGGATTGAAATTCTGTTATCCTGAAATCTCCAATACACGCAAGGAAGTTTATGATTATGAAGGATTTGATTTAGCCCTGGCCTATAAACTCATTACCGAACACTCGTCCGTTGTGTGCAATGATTTTTACCTCAAAGGCAAGGAGCGCATATTTGTCGTATCCGGTCCTAACCAGGGTGGCAAGACGACCTTCGCACGCACCTTCGGGCAGTTACATTACCTGGCCAGCATAGGCTGTCCCGTCCCGGGCAGTGAAGCGCAACTCTTTCTCTTCGACAGGATCTTCACGCATTTTGAAAAGGAAGAAGACATCGAAAATCTCCGCGGCAAATTGCAGGATGATCTTATCAGAATACACGACATTGTAAGCCAGGCCACACCAAACAGTATTATCATCATGAATGAGATTTTCACTTCCACGACACTGAAAGACGCCGTGTTCTTAAGCAGAAAGGTGATACAAAGGATAATTGAGTTGGATCTGCTGTGCGTCTGTGTGACGTTCATCGATGAATTGGCTTCTTTGAGTGAGAAAACCGTGAGCATGGTCAGCACGGTCGTCCCCGAAGACCCAGCATTGCGAACATACAAAATTTTAAGAAGGCCTGCCGACGGACTCGCATACGCGATGGCCATTGCCGAAAAGTACCGACTTACATACCATGACCTGAGGGAGCGCATTAAGTCGTGAAGGCTTTTCTGATGTACAAGGATCGCGATTTCGACTTGCGGCAGAAATCACCGCCGAACGAACAAGCGTTGATCCAAGACCTGGAGCTAAACACGCTGTTCAACGCCATGGCGCTCGGTGACGACTTCCTTCTTGAGGTGGTGAAAAAGGCCGTTTTGTCAGGCCTAAACGATCTGGACACAATACGATATCGCCAGGATGTTCTTAAAGATTGTCTGAAAAATTCTTCCATTGTCAGGGACATCTACGATATGACGGTAGGATTAATTGAAAATAAGAAAAGGCGTTGGTACGGCATTTTCAGCAATTATCCCAGCTCGATACTGTATAATTCGGTAGAATTGTTGGAGATGTTTATGGACGTGCTCAAAACGCTAAAAAATATCTCCGATGAACATGCCAGTGAATTTGAGTCGGAGGGGTTCAAAAGGTTTTTCGCAATGATCCAAAAAGAACTTGATGATAAATATTTTGATGCCGTCCAAAATCACCTGGGGGAGTTGAAATTCCGAAACGGAGTTTTGATGAGCGCTGAATTGGGAAAAGGCAATGAAGGGGTTAACTACGTACTTCGTAAACCGCATGACCGAAAACAGAGTTGGGCGAAGCATATCTTTTCCAAAAAACCGCCCGTTTACACCTTTAAACTCCATCCTCGTGATGAAAGTGGGGCCAGGGTCCTGTCGGAATTAAGGGACAGAGGGATCAACCTTGTTGCCAACGCTGTCGGCCAATCGACTGACCATATTATCAGCTTTTTTACCATGTTGCGGACTGAATTGGCTTTCTACGTTGGCTGTTTGAATTTGCATGAACAACTTGCTCAAATTGGAGAGCCAATATCCTTTCCCGTGCCTGCGGCTCTTGGGGAACGCAGACATTCTTTCCAGGGATTATACGATGTCTGTCTTGCCTTAACCATGAAACAACAGATTGTAGGCAATGATGCGAATGCTGACAGTAAAAGCCTCGTGGTCATCACCGGCGCCAACCAGGGCGGCAAATCGACCTTTCTGCGTAGCATCGGTTTGTCCCAATTGATGATGCAATGCGGCATGTTTGCGCCCGCTGAGTCCTTCTCTTCCGATCTCAGTGGTGGCCTTTTCACGCACTATAAACGGGAGGAAGACGTTACCATGAAGAGAGGGAAACTCGAAGAAGAGCTAACCAGAATGAGCGAAATTGTAAACAATATAATGCCGAATTCGACAGTCCTATTCAATGAATCATTTGCCGCGACCAATGGAAGAGAAGGCTCGGAGATCGCCAGGCAGATCGTTAGCGCATTGTTGGAAAAACGCATCAAGGTGTTCTTCGTCACGTTTTTATATGAATTTGCGCATAGTTTTTATGACAAAAAAGCGGACGCCATCTTCCTGCGGGCTGAAAGGCAAGCCGACGGAAAGCGAACGTTTAAGTTAATCGAGGGAGAGCCGTTGGAAACGGGCTATGGCGAAGATTTGTATGACGGGATTTTCGGAACAGACAATTAAATGCATTATTTTCAGCTGCAAAATGAGAAGTTTAACTTATCGACTCTTAACCGTTCTGAGAAGAAAATGATTTAATGGACGTTGTTAGTCGTAGAGGAGGTTCCATATGAATATTCGCAGGCTGGTATTGGATGTCGATAAGGCGAGGGCACGGCCATCGCTGTTGGACATCGCTCAAGCTGTCGAGCGCTGTGCGGGGGCGGAAGCCCTGAACCTTACCGTGGGTGAAATTGACATCGAGACGGTGGGCATGGACATCACGGTGGAAGGCGAGCACCTTGATTATGATGAAATTCTTAAAGCCATCGAGTCAACTGGCGCCGTTGTTCACAGTATCGACCAAGTCGTCGCTGGCAATCGCGTTATTGAGCGTGTTCCACGGATCCGATGAAGATATCGGCATGGCTATCTCAAACCGAACACCGTCTCGACCTTGTCGCGGGGCTTTGTGACGGGATTCTCACAGCGCTCATCCTGGCCGCCGGCAAACTACTCAACCGGGGTGATTCCGTAAGTGTTAGCTTGGCTCTGCGCGTGGCAGCTGCTGCCACGCTAACAGGCGGATTTGCATTTTTCGTTGCCCGCTACGCTGATCTTCGGAACGAATTGGTGCGCGCCGAACGTCAACTCAACCTTACATCCCACGGCCGTTTCGCTTCAACGCGACTTGGTCGTGCTGTCTTACGTGATGCATGGCTGGGCGCGCTCATCATAAGTATTTGCAGTTTCTTTGGAGCTATGCTGCCCTTGATCATTAGCGCTGCCTTTCCCAGACCAACCTGGCTTGGGGTTGTCGTTGCCATTGGTACGCTGGCTCTATTGGGGATGTTTCTCGCAAAGGCCGTCTATGGGAGTGCAACACGCTGGGCCTTGGTCTTAGGTATCGCGGGTACACTGCTTTCTCTGGTTGGCGTGAAACTTAAAATTATGTGAACTATCCGGGGTGGCGAAGCACGTATGATGAAGTGTTTTGCCTGGGTTTTCTGCCTCGAAGATTACGGCATGGAGTTTTGAGTCGCATGTAATCTGCCCTGGGTTGACGGATAAGGTATTTCCAATTCGATCAAAGTAACGGCCGGAAATCTCGGGCGATTCATGAATATGGCCGTGAAGGGTTAAGAGAGGTTGATGGGTTTCGATAAATGCCGTGATGGAACGACTTCCCACCGATTGTGCACCCGGGATCACGTCCAATCCTGTCCCGTAAGGAGGGGAGTGCATTATATAGATCGCCTTCTTGTAGTCGATCGGGTTGGGAAGTCTTTCAAGATCTTCCCGGATACTATCCCGTTGTCTGAAATAAAGAGAGGGATCAACTGCAACAAGTTGATCCCCCTGATTTGGAGATCGTATGTAGGACGGATTAGCTTGAGGAGGCCAATCAACCTCTGCGTCATCCATTTTTTCATAGTCCTTAGGCCAAAATGGCGTGGGCGGCACAAACGGATACCCGATCAATTCAAATCCATTATCTAAGAGGTAACTTTCCCCGCTAAGATCATTCAGCCCCTTGATTGGCTCATCAAACAAGTAAGGATATCCCATATCCCAGTTCCCTGGGATGAGAAAAATCTGCTTGACGGTCGTGGTTTCTATTAACTTCCTAAAGAATGGACGAAAAAATTGTTTAATAAAATTCTTCTGTCTTGGAATCATATTGTGACGCTGTTCAGTTTGACGGACTGAAGGGAGAAGGTCGCCGCCCAGCACTATGGTTTCTGCGGACAAGGAGATCGCGAACTCTGAGAGTCCGTGATAAAGATAGGTCTTGCCATGGAGATCGGACGTATAAAGAATTTTCACCAATACCTCAGTGCTTCTCCTCAACACGGTGCTTCACCCTCAAAAGGGCTAACAGCACGGGATCAACCACGCCCCGCTTTTCATCCGGCAACGCGGTGCGCCGAAAGATGCTTTCTTCTACGAGGGGGCCTGCGACGTCAAAGAGTTCGACGAGTATGTTTACGATCTCATCCCTGAGATACCAGTTCGCAGCTTCGAGAACTTCGATTAGTCGTTGGGCCGCTAACACCTGATCGCTGGTCCTCCCGAGCTTTGATGCCATCTTGGACACAGCGACCAAGACTGCCGGATCGGTCTCGTCAAGCAGGTGACGAAGCTGCAGCCACTCCTCTGCTGAAATTCCGATTTCTGCCAGAAGGAAAGCCGCACTGCCTCTACGACGCAGACTTGAAGGTGTTTCCATATCTTTGCCCCTCGGGGTGAGAACGGCATGAATCAGTTCCGGTCTGGCAGGAGCGCCAATTTTTCGAAGAGCCTCTTCTGCCGCCGGTCGACACACATCATCTTCCAAGGCCATCACGAGATAAGAAATCGATTCCGGTCTTTTGAGCTCGCCGAGCGCCTCGAGAGCACCCGGTAAGCAGCGTTCCTGGACGATTCCAAGCAAGACCTGAAGGGTTTCTTCAGAAGGCCACTTGGACAAATGCCGGGCCGCCGTGCTCTCCACAGCTCCCTCTCCCAGCCGGACCTCTGGATCAGTAATTTTCTTCTTCTGTCTCAGGTATTCGATCAAGACGTCTTTCGCTTCTAAGCCAACGAGGGCCTCGACAGCCCTCTGGCGGGGTTGGGAGATGGCACTCGGTTTGCCTTCAAGCAGGAATTGACGTATGGGCTCAATTGCTCGCTGCCCGCAGGCAATCAGTTCTGCGACCGCCCGGTCACCTTCCTTCAGCGAGTTCAACTCTTCTACGTACCTGAAAACCTCATTATGCGTCGGGGAAATTTCCACCTTTCGTGTTTAATTAGCGAACGAAAGCCTTACGGCCTGGATAAATAGCCGTATCTCCAAGTTCCTCTTCGATCCGCAGCAACTGATTATATTTTTCGATGCGCTCCCCACGGCAAGGGGCTCCCGTTTTGAGATGACCCGTACCCATTGCCACGGTGAAGTCGGCGATGAAACTGTCCACCGTTTCACCACTGCGGTGAGATATCATGGCTCCCCATCCGGCTTTGCGAGCCATTTCGATTGCAGCTACGGTTTCAGTCAGTGTACCAATCTGATTGAGCTTGATGAGCACTGCATTAGCAACGTTTTCAGCGATGCCACGCTCAATGCGCTTAACGTTAGTAACGAAGAGATCGTCGCCTACGAGTTCGATCTTATTGCCCAATTTTTTGTTAAGGAGTTTCCAGCCATCCCAGTCGTCTTCAGCTAACCCATCTTCCAAGACGATGATCGGGTATTTTTTGATCCATTCATCGTACATTTCGACCATCTCCGCCGAGGTCACCTTTCGCCCCTCTGTCCGGAGATGATAGTATCCATCCTCATAGAAACCGCTGGAGGCCGGATCAAGAGCAAGCGCAATATGCTCGCCAGGATGATACCCCGCCTTTTCGATGGCTTTAAGAATTAATTCTACCGCATCGGAGTTCTTTTTCAGCGCTGGCGAAAAACCACCTTCATCCCCAACCCCGGTAGAGTAGCTGGCCTCCTTGAGAACGTTTTTTAGCGTGTTATAAACTTCACTCCCCCAGCGCAAAGCCTCTCTGAGGGTAGGCGCACCGACAGGAGCGATCATGAATTCTTGCAAGTCTGTTCCCTGCCAGTTGGCGTGGACCCCGCCATTCAAGATATTAAACATGGGTACGGGTAAGACTGTAGCCGTAGCTCCTCCAAGGTAGCGATAAAGAGGGAATCCGACTGCGTTTGCAGCCGCTCGGGCAACGGCCATACTCGCTCCAAGGATAGCATTTGCGCCAAGCTTGCTTTTATTCGTGGTCCCGTCAAGTTCAATCATTACCTGATCTACCCTTGACTGATCGATAGCATCGAGGCCGACTAAGGCTTGAGCGATCTCTTTGTTGACGTGCTCAACTGCTTTCAGCACTCCTTTACCCCGGTAACGGCCTTTATCTCCATCGCGGAGTTCGACAGCTTCATGAGCGCCAGTAGACGCACCTGATGGGACAGCCGACCGGCCTGAAGCTCCCCCTTCCAGCAAAACTTCCACTTCGACCGTGGGGTTTCCCCGCGAGTCGAGGATTTCCCGTGCATGGATAGATTTAATAGTTGTAATCATCCCTTTCCCTCCTGCGGAACTGCCAAGGTTATTGCCTTCGTTGATTCTTATACCTTTCCTGCGACTCTTTAATGACTTTCATGGCTGCTTCACGGTCCTCCCAGCCTTCCACTCCCGTCTTCTTTTTTTCAAGATCCTTATAAATAGAGAAAAAATGTTCAATTTCCTTAAGCAGATGAGGCGGGACATCTGAAAGCGATTCGATGTAATTCCACAGGGGGTCGTGGATAGGCACGGAAAGAATTTTTTCGTCCGGTCCATGCTCGTCCCACATCTTGAACAGGCCGACCGGCCTGGCCTCGATCAGGCACCCCGGAAAAGTAGGTTCCCACACCAAAACAAGGGCATCCAGAGGATCTCCATCCTGTGCGAGGGTTTCCAAAATAAAACCGTAATCACTCGGATAGTGAACCGCAGAGAAGAGCATTCGATCATACCTGATCAACCGTTTTCCTTTGTCGAACTCGTACTTATTTTGACCTCCTTTAGGTATTTCAACGATGACTTCAATGGTCATCGGGTTACTCTCTTGGGCTCCGGTTTTCGTTGTCCTCATTTATGCCTCTCCTCAGAAAAAAAGTGACAGGTTTTGCTCCTTCATCTTTTCTGACCAGAGCGCTTACGGTCAAAAGAATGGAATCGCCGCATCAAAATCACGTCTTTCTCCTAACAAGGTTCGTTATCTCAAACACATTTTTCCTCTATGAAAATACCCGGGCAAGGTTGACGCGGTTTTCCTATCGGTGGTTCAAAGAAACGATATGGAATTGATAGACGGTAAACTTGTTTTAGGCGGAAAAAAAAATTCTCGATAGGATAAATTTCAGGATCGAGGAAAAGACAAACCATTGAGAAACTCCTTTAGGTATCCCCTCCAGAAGTTTTTCTTTGGACTTCTATTGAGGATATCTACTAAAAAGGAGTTATCAGCCCCTCGGGCGGTTATAAGGTGAACTCCATCACCTTCGTTAATAAAATATACTATTTACAGATAGTTCGTCAACATTTTTTTGAAGGAATGAAAAAGTCGAAAAATGAACTTGACAAAATGCTGTCAATTCAGTTATTTGTAAAAAGGACGGTGATGGAGTTCACCTAACAAATGCCGTTGAGGCTGATGACTCCTGCAGGGAAAACCTGAAGGAGTTTTTTTATGGACTTAGCGATAAAAGATGTACCCCTTGATTCTTTCACACATACCCATGAAACTCTGCTGTCCCGAATTCAGGAGATCTGCGATCAGTTTCATATTGTCTCGCTGAATCGCCAGATTGAAGCCTGCCAAAATCTTCTCCAACAAGATCAACTGATCGATGTAGCTATCCTGGGGCAGTTTAAGTCCGGGAAAAGTTCTTTCCTGAACAGCCTAATCGGAAAATCCATTCTGCCAGTCGGGGTCATCCCCGTCACCACCACGATCACCCGCCTGCAATATGGGGAAAGAGAGAGAGTCTTTGTCCGGCATTTTGACGGCCAGCAGGCCGAGGCGGGCATCGGAGCGATTGAAGAATTTACCTCGGAGGCCCAAAACCCTGCCAACCGGAAAAATGTGGAGTTGGTCGACATAGAACTCCCTTCTTTAGAAAAATATGCCGGGCTGCGGTTAGTGGACACCCCAGGCTTGGGGAGCATCTTTAAATCCCACATTGAGACCTCCGAAAACTGGCTCCCGGAGGTGGGAGCGGCTTTGCTGGCCATCAGCTCGGACCGACCTTTGGGAGAAGATGACTTGCAGCTCATCCGCGATTTACGGAAGCATACCCCCAAAATTATTCTTCTCCTCACTAAGACCGATCTTCTCTCTTACGAGCAGCAAGAAGAAGTCGTCCATTTTTTCCGAACTACACTGCAACGACAGCTTCACGAAGAATTTCCTGTTTTCCTTTACTCCACTCGATCGGAGACCGAACAATGGAAAGAAAGGGTGGAGAGCGAAATCTTCCGGCCCCTCTCCATAAACCGGCAGGACGAGTTTAATAAGATCCTTCGGCATAAGATCCAGTCCCTTGTAAAGGGATGTCTGAGCTACCTGGAGATTGCCTTAAAGACATCCCTGCAGGTGGATCTCGACCGCGAGCAACTGCGGAAACAGATTCTGGATGAAAAAGTAAATTATGAATTGGTTCGTCAGGAAATTACGCTCATCACCAGGGAATATTCCTCGGAAACCCGTGAGATCATCCAGAATTATCTGGAAAAATTTCACCAGCCTCATCTTATGAGAAAGATGGCGACGATGTTGCTCAAGGAGATGCCTTCCTGGAAGGGAAATCTCTCGAAGCTTACTTCGCAGTATGAGAATTGGCTAAAGGAAACTATGGCCCAAGAGATCAGCCTTATCTCCAAGACTGAACACAAGCATTTTTTTGGAACTCTTAAGAAAGCCCATGCCGGTCTCTCCAGAACCCTGGAAGCTTTTAGAACCCTTTTGAACGAAAACATCGAGAAGGTGCTCGGACTGAGGCTTGCAGAAGCAGAATGGAAGATCGAGGTAGCCGAACCCAGTCAGCCGGACATCCGGATAGGCCGAACTTTCGACTTTCATCTCAACTTATTCTGGTTCCTGATCCCCATGTTTGTTTTTCGGAGTCTCTTCGAGAGGCATTATTTAAACCAGGTTCCGAACATCGTGGTGGTAAACGTCTCTCGCCTGGCTTCCCAGTGGGAGGATCGGATCAACAAAGCCATCGATGGGATGAAGAAGCAGGCGCTGAAGTATGTTCAGGATGAATTGGCCACGATCGAAGCCCTGCTATCCAGGGCTCAGGGCCAAACAGAAGGGATTCAGCAGACGATGGAGGAGTTAAAGGAAATAATAGAGTAGATTGGTCGTCCGGTGATGGAGTCCCCCGAAAATGCCGCATGGGATAATGACTCTTGCTGAAATGGAAATCCCGGCGGGGGAAATAGGCAGTGAAATATCCCTGCCATGGTAAAGACCTTGGAGGGATTTTTTTATGATTTACGAGGGAGGTCTCTATGAGGGTTGTTATCTATGAAAAAGTTTTTCTCCAAATTGGCTCTGCGGCAGATAGGGCGGGGTCCAGGGAGGTGGCGTAATGGCGAAGCATTTTCGGACAGCCATCAAGAACGGACGAAAAGAAGTGCATATTGTTGATCGGACGATTTTTCATCCCGTCGTGGAATTTATGCAATTAACCTCCGTGCTCCTTGGAAAGATGCACTCCGGAAGCGTGAACGTTTACACGGCCTACGTCATTATTAGCTTAATAGTTGTCTTGATCGTTCAGATGCTGCTTTAGGGGAAGGAGGCCATTGTGGATTATGCGAAAGACCACCATTTCGATCTTGTGGTGATTGGTTTCATGGGCCATTCAAAAATCTATGACCGTGTTTGGGGAAGCACCTCCCAGAATATTGCCCGTCTGGTTCCATGCACCGTCATGGTTGTGAAATAGAAGAAGGACTCCAAGTCCGAGTTCTGTTCAAGTAAACAAAAAGAGATTGCTCCGATGAGTAAATATCTGCTATTTATATGCTATTTTCAGACTCATAAAAAGGCTACAATATAATTTTTATATATTGAATTGGGATGCATGACTTCTTTCGGTAATCTTCAATGCCTAAAGTATCCCTTGACTCAACATTCGTAGGTGTAATCATCTCCCACTGGTAACCGTATCCCAGTAACGTTCCTGATCATCAGCCTCAGAAATAGCCCACGGCTATCCCATCGGAGAGGGGAGGGTTTGGTATCTTCAAAATATTCTCCTGGATTAGCATAAAATTGTTTGGATTATCAAAGAACTCCTCCATCCTCTCCTGACTCATCTTTACTGATGGATTCCCAAAGTAGGCCAACTTAATGGCTTTTATGAGGATCTTGTTTCCCGTCTTATCATAATTCCTAAAGTAATCCCCTCGTAGGAAGGATGGTATCATAGGCTCTGAGAATGGCCGTTCTGTGGGCTCGCACTGTCCACAACAGAAAACCACGTCTCCCAAACCTCCACTGATATGATTGACCAAAAACATCCTGGTAATAGGTTTAGTCCCACACGATCGGCATAGACCTGGGACCTTTAAGTGAGAGGCTCTTTTAACAAGGTCATAGAAGCCTAAGCGGAGTTGTGGAGGAAGCTGCTTATCAATCTTCTTCTCAAGGATATACGAGACGTAACCCGAGTCATGAAAGAGAATCCACTCCAATGTCTTTCCCTGATGTTTCCCATGATTCAACACGATTGCCATATTCAGTCTCCTTTCCTTTAGAATGCTCATTGTCATCGGTCTTGTGATGGAACCCTCAGAAAATGAGATTATCAAAATTTATCTCCTTATTGGCAGATTGGTTTATCCCCCCGCGTTCTGGGCCAAACACCCTTACAGCTTCCTCTTCGTCATCCGAATCTTCAATGTTTTGAATGGTTTCCATGCTGGCAGGTGTGTTTGGGGGGGGACCAAACACCTGCAAAACACTGCCAATCACCTCATCCGCTTTGGGCTTAACCTCCAGATCCAGGTCATATTCCAAGAGAAGCTCTCCACCTTCGTTCCACCTGTTGTCTTTGGTTAGCTCAAAGGGAGTGGGTAATCCAGCAACATTCGGTCTGGTATAAGCATCAGAGACTTTGAGATATGCCTTCCCTGTATGTTTCGCTTTCTTCAGATCCTTCTCATCCCAAAAGGGTTGTCCATACTCATCACACCAGACCAGTGTTCCTTCCTGAATCTTCTTTTTGGACCAGTCAGATATCGTCGTTCCTGATAGACCCAGTTTTTTAGCCAGGTCTTTCGGCAGGATAAGGCCTTGGTCCATAACTACCTTTAAGCGGTCTTCCGTTTTCTTACTCTGATCACCCATGTTTTCCCGGAAGGCCTCATGAACGACTTGAAGTGCCATCGAGTAATCTGAGATCTCCGCGATTACTCTTCCTTGATTATCCCGCTGTCTCTGATTTTGATAGAAACACGCAATGGCTTGAATGACTACCATGACCCTGTTGAAAGCACGTCTGGTGGCAATGGGAATGTCTTCCCGTTGTGTTATGAACCCTGCAATCTTCTCTGCGTAAGGGACGATGACATCTACCGGCTTCAAGGATTTATGGAATAGCTTCCATGCTGCTACAACCTTCTTGTCCAGTGATGGAATACGGCCTGCCTTTGTCTCACCTATCTTCCGAATGATCTTTCTCGTCTGCTCAAAGGATTCGTCAGGGTGAATGGTAAATAGACGATCCTCCATCTGGGCCTCCAAAGATTCCATAATGGTCGTTGTGATAAAGGAGGTAGGTCCATCAATTGCCTTTTCAACAGTAATGAGATTTCCTTTATCGTCCTTTTCCACGGTTGGGTACCTGACCCTTCCCTCCGAAATGAGAGACCTTATCGTGTAGACCAACTCTGAATCCACGGCCTTATTTTCTTGAAACTGAAATCCTTCCGTTACGATTAGGGCTTTATTCTTGAGCCCCTCCTTCAAATAATAGATGCTTTTGGCACTCCCATTGGTTATGAGCTTGTAGCAGACTTCGGGGTAGAGCTCTAGACACATCATCAAAGTGAACGATTTCCCTGCTCCGAAATGACCCGCATTTTTGATCGACAATGTGTTGGGTGAAGCATAATTTGGAGGCAATAAACGACTGTCCAACGCCGCATAGTACATAGCCAGAGTCCCGCGTTCGCCAACCACCCCTGATTGATTGATCATATCCAGTCGGTGCTTAAAGGATAAAGGATGGATTCCAATCTTTTTGGCCTGTTGTTGGACTTCAGGATCTGTTGTTTCTTCCTTCTTCTGAAGCTGCTTCAGATTTTCTTCCTGAGCAGCTTCGATTTCCGCGAGGATAGCTTTTTGGTTGGTTTTTGTTTTTCTCCTGATAAGATCAATGAAGTGCTCAAGGATTCCCTTATCAAGCTTAATAAGAATTGGAGCAATCTCAGCTCTTATTGTGGGTTCAGCTTTTACAAAATCCCGTGGTAACCCATCAATAAGGATTTCCAGGAAAGATCTTGATGATGCCATTAACGTTCTCAAGTCCTCTGGCGTGTGATCAACGAGATACTCATTTAGGTCGACCTTTTCTTTGTCCTTGGGTCTGGGAAGCTCAACCAGAAAGACATTTCTGCCTTCTTGGGTCAAATATTTCGCCGTGTTTATTGCCCCTTTTAAACCCGCCTGATTCTCCTCATTGTCGTTTACAATGTAAACCGCATCTGCATTTTGAGTCAGTTGACCAAGCTTCTCGAAATCCTTCTCTCTGAAATTGGTTGTGACAGGAGATATGGCAGCAAATCCTTTATCTGTCGCACTTATCCAGTCAGGGAACCCTTCTGTTATGACGATTTCTTTTTCTCCATGTATGCAATCTTCGCCTAAAAACACATCATTCTGGATAAACTTAGAGATGAACCTTTTCTTTTCATCTTCCGGGTCATGTGTTCTCAGTTTCTTATATTTGATGTATGCCGGGTTTCCTTGTTCATCCTTCCTTAAATCTCCATCCTTTGCATAGCATTCGTACTGGTCACAAGGGGTGAGAGTAGTTGCCCTGCCCGCCATATACACAACCTTTCCTCCCTTCCAGTAAGGAAAGATAATCCTTCCTCTGAAATAGTCATAAAATGGGCCTGAAGGATTGGGAAATGTGAAGAGACCGGATAACGAAAGATTTCCTTTAAAATTTGGATCAGAGGATAGATGCTCTGCTAATTCAGAAAAACCATTATCCCCGGGAGGAGGCGCAAACCCTATCAGCAGCTCATCAATGATCTCTGGGCTGAAGCCATAGTGATTTTCAAGATGGGTCATGATATCGGGATGATTGGTAAGCTGCTCATGATACCATCTGGCTGCCTGTGTCAGCATATCCTCAACGAGAGATTTTTCTTTTACTTCGGCTTCCCTTTTTTCAATCTCCTCTGGTGAAAGATTCCTGTCACCCAAGTGAGGCATCCTTACTCGATCAGCGAGGAAGTCTCTGGCCCTCTTGTGATCCCAGTTTTTAAAGAGCATGACCAGGTCAATTACATCTCCCTTTTCTCCACAGTGAAAACATTTGAATCCTTGGATCCTTGGCCAAATGACAAGGCATATTCCGCCTGTGCTTGCGTGGTTGGGACATTCTCCCTGATAGCAACTTCCAGACTTTTTTCCACTATACCCCAAGGAGAAGGCCACTGTTACAATATCGTTTTTTAGTTTGAGCTGTTCATAGAAATCCATGATTGTCCTCCCAATTGTTCTCTGGATATTGCTTTCCTTCTTTGCCCATTTCAGAGTTAAAGGATCTGTTTCGTAGGTAGTCCTCGATCAATCCACGTATGAAATCCGAGACGCCGACTTCGAGGCCGTCTGTAACTTTTTTGATTTTGTCATACATCTCCGCTGTCATGAAAAAGGTAGTGCCGTGAGTGAATAGCTTTTTTTTCATTTAGCATCCTCCAATATAAAATTATTTTATTTTTATTAATTTGTTCCGATGGATATGTCAGATCGGAAGGAGAACTGGGGTCAGAAAGAAACTGGGTAAAGGGAAATCTTCTTTATGTGAAGCATTATTTTGCATATCGCCTGTATAGGGATTAATCCTTAATAAAGGATTCCCCTCTTCAAGTTCTTTCATTTTAGTCTCCTTCCTCTCACTATTTGATTTCAATTGGGTTTGATTCCAAAATTATTTTTGCCATCTCCTCAAAATTTTCATTGAATTCTTTGGTTTGTAAGTCCTCTCGATAGCTGAGTTCTGTTATCATCCCATCATCTTCCAGCTCTATATAATTGAAGGAATTACAAGTGTTACATATTAATGTTCCACAGTCTGCAAACATATTGTCTGGTTTGAAATCCATATCTTTTCTTCCGCAGACCTGACATTTTAGGTCATCATAGAATAATTCCTTTCCCTCTATATCTATTTTCACTAATGGACCTTTCCTTCTACCATCAACAGTCTGCTCACCACAATATGGACATAGCCTTTCCGGATATCTTTCATATTCAATTTTATTGCCATCGATGTCCAGTAATCCTTTTTCTTCAATACGTATTTTCCCACGGAATTGAAACGCGCCGTCATCCGTGGGCGACTCCCGCCAAACCTTATTACACTTTGGACATTCATGATGTACCGTATGATCACCGTATTCCATACCTCTGACTAAAACGTCTATCATCGTAATCTCTGCTTTCTTCTCGATCCATGTCAGGGTCTCGTCTTCCAGGATCTCCGATATCAACTCGTCAATATCTTCTTGGTCTATCATGTCGTTGCTCCTTTCTAAAAAGTTTTGTCTATCAAAAACATAAAAATGTCTTCTCCGCTCCAAGTATTTTGGTCTACCTGCCCGTTTAGCTTGCTCCGGCGTCCTTTTTCTGGTATACATTCCAAGAAGGTTCCGGCTGGGTATTTGGTATTGTATCGTCGGCGGACCTCAGTTGAAATGATAGGACGGATTAATTGGCGGGTTTCACTAAGCGAGAAATATAAAGTTGAATTCTGTGTGAGAATTTGTGTGAGAAAAGCTTTCCAAAATGTGCTAAAACTTGCTAAAATTGGAAAAAATGAGAAAATCTAAAAGCATGTGATTTCGATTACTTCCTTAACTTTGAGGAGGTTAGGAAGTCCAGAGGTCTTGACTACGAATCCGCAGGTCGGGTGTTCGAATCACCCTGGGCGCGCCACGAACCACGCCCTGAACCATGTAAGGTTCAGGATTAGTCCTGAACTCAACGTAGTTCAGGATAGGGTTCGTGGCTTGCCCTAAACCTCGCATGGTTTAGGGGGCCGCTATTAACTGCACTACGCCCTGAACCAAACGTCGCTTAGGGGGAGGATGGTTTTCCTGAGTTGAATGATGAGGGAGAGAGAATCCGACGAAAAGTATATGAGGATGGCACTGGAGGAAGCACAGAAGGCTGGCCAGGGAGGGGAAATACCCGTGGGTGCCGTTTTATTAAAAGGGGATCAGGTACTTGCAAAAGATCATAACCGATGTGTCGAACTCAACGATCCCACTGCCCATGCGGAAATTCTTGTCCTTCGAAAAGGAGGAAAGAGTCTAGGAAATTACCGCTTAAATGAAACAGTGATGTATGTGACAGCTGAACCCTGCCCCATGTGCGTTTCCGCAATGGTTCACGGCAGGATACAGCGATTGGTCTATGGAACACTTGAGCCGAAGTTTGGGGCAGTGGAATCGAAATTCAGATTGTTGGACGATAACGGTTTAAATCATAAGGTAAACGTGGACCGAGGTATTCTTGAGAAAGAATGCAGCGAAGTATTGAAAACATTTTTTAAGGAACGAAGGCGGTAACACAAAGGTTAAGAAAAGGATAGAAAAGATTTAAGCTAAGGGCTGAAAGTCCTAAGTATCTTGCTGAAGGCAAAATCGAGGAGAGGTTGCCGAGTGGTTTAAGGCGCCGCTCTCGAAAAGCGGTTCTCCCGAAAGGAGACGTGGGTTCAAATCCCACCCTCTCCGCCATGCACCACGTAGGGTGCATGGCAGCCCTGAACTCAACGCAGTTCAGGGCGCCAATGACGCGAACTGATAAGGGTTCGTGGCTGCCGTGCACCTTACATGGTACACGGCGCCATGAGTTTAAGGTGAGTTTGGTCAAAAGTATTTCACCGGAGGTGAAATCACGGAGAGATGCCCGAGAGGCCGAAGGGGCACGATTGGAAATCGTGTATCCCGCTAATAACGGGATCGTGGGTTCGACTCCCACTCTCTCCGCCATGCACCACGCCCTGAACCATGTTAGGTTCAGGATTAGTCCTGAACTCCACGTAGTTCAGGATAGGGTGCATGGCAGCCCTGAACTCAACGTAGTTCAGGGCGCCAATGACGCGAACTGATAAGGGTTCGTGGCAGCCGTGCACCTTGCATGGTTTAGGGCGCCACATTATAGGCAGATATATATTATGTTTATGTGTTGAGAAGTCAGTTTGATGGAAAGCTCTATGTCGGTTACACAACGGACCTTAAGAACAGGATCCAAGAACACAATAGTGGGGGAGTAGCATCAACAAAACCACGAAGGCCCTTAGAATTGATCTTCTATGAAGGCTACAAGAGCATGAAACATGCGAAGCGTAGAGAATGTTATCTCAAGACTAGTAAGGGTAAATCTTCGTTGAAGATGATGCTCAGCAATTCATTGAAACCCTCAGCGGTATAGGTCTATGAGGCAATTGAATATCAAATCTTGTTGATAGTCGGGTCCTGCGCAACAAACGATTACAAACCCCGTCAGGTCCGGAAGGAAGCAGCGGTAGTAGTCCCCTTTGTGTGCTGCAGGGGAGCCTGGCTATCAACAAGTTATTTTTCCCCTCACCCTTCCCCTCTCCCCGCTGGGGAGAGGGGAAGGGTGAGGGGGAGGAGAGCGATGTCTTATTTAGTGTTGGCGAGAAAGTGGAGGCCGCAGCGCTTTGAAGAGGTTGTAGGGCAGCAACATATCACCAAAACCTTACAGAACGCCATTTCACAAGAACGGGTGGCCCACGCCTTTTTATTTACCGGAGCGAGAGGGGTCGGCAAGACCTCTACGGCTCGCATCCTGGCAAAGGCCCTAAACTGTGAAAAAGGCCTCCAGATTAGCCCCTGCGACCAATGCACAAACTGTCAAGAAATCACGCACGGGACCTCGATGGATGTGATTGAGATCGATGGAGCCTCTAACCGCGGGATTGATGAAATTCGGGAGTTAAGGGAGAATGTCCGCTATACTCCGGCCAAGAGTCGGTATAAGATTTACATTATCGACGAAGTCCACATGCTAACCAAGGAGGCTTTCAACGCCTTGTTGAAGACGTTGGAAGAACCCCCGCCGCACATCATCTTCATCTTCGCCACCACCGAACCCCATAAAATCCCGGCCACCATCCTTTCACGATGCCAGCGGTACGATTTTAAGAGAATTCCGTTTAGGGATGTCATCGGGAGTCTGAATCGGATCGTGGGAGAGGAAAGGATCCAAATCAGCCAGAGAGGACTTCTTGCTATCGCCCAGGAATCAGAAGGAAGCCTGAGGGATGCTCAAAGCCTCCTCGATCAGGTGATCGCTTATGCAGGGAAAGAGATCCATGATGAAGATATTGCCGAAGTCCTTGGGCTCATCGATCATAAAATTCTCAGCGATACCATAGAAGCCATTGCCGATAGGGATGTCGAGCGGAGCATGGAGGTCGTCGAGCATGTCTACCACTTTGGATACGATCTCCAACATTTCTGCCGAGAGGTGCTTCAATACCTTCGCCATTTAATCCTGATCAAGGTCAGTCAACATCCAGAAGGGTTAATGGAATTGCCCGAAGAGGACGTGGAGCTACTCAAAAAGCAGGCGGGGAAATTTCAATTCGACCAATTGAATTATCTCTTCAGTCTTCTTTTGAAAGGAGAACAGGAGATAGCACAGTCTACTTTTCCTCGGACCATGTTGGAAATGACATTGATTCGAATGGCCACTTTGCGGCCCATTCTCCCCATCGATGAAATGCTGAAGAGGTTGGAGGCGTTGGAGAATAAGCAGCCACGGCGAGAAGGGGGTGGAGAGAAACCCTCCTCCGCCTCGGGAGGGGGTGTCCATGAAACACCGCCCAAGAGGCAAGAAAGAATCAGCGAGGAAAAGGTTTTTGAGAAAAAAGAGGATTTGAAGGACATAGAGGAGTCGAGCGGCGTCCCTCCGAAAATCTGGGAAGAGACGTGGAAAGGGTTGGTTGATTTTACAAGGGCGAAGAACCCCATATTGGGTTCGTTCTTAGCCTTGGGGAATCTTGTTCATTTGAGTGAAGAGAAAATTGAGATCGGTTTCGAGAAAGATTCTTTTCACTATGAGAGAATGCTGGAAAAGGAGAATCGGAGCCAATTAGAATCGATCTGTCATGAATATCTTCAAAAGAAGACAAAAGTGGTCGTTTCCCCGCTGAACCAAGGGACAGGGGCAAAAGGGCGAGTGGCGTTCAACAAAGGAGAGACCATCCGCAATGAGATGGGCAAAGGATTGGAAAAACGGGAAGAAGAGGACCCCATCATCCAAGAAGCTCTCCGGTTGTTTAACGGAAAGATTGTGGAGGGAAAATAGGAGAAGCCTATGACAAAAGGTTTGGGAAACATATTAAAGCAGGCGCAGGAGATCCATTCCAAAATGTCTCAACTCCAAGAAGAGATGGCCGGGAAAACGGTGGAGGCCAGTTCCGGAGGAGGGATGGTAAACGTCGTGATGAATGGCAAGCAGGAGGTCCTTAACATTCGGATCGACCCGGAAGTGGTCAATCGAGAAGACATCGAAATGTTGCAAGATTTAATCGTAGCGGCTGTGAATGAGGCCATTCGAAAATCCCAAGAGATGATGACAGAAGAGATGAAAAAGGTCACGGGAGGTTTAAGCATCCCCGGGCTCTTTTAAAGATTTAGGGATTTGAGAAATCTTTTCCTGCGTGGATGAATGTCAAATGCCAAAGTTTAAATGCCAAATCAAATCCAAAGTTCAAATTTAGAATCGTCGATTTTGGAATTTGACATTCCTTTGACATTTGAATTTTGAAATTTGGATTTGGAGAAATATGTCTGCCTATGCCAAGCCTATCAATCATCTCATTGAAGCTCTGACGAGACTCCCGGGAATTGGGAAAAAGACGGCGTCCAGACTGGCTTTCCATATCCTGCGGAGCAGTCCATCAGAGGCTCAGGATCTTGCTAGAGCAATTTGGGATGTGAAAGAAAAGATTCGCCTTTGTTCATCCTGCTTCAACCTGACAGATGAGGATCCATGCCTGATCTGCCAAGATGAACGGCGATCCAGGGAGGTTCTTTGCGTCGTCGAGGGGCCGAATGACCTCATCGCTATCGAAAATACCGGCGTTTTTAACGGAAAGTACCATGTGTTACACGGTACGATTTCCCCTTTAGAAGGTATCGGGCCGGACGATCTCAAGATTAAAGAACTCTTGGAAAGACTTCAAAAGGAAAAGATTTCGGAGGTGATTCTGGCTACCAATCCCACGGTTGAGGGAGGAACCACTGCTCTTTATCTTACGGATCTCATTAAATCTCTGCATATAAAAGTGACAAGAATCGCCTATGGAATTCCCATGGGGAGTGAGATTGAATACTCAGATGGGGTGACTCTCTCAAAGGCGCTTGAAGGTCGGAGAGAGATATAGGGATTTTTTGCTGGCCGAAGCGTAGCCTGCAAGCGCCGCCTTATGGGCGGGGAACTTCGCACCGAAATAGCCGTGCAAGCGCTAATGCCAATTTCGGGTTCGACCCAGAAGACAGGTCAGTTTCATCGTTTTAACGCATGATTTCTTAAACTCGTTCACTTGAATAAATGATCCGAAGTATATTATATTGGATTTTGTTCCTAAATTCGATGATTTCGTTATTCCTGCGCAAGCGGGAATCCAAAACCGGTCAAATCATTGGATTCCGGTTTTCACGGATATGACGGTTATCCATTTTATAAAGAGACACCGGTCAAAATAGATTTAGGAGAATCAGATGATTGAGATTCGATTTCATGGAAGAGGTGGACAGGGGGCCGTTACCTCCGCGGAACTCTTAGCCCTGGCAGCTATTGAAGAAGGCAAGTATGCCCAAGCCTTTCCGAGCTTTGGCCCGGAGCGAAGAGGCGCTCCGGTGCTGGCTTTCTGCCGAATCAGCGATCAGCCCATTAAGATCAGGGCCAATATCTACGAACCCGATTTGGTGGTCGTGCTCGACGCCTCGCTCTTAAAGGTGGTGAATGTGGCTGCCGGCTTGAAGCCGGAGGGCATTCTGGTCACGACAAGCAGTGATTCTCCTGAAAATGTGAAAGAAATTTTGAAGATCAAGAATCGGCTCGGCGTGGTCGATGCGGTCAAGATTGCCAGGGAACTGCTCGGACTTCCCATCACCAATACAACAATGCTCGGATCCTTGCTCAAGGCTTCGGCGCTGGTTAAAAAAGAATCTTTCATCCTTCCTTTAAAGGGGCGTTTTGGCCGAGTTGCAGAAAAGAACATTTCTGCTTTCGAAAGGGCCTATCAGGAAACCATCCTTATTCAATAGTTTTTGTAATCCCCCGCACCTTTAATAGGGGGGAAGGCGGAAGGGTTATCGCTAATCAATTTATCAGAGGGTAAGGTTATGACAAAACCTGAATCAGAATGGACGTGGAAGGAACTGCCGGTTGGCAATGTTATCCTGGAACCGGGGAACGCCAGCGAATATCGGACGGGAGATTGGAAGACTCTCAAGCCTGTTCTTAACAAGGAACTGTGTATCCATTGCGGATTGTGCTATATCTTCTGCCCGGACATGGCCTATAACCTGAATGAAGAGAACTATTTCATTGCGGACCTTTTTTATTGCAAGGGGTGCGGCATCTGTGCAAAAGAGTGTCCCACCGGAGCCATCACCATGGTGCTGGAAGAGGAGGAGAAATAAATGGGGAAAAGGATTGGAATGGAGGTTTCCATTGCCGCTGCCGAGGCGGTCAAGCAAGCCAACGTGGATGTCATCTCGGCCTATCCCATCACGCCTCAAACGCATATTGTGGAACACCTCGCTGAATTGGTGGCGAATGGAGACCTCGATGCGGACTTCTTTTGTGTGGAGTCGGAGCACTCCGCCCTGAGCGTTTGCGTGGGAGCGGCGGCGACCGGAGCGAGGACATTTACCTGCACGAGTTCCCAGGGGTTAGCCCTGATGAGCGAGATCACCTATATTGCATCGGGCTTGAGATTGCCGATCGTCATGATCGTTTCGAATCGAACAATCTCGGCACCCCTGAGTATTTGGAACGATCATAGTGATGTCATGTCTATCCGGGACTGCGGGTGGATTCAATTCTTTGTGGAGAATGGCCAAGAGGCCTATGACCATGTGTTTGCGGCCTATCGGTTAGCGGAGGGAAACAGCGTTCTCTTCCCCGTCATCATCAATATGGACGGGTTCATCTTGAGCCATGTGATCGAACCCATTGAATTGATCGAGCAGGGGAAAATCGATCAATTCCTCCCTCCTTATCAGCCTGTTCACCAATTGCACCCAGATCACCCGGTGACCATGGGCGCCTTTGCCCTTCCCGCCATTTTTGCAGAAACCAAAAAAGCTCAGGAGGAAGCCCTCCGATCTTCCATGCCTAAGATCTTAG
>Ga0326728_10002784_pt1 | contig 57077 bp, 47 predicted proteins | sample MB3enrmetagenome_FD_207602 | JGI IMG/M metagenome (GOLD analysis project Ga0326728, IMG submission 207602) | Lab enriched peat soil microbial communities from McLean, Ithaca, NY, United States - MB31MN | ecosystem: Environmental > Terrestrial > Soil > Wetlands > Peat | place: USA: New York... | reverse complement strand
GGCGGGGCCCCCCCCCCCCCCCGCTCTACCCGCCTCCCCATCCTTCATTGGCTTTCATAAAACTTTTGACATTACCGGTCATCTTTCTGACCTTGATCAAGGTGTTAGTAAGCCGCCCCAATTGGCACAACCTGGAATCTTCCATTTCCTTTGGAGCTGATAACTTAAAGCCGGCAGCTTACAGCAAGCACTTAGCACCCAGCACCTCTCATAGAAACCTCCTGGGTTCTGGGTCCTGGGGTCTTGGTTCTGGGGTTATCCCCCTAGCCCCCGGTCCCTAGCCCCTAACCCCCCAGCCCTAGGTTAGCATGTATCGTATGGGTTATTGCAAGGAAAAGAAATGACTATGGGCTACCGGCAGGCCGAAATTGTAAAATCTTGAGGCAGGCTAGACAAATTATCCGAAACATCCATGGCACGAACAGTAACCATACCGTGGAGCTTGTCGGTTTGCGAATTCCCCTCCTGGTTCAGAAGGAGGCTGTGGAGCGGGTCGATCAACCGTAGCGCCGACATGGTCATGCTGTAGCGGCGGTCTCTGACCGCCGAATTCCCCTAACGGCGATCAGAGATCGCCGCTACAACGAGCGCATCGCGGTTTGACCGTTGTAAGGGCGGTTCGCGAACCGCCGCTTTTGCCGAGCCTGGAAGCACCGCCGAGCGCGGTAGTGTCTCAGTTTGAGGTGCCACGGGCGTCCCGCCCGTGAACGGGCACGGCCAAGATGGCCGTGGCACATCAAAATGATTCATTACCCCGAGCGCGTGGGCATTGACTTAACAGGAGGAGTTAAAGTAATGTCTGTGGACAGGACGGCCATTTTGGAAGGGGCCGGACAATTAGGGTCCGGACAGGTGGGGCCACCGTAGCAAGCTACAATTGAATTTTAGAAAGCATATTGCGTCGGGTTCCGGGTAAATCGGACAGTTTATAACAGCCCCTTAAATGCACCCCGTGATGAGGGAGTTGGGAAGTTTCCTTACCACGCAGGGGTGATGGCATTTTGCGTCGAACTTGGGCCACTCAGGGGCGGGTTCGTCCTGCCAACGGAGGCGGCATAGTGTTCCCTCCACCTTACGATAAGGATGGCAGGGTTAATCCCGCCCGAATAATAAGGAGACGATCATGCGACGAATTCTATATGTATTGTGCGTAGCCCTCCTCTGCACTCTAAGCGCGCGCGGTCAAGAGGCGGCGCTCACCGGCTTAATCACTGACGCCTCAGGCGCCGTGGTACCGGAGGCTTCGGTCTCGCTGCGCAACACAGATACTAGCGCCAAATATCAGACGGACTCCAATGGCGCCGGCGTCTACACTTTCCCGTTTGTGAAGCCCGGGCCCTACGAGATTACGGTTGAGAAATCCGGCTTCAAGAAGGAAACCCGCACCAATATCAAGCTGGACGTCTCCCAAAATGCCCGCATCGATATCAGCCTGGAAGTCGGGCAGACAACCCAGACCGTGGAAGTGTCGGCGAGTGCTCCTGTGGTGGACACAGTGGATGCCACCGTTTCGCAGGTCATTACCGGAAAGCAGATTGTGGACCTCAACCTGAACGGCCGGAACTACGAAGCCCTGGTCACCCTGGTCCCCGGTTCCTCTCCTGATAATCCCTCAGGTTCGCAAGTTAAAGCGTCTCCGTTTAATACTACTCAAACCGGTGGGAACTCCGTTGTTCCGGTATCGTTCAATGGCGGCCGGTTAGATTTCAACACCTACGCGATTGATGGCCAGGACTCGGCCGATGATAGTGGCGGAGGCTGGTCAACGGTGGTCGTTCCGGACATAGACTCCATCGCCGAGTTCCGAATCTCCACTTCGAACTATGGCGCCGACGTAGGTAAACGCGGCTCCGCCATGACCGAGATCGCGACTAAAACCGGGACCAAGGATTTTCATGGCACCGCCTTCGAATTCGTACGCAACAACGCGATGAACGCCAACCCTTGGTTTGCCAACCAGGTGCCCTGGAGTGGCTTACCAGCATCGGACTGCGGCGGGAATCCTGCCGGACCCTGTAATGCTCCCATAGCCGCCCTGAAATATAACGATTTCGGCTACAACTTTGGCGGGCCTTTCTATATTCCCGGCATCTACAACACAAGCAAGTCCAAGACCTTCTTTTTCTGGACGCAAACTTGGGACAAGTATCGAACCGGGACCGTCTTGGACGCGAGTGCGCCGACCGCTCGCATGCGCAACGGCGACTTCAGCGAGTGCGACCCCACGTCAGCAAACTACAATGCCATTGCTGCCTCCAACTGCACATTGCCCATTAACAATGTTACGGGCATGCCTTTCTCGGGGGATATGGTCCCCGTCAATCCCAACGCAGCGACGCTGCTCAATGCGTTCGTGCCTTTGCCCAATAGTGGCCCGGTGGGCTGGGAGTCTGCCCCCGACCTGCCCACGAACTCCCGCCAGGAGAGTCTGCGCGTCGACCAGAACATTAGCGACAAGACCTCCCTCTTTGTCCGCATGACTCAGGAGACTTGGTCCCAAGAAATTGTTCCCACCCTATGGTCATCATCGGTTTTTGACACTATCCAGACCCATCACGCGCTGCCTGCCAAAAACGCGGTGATACACCTCACCCACAACTTCAAGCCTAACCTGATGAACGAGTTTGTCATGGGGTTTGTGCATGACGTTCAGAGTGAAATCGACTCGGTCGGTCCAGGATCTATATCCGGCTCAATCACCAAGCCCTCTTCGTGGACCGGCGGCTCGATTTTTGCGGTGAATCGGAAATACACGGTTCTCCCCGGCGTCACGGTTTGCGGCGGTACGCCTTTTTGCCTTTCGGAGGATCCTGCGCTTTGGGGGGTTCCCGGCCTCGGCAATTTCTCCGCTTCATTCTCTGCGGCTGATACGGTGGTCTACACGGTGAGCAAGCACACCTTAAAAATGGGGATTTCCTTCCTGGACACTCACGCTGACGGCACACTCGGGTCGGCCGACCCGGAGGGCAAATACTCCTTCGGAGCCCATTCACCGACCTCCACGGGTAATGCCCTTGCTGACATGGACTTAGGCATTATCGACAGCTATCAAGAGGGCGCGTATGGTCCGGGTGGTGCGCCGATTAATGGGCTGGGTTGGAATCGCTCGCGACGACATGACTTCGAACCCTTTATTCAGGACGACTGGAAGGTGGACCGGAGATTAACCCTGAATCTCGGCCTGCGCTACTATTACTATACGCCCCAAAGCGATGTATCGATCCCTTCCAACGACGCCGACTTCTTCCCGCAACTATACAATCCCGCGGCGCAAGCCCAGCTCAATGCCGCCGGCAACATTGTCGTCGGCACGGGCTATAACTACTCGGAGATTGGGAATGGGCTGGTGAGATGCGCGTCGGCAGGGATCCCGCGGGGATGCCGATACCAGCCTGCCGGCTTGTTCGCCCCGCGATTTGGGTTTGCTTATGATCCCACGGGGAGCGGTAAGACCTCGATCCGTGGCGGGTACGGCATCTTCTACGATCTCGGCAATGGCGAGGGCCAGTCTCAGAACGCTGCGGGGAACCCTCCGAATACGTTCAACACCACCGGCTACAACATCGTTGGATACCAGAACGTTGTTCCCGGTCCGCTGCCACCCGGCTCCCTGATCGCTTGGCCCGAAAATGGTCCGTGGATGGGTATTCAGCAATACAACCTGACCGTCGAACACGAGTTCCCAGACCATAACTTTTTGAGCGTTGGATATGTGGGGACTTTGGGACGCCACCTGAGCCGCAATCATGCCCTCAATCAGGTTTCCGACGGGGTAGGGATCGTCAACGTTCCCGAGTTGGCCGCGACCAACGGCTGCGATGTCTCCGGCAACTGCAATGTCCAAAACATCCTGATCAATTCGGAAGAAGCGCCCATCTACTTTGCCCCCTATCGCGGATATAGCTCGATTACCACCAACGAATTCTCCGGATCCTCACACTACAACTCGCTGCAAGCGACGTACCGGCATCCCGTGGGGCATGGCCTCAATTACCAGCTTTCTTACACGTGGGCGCATGCCATTGACAACGCCAGCCTATCAGCCTCCTATGGCGTGGACGACAGCAACCTGGACCGCTGGACCGGCAATTCGGACTTTAACCGCACCCAAAGCTTGCAGGCGAGTTACATCTACGACCTGCCTTTCTTCAAAAACAACCCCAACCGCTTCCTGAAGAACGCCGTGGGGGGCTGGCAGTTCAGTGGAATTACCAGCTTCTACGCCGGACTACCTGTAGACTTCAATTGCGGAGGAACGGGTCTGGCGAGTGGCATCGGTCTAGGAATGCGCTGCAACACGATTGGCCCACTGAAGATACAGAAAGGCACCTTTGACGATCCCACTTACGGGCCAGTGCCCACTTGGTTCAATCCCGCGGTACTTCAGCAGCCTTTCGCGTCGCAGTACTTTTCCAATGGCGAAGCGGGGATGTTTGGCTATATGGGACGAAATCTTCTGACCGGGCCGGGCAGGAACAACTGGGACTTGGGCTTGCACAAAAATTTTCAGACGCCCTGGTTCGGAGGTGAACACGCCGCTCTCCAGGTTCGCTTCGAAACCTACAATACCTTCAACCATCCGCAGTGGGATTCCGTTAACGCCTCCTGCGGAGGTAATACCCCGGCCGGAACTCCGTGCAGCGGCATCGCCAACAACCTTGGAAATGGTTACGTTAGTGGTACTTGGAGCCCGCGCAATATCCAACTGGGGATGAAGTTCCTCTTCTAGACCGACGGCTCTTGCTTCAGCCCCTCAGCGCGACGCCGGTGGCACCCGCCACCGGCGTTGCCTTTTTCAGGAAGCAGGTTAGCAGTCCAGGCCCATGCACGGGCTGTTCATGGCAATGGTATGCGGAGGGGATTGACAAACGGTTCCGATGGATACGAGGCCCACTTTTTGCTCGCCGTCGAATAAACCCCGACAACGAACTGTACGGACTTGCCATCGCGGCTCAACTCGGACTTGGGAATGGTCCAAACGTAACGGGCCGAGTCCCCCTCGTTTTTCACTTCCAGCGCTCCACGGCTGTGAAAGGTCCCGCACAGGGTGGTCTTGCCGGGCCCCAGCAGATATTGCGTGCAGGGGTGCTCGTCGTTCGTCAGCCCATAGGCCGTGTCGCCGCGATCGATGCGTCCGTTACCGTTCACATCGACGTACAGCACGGGGGAATCGCCGGAGTGGACTTGCAAAGTGAGTTTGGCGCTTTCCCCCAAGCTTTCATAAAAGAGGGAGACGCCGGCGGTTGCCAGCAGCGGTTTCGGCGCCGGAGGCGCGGCGGGCGGTTCGACCACCCTCACCAGGCTCGGCGTGTAAGTGCGCGTCTCTCCCGTGGTAAGTTCCAGCGTTTCCACCTTCTCTTGGTAACCTTCCGCCGAGACGCGCAACACATGCTTTTCCGGCGACAGTCCCGGGATTTTCAGACGTCCTTCGTGACTCACCTGTCCTTTGAATTCATCGTCCACGTAAATCTCGGCGCCTTGGGGAGCGCCCTCAATTTGGAGCAGGGCAGATGCGGTGGGAGGGGCCGTGGAAGGTGGCGGCGCAGGCTTGGGGGGCGGGGGAGCGAGGTCGCGAAGCGTCTCCAGCAGCTCCGGCGTCGCTCCGGCCTCGCGCAATTCCTTTTCCGTTTCAGGTGTGACTTGAAAGCCGATGCCGCGCTTGCGCACGATCTCCGCCAGGCGGTCCGGCGGCACCGCGGCCTGGAGCAGACTCACCACCTCAATTTTCGAAAGTGGCTTCGAGGGCGTCTGCGCCAGGGCCCCACATCCAACCGGCAAACACAGAAGGCACACCCGGAAGAACAGGGTGATCCTGAAACTACGCCCAAGCGCAGGCAAACCTCACCTCATTCGTTTCTTCCCCAGTGCCCACGCGCTCACGCCGCGCGCAAGGACTTCAAGCAGTTGGGGCAAGTGTCTACGCCGGGCTCAACCCGTCTGCCGCACGCTGGGCAGCGCAGATTGGCCGCGGCGGGTTCGACCCGCGAGCGGTCTTCAAACGGCAGCACGGTGCCCGGGACTTCTCGCCCCACCGCCGGCGTGACCCTCAGGCGTTCAGAGTACGCGATGACGAGCGAGTTCGCCCCACCCACCGAGAGCACGACGCCCGCGATCACCAGAAGGAACGAGAAGGCCAGTGGGCCGAGTTCAATAACGCCGAAGCGAACGTCGCTTGGGTTGTGGGGATTGTAGCGGATCGGATGGTGCGAACCCGGCGCGTATAAGCTGAGAAGATTCGCGGAGGCCTGCTGATAGGTGTCAGCCGTGTACTCCGACGCAACCTGCGCCGTGTAAGGCTTGCCACCGGCGACATAGCGGAATTCCACCTGCGGTTTGTACTGGTGGATCATGGCTTCGCCTTTGGCCGAGGGCGCCACCCAAAGCTCTTGCACGCTGCCGCCCACGACCACTCCGTCGGTGCTTGGCCAGATGTTCCAGACGATGTGAAGCTGGCGGCCCGCCCAGGCTCCAGCCGCCAGAAGCGCCAGTCCTACGAAGACTGCCAAAGCTCCCTTGCTGGCTATCTCTCGCATAGTTTCATTTTCGTTCATTGGATTTTGTGCGCGGCCGGGATTACCCGCCGGGCACACCTCCCTTCGAACGGCATTCCAGAATGCGCAATCGGCGGGGGACAGGATCCTGCCTAGATTGTATCACTCCGCAAAGCAAGTGCAAGTGAAGGGGGCGGCTTGTCTGGCCCTGGATTGATACCAACCTCATCGCCGGCGGACTTCGACAAATGTGCCGTAGATGACATTCTTCGATGACTTATCCGAGGAGGGGATGAGGTCCCATCCATAGGGAACGCTGTCGTACACCACCAGGAGTTTGCCCGCCTCTACCTCAATCAGGTCCGTATAGCAGGTGCTCCTGCCGCTGAAGATGGGCGTGAGGTTGGTCCACTTCTTTCCTTCGTCGGCGCTAAACATGATGGTTACCGGGCCGGGCCGGCCGAACGTGCACGCCAGCATCCCGCCGCTCAGCAATCTGAGGTGGGGTGCGACACCTTTAAAGCCGGTCGAGGTGGGGGTGGTCCAGGTCTTCCCGTCGTCAGACGACCAAACCTCACCCATATAGCCGCCGCTGTCCGTTCGAAAAATGCAGAACAGACGGCTTGCGCTTAGCCGGACCAGGCCTGCCTCATTCGGTCCCTCTTTGCCCATCCACGGCCAGGGCGCCTCATGGGGCTCGACCGCGGCAACGGTTCCATATTCGTCCCAACTCCGGCCACGGTCAGTGGAACGAATCAAGACCAGCCGGCGCTGCCGTGGATCGCGTTCGGTCAGGTAGTAGAGCGTGGTTAGCCATTCGCCGCCCGGACCGTCCACAATAGCTCCTATGGGTTGGGCCTCAGGAACTACGCGGAGGGCTGAGGCATCTTTTGCCTTGGTGGCATACAGTTTTGCCGGAACGGATTGTGCGGGCTCCGCGAGGTGAATCCTCGCATCCCTGATTTGATGAACTTCCCATCCACCCCGCGAGAACTTCGTCAAGGTGGCGTGAAAATCCGTTGTCTGGCCAGGAGGAGAAGGCTCGAGTGAGTCGTACCCGGCGCCGAGCACCCAGATTGCCCCGTCTTCGCCAGGGACTTGCGTGTACGTGGCATCGATGTTCCCGCCCGCTCCCAGGGTATAACGCCGGCTCCACGTTTGCCCGCCATCCCTGGAAAGGCAATAAGCGGAAAGCTCCCCTTCCGGGCTCGTCTCGTCCGGGCTCAGGCGCATGGTGGTAAGTATTTCGCCCGTGGGAAACCGATGCACGGTGGGGTACCAGCAGTAGTTATACGAAGCAGTGATTTCTACCGTTCGACCCACCTGAACGATGAGTTCATCCGGCTGGTCCGCCGCTCCGGAGCGCAAAACGGGACCAAGCGTTTCCAGTCCCGCCAGCAGCCCGGCTGAGGCAACAACGATATGGATTGCCCTCCATTGAATATGCATCCGAGCACCTCGCTTGGAACTTTAGCATGCTTCACCCACGTGTTACACTGCACGGCTGGGAGGCCCACTATGACCAACGAAATCTCACGCCGAAAATTCCTCTCCGCCGGAGCCGTAGCCGGCATCGCTGCTCGGCCCGCTCGAGGAGTGCTCGCGGGAGTTGCGGCGCCCGCGGAGAGGCCCAAGCGCAGCTTCTATGCGATTCTGAGCCTCGGACGCCTCGGTTTTCACGCCAGTTTCCAGGAGTCGCTTGAACTCGCCGTCAAGCACGGTTTCGAAGGCCTGGATCCTGATCCGAACTACTTCGCTTCGCTGGGTGAGGAGGGACTGAAGCGTCTCCGGGATGACCTGCAGGCGAAGAATCTCAAGTTGGGCGCTGCCGGTCTGCCGGTGGAGTTTCGCAAGGATGAGGCGACGTTTAATGACGGGCTGAAAAAGCTCCCCGCCACCGCCGACGTCCTGAAGCGAGCGGGCGTCTGGCGCGTCAGCACCTGGGTTGTGCCGTGCAGCAATGACCTCACCTACCCACAGAATTTCCGCCAGCACGCCTACCGGCTGCGCCAGTGCGCGCAGATTCTCGCCGACCGCGGCCAGAAACTCGGCTTGGAGTACGTTGCGCCAAGAACCCTTTGGCGGAGCCAGCGGCATCCCTTCCTACACTCGCTGAGCGAGATGAAGGAGCTCATTGTCGCTATCGGTACAAACAATCTGGGCATTCAGCTCGATAGCTGGCACTGGTTCAACGCGGAAGAGACCGGCAACGATCTGTTGACGCTCCGCGGCTCCGATGTGTTGACCGTGGACTTGAACGATGCACCCAGCGGTCTCTCGTTGGATCAGTACCAGGACGACCACCGTGAGTTGCCGGTTGCCACGGGCGTCATTCCCGTAAAGGAGTTTCTGGGCTCGCTGGTCCAGATCGGCTACGGCGGTCCCATCCAAGCCGAGCCTTTCAATGCTGCGCTGCGTGCCATGCCGCTGGAGCAGGCTTGCGACCGCGCTTCCGCGGCCATGACGAGAGCCTTCAGCCTGCTCTGACTCCTCCGCCCGCTTTTCACCTCACAGGGGTGCGCCACATACTTACCGCGCCGCGCCTGAAAAGAAACCCTTCATTGACGCAACGACCCACCTTCTCTAACTGAATTTCGATCACCGGGTTCGCCTCGCGCTCATATGTGGGCGTGATGGGGCGGGATTCTCATTGCGGAGGTCTCCGTAGGCAACCGTCTGAACGAGAGGGTGGCCCTCCATCACCCAGTCCTCGATCCTCCCCTTTTGCCACTCAGCCTTGTCCCAGGGCGCTGACAAGAGTTCTATCGGACTATCGGCGCCAAAGGCCAAGAGCACGGGGCTCCGCGCGCGCCATGCAAAAAAGAGGGCAAGGGCTCACTCCACCACCATCCAGATCAGCCTGATCACTTGCAACCGCACAATCTGGCGCGAAATTTCGCCGGAAGTTCCTGCGCATCCCGAGGCGTGGGTCAATGTCCCGCGTCCTGTTTCTTCTTCAAGGCGCATAGTGCCTATCTCATCGCCCCCGCCACATCCTACCCTGGCACAGCAACTGTAGCGCGGACCCCCGTCTTTGGGGTCCGCGGCTCTTCTCTTGCAAAAACCGGGAATCTCAAAGGTAGACGCCTACCTTCAGGTTCGGAAGCGCGGGTCTCGGGAAGAACCGCAGACCTCAAGGGCGGAGGTCTGCGCTACGCTCGCTTACCCACTTATATCAGGTTATAATTCCGTCGCTGTGAAATCCGAGGCAGGGGCAATCCTGAAAACGTATGAACAAAGAACTCCTCCGCAAACATATTGCCGATTACCTGGCCGAGCGAAAGGCCAACCCCGCTGGCTTTGAAGCGGACCTCGAGGAGCGCAAGGAGCGCGCCGCGTATTACCAGTCTTGGACATCAGAACGGCTTCAGCATATGAGCGCGGAGGCGTTTGCTGAGTATCTATCCAAGCTCTGGGCTATGCGCATCTGGGGCAACAAACAATATGTCGTGGACAAACTGATCGCCGACAACGGTCTGCCAAACCTGCTAGAGCACCTCTCTGATCTGATTTGGTCAGGTCTCCCGCTCGATCAACGGTGGGAAACGTTCCGCGAGACCGTCAAAGGCGTAGGCCCTGCTATGATGAGCGAGATCCTCTGCCATGTTCACCCCACGACCTGCATGCTCTGGAATCGCCGCGCCTATGTGGGCCTCAACTACCTTGGCGTTCCGGACCTCCCTCGCTACAACTACCAGCTCACGGGCCGGAAATACCAAGACCTCTGCAACACGGCGGGCGAGATTGCGAAGGAGATGCAGGCATTGGGAGACGCTGATGCCAATCTTCTCACTGTGGACTACTTCATCTGGGGCGAGTCACAGGTAGCCGAGAACCTCACGGACATCTACAAGCCGATCCCTGCGCCCGGTCCACCTCCCCACGTGGACAACGTGGATGCAGTTACGTCCGCTTTCATCCACGATGAAGTCCGCGACAAAATCGCGGACATCGGCACATGGCTCGGTCTTCAGGCCGACACTGAAAAGAAGGTGGCCGGTGGGGCGGTTGTGGACGCAATCTGGGAGGCAACGATCGGGAACATGGGGCGCGTCATTTACATCTTCGAGGTCCAAACGAAAGGCTCAATCGATGGCCTCATTCTCAACCTTTTGAGGTCGTTGAACAATCCCGCCGTGCAGGGCGTCGTGGCCGTTTCAGACACCACCCAACTTGAGAAAATCAAGTCCGAGGTCGCCACCGTACCCAATCTCAAGGACAAGCTAAAATATTGGAACTACGCCCAGGTACTGGAAGTTCACGAGGCCCTCGAATCTGTCAATGAAGCCATCAACAGCCTCGGACTAGTGCCCCAAGGCTTTTGACGGCGGGTGGCCCTCATGCCCTGGCACATAGACATTTGAGCCTGCTCTCCGCTAAGCCGTAGACATGAGAGTCAATGTATACACGACTCCTGGGCTGGCGCAGACGGTCGCCTTTTAGCGTCTGCGATCTCCCGAAGGGACGCCCTTTGGGCAAGGCTTTGGCTCAGGTATACTCTTAGGTAGGGCGTTGTTGCGCGGAGACGTCTGGTGCATGGTGCGCTGCCATGCTTCCGATGCGGGAATTGAAAATGCCATAGGCTGTCACAGCTTCCGCGCCAAGAGGATTACGGATTACCTGACAAACGATGGGCGTATCGAGGTCGCGGAGCGCATGGCCGGGCAGTCGAACGCGAAAGCAACTGGCCTTTGTGACCTGCGCAACGATGATGTGAGCGTGGGGGAAGTAGAAAGGGTTGTGATTTGATCTTTTTATAAGGATACTTATGCCGTTCTCAGAGCTTATGACTGATAACATCGACCTTCTAAAGAAGGACGGGGGAAAATACCCCGGTCTGAAAGCGAGCGTTCAAAGAAAGGGGATCTATCTGAATGCCGGCGATCTCCGGATCGAAGCCGGCGATCTCATCCAAAGAAACATGTCGAATGGCGCTAAGGAAACATATGAAGTCATCGACCCGGGTTTTAGGGAAGGTTTGGATGAGATTCCAGCCCACTATCAGTTGGAGGTTAAAAGACTGGAACGTGCCGAAGCCGCGAAAGAATCAGCAAAAGAGCACTCAGCAGGGGCTGTGCTCACGCTCATAGCTAACAGTAGGCTGGACGAATTGCGTAAGCTCGCGCCTACTGACTTCGATTTGAAAAAGCTCGTCAGACTATGTGAGGAAATAAACACGACCTACAGTAGCGGGTGTTACTTCGCCACCGCCATGCTCACACGCGGATTACTTGACCATGTGCCGCCCCTGTTCGGAAAAAGCACATTCAGCGAAGTCGCGAATAAGTACAGTGGCGGGGGCAAGTCGTTCAAAGAAACAATCAACCATCTTGAGAATGCCGCCAGGAAAATTGCTGACGCGCATCTACACATGCCCATACGCAAGAGCGAAACGCTCCCTTCAGCGCAACAGGTCAACTTCGCACCACAGCTCGACGTGCTGCTTTCCGAGATTATACGGACAACAAGCGCATGAGTGGGTGGCCACGGTCAGGGCTGCACTGACCGTGGCTGCCCGCTAGAGGGCAGGCAAGGATTTTACGAGCTTAACGGTTTCCAGGCTCACGCGAATGACTTGGCCCACGAGGCGCACGATGTATTCGGGGTCGTCGGCGCGATTGGGGTCGGAGCGGATGCCGCTGTGCTTGTCTTCCGTCACCTGGTATTGGTCAATCACCCATTCGAGCGCGCTGCGATTCCCCAGGCGGTATTCAAAGGCTTCCGGAGGAATGCCGCCCAGTGTGAGCGAATCGTTCACCTTGAGCGAGCGGTGGTCTTTCGCCAGGCGCATTTTGTCCTCGACGCGATAGGAGAGCGGAATTGTAGCGCCGACCTTCAGGTCGGCATTTCGTAAAGGCGGCTTTACGCCGCCATGGCGAGGTAAACTCGCCGCTACGGAGGCATTCTGAAGCGGCGGTGTCCCCACCGCCGTTCGGCGGTCGGAGCCCGCCGCTACTGCCGCCCATTCGGGCGGCATTACGAGCTAGGAGACAAAGTCGCGAATGACTTTATCCACGGCAAGCTTCAGCCTCCCAACAAGAAAATTATTGTCAAGGAATTGTCTTACATCGTTAATTTGTTCTGTGACTACGTGGACCCCCGCATTTTGACCGACGCCGCTTATCATGTGAAGTTCGATTATCTGGAATTCTATGAGTGCCTCCAGTACGGTGTCGCGAAGCGGCGAATATCGCAGCGTACCCTTCCTAAGGTCCTCGGTCCTCATTGACTTAAAGGTGGGGCCCTTTCGGAATTTGTCGAGTGCATGACGAAACGCTTCGACTACCTGCTCCTGGCCAATTGGAACGCTCTCGCGCGTCGGCAGAAGATTTTGAAGGACATCCCGCGCCTGGCCCCGAAAGTCGCAGTTGCGAAACGTTGCTTGCCCGATCCCTTCGGCCTTCTCGACTTCCAGCTTCCCTTCGAATCGACAATCGACAAAACTTGTTTTCGCATCAAATTGGCAGTTTGAAAACCCGGCGTCTCTAAAGGTACAGTTAGTGAGCTTTGTTCCGCTCAGATCCAGATTCGCGATTTTGCCTGTCACGGTCAAGTCGAGAAAACCATCAGGGAGATTGAGGATCTCGAGCGTCAACTCGGTCCGGTCGCCCTTTGGTCCGGTGGGAGAGAGACTCTCAGCGGTCTTGATCGCGAGGTGGAGCAAGCCGCTGAGTGCCTCACCAGCTTTGATCTCTGTTAGCCTGGCTCGAATTAATCCGAACCGTCTTTTGAGGGTTTCCGTTGGTATTGCGCTCAAATGCTCCGCTGCATACTGAACGAACGAAGTTCCTCCAGAGGAATAACGTGCAAGGAGAGCTACAACTCTCGTCGGCAGATCCGTGTCTGCACCTCTGAGGGAACTCGAAAGCCACATGGCGGCGAGATACTCAGGGACAAAGGCAAACCGGAACCTGACCGCGTTACCACGAGATTCCAAGAGAGCGTGCGCGAGAATCTTCTGCAGTTCGTTTTCCCCGGTGCCGAGACCCAATTCGATCTCCGCATAGCTGCGAAGGTCTTCCCTTGAGAAGTGGTCGTCGAAATCAACCGAGAGGTCCGTTAGCCATTCGACCTGTTTTTCCGGCTCGGCCCCGGGAATGCGACGCAGTTTCTCGCGAAGACAGACAAACTTGAGCAGGCTCATTAACGGATTGCCTTCGTCCAAGTATTGACCGAATCTTCCCACAGCTTGGTCTGCTTCATCATCAAGGTCAGCGCATTCAGCAACCATGGCAACCACCGCCGGAACATTTGTAATTCGCATTCGAGGGGTCGGATAACCCGCCTTGGAGGTCTCTTTGTCCAAACGAGCCAGGATTTGGCTCGCCCGCTCGCGTTTGGTGAAATCTTTAGGAAAAAAGACTTCGAGATACCTCGCGGTCTGTTGATTGTTGAACGGAAGGAGTTCGAACGTATCGATGCCAATCCGCTTCTGCACGTCCACGAAGGATTCCCAGAACTCATTCCGGGCGCTAACCAGAATCCTGCTCTCCCCTTTGTCTGCAAACTCGCGGAGTGAAACGAGTGTCGCAGTCGGAAGGAACTGCCCCGTTAGCTTCGCACACAGCTCATCAAGGCCGTCGAACAAAGGTATGATGGCACCTGTTTCCACACACATTTCAAAGAATTCCTTTTGCATTGTCACCGAGTAGAGCGCGTCGAGCGCCTGTTTCCAAATGTCCCACAGTTCCAGATCGGGCATGCTGGCGATCCTTGCCCATTGGGAGGATTCGATCAGTAATGGGAACCCAGACCTCTCTGCACCGGAGAGTAGTAGTGAGTGCAGTTGTCGAAAAACAGTAGTCTTCCCGACCCCTGCATTTGCTAACAGCACACCCAAAGGCCCAGCGGCGGGGTTTTCCCAAAGCCACGACTTGAGAACCTCGAGCGCGCGTCCCTCGGAACCAGCAGGTCCCTTCACAGAAGGGTTAACAAACCGAGGGTCTCCTTCCTTCGCGCTCTCGTCGAATCGCAGTAGCTTTTGTAGGCTTGCCAGCAGGAGGCCGCGAACGGTCATGGCCGCCCTTGTGGACTGAAGCGTTTGCGTAAGTCGACCCAGTTGCTGTGCGATGGCCGAACTCGTCTGCACAAGGATTTGGAAGTCCTTTTTTTCTGACTTCAAGGCAATCGCTGCTTCTTCGGATGTTTTCCAACTTGCACCGCTGTCGAGGAAAAGTAGGCGTGCCTCAGCCCAGCCGCCAGGAGCCAAAGCCCTGTAGAAAACCCAGTGCTCACCTTTCTTAAGAAGGGCAATTCTCTCAAACCCTACCGCTTGAAGTATCGCTTCGAAACTCGCCATTGTGGAATCACCTCCAAACCGCCGAATTGTACGCTTATGCAGGACCGCGGGCAACAATCGTTATGCTGCTTCCCGAGCGGTGCGCCACGGTCAGCGCATCCCTGGCCGTGGGCTTTTCTCATGCCCGATGCCCAGCGGCAACTGCTTCCTCAAAGCCTTCAATATCCGGGTCGGTGTAAGAGAAAAATTGGCTGAGAAGGGCGGCCAACTCTTTGGGGTTGCCGAGGCCGTACGGCCCGTTAATCTTCTGCTTGCTCTGGAACAGGACGCCGGTTTGGGTGTCCTCAAAGATAATGTTGGAGAGGGGGTAGCCGCGCGCGACCTTTTTCTTAATCTCGGTGTCAAGATCGTCCTGGGTGTCTTTGGCTTCCCAGTAGCCACACGGCAGGCTGTTGCGGTCGCGCAGGGTGCCGTCAGGACGGATGATCGCGCCGCCGGACTTTCCTGAAAGCTCGGCGATGAAGGTCCAGTCCTTGAGCCGGGCGGTCTCCTGGAGCAGGGACTCGAAGGGCGAACGCACGCTCATCTCGTTGAGCACACCCTGGGCCCGCAGGGCTGCGACGTTTTCGTAATACTTGCGAATGGAGCGATGCGTGGGAGCAATAAGTCCCGTCATAACCTTGCCGGGGGGCGGGCCAAGCACCAATGCTTTGTGTCGGACGGTAAAGATTGGCGGCGGCGGGCGTGAAAAGCCGCCGACCTGGAAAACAGGTCCGCGCTACGCTTCCTTCTGGTCGTGATTCCTTTCGCCCCTAACGGGACTCGGGTGGGGTTTGGGGCCGATTTTCCCACGGCTTGCGCCGCGGACTACGACCTTTCGCCCGCTTCACGGGCTGGGGCTCTGCGCTCTTGATGTTTTGTCATGATTTTTTTGCCAGGCGTTTCTTGTCATGACGTTTTCGCGGGGTGTTTTAGTCTATAGCATATACCCAAATATTGTTCTTGACATAGATAATAATTCATACTAAACTACCAACGTGCCAGGTGGCGGGCCGTAGGCGGTAGGTGCTGGGGGTTAGATGCCGGGGAAAACCGCCAGAACCCAGCCCCCGGGTCCCCAGTCTCGCATCCCGCCCCTGGTCAAAGAGCCCCGAATGATGGACTGACCATTATCCACTATTCACTAACCACTGCCCTTTTGAGGTTCCGATGTCTTTAATTCACAAGCAAGAAATGACGGAAGAAAACCTGGCCGCGAAGCGCTCGAACGGCTGCCAGACGCAGGGTCCGGTGACGCCGGAAGGCAAGGCCAACTCCGCCGCGGCCAATTTGCGTCACGGATTCTATTGCCAAGCGCCGAACCGGGCGCTGACCGCCTTGGGGGAAGACCCGGAGGAGTACGCCGGGCTCATGAATTCCCTGGAGAACGATTTGGTGGAAGGCTTGGAAGCCAAATGGAAGATTCCAGCCTGCGGCAGTTGTGGCGGCTCACCAATACGCTTTTCAGGGTCCGCAGCGGGGCGCTGACCCTTAGAGATGTTAAAAATGAAGGTCGATCCGACTATGTATATGAAAACACAGATGACGATGACAAAATGTCCAGCGAAAAACAAAGCTTTTTACAGGAAAATACAACAATTGCGCGCTAATCGACAACAATCGAGGGGACTTTTTGGTCGAAAATGCAATTCCGACCTGCCGGCAACAGCCCCGCGCCGCCTACCTCCCCACCTTGTCACCCCGCCCTTCCCCTCAGCAGCGAGATATCCCGGCCAGCGTGCCGTCTCGCTTGCCTTTGCGGTCAGTGATAGAATCGAGGCCTCGGCGGGAAGAGTAACTTCGTGCGAGCCGAAGCCCCATACAGATCGGATCAACGCATCGATCGAGGACGGGTCACGCCATGACGGAACTCATGGAAGAAATTCTGCAACAGCCCGCAGCGCTATCCGGGCTGCGAAAGTACTATGCCAGCCCGGGGGCCATCTCCGGCAAGAGTTTGCGCAAGCTGGTGTCGCATTGGCCGCCCACCGTGGTATTCACGGGCATGGGCTCATCGCTCTACGCGGCGTACCCCGCGCAGGCCTATCTGACGGCGCAGGGTGTGCGTGCCCTGGTTTGGGAGACAGCCGAACTCGTTCATCACCACATGAAGATCTTACGGCCGGACCTGTTGTTGGTGGTGGTTTCGCAGTCGGGGGAAACGGCGGAAGTGCTCCGCCTGCTGGAGACGCTTCCCGCCAAAACTCGCGTGCTGGCGGTGACCAATGTGGAAGCGAGTCCACTGGCCAAGAGCGCCCGCCTGCTGCTGCCGATGATGGCCGGGGGGCAGGCAGCCGTCAGCACCAAGACTTACACGTGCTCGGTAGCCGTGTTGATGTACTTGGCCTTCGCGATTGCAGGCTCCCCGACGCACTCGTTGACGCAGGAAGTCATGCGGGCCGTGGAAGCCCAGGAGAACATCCTGGAGCGCCACGACGTGCTGATCTCGCCTTTGGTAGAGTTTTTCAACAAGCCGCCCTATGTGGCTCTGATGTCGCGCGGAGCTGACCTTTCGACCGCCTACCAGGGGGCTCTGATGCTGAAAGAAGTCGTGCGGCTGGCCGCCGAACCCATCAGCGCAGCGCAGTTCCGGCATGGGCCCATGGAGATTATCAACCCGAGCCACCGCTACCTAATCATCGCGCGCCAGGGTAAGACAGCTAAACTCCTGCTGCGGCTCATGGGTGACATTTGCAAGGTAAATGGGCGTGTGATGCTATTCAGCGATATCCCCAGCAAGCCCTTTGCCAACCTGCGCTTGGTTCAGGTCGAACCTCTTCACCTGGGGCTGGGGACCCTCGTCGATAGCATCTATATCCAGTTGTTGGCGCACGAGGCGGCCCTGTTGGCGGGACTTGAGCCGGGCAAGTTCGAATTTGCAGAAAGGGTGACCCGCAAGGAATGAGCCGAACTCTCCCCGCTTTTTCGGCTGGCCAGGTGAGATTCCATCTGGCGGGAGACCTAGGCCGGATTTCTTACAGCGCGGGCTGGTTTCATCAAGCGGTCGGAAGGGCGGGGCTTCAGCCAGCGCGGGCTGGTTTCATCAAGCGGTCGGAAGGGCGGGGCTTCAGCCCCGCCCTTCCGACCGCCGCATCCGAGATTGGTGAGAATTGCGGGATAGGTCAAGCGAGCTCGGTCGAACTCCCGCCGGTCCGACACGAAACGGCGCCGGGGGAAGACACAAATACCCAAAAGACTGCTTTGCCGAGGGTTGCGGCCCCCGGCAAAGCGATCATGACAAGTTGTTTGGAGACGAAGCCCTTAGTTCCTGGAGCGAAGTTCCTGGCAAGTAACGCAGTACCGTGCCCAGGGAATAGCCTTAAGGCGATTTTGGGAAATTTCTTCGCTACACGCTTCGCACACGCCGTAAGTCCCACCAGCGCAACGTGCTAGCGCGCGTTCAATTTCCTTCAAGGTCCGGCTGCGGAGGTTCGCTGTGACCACCGTGACGTCCTGCTCGACCGTCCTGACCGCAAACTCCACAGCGTCAGGAGACTGGACGTTGACCGACAAGGCCTCCGGCTCGCTCCGACTGGAAGCCAGAATCTCATCGCGCTTCTTCAGCAAGAGACTTCGATATACTTTTTTTGGAGATTTCACCACTGTGCGCATACTCGTCCGTCCTTCCCAAATCGTTCTAGGAGAACCTTTCAGTTTAAGGTCTGCCCGTGGATTCGGATGTTTCAGATGATACCAAGGTTGCACGATTTTTCAAGCTTTTTTTCAAAGTTTTATTTCCTTATTTTTCAATGCTATACAGTCGATTTGGAGTATGATTTGGTTGCCGCCCGAAGTTTGGCGCGCTAATTAAACGATGGAGCCTTCCCCATGACCACACGCGAGGAAATGCTGGAACGAGTCCGCAAGGCTTTGGGCCGACCCCCTGAAGGTTCTGTCGCGCCTCACCTGTCAGCCTTTGATCCTACTGGAGTTATGCCCCCCCTGGCGCCGGAAGATTATCTGGCCAAGTTCGAAAACGAGTGGGAGAAGGTCTCAGGCGTCGCCCATCGTGTGAGCAATATGGCTGAGCTGGAGGCGGAACTCCAGAAGATCCTGGCACTTGCCGAAACCCATGAGGTCATACTGTCCCAGAACCCGCTGCTTGCCGAATTGCGCATCGCTGATCGGCTCTCCGCTCTAGATAAGGTCGTGAGCTCCTGGAATGAAGGCTGCGGGGGTGTGGAAACCCTTTTCCGCCCTGATTTCAAAAAGGCCAGCTTCCGTGCCGGGGCGGGAATCACGGGTGTGGATTACGTGCTCGCCGAAACTGGGACCTTGGTTCTTAGCAGCGCGACGGAGGGTGCCCAGGTTGCCTCCCTCGCCCCTCCCATCCACGTGGCTCTCTATCGGCGGAGCCAGCTGGTCGGCTCCTTGGATGAAGTCCTTGCAAAACTTCAGCCCTCATACCCGCCGGGTCTGGCTAGCCCCGGACGCTCTGTAGTCTTCGTCACCGGCACGAGCCGCACTGCCGATATCGAGCAAATCCTGATTCACGGCGTGCACGGGCCCGGCGAAGCTCACGCCATCTTGGTGGAAGATAGTTGCCGGTGAGCCGCTTGGCAGAATCTCCGAACATTTGAAGACTAACCGGAGCCGGAAAAGCCGGCGCTATCGCCAGTCAGAATATTACCTAGCGCTTGAACGGGCGGGTGTAGAGGATGCTTCCGCCCTCCTGAATCGTGTAAGTGTTATTGGCCTTGAGATTCTTGAGGGTGTCGTGCTGGCCGCTCGGCCAGATGATCTCGACTGATTGCGCTTCAGTTGCCCCCCCCAAGCCGAAGGTCAGGGTCAGTTCACTCTGCGAGCAATAGCTTGAGCCAGAGTGGACGGTCTGCCAGATTTCACCAGCTCCGGAGTGGACATGCACTTCGGCGCCGATGCCGTCGCGGTTCGAGCGTGTGCCGACCGTCTTGATGCGGATGGCGTTATTACGGCTGCCGCCGACGTTGTGGAAGAGGTAAGCCGGCCCGCCGTTGGTGGTCAGAAGGACATCGGGCGCGCCGTCATTGTCGATATCCGCGTAGGCGGCGCCGCGCGCCACGAGCTTTCGCGTGAAGCCCAACGGCTTACCCATTTCCTGGAACCGCTCATCGCCTTCGTTATGGAACACCAGGGGAAGCTGCGCGTAAGCCACCTGCGGCTGGATGCGGTTGATGTCGGGTTCGATGTGGCCGTTGGCCACGAACATATCCTCGCGGCCATCGAGGTCGTAATCAAAAAAGAAGATGCCGAACGACAGTGAGAGCAGGCTGGCGCGCCCCAGGCTCGAAGAAGGCGCGATGTCGATGAAGAAACGGTTCCCCTCGTTGTGGTAAAGGCCGAGCATTTGATTTGAGAAATTGCCAATCGCCAGGCTGGGATAGCCGGAGCGGTCGAAATCGACGGCGTCGATGCCCATCGCTCCGCGCGCGATGCCGTCTTCGCTGAAAGCGATGCCCGCCTGCACGGCTTGTTCAGTAAAGGTTCCGTTCCGGTTGTTGTGGTAGAGCTTGTTACGCTCGGTGTCGTCGGCGACGGCGAGGTCGGGCCAGCCGTCGCGATCATAGTCGATCACCGCCACGCCCAACGATTTGCTGGTGGGGTCATAGATGCCCGCCTTCTGAGTGACGTCCTCAAAGCGCCCATTGCCCAAGTTATGAAAGAGCCGGCAGGTGTCGCCCTTATAGGCTTCCGGCGTGCAATAGGACTTGTGGCGTCCGTCGAGCGTGCAGTAAAGGTCTTCCTTCTCAGACCACTTCACATAGTTGGTCACGAAAAGATCGAGCTTGCCATCGCGGTCGTAATCCACCCAGGCGGCACTGGCTCCAAAGCCCGCGTTGTTGACGCCCGCCGCTTGCGTCACGTCCTTGAAGCGGCCATGCTCGTTATGGAAAAGCCGCGCTTCGCCGAGGCCGGTCACGTAAAGATCGTCCCAGCCGTCGTTGTCGTAATCGCCCACGGCAACGCCCATGCCGTACATCTGGACGTCCAACCCCGCTTTCGCGGTAACGTCCGTGAACGTGCCATTGCCGTTGTTGCGGTAAAGCTTCAGCGTGGTGCGGCGTGATTTGTGGCCAGGAAAATCCGCGCCGTTGATCAGAAGGATGTCCGGGTTGCCGTCATTGTCATAGTCGATAAAGGCGCAGCCTGCCCCCATGGTTTCCGGCAAGTATTTCTTGCCGAAGGCGCCGGTGTAATGGACAAAGTTAATTCCGGCTTGCTGGGTGATGTCAACATAATGAACATCGGCCTCGGCGGCAGAACTCGCCGCCGGGACCGCGTTCGCGATTCGCAGCGCCGCCAGGAGAAGGCCGCTCGAAACCATCAGCCCGATGGCCAACTTGTTTTGCGGGGGAAAGGAATGGCGAAAGGTCATGGGTATTAAAGTTACCTTCCGGTACCCGCGCCCTGAGCTAAATTCTCACAGGCCGCTCGCTGCCTACTGCCTTCTGCATACTCCCTACTTTCTTTAGCCGCCCCCAGTGCCACCGACACGTGCTCGTGCACCGGCTGCGTTTCATTATTGTCGCCGGGGTGCGTGAGCTTGTAAGGACCCGTAATGGCGAGCGAGGATTCATCCTCTTTGAAGCGCAGGTAGAGCTTCTCCTCGCGGGTAGCCAGCGCGTCGTCATTCAGACCCCGATAGCAGAGCATAAGATTGTAATGAGCTTCGAGGTCTTCGGGATCGACAGCGAGCGTCTTCTCCAGTTCTTCGACGGCTTCGCGGTACTTGCGTTGAAGGAAGAGCATCCGGCCCATCTGGTTACGCACCACGCGGTCGCGAGGGTATTCCGCCGCGGCCTTTGCGAACTCATCGAAGGCCTGGGGATATTGGCCGTCCGCCTTAAGCGCGAGTCCCCGAAAATAGTGGGCGCTTGCCAACTGGGGATTCACGGCGAGGGCTTTTTCGAGCACCGGCCTCGCGGCGTCGATATTGCCTTCCTGAATGCGCGCGCGCGCGATGTTCACCCATCCGTCGGCATACTGGGGGTCGAGCTTCGTAACATTCGCGAACGCCCGCTCCGCGCCCTTCAAATCCCCCTGTAACAACAGGCCGATGCCGTAGTCGTTCCAGCGCTCGCGGTCTTTGGGATTGAACGCCAGATTTTCGGCAAACGGTGGCGTGGTTTTATCCACCACTGGAATCGTGACGGTGTTTTGGCTCATGACCACGGTCGGTACGTCAGGAATCTGCGGAGGCTTGGCGGAAACATTCGCGAGATTGCCTTGGAATACCCAACGCCCGTCGTCATGGTCCTTGGCGACATCGGGATGGGGCTGGTTTGGATCGCGGACGCCCGCAAAGGACCACTGCGTATTCCACCAGGAAAACTTGCGATAATTGAGCTTGGCGGTCAGCGTCAGCAGATCGCCACAATCCTCGGGGATCCTCAAGCGGTAATGAACGGTGTCGGCGGCGCCGGGAGGAATAAGGTGCGCATACATGGTGGCGCGCGTTGACCACGCGTTGCGTTTGTTGATGGGATTGCCATGGGCATCGAGCTGCAACGAGCGATAGAAATGTGCTCCTGGGTCGACCGGCCCGTGGCCGTTATCCGCCGCCTCGCCGCTCCAGAAAATCAGGTGATCGTGATAATCGCGCGCCTCGAGTTCCACCCAGCAATCGAAAGCGTCCACGGTTCCACCCGGAAAGAAGTGGCCGAGCTTGCGCGTGCGGACCACCACCTCGACGCGCACCGTGTCACCGCGGCGCACCTTGGCTTGAACCCGACCCAGCGGCGCGATGAGCTTGGCAACCGGAAGGGCCGTGGCCCCCGCTCCCATCAAGCCTGCGGAGGATTCCTCACCTACCGCGAAGGTGCTGGAAAGCTGCGGCGCCTCCGGCCTCCCAGGCGAGGTCCGACCTTCTTCCGTCCTCTCCGCGGGCTCCTGAGCCAGGGCGAAGATATCGACGGTCACGGCGCCTTTCAGAAAATTCTCGACGGCGGCCACCTGCTCGTGGTCGCCATAGGAAGTGGGCACCGCGGTATTGGCGGCGGCAAACCGATGTGAGTGGACGAAGCCGTGGATGTTGCCAAAATCCTGGGAAGGCACCTGCGGCATGTGGCAGTCAGCGCACTGTTGCGGCTTCGGCGGGTAATAAAACGAACGTGCGCCCTGGCCGGAGACGCCGCTCGCCTGCCAGTTGTCGTAGTCGTTGAAACCGCGCAGCCAACGGTAGTTGTTGACGGGAACGTCCAGGTGAACCTTGTGACAGGCCGAACAAAACTCCGGCATCTGCTGCGGCTCCGTATGAAACGGCTTCAGGAAGACATTGCGGTGCGGCTTGGGGTTGAGTTTGATGGCGAAGTTGGCGAGAACCTGCAAATACGGATTCTTGCTCGAGGCCAAGCGGTCGAGAAACGGATATTCGATCACGTAGTTGCCCTGGCCCATCGTGCTCTTCACCTGCACGATGGCGTGGCACGACATGCAACCGAGGCCGGCTTGCCCCTCCGGCGTCTGCTCAATTTCCCGGATGGGGTGATCCTGCATCCTGCCGGTAAAAACCAGGGCGTGATCGTGGCAGCCTCCGCACCAGAGGGAAGGTTTAACGCCGATGGTGTCTTGCATGTACTCGATCGCTTTGCGATACCACTGGTTGTTGAACGACGCCATATGGTGCATCGAACTCTTCCATTGGTTATAGATGTCAGTGTGGCAGGGCTTGCAGGATTCCGAGTTCAAGAAGAACTCCGCCTTAATCGTCTTGCCATCGGCGGTTTGTGCGGAGCTGGGAAAGACCAGGCCGCCCTCTCCCGCACCTTCCTGCTGCATACTCAGTGGAGCAGTGGGAGGGTTGTGGATGATGTACCGCTGATTGGGAACGGCACGCTGGTAAATCGTCACCGCGGCATAGAACGCTACGGCAAAAGTCACTATCCCGGCGTTCCAGCGCCATGCCCGCCATAACGCGGTCGCGGCGCCTGCACGAATAGCGCGGGCGCGCAAAATCACCATTAGCAGGAATAGCCCGGCGAGGGAAGCCCCTACGTGCACGTACAGCGCCAGACTGTGCGGCCGCGTCATTCCTACTAACAGGAGATAGACACCGAAAGCTGCAGCCAGTGCGAGAAACAATCCGGTAATAGCGCCTACTGCCCCGGTGAGAAGTTCCCGGTGGTGCACCATGAATACCACTAGGAGAATTCCGGCGATGATCGCCAGCAAGGGATGGAGCAAAGCGTTGGCCACATAAAAGAGCGAGGCATCGCCGAATGCGGCCAAATAGGCGCTGTTCGCGACCACGCAGAGGCCGAAGATGAGAAGCCACTTGGCAGCGCCCGTAAGGCGCGGACGGCTGTTTTCCATCGGGTTGAACTTGTTAGCCCTGTTTACAAAACTTGCATACCCGGCGAGCTCAAACGCAGGGCACTAGTATTTTCAAGCCTGCCGCGCATTTGTCCAATAATTCCTATGCACTACTGCCTCGATTTTTTCCAATGATGGGTCGCCCCAGCTTTTGAAGGAAGCCTTTGCCCCAAGGAGCGCTGAGGGCCGCAGAAAAGAAAGTGCAATCCAATTTGCAAGTGTCTTGCGTCCCCAGCGCCAGGGAATGATACGCAAAAAACCGTACAGCTTAAGTATGTCAGCGGGAGCTGGTTTCTGGCATTAGTCTTCCAGATGTCGGAGGATGGCTTCGCGCGCGACACCGAGCGCAGAATAGATGGCGCCGTAAGTTTGCGCCTTGTCTCCAAGCCAACTCAGTTTAATCGGCGGCGGATTTGGCTGGAGGCGGTGAACCACTTTCCCCACAATCTCCAGCATGAATTCGGGAGCGCCCTTTGTGATTCCACCGCCCAAGACGATAAGGTCCGGGTCGAGAATCCCCGCAAGATTCGCAATGCCCACTCCCAGCATGATGAAAATCCTCTCGAGAACCGCGCGCGCCTCGGCACTTCCCTGGCGGAAGGCCTCGAAAACGAAATAGGCATCCCGTTCCTGCACAAGGCCAGCGGTTTCTGTCCGGGGAGGGAAGGCCAGCGCCTTCCGTCCTTCCGCGGCGATGCCCATGCCGGAGACGAAATTCTCAAACTGGCCCGTTTCCGGAAACTCCGTGTCCCACGTCTGCCAGTCGATATTAGTCTTGAACAGCTCGCCTGCGGCCCCATTTCGTCCCCGATAAAGCTCGCCGTTGATGATCAAGCCTGAACCGACGCCCGTCCCGAGCGCAATGAACACGAAATTGTCAACGCCGCGCGCCACACCCCGCCAGCGCTCACCGATGGCCGCCATATTCGCGTCATTTTCCATGGAAACAGGCACACGAAACCCTCTCTCCAACTCCAGGGCAAGGTGAATCTTCTTCCAGCCGGGGAGGTTGTTGGCGAACGTCACAATGCCGTGCTCCGCGTCCACAGGGCTGGGGACGCCGATGGCGATCGCCCGCAGCCGGCCCCGCCCGCCTCCTTTGGCCAAGTCCTGGACGGCGGCCTTGATCTGACTAATCATCTTACGGGGACCATCCTCAGGCTGGATCTCTACCGTGGCGTCATCCCGAATCTCGCCGGTAAAATCCGCCCAGGCCACGTGTACGTGACTTGCGCCCATATCGATGCCCGCAACGTACCCGACATCACGGTTCACAACGATGCGTGTGCGGTCGCTCGTGTATGAGCACAGGCCATTCTTGATGAGTGGCCGAATCCTTGCGGTCAACGACGAAGGTTTGAGGCCCAGCGTGCGGGAAAGCTGCTTGAGCGGTACCTCACGCGCATCCGCGATCGCGCGGTAGAGACTTTGCACAGCGGATTCTGGTTTGGTGCGCATGAAAAACCCCATCACTTCGGATTGCGTGGAAGGCAGGCTTCCTTCCAGTGTTTGCGAACGTGGTCTGCATCGGGAGCAGAGGGTGCCAGTTGCAGGTATTTCTCATATTCCTGGCAGGCACGCGCCATTTGGCCCGCACTTTCCAGAGTCACCGCCAGGTCGTTATGAGCGTTGGGGTTATTCGGCTGAAGGCGGAGGGCTTGTTCGTATTCGCGAATGGCGCCCTCCAGGTCGTTCTTGCTCTTCAAAGCATTCGCCAGGCTAAGGTGGGCGCCGACTTCCTGCGGCCGAATCCGGAGATATTCACGATAATTCGCAATGGCTTCATCGAGGCTGCTCTGCTGGCGGAGAGCATCGGCCAACGCCAGGCGGGCTTCAGCAAAGTCCGGCTTGGAGCGCAAGGCCTCGCGATACTCCTTGATGGCATCTTCCGTTTTGCCAAGACGCAACAAAGCATTGCCGAGGTTGTAACGACCTTCGGGCAGATTGGGAGTGACGTTCAGGGCGGCCTGTGCCTCCGCTGCTGCGCCCGAAGAGTCGTTCAGGTGAGAGAGGGTGCTGGAAAGATTCATATGGGCCTCAGACCAATCGGGTCGCGCCTTAAGCGCGGCGCGAAAGGCCTCGGCGGCACCCGTCCAATCCCCCGACTGGTTGAGAGCGAGACCCAGATTCTCCTCCGTCTGTGCGTCTTCATGCCGCGCCAAGCTGGCGCGATAGGCATCGACGGCACCCTTGAAATCACCTTTACTATAAAGGGTGTTTCCCAACTCGCGCGAGTAGTCAGCATTCGTGGGATTCAGGCGCATCGCTTCCCGGTCCTCGGCGAGCGCCCCGTCTATGCCGCCGTTCTGGCGCAAGGCGTAAGCCAGGGAGGCGTGAAGGCTGGGATCATCCGGCCGCAAGCGCAGGGCGTCGCGATACGTGGGCACGGCCATCTCGAAGTTTTTCTCCTGAACGTAAAGATCTCCCAAGGCGACCAGGGCTTCGGCATACCCTTGCCGCAGTTGAACCGCTTGCTCAAGCATCGCGTGAGCCTCCTCCGGCCTTCCCAGAGCCTCCAGGACGAGCGCTGTTCGAAAATGGAATTCCGGGCTCTGCGGACGAAGCTGCAGGGCAACATGGTACTCCCCCAGAGAATTTAGGAGATCGGCCGCGGCCTGATACGCATTGGCGAGGTGCGCGTGAGCATCCGGGTCGTCGGGGCGCAAGCGGACTTCCTCTCGATACTCCTGCACAAAGCCTGCCACGTCACCGGAGGCCTGAAGAGCTTCCGCCAAGTTGCGATGGTAGTCGGCTTCGTCGCGGGTGAGGTCGACAGCCTTGCGGAGCTCGCGAATGGATTCGGGCAGGTCACCCGTCTTCCGGAGAACCAGCCCCAGGGCTTCGTGAAGCGCCGGGTCCCCCGGGCGCAGCCGCAGAGCCTCATGATATTCACTGACGGCGGCCGAGTGGTCCCCGGTGGAGAGATAGGCAGCAGCCAGTTCCGCGTGCGCCGTCGGATTGTCAGGTTTCATGCTGATGACGCGCCGGAGTTCCTCGATGGCTCCGCCATAATCGCCCGCCTCGCGCAGGGCCAGCGCCAACGTGAAACGATAATCGGGCTGGTCGGGCCGGAGTTGCACCGCTTGTCGGTATTCCGCAATGGCGTGAATCAGGTCACCATCTGCTTGCAGGGCCGCGGCCAAGCTCATGTGAAGATCGGGGTCGTTGGGACGCAAGCGCGAGGCCGCTCGATACTCTATAATACCCTCCCCAATATTTCCCGTTTGGGTCAATGCGGTGGCAAGTCCGGCGTGGGCTTCAGGATACTTGGGGTCGAATTCGAGCGCCCGGTGGTACTCCTCGACCGCCCCGTTGGTATCACCGGATTGAATGAGCGCACTCGCCAGGGAAACATGAACTGCCGGGTCGCGCGGGGCCAGCGCCAAGGCGCTACGATATTCTGCAATCGCCTCACTAAATGCGCGGCTCGCGGCAAGCGCATTGGCCAGAATCACGTGCGCGTCCACATTGGCGGCGTGTAAGCGAACCTCGGCGCGATATTCCTCGATGGCCTCGGGGAGCTTGCCGGCAGACTCCTCAAGAGCGCCGATATTCAAATGGACTCCCGGGAAATCCGGCCGTAGGCGAAGCACTTCCTGATACTCATGCAAGGCCTCATCGGTCTTCTGCTGAGCCGCATATACGCTTCCGAGGTTGTAATGCGCCTCAGGATAATCAGGTTTGAGGCCCAGGGCCTTCTTGTAGGCTGCAATCGCCTGATCCCACTTGTTCAGGCGTGAGGACTCGTTACCTTGCTTAAGAAAATCTTCCGCCGTCGGTGAGGAGGCTTCCGCGGGTGATCTCGGGTTGATCACCGTGGTTGCAGACGCCGGAGCTTGTGCCACCATAAGATCGGGACCCCACAGCAATACAACCGCGCCAAAGGTCAGAAGCAGATAAACGCTCCGCTTCCTATGCAGACTTTGAATGGTCCCCCACGGTCCCATAGCCTTAGAATACACCCAACAGTTCTTCTCCGCGTGCGCTCGGTGGTTCCAGGGTAAAAAGCTTTTCCGGGGCGATTAATAATGGGGCCATGGGCTGCGCCTGGACCTCCGGGGTGAACTCGGAAAAAACCGCAGACTTAATCAGTATGTCTGCGCTACACTGCTCGCAGTGTTCTGAAGAATCTTAACTTCGCGAGTGTCTCATCCGCCGGCATGGAAACTATTCTCCAATTCTTCCGCCGCCGTCCCGAATTCCGCACGGCAACTCTTCTGTCGGGAAGCCTGTTTTGGCTGGTGGGATTTTTTCTTGTTCCCCTGGCTTACCTATTGGCCGTGAGCTTTGCCGCACGCTCGCCCTATGGAACCCTGGCTTGGACGCTGGGCCTGGGCAATTATGCGCGTGCCTTCCAACCCCTTTACCTGGAGGTCTACTGGCGATCGTTCTGGATGGCATTGATGACGACGGCGCTCTGTGCCTTGCTGGGATTCCCGGTCGCTTACACTTTGGCGTTGCAAGTTTCGAGCCGGTGGAAGTCCGCATTGCTGATGCTCGTCGTCATCCCCTTCTGGACCAGTTTCCTTATTCGCACTTATGCCTGGATGGTCATCCTGCGTAGCGAGGGCGTGGTCAACAACATTTTACTTTCGCTTCACGTCATCCACGAACCGCTGCGTCTGCTCTACACACCGCTCGCGGTAATGATCGGTCTGGTTTACGGGGAACTGCCTTTCATGATCCTTCCCCTCTACGCCGTGCTCCAAAAGTTGGATCCGACTTTGCTCGAGGCCGCACAGGACTTGGGCGCGCCCCGATGGTCCACCTTCCGGCGAGTCACGCTGCCGCTTTCCGCGCCCGGCCTGATGGCGGGCTCGGTTCTGGTCTTCATCGCTTCAGTTGGCGCCTTCATCACTCCTGACTTGCTGGGAGGGGCCCGCACCATGATGGTTGGGAACCTCATCCAGAACCAGTTTGCCGTAGCGCGTGACCAGCCTTTCGGGTCGGCGGTCGCCTTCCTGCTGACGCTGGTGGTGCTTGTGCTGGTAGGGGCCAGTCTGCGCAAAAGTGAACAGGCCACCCGGGAGATCCTCTAATGGCGGAACCGCGCCGCGGAGGTTGGGCACTCTCCCTCACTACGATCGGTGTCTACTTGTTCCTCTACGCGCCCATCCTCGTCTTGATGACGTACTCCTTTAACCGCTCCCGCCTTTCCGCTCACTGGCTGGGGTTCACCGGGGAATGGTATGCCGTCCTCTGGCGCGACGAACAGATCTTTCAATCACTCGAGAACAGCCTGCTCGTCGCGGCCGGGGTTACGCTGGCCTGCGTGATTTTTGGAACGATGACCGCACTGGTCTTTGCGCGGCCTCGCTTGCATGGAAGAACTGTGCTCGCCGGCGTAGTTTATCTCCCCCTGGTCATCCCGGAGATTGTGGTGGCGGTGGCAACGGTGATTTTCTTCAGCCTGCTGACGCTGAAGCTGAGCCTTTGGACCGTCGTCATCGCGCACATCACCTTTTGTATCTCTTACGTCATCATCGTGGTCGGTGCGCGGCTGGGAGGAATGGACCGCTCCCTTCAGGAAGCTGCGCTGGATTTGGGGGCGAACGAGTGGACCACGTTTTTCCGCGTGACGCTGCCCATGGCCGCCCCCGCCATTCTTTCCGCCGCCCTACTCGTTTTCACCACCTCCTTCGACGACTACCTTATCACTTCCTTTGTGGCCGGGGTCCGCTCCACGACTTTGCCTTTAGAGATCTATTCGCGATTGAAGCGCGGAATCACGCCGGAGATCAATGCCATTTCTACCATCATCCTGGCGGCAACGATCCCACTGGTGTTCATTGCCCAAAGATTGGAGCGCGGTTCCATGAAGCTGCGTACGGCGTTAGGGAGCGTTTGCGCCATCTTTCTGTTCATGGTCGCGCCGGTTGTGGCGCGCACCTGGCCGGCCGGCGGGCAATTGCCGCAACTGAACATTTACACTTGGTCATCCTATATCTCTCCCCGCGTCATTCACGGCTTTGAACGCGAGTATCACTGCCAGGTTAACTACGACCTCTACGACTCGAATGAAGCGCTGCTGGCCAAATTGCAGGCGGGCAATGTGGATTATGACCTGGTGGTGCCGAGCGATTACATGGTGGAAATTCTGGTGCGGCAGGGTTTGCTGGCCAAGCTCGCCAAGCAACGCATGCCCAACGCCTGGGCGAATACGGATCCGCGCTTTCTGGGGCTTCCCTTTGACCCCCGCAACGAATACTCGGTGCCTTACGCATGGGGAACCACCGGTCTCGCCTACCGCGCGGACTTGGTCAAAGAAGATATCGATAGCTGGTCCGTGCTGTTTGATCCGCGTTTCGCGGGTCACATCCTGTTGCTTGATGACACGCGCGAGGTTTTTGGGATGGCGCTCAAGGAGCTGGGTTACTCGCTGAACTCCACCGACCCTGACCAGATCCGGCAGGCCCGCGACCTGCTGCGGCGCGAGAAGGCCATGGTGAAGGGTTATAACAGTTCCAATTTTGAGCAAGATCTTGCCGCCGGCGACGCCTGGATCGCCCAAGCCTACAACGGCAACATGACTTTCGTGATGCGCGACGAGCCGCGCATTCGTTACGTCATTCCCAAGGAAGGCTGCACGATTTCCGTGGATTGCGCCTGCATTCCCCGCCACGCTCCGCACCCGCAATTGGCGGAAGACTTTATCAATTACTTCCATCGTCCGGAAGTCGCCGCCCTGTTCGTGAATGACTGCGGATTCAATACGCCGAACCGCTATGATCGCCATGAAATAGACCCGTGGCTTCTGGCCAATCCTGCTGTATTTCCTAACCCCGCCGCGCTCACCCGCTGCGAGTTCATGCGAGACCTCGGGCCTGTCATCTCCCTATATGACCGCTACTGGACCGAAATCAAGGCCCGATAATCGCCGGGCGAAGCTTGCTATTGAAATCGCTTCCGCCTTGACATATAGTGGCGGCGAAATTCAGCCGAGCTCTGCTGCTCTGCCAAAAAGATACCACTGGCTGAGCGCAGCAATCTTGGCGAGCCAAAACGCGCGGGTTTAGTTGCGCCCATCCCTGTGGTGCAATACGACCCGCGACGTCACCCTCCACAGGAGGAATCGCCATGCTGTCTCCCCTTTCATCATTCCCCCGAAGTTTTCGTTGCTTCAGTTTGGTCGCCTTGGCAGGCGTTCTATTCATGAGCTGCTCTCCCCCCGTCGAAAGACCGACGGGCCCGGCCGCAAGCTATGACGACGCGAAGGACATGTTCAAGCGTGGCCGGTTTGATAAGGCGCTAGAATTCACCGATGCCTTGGCAAGCGCCTCCCCCCCCAATAGTTATACGGAGCGGGCTCGAGTGCTTCGCGCCGTGATCTATTCCGGTGAACTCCGAAGCCTCAAAGAACTGGGTGAGGCTTACGGTCAAGGGGCGGAGAAAACCAAGAACTCGCAATTCAAATCCGAGTATCTAAGACTGCAGAATGACAATTTTCAGGCGGCTACCAGCGCCGCACTGAATCTGGCTGAAACGGCGCACCAACTCGCTCCTGACGGCGTGATCGCCAAAGAGCTCACCTTGGAAGCAAATTTCCCTACTACGGAAGGGCCCACGGAAGTTAAGGAGTTGCTGCGCGTCAAACAAGGCGCGTGGCTCGAGCCTGAAGGGGCCGAAAGCCAAGAAAGTGCGGCCCTGGAATCTCTGCGCAAGGGCATCGATGACGCCCTCGCCGACGCAGTTTCCGGCGACCGGCCGAAAGTCATCAGCGCCCTCGCCAACGGCTCCACCAAGGTGGCGGGCGTCGATTTCGCAATCTTCCTCGCCCATGGGTTGACGGATGGCGCCACCATCTTCGACCGCAAGCACCGACACGACTCCCTGAAGCTGAAAACGCTATGCACCGAAGGTGATGAAACTCTCAAAGCAGCATCAGCGCTGCTGAAAGAGACGCCCGACAAAGAGAAGGATAAGGAAGTCAGGAAGGCTCAGGACCTGTTCAAGACGATCCTCAAGAAGAACACCTAGCTGGGTACGGACGCAAGGCTTCGGGGCCGTCCCTGCGGAGACGGCCCCGTCTCGTTATCCCGCGTCGCTAGTGACTCGCTTGGGGCGCAACGGGGGCAGTGGAAGGCGACACAGATTGTGCAGGCGTGGCCCCACCATGCGGGTCGCCCATGCCTCCCGGGGATGCACTCGATTCAACCTGCCATTGGTCGCCCACTCTACGCAACACGTATTGTCTTGCCACGGCAAGGTCGGGCGACTGTTTGCTCCGGAACTTCACGTCGGCATTCGCACGGTCGCCTTCGTATCTGACGTCCTGTACTTCCACCGACATGTTATTGAGCAAGACGTTCGACTGCTTCTGAAGGTGTCTTTCGATGGCCTCCTGAATTGCGGCCTTGGATTGGACTTCCCGAGACTTGCTGCACCCGCCAAAAACGAGTGCAACGCCCACAAGGGACAACAACGCGCCGCGCATCGTAACCTCCTCAAGTTCACTCACAGTACTGCACGCGCACGGAGCTTGTCAAAACAAACGTCGAAAAAGATCCATCACACTGCGACATTTGACAGGTCGGCGAGCATGGTTTAATCTGGATATTCACGTACTCCACTGTCCGGGCTGTTTTTTTACACATTCTCAGTTGTGACGAAGGCGGCGCCGCCGGCCGGTGGTGGTTTCTCTTCAGAGACAGGAGTTCTTGGCGCGCCTTCAAAACTTTCGAAACCAAAGGAGCTACTATGCCATTCACACTACCTGCGCTGCCCTACGCGTCCGATGCGCTGGAACCTTCCATCGACAAAATGACGATGGAAATCCATCACGGTAAACACCACGGGGCCTATGTAACCAACCTGAATAAGGCCTTGGAATCGGCCCCCGATTTGGCCAACAAGAGTGTCGAGGAATTGCTTGCCCACAACTGCGCGATTGTCCCCGAGGCGATTCGGACAGCCGTCCGGAACAATGGAGGTGGACACATCAATCACTCCATGTTCTGGCAGATTATGGGGCCGAAAGCCGGTGGGAAACCCAGCGGCAAGCTTGCCGAGGCCATCAGTGGCGCCTTCGGAAGCTTCGACAGCTTTAAAGAGAAATTCTCTGCCGCCGCCATGGGCCGCTTCGGCTCGGGATGGGCGTGGCTCGTTGCTCACAGCGGCAAGCTCGACATCTACTCGACCGCCAACCAGGACAGCCCGGTGATGGAAGGTAAATATCCGGTTATGGGGCTCGACGTTTGGGAGCACGCCTACTACCTCAAGTACCAGAACCGGCGGGCTGAGTACGTCGGCGCGTGGTGGAATGTGGTGAACTGGGCTGAAATCGAAAAGCGCTTTCACGCCGCGAAATAGATCACCCCAAGTGAATTCGGAATTTCTAGGAAGCCAAGGCGTAGGAGGCGAGCGCGGACCCGATCTGTAGGTCATCAGCTTTTCATTGTCCATCGGGGACGAGGCGCGGAATCAACAAACCAGGTCCGCACCACACTGGCTCGGTTTGTGGTGAGGATGTCAAATCCCAGGCGGCAGCGCACCTTGCCAGCCATATAAATCAAGAGAATCAAATGGCGGGAAAGAAGATCCTTGCTGTCATGGGCGCCACGGGCGCGCAGGGCGGAGGCTTGGCCCGCGCCATCCTTAGCGATCCGGCTGGCGATTTTATTGCGCGTGTGCTCACCCGCAATCCCAACTCCGATAAGGCGAAAGAATTGGCCAAGCGGGGCGCGGAGGTGGTGTTGGCGGACGTCGACGACGTCGAGAGCCTGAAACGCGCGTTCCAAGGGGCTTACGGGGCCTATTGCGTCACCTTCTTCTGGGCCCATTTTTCGCCTGAGAGGGAATTGGCCAACGCCGCTGCCATGGCCGAAGCGGTGAAGCACGCCGCCTTGCAACATGTTGCCTGGTCGACCCTCGAAGACACCCGCCGCTGGATCCCGCTGAGCGACAATCGTATGCCTACCCTCATGGGCAAATATAAGGTGCCGCATTTCGATGCCAAGGGTGAAGCCGACCACATTTTCACTGACCTCGGCGTTCCCACCACTTTCCTGCTGACTTCGTTCTATTGGGACAACTTCATTTATTTCGGGATGGGTCCCAAGAAGGGGCCGGACGGAAAGCTGGCGATCACGTTTCCCATGGGCGACAAGAAACTTCCGGGAATCGCCGCGGAGGACATCGGCCGGTGCGCCTACGGCATTTTCAAGAAGGGTCGGGAATTTATCGGCAAGACTGTGGGAATCGCCGGCGAGCATCTGACCGGTTCCCAAATGGCTGCTGCGTTCAGCAAGGCGTTGGGCCAGGATGTGGGTTACAACGCTGTGCCGCCAGGGGTATACCGCAGCTTCGGGTTTCCTGGCGCCGAAGATCTCGGCAATATGTTCCAGTTCAAGTGTGACTTCAACGATTACTATTGTGCCGCTCGGAATATCGAACTTGCCCGCAGCCTGAACCCGGCGCTCCAAACCTTCTACCAGTGGCTCGCGCAGAACAAGAGCCGTATCCCGTTGGAGTAATCTACCCTGGAAACCCGGCATCACATCTAACGAGGACTTCTCATCAGCCCGAACTGTTCTCACAGCGCGACCGGAAGGGCGGGGCTAAACGCTGCCATGCAGCTTGCGCAAGGCCCAGGTGGCGTGTTCACGCACGACAGGGTCGGGATTGTCTGCTGCGGCCTCGAGCCAGGGGATGAACCGGCGCTCGCCAGAATTTCCCATCGCCACGCACAAATTGCGCAACCAGCCACGGTACTTCACGCGCTTGATGGGCGTCTGCGCAAAGATCCGCTTAAAATCTTCTTCGGTGATCGAAGCCAACTCTTTTAAGGGCGGGTTGAAAAGTGAAAACTGTTCAGTCGTGGAGAACTGAGGGGTGGCGACCCTTTCAGTGGTTTGTTCTGCAAGCAGTTTGTGCGATTTGATTTCAACCTGCACGGGCTGAAATTCAGGAAGTCTCGTGGTCACCGCACGTCTCGGTGGAGAAGCGGTGCCTGAGTCTTCATCGCGCGACGCATCGTCATGCAACGGACCATTGAGCATGGACAATGGACGGTTATTCCAAGGACAAACATCCTGGCAGATGTCACAACCGAAGACATTCCTGCCCATGGCGGTTCGGAATTTTCCCGGAATATCGCCTTTGAGCTCGATGTTGAGATAGGCGATGCAACGTGAAGCGTCCATCACGTAAGGCTCAACCAGCGCTCCCGTCGGGCAGGCTTCCAAGCAGCGCGTGCAGGAGCCGCATCGGTCAGGAGCGGGAAGATCGGGTCCCAATTCAAGGTTGGTTAGAATGACCCCCAGGAAAAACCATGATCCCTTGCCCTCGTTGATGAGGCAGGTGTTCTTACCCATCCACCCAATTCCCGAGAGGCGTGCGAACGCGCGCTCCACGATCGGTCCCGTATCCACGTAGACTCGTGTCTCAACACCGATTGCCACTTGCCCGAGAATCGCGCGCAGTTGTTCGAGTTTCTTGCGCATGACCTCGTGGTAATCCATTCCCCAAGCATAACGGGCAATCCATCCTCGCGCGGGCATACTTCGTGCTGCCGTATTTTGGCTAGGTGAGTCCCCCTCGCCCGCGCCGCGACCGCCGGCATCCACTGAATAGGGATGCGGCGTATTGTAGACGAGCCCCACACAGATGATGGATTTCACTGATGGCAGGACTTTACGCGGGTCTTCGCGCCGGGGATCAGCAAGGTAATGCATCTCCCCGCCGTATCCCTTCTTGACCCACTGCGGGAGAAACTGCAAATCTTTGAGGGCCGAGGACGGCCCAATCCCCGCCAGGTCGAAGCCGGCCTCGAGGGCACGCTGCTTGATGATGCTCGCCAGGCGCATGAAAGCATTGTTAACCAGGCAAGCGCCTAGTTGCCGAAAAATTTCTCTAAGGTTTCAACCTCATGCTCTGCCAAACTCATGTATTTTTTCGCCGCGCCGGGATCCCTGGCGTTCATCGCCGCGTCAAATTTATCCATGTACATTTTCATTCGGACCTGGGAGGCTGAAATATCCGATCGCAAGTTGTTGCCGCCGGACGCCATTTGCTTGCGCAGGCTCTCCACACTATCGTTTACGGCCTGGGCACGGACGGCCAGCTTGTCATGCTGATCTGTCAGCTCCTCAACTTCCTGCGGGCTGACGGCGTTGGTCGCCGCGGGGGGTTGCCCAACCTGTTCTGCTCCACCAGCCGCAGGGGGCGAAGCGATCGGCCCTGCCCCCGCCGCCAGATTGGAAGGGGTAGCACGGTTCTTTGGAGTCTTGTTGGTGGTGTGCGTCGAGCTCCCGCCGGGGTTGGCCGGATTCGCGGTGGAAGGCAAACCTGAAGGCGTGGTCGCGGAAGGTCCCGATACCACCGGAGGGGGACTGGCACTACCCGGGCCGGATGCGCCGGTGGGTTGGGTTGCGTCGGGGGTTGGAGAGGTTGAAGCCGCGGAGGAATTCGGTGCGCCAGTCTGCGGTGGAGTGCTGATGTCGGCTGTTGGGGTGTTAGACGTTCCGGTATTGGGCGTAGCGGGCATGTTCACTTGGGCAGATCGATCTCCGCTGGCTCGGGTCTTCATGATGCGTGGAAGCTGCGTCGCGGCCAGAACAATAATCGCTAGGGCAATCAAGGCTCCCAGTGTCATGTAGAGCCCGCGATAACCTTTGGAGCCGCTGGGCGGCGGGACCATGGCAGCCGCGGGAGCCTGCGGCTGCGGGACGGGCACCTTAGGCAGACTGGCTATGGGGATGTTTCCCCCAGGAGCGGAAACTGTCCCGCCCACCGCCGGCGGTGGCACAAGTGCCGGTCGGCCCGGCCTCGTTTGAGCTGCTATCAATCCCGCTGCGGATGCCTGCCCCGGGGTCGCGGTAAGTGCAGGGGTGATGCTTCGCAAGGCTGTACTGAACGCCTCGGCGGTCTGAAATCGCTTAGCGGGGTCCTTTTCGAGCGAGATCATGATGATTTCATTAAGCGCTTTGGGTAGGCCGGGCATCACTTCAATCGGCGGCAGGGGAGTCTGTTGCAGTTGTGCCACCATGATGTCGTAATCACTCTTGCCTTGGAAGGGCCGCGAACCTGTGACTAACTCGTAGAGAGAAACCCCCACTGAGTACAGATCCGAACGGCCATCCAACTCCCCGCCCTGTACCTGCTCGCCCGACATATAAAAGATCGAACCCATGGTAGCGCCGGCTTGGGTCAGCTTCGGTTCGGTTTTGGATTTGGCGATTCCAAAGTCCATGAGCTTGATTACATTGTCAGGTGTCAACATCATGTTTGCAGGTTTGACATCCCGGTGGATCACGCCGCGCTGGTGAGCGTAACCGAGGGCCGACAGCACCTGCGTGATGTAGCCGATGGCCTCCTGGAGGGGAATCGCCCCTGCCTTGCTCCTTTCCTCCAGGGTCGTTCCCTCGACAAACTCCATGACCATGAGGAGCTGATTATCCTGGCGAAATGCGGTTCGGAGGCACGCGATATTGGGATGATTCAAACTTGCCAGCACCTTGATTTCGCGGATGAAGCGGTCCGCAAGATCCTGGTCATCGGCCAGATCGGGCAACAAGACTTTCAAGGCATCCACGCGGTCAGAAATCAGGTTTTTGACCTTATAGACCTTCCCCATCCCGCCTGCTCCCAACAGGTGGATAATCTGATAATCCCCGACCGTGTCACCAACTTGGAAGCTCATCGTCGACGTCCTATGGGGTAAGAGCCCGCTATTGAACCGTCTCCGCGGCGTCGCCTACCTTGGGAGGCGTTGGCCCGGAATACGTGCCCGTCGAAGAGGTATCATCCGCCTGGGTAATCGTCACATCGCCCAGCCGGGTCTCAATCGTCTTCAGAACCTTTCCTGTCGCCGGGTCGCGGATTTCCTTGCCTTTGCGGAAAATCCCCAGGTGGTCGCCCACCTTGACCCCGGCTTTGGTGCCCACGTTCAGAATCAAGGTATTATCCGTAACATCTGCGACCAAACCTGAGACCACGACTTTCTCGGTAGGCAGCGCTTCAGCTTTGTCGTCAAGCTGTTGGCCCAAGTTGGCGACCGCGGCATTCACCGCTTCGCCGAGGATGGTGTTGGCAAAATTGCTGCTGCCCATGTCGAGCTGCCCGCCACCGCCACCGCTCCACCCGCCGCCTCCGCCACCGAGCTTAAAGCCGCCGCGCTGGGATTCTCCACTGCCCGTTGCCACCGCCAGGATTTCCGCTGTGTTGATATCGATCATTTTGGCGGTAACGTTCACGACGGCCTTGGACTCACTCTTGCCGACTCCGCCAAGGCCAAACTTTCCCAGGCCATAGCCTCCACCGCCCACCCCCACGTGCGAATCGTCGCGGCCAAACTGGGTGATGGTCCCGGTGATGATGGCATTCAGGCCCAGGATGCGGCCGATCTTGGCGGCCGTCGAGGCGTCAGCGCGGTCGCTATTCGAAAAATTCTGTTCTTTTAGGACCTTGTCCAGGGCGTTGCGGTCGATCACTCGATATTTTCCATCCTGAACGAGTTTCTGTTCGAGCAAAAGCGAGATGCCTCGGCCCACGTCCTGGTCAGTGCCAAAGTAAGCCTGCACCGCTGAACGCACCGTGCCGTAGTCAAAATCCAGAACAGCCACGCGCTTCTTGTCCTGCGCCCACGCTCCAGACGTTACCGTCAGCGTTACAAAAAGGATCCCCAAAACTTTCCGCATTGTCCCCTCCGGAAATGAAATTGCGAGCCGGAACCGGAAGTCGAGCCACCCCCACCGTTCCAGCGCGCGGTCGTTCCTACCCCTTACGCCTCCGATGCTTCGAAAATCCACCGCGGGCTATGGCTCATTGGTCCTTCCATTTCAGAATGGTTTTGATCCGAATTTCGCCCGGCCCAAGTTTCCCGATGTCTTTCTACTGAATCCCGATGTGTTTATTCTAGCACCTCGTGGACAAGAATAAAAGGCGCATGCGGGAAGTCTCCGCGAGCGCGCGGGATCGCCCCACCCCGCGAGGGCCCTCAAATACCGGCCGGATGCGCCAAAGCATCGTGCCTACCTTGGGCTTTGGGGATATTTCCGCACAACTCTCAAAAGGGAAAGGGCGCGGCCGGATTGGGGGTCTGCTTCCAGGAGTGCGGCGGAAAGGCGAACGTCGCCCTTGGCAACATCAAAGCGTGCCGGTAACTGATCCAGGAATTTTTGGATAACCGTCTTCCGCTCCATCCCGATTATGGATTCGTAGGGACCGGTCATACCGACATCGGTAAGGTAGGCTGTTCCCTGGGGAAGTACCGTCTCGTCGGCCGTGGGAATATGTGTGTGGGTGCCCAAGACGGCGGTTACGCGTCCGTCGAGGTACCAACCCATAGCTTGCTTTTCGGAGGTCGCCTCGGCGTGCATGTCCACAATACGGATCTTCACCTCGGCGGGAAGGCTGCTGAGAAGGGCGTCGGCTTTGCGAAATGGGCAATCAATCGCCGGCATAAAAACCCGCCCTTGCAAGTTGAGGACGGCGTATCCGATACCTGCAGCCGTCTTCCCCACGAAAAGGCCTTGACCCAGTGCATCGGCGGGATAGTTGGCAGGGCGCAACAGACGGCCGTCGTGGTGATCGCGGAGGTAAGAATAAATTTCTTTCTTATCCCAAATGTGATTGCCCGAAGTTAAGACAGCGATCCCCTGGTCGAGCAACTCTTCGACCAGGGGAGGGGTAATCCCAAATCCCCCCGCAACATTTTCCGCGTTCGCCAGAACAAGTTCCGGCTGGAATTCCGCGCGGAGATTCGGGAGAGCGTCTTTGACAATGTGCCGCCCGGGCTGCCCGAAGATGTCACCAATAAAGAGAATTCGCATAACAACGGGCGCCAGGTTCTCGGTGCTGGGTGCCAGGAACTGCTCTCCGTTGCAACCGACCACGGACAAGGGACCCTGCCTCACGCGAGGTCCTTGACATCTGCTTTTCAGACGGCATTCTTCAAAATTTCATCCAGCGCGTCGGTGCACTCGCCAACCTTCTGGTCCATGTCATGGGTGACTTCCTCGTACCGGGCCTTCAATTGATGGTACTCGTCGGCGACGTTGAGTGCTGCCAGCATGGCCACACGCAGGGTGTCGACGGTACGCGTGCGCTCCGCAATAGAATGCATCTTGGCGTCCAGGTATTGAGCGAGTTTCTGGATGTACGCCTCGTTGAGGTCACCCCGCATGAAATATTCCTGGCCGTAGATCATCACTCGGATGCCCTGGGGTTCCTTTGCCACGATCGTGAAAAACCTCCTTTGATCACGAAATCCTGCCCAATCAGGGCTTGGACACGGGAAATCAGCCATGTGGCCATTATCCCCCGGAGTCCGGACTTGTCAATACCTCGATCCGGTCCAGCAGTTTCTGGATGCGCTCTCGCACTTCCTCGCGCTCACGCCGCAAGGCAATAAGTTCCCGTTCCATCGCGCTGATCAGTTGCGAGCGGTCCTTGGTCTCCGACCTGATTTTTTCGAGCCGCTGCTCCAGGGCGCGCTTCTCCGCCTGAGTTTGTTTGAAGATCTCGATCGCCTTGGAGAGTTTCTCTTCCAGTCTCTGGAATTGTTCGTTCGGATTGGTCACGCGTCCCTCGGAAATCTTCGAGCTACTCCCCGCGTGCCGCGGTGTCGCCTGAAATAACCAGTCTTGCGGCGCAGCCTACCTCCGCAAGCGCACTCCCAGCGGTTCGAGCGCCGCCAGTACGCGCTCGCTCAATTGGTTGACCTCCTCGCTGGTAAGCGTGTGGGTAAGACTCTGGAAATCGACGCGCAGCAAAAGGGCGTAATGGCCGTCGGCGAGTGTGGGCACCTTGGAACGGTCTGCACGATCGATAGGACGAAAGCCGCCGATCTCCTCCAGGGCCAAGCCGGCCACCGCCGCAGAGAGGCGGGCATAGGGCATCGCGTCCGGCACAACCAGTGAGAAGTCGCGCTCCACGGCTGGAAACTTTGAGAATGGGCGGAACTGCCGGGAGCGCAGCGAAAAAGTCAGGAGGCGCTCGAAATCGATTTCGGCCACCCACACCGCCTGGCGCAACTTGTAATCGCGCGCCACGTCTTCGTGGATTCGGCCAAAAACCGTTAACTCGACACCCTGAGACCTCATGCGCCCGCTGCGCCCTGCCTGGAGATACGACCGCCCCGACGTTTCAAAATCCAAAGCCGGTATATCGAAAGCATCGAAGATCGTTTCTAGATCACCCTTCAAATCCCCAAAGTCGAATTCTGGCTCGCTATCCTCGACCCACTTAGGCCGGCGATGTCCCGTGGCGCCGAGCGTAAGAACTCGATGCTCTTCCGGCACGCCATGGGCGCCCAGGTTGTAGGTTTTGCCCAGCTCAAAGAGCCGCACATCATTGGTGTCGCGGTCAAGGTTCCAGCGAATCGCCCTGAGCATGCTGGGAATTGCCGAGGCGCGCATGGCGGAAGCATCCTGGCTCAAAGGGTTTAAGAGCTTTACAGGTTCAGAAGTGGAAAAGCGCTCGCTTTCCTCGGGATCGACCATCGAGGGTGTGATGATTTCATGAAATCCCAATCCCACCAGCCGGGATGAGGTAGTCATGACCTTATCGCGAGTCATGTCCCTCTCGACGCGTGGTGGCGCGGGGCGCAGGCGGGCAGGCAGACGGTCGTAGCCGAAGTGCCGGGCCACTTCCTCGCTCAAATCGACTTCTCGAGAAACATCCAACCGGAAGGAAGGAAGAGAAACCTGCCAGCCTTCCGGGTCACGCCGCTCGGGCTGGAACCCCAAACCGCGCAAGATGCGCTCCACCTCATCGCCGGCGACCTCGGCCCCCAGGATGCGTGTGATCTCACTCCTCCGGAGCAACAGGTCAGCGCGGCGCACCGGACGCGGATAGACGTCGATCTGGCCTTGAAGGATTTCGCCCCCGGCAAGTTCTTGAATCAATCCTGCGGCGCGTTCGAGCGCCAAGGTCGCCATTTCGATATCCGCGCCGCGTTCAAAGCGGTGGGAAGCCTCCGTATGCATCCCCTGAGCCTTCGCCGTCCTGCGAATGGACACGGGCTCAAACCACGCACTCTCGAGCAGGACGGCGCGAGTGCTCGGGGAAATTTCGGATTCCTCCCCGCCCATGACGCCCGCAAGCGCCACCGCGCGCGCGCCATCCGCGATGACCAGGTTATCGCGGGTCAAAGTCCGTTCGACGCCGTCCAGAGTTCGCAGGGTCTCGCCAGGTTTGGCGCGGCGAACGATGATCTTTTGTTCCCTGAGCCGGGCGAGATCGAAGGCATGAAGAGGATGGCCCAGTTCCATCAACACGTAGTTCGTGATATCAGCCACGTTGTTGATCGGCCGCTGACCCACCGCTTCCAATCGCTTCACCAGCCAGTCTGGCGAAGGTTGTACCCGGACGTTCTGTACAACCCGGCCACAGTACCGGGCGCAAAGGTCAGGATCGGCAATTTCAATCGACACCGCGCCGGACGTGGGCCCGCCGGACTCCTTCACCCGCACTTCCACTTTTTCGAGCGGCAGGCGACAGAGCGTAGCAAGTTCCCGCGCTACGCCGTAATGGCTCAGGCAATCGGGGCGATTGGTGGTGACTTCCACGTCGAGCACCCAATCGTCAGACACCGGGACGACCGACTCGGTGTTCAAGCCGATCATGGTGAGGTCCGTCTTGAGCTCGCCGGGAGCACTTACAATATCGACGAATTCTTTGAGCCAGTTGATCGAAATCTTCATCGTTCGGATAGGCCGTCGGAAATTCTGAATTATGAATTCTGAATTATGAAAAGACCCAACGATCCCGCTGACAATTTCATGAGCGCGGTCCTTGAGATGAACGCGGTGAGGTTAGCAAGCCTACCGTGCTAAGATCAGTATTCCTTTTCGTTTTCATAATTCATAATTCAGAATTCAGAATTGTCGTAAGAAACGCACATCGCTCTGGAAAAAGAGCTGAATGTCGTTGATGTCATACTTCAACATCGCGAAGCGGTCCACGCCCAATCCGAAGGCCCAGCCGGAAAATATTTCCGGATCGATCCCTCCGTTGCGCAACACCTGGGGATGAACCATGCCGCAACCCATTACTTCAATCCAGCCACTTTCTTTACATACTCGACAGCCTTCGCCACCGCAGAAGATGCAACTGATGGCCACTTCGCCGCTCGGCTCAGTGAAGGGGAAGAAGCTGGGCTGAAAGCGCGTACGAATTTTTTCACCAAAGAGTTTCTTGGCAAAGAAGTCGAGCGTCCCCTTCAAATCGGCAAACGTTATGTCTCTTGCAATGGCCAAGCCTTCGATTTGATGAAACATCGGCGAGTGGCTGGCGTCAGGATTGTCGTGCCGATAGCACTTCCCGGGAATAATGATGTAAAGCGGCGCCCCGTATCTTTCCATCGAGCGGATTTGCACGGGCGAGGTATGCGTGCGCAATACGGTTTTCGAGTCGATGTAGAGTGTGTCCCAGTCATCTCGCGACGGATGACTCTCCGGAATGTTCAGCGCGTCAAAGTTGTAATAGACGGATTCAATCTCCGGCCCGCTTTCTATCCAAAACCCGAGATTGAGGAAGATTTCTTCAATTTCACGCTGCATTTGAGTAACGGGATGCAGCGTGCCGAGCGGACGCCGGTTGCCGGGAAGGGTGAGGTCAGTTATGGGTAGGAGCGGCCAAAATATCTCTGAACCTGTTTGGGTATCGGGGTACTTTGGTTGAGGAGGTGTATACGAGGGCTGAACCAAAGTATCTGGAGGCAGGGGAGGGGTACGGGGCGGGGATATTGTTGCAATGAGCGCATCAGTCTCAACTTGTGCACTGAGCCTCCGCAATTCATTGAACTGCCTCCCCACTGTCGGTTTCAGTTCCTTCGACGCCTGTTTCAACCAGTGTTCATCGATTTGCGTCAGCAGCCCGTTCTTGCGCGCCAACCAGCGGTCGCGAAGATCTTTGCACAACTTGTCGCACTCGGATACGGACGCGACGCCGCGTGAAATTAGGGAGTCTCTCTCCTGGTTCATTGCGGCGCGCACTTCGGCGAAGAGCGCTTCCACGCCCGCCGCGTCGGTGACGTCCAGCTCGGCAAGCGTCTTCCGAACTTTTTCGTCGATGATCATGGTCGGTTGCGTAGGGGCGGTTCGAGAACTGCCCCTACAAATACTTCGGCGCGCGGCCTTGCGCATTGCGCGGCGGTCTATGACCGCCGGTCGGCGCTCATCGAGCGCCGCAACAAGTTAAGTCGCTCGGTCAACTGTTAGCTGGCGGCTGGTAGTGGTGTCATTTGGAAGTGGCACGGGCGTCCCGCCCGTGAACGGTCACGGCCAAGATGGCCGTGCCACAGCAAATGACACCACTACCCTGCCGGCTGTTGGCTGTTTGCGGCCTTCACCCTAGCGACCAAATCCGCGAAAGCCGCCTGATCCTTCACGGCCATCTCCGCGAGCATCTTGCGGTCCAGTTCCACTCCCAGGGTTTTCAGTCCGTGAATAAACTGGCTGTAGGTGAGCTCGTGCAAGCGCGCAGCAGCGCCAATGCGCAGGATCCAAAGGCGACGGAAATCGCGCTTGCGGCGCCGCCGGTCGCGGAAGGCATAACGTCCGGCCTTATCCGCGGCTTCTTTCATGGCTCGGTAGAGTTTGCTTTTGGTGAGGAAAAAACCTTTGGTAAGCTTGGCGAGTTTCTTCCGATTGGCGCGGCGCACCGTGCCGCGCTTAACTCGAGGCATGGGTTTCTCCTTTAAGAAGTGGTTAGTGGCTAGTTGCTAGTGGTTAGTTCCAGCCACTACTCTGACCGCAGTTGCTAGCCACTAATCACTAGCCACTAGCAACTGCTTTTTACGTGGGGCAGTAAAGGCACCCTCTTGGCCTCGGTGAAGCCTTCCCGCACCCTGAAACAACAAGCTATAAGTAACAGGGAATGTCAGACCCAACTTGGGGACTTTAATCTGTTACCTGCTCCCTAACATCTCAATTCCCGTAGGGAAGCATGCGGAGAACCTGCGCCACGTTTGAGGGCGATAACTCCACGGCTTTGCCCAGCCGCCGTTTGCGCTTGCTGGGCTTGGACGTCAGGATGTGGCGAGCAAAAGAATGGTGACGCATAACCTTGCCGCTGCCCGTGAGCTTGAACCGCTTGGCAGCTCCCTTGTGAGTCTTGAGTTTGAGTTTTACTTTCTTAACCTTGGCCAAATCTACCCTCCTGAAGATCGTTGCGGGCCCGCGGGCTTGGCTTGAGCCGTCAGGGGTGCGTTGGGCTGGCTGGTGGTCGCAGGACGCGCTACGGGAGCCGCGGATTTACCTGCGGCCTTTTTGGGCGCCATAATGGTGGTAAGGTTCGGACCCTCGAGCCGAGGCCGAGCCTCCACCTGTCCAGCTTCACCTACCTCCTGAATCAAGCGCTCGATCATGTTAAAACCCAAATCCCGATGAGCCATTTCCCGCCCACGGAACATGATCGTAACCTTGACCTTGGCCCCCTCTTGTAGAAAATCCAGAACCTTGTTCCGTTTCGTCTCAAAATCGTGGGCAGAAGTCCGCGGCCGCATTTTCACTTCTTTTAGTCCAATGGACTTCTGATGCTTTCGGGCCTCGTGCTGCCGCTTACTAAGCTGGTAGAGGTACTTCCCATAGTTGATGATGCGGCAAACCGGAGGGTTTGCAGTCGGAGCAACTTCTACCAGGTCCAAGCCCTGACCTTTGGCGAGTTTAAGCGCCTCGAATGGAGGCATAATCCCCAGTTGCCCCCCTGCCTCATCAATGACACGGATTTCGCGGGCGCGAATCCTCTCATTCACTCGAACAAATCGGTCGGCGATAAATCTTCCCTCCCAGCCCCCACGGGGGCGCCTGAAAAGTGCGAGGTTCGTCCAGGACTGGGAACTACCCGGTCCGCAGGTGTTGCCTAGCTTACCATTTCAAGGCCCGGGTGTCGATAAGCTGCTGAACCCAGTCGATGAACTCCACCAGCGGACGCGATCCCGCATCGCCGGTGTCTCTGCGGCGCACAGCAACGCTGTGATTCTGGGCCTCACGATCGCCCACCACCAGCATGAAAGGAACTTTTTGCAGTTGCGCGTCCCGGATCCGCGAATTCAACTTCTCGTTGCGATCGTCCAGTTGGGTGCGAACCTTGGCCCGGCGAAGTTCCTCAAGAACCGTCTGAGCGTATGTAAGATGCTTGTCGCTGATGGGCAGCACCACAACTTGAACCGGGGCCAACCAGACGGGGAATGCCCCCGCATAATGCTCGATCAAAACTCCAAAGAACCTTTCGATGGATCCGAGCAGTGCGCGATGTACCATGACCGGAGTGTGCGCATGGCCATCGGATCCCACATACTCCAAGCCGAAGCGGCGCGGCAGGTTGAAGTCAAACTGCACGGTGGTAAGCTGCCAGGGCCGCCCGATGGCGTCCACGAGCTTGACATCAATCTTCGGCCCGTAAAAGACCGCCTCGCCGGCCATGTATTTAAAAGGGATGTCCATGCGCTTCAACGTGTTCATCAGCGCGCCTTCCGCCAGCTTCCATTCCTCCACGGTGCCCGCATAATGTTCGGCATGCTCAGGATCGCGAGCCGAGAGCTCCACCTCGTAGCTATCGAACCCGAAGGTCTTGAGCACCAGAAAGGCGAAGTCCACACAAGCCTGAACTTCCGACTCAAGCTGCTCCGGCATACAAAAAATGTGGGCGTCATCCTGCGTGAACCCGCGCACACGAAGCAGTCCATGCATCACGCCCGAGCGCTCGAAGCGGTAAACCGTGCCCAGTTCGGCCAGCCTCATGGGCAACTCGCGATAACTGCGGACGCGCGATTTGTAGATCAGGATGTGTCCGGGGCAATTCATGGGCTTGAGCTGATATTGGTCATTCTCAACGTCCATCGCCCCGAACATATTCTCACGGTAAAAGTTCGTGTGCCCGCTCGTCTCCCAAAGATGCAAGCGCATAGCATGCGGGGTAAAAACCATGTCGTACCCGCGAGCCGTCAACTCGTCGCGCAGCCAATCTTCTATTTCCCTACGAATCACCCCACCCTTGGGATGCCAGAAAATCAGCCCCGGGCCGGCATCGTCCTGAATGCTGAAAAGATCCAGGTCCTTGCCCAGGCGGCGATGGTCCCGCTTCTTCGCCTCTTCGACCTGATGGAGAAACGCATCCAGATCCTTTTGGCTAAAGAAAGCTGTTCCATAGATGCGTTGCATGGGGTGTGAATGCTCATCACCCTTCCAGTGAGCCCCCGCCACGCTCAAGAGCTTGAAGGCCTTGATTCGCCCGGTGGAAGGAACGTGTGGCCCGCGGCAAAAGTCCAGGAACTTGCCGGTTCGATATGCAGAAAACACCGGGTCAGCCTTTTCCTGAATCAGTTCGCACTTCAGGAACTCGCCCATCTGCTCAAAAATCTTCAAGCCTTCCTCTTTGGGATAATAGACCCGCTCGTTCGGCAAATCCGCCTTGACGAGCTCCTGCATCTTCGCCTCGATCTTCTTCAAGTCCTCTTCGGTGAAAGGTGTTTCGCGGTAAAAATCATAATAGAAGCCGGTCTCGGTGGGTGGTCCGATACCCGGGTGCGCGTCGGGGAATAAATCCGTGACCGCTGCGGCCAGCAAATGCGCCGAGGAATGACGAAAGAGTTCGAGGCCCTCCGGAGACGCGGGTGTGATGAACTGAATGGGCCCATCCGCTTCGAGTTTCGTTGAAAGATCGACGGGCCAGTCGCCCACCTTCGCGGCCAGCGCTTCGGCTGCCAGGCGGGGGCTGATCGACTTCGCAACTTCCCAAGCGGTCGTGCCCTGGGGATATTCCCGGGATGCCCCATCAGGGAAACTGACCCGAATGTTTGCCATTGCTGAGGTTGCTTCCTGCCTTCAAAATAGGAACTCTAAATATAACAAGGAGTGTACCAAATGGTCAAACGGGTCATTTCCTTAGGCGGGTCCTGACACCGCAGGGATAAGCAGTAAGCGCTGGGCTCGCTGCCTCGACAACGACTGGGATCAAAGGAAGCCAGGCCGGGCTGCCGGTCACTTGCTCGCGGAGCGTTTGGCGACGAGGTCGGTGCCCCAACTTCCGTCCTTGGTATCCACGCGGAGCTGCATCTCGTCACTGGAGACTTTCCCCTTGAAGACCAGCGTAATCGGATTGCCCTGCCACTCAGAATCGACCGAAAAGGAGATGTCGCTCCCCTCCAGCTTGCCTTCGTTGATGGGGCGCTCCTTGCCATCGTTGCCTTGCATCGTCCCGGTCACCTTGCCGCCGTCAGATTTCAGGTTGAAAACCCAAGCCGGACCGTTCTCCGACTGGGCGGCCCACTTTCCGGTGACGTCCGCCGCCCAGAGCAGCGAGGTTACACACCCGAACAAGGTGAGACAGAATATGAAATGTGAAATACGCATAACATCCTCCCTTCAAATTGCGGCCCGGGAGCATCGCCCCCCGCACGGGGCAACACCCTTGTGGGACTGCGCTCTCGCCATGGATCTTGCGGCGCGGGAGGCCAATGGAAGCGTGGAGGTCGCGCAGCAACCGAAAATCCGCCGATCTTAGTGGCGAGGGACTCCACGCCGCGAAATCTTGAAGTCCATGGTGGTTGGTATCGTACCTTCTCATCTGCGCCGCGCCGTGGAGGGCGCGCGTTTAACTCGGCTCGCTTTCTTCCGTGAGTTCGAAGAAATGGTGCCCCTTGATGGCCAAGGTAACAGCCTTGCTGAAATGCCGCCGGTGGCGGCGCACGGAATGAACGAGAAACTTCCAGTATTCTTGACGGTAATCGCTGCGCAAGCCTTGCCGCCAAAGCGAGCGGCCCAGCGCCACGATATCCGAGAAAACGAGTGGCGTGCGCGACCCGCTGCCCAACTGCGCCAAGAAAGCCGAGGCGCGCTGGAAGTACTCCCGCGGATTGTAGATCGTCTGAAGGATGCGACGGTAGCCATCCAGCAATTCCTTCGTGTCCATGCGCGGGATGAAGTTCAAGTCAGCGATCGTGTTGTTTCCCAAGCTGGATTTCAGAAGCCGGCCCTCTGCTTTCAGCCGCCGCCACAACTGCGTGTTCGGCAGGGCATTAAGCAGCCCGACCATGGAGAGGGGTATAGCTGCATCGCGGATGAATTGGATTTGCCGCTCGAAAACGTCCAGGGGATCGTTGTCGAAGCCCACGATGAATCCCCCCATGACCTCCATACCGTAAGACTGGATCAGCTTTACGCTGGCCAATAGGTCCTTCCTCAGGTTTTGAAACTTCGTGGTCTCTTTAAGGCTTTCAGCCACCGGGGTTTCGATGCCCAGGAACACACTGACAAAGTGAGCGTCGCGCATGAGGCCCAGCAGTTCCTCATCTTCCGCCAGATTCAGAGAAGCCTCGGTAAGAAAGGAAAATGGAAACTTGTGATCGCGCATCCACTGGACGAGGCAGGGAAGCAAGGCCTTCACACTTTTCTTGTTTCCAATGAAATTGTCATCGACCATGAAGACGGAGCCGCGCCAACCGAGGCGATAGATCTGATCGAGCTCTGCGCACACCTGGTTGGGAGTCTTGGTTCGAGGGCGGCGGCCGTAAATCTCGATGATGTCGCAGAATTCGCAGGTGAAGGGGCAGCCGCGCGAGAATTGCAAAGCCATGGAGCTGTAACGGTGTAGAGGTGCGAGATGAAGGTCCGGAACCGGCACGCGCGTCACATCCGGCAGTTGCGGATGCGAGTAGTAAGCCTTGGCGATCCCGTGCTCAAGATCCTCGGCGAGCTGGCCGATCATTTCTTCCGCTTCGCCCTCCGCAATATGATCGGCCTCATTGATCGCCGCATCGCGAGCGCTGGTAATCGGTCCGCCGACCACGGTCCGGCGGCCGCGGCGCTTGGCGCGCGTCAATTGCTCCTTCAGGGAAGGTCCCTGCACGATCATCCCGCTGAAAAAAACCACATCGGCCCAATCCAAGTCGGAATCCTTCAGGCGCTGGACGTTCAAATCCACTAGGCGCTTCTGCCAGTGCTTGGGGAGCATCGCCGAAACGGTAAGCAGTCCGAGGGGAGGAAACACCGAACGCTTTCCAACAAAGGGCAAAGCGTGCTTAAAGCTCCAGAACGTGTCAGGAAATTCCGGATAGACCAACAGGACTTTCATCTAACACCTCTTCCACCAATAAGCCTGGCAGTTCTTCCCCCGCCGCCAAAGCCGCGGTATCATCGCAGGCTCCTGGGTATTAATTAAGGCCCTGGCCTTGATGTTAGCGCCCGGCCTTTGCACACCTCGTTAATGCGGGGAGGATCCGTCACCGGCGACTGGAGGTTCGTGGGATACGGATAATTTTCGGCCCGACAACCCCACAAGGAAGGGTCTGCACTTCGGGCAGGAGTCTAGCACCAATAGAGGCCGCACTCCAGCAAAAAGCCGGGATTTTTTCTGCGTGAGGGCGGAGGTTGGAAAGGTTGAATTCCGGGTCCCTATCGTATACAAACCTCTCGGCCTCGGCGTGAGAGCTGCGGGGCATTACTCAAGCCTCTTTCCAACGCGCGCTGGCTACGTCATTTCAAATCGGGTAAAATGCGCACGCCGAGACAGGGTAATTTCGATGATTGCACCAAGAGGAGGTTCCTGTGACCGCCGCGCCCGCGACGCCTCTGGAAATCAAACGGCTGGTTCTCGTGCCCGCACTCCTGACCCTCGCGGTCACCGTGGTACGCCTGGCAGGTGAACTAATCCATGGGCCGCGAAGGTTTTTCAATTCCGATCCGGGTGGTCCGTGGGCGATTGTGGGAATCATCTGGCTGGCCCCGATTTTTGGCGTCTACTTTGCATTGTGGTTGGCTGCACACGGCCAGGGACCCAAGTCCCTAGGCCGCTCCATGGGCTTCGGTTGGCTCGGCGTGGCGGTGATCTTAACTTTCAGTTATGTGGGGGGGGCGATTCTCCACCTCCAGCAAAACTTCTGGGGGCGGCTCCTCTACTTCTGCGCGGTTGTGGCCGTGGCGGCGTTGGTCACCGCGGGGGGTTGGGGGGCGCTGTTTCGCACCCTGGTGGCTTACGCTTATGCGGCGCGTGTGCCGGTGGCCGTGCTGACGTTCTTCGCCTTTTGGAGAGACTGGGGAACTCACTACGACGCCGTTCCGCCGGACCTTCCCGACGGCCTGGGCCTGCTGGCGAAATGGGTGTGGCTCGGTCTCTTTCCCCAACTCATCTACTGGGTGGGTCTCACCGTCATTGCCGGGATGCTCTTCGGAAGCCTCGCCGCCGGAATCAGCCGGCTTGCGCACCGAGCATGGGAGACAGCACAATGATCATTGCTGACCTGGCGGAAATCGCCGGCCGCACTTATCCGGCGCGGCGCCGAACACAGAATCTGGTGGGGGGAGCCAGCCCCATCAAAGCCAAGAATTTTTCGATAGGGTGCGTCACCCTGGAGCCCCATGGCGGCCAGGTCCCCTGGCACCATCAGGAGCAGGAAGAGGTTTACCTGGTTCTGGAGGGTACCGGCGAGATGTGCTTGGGCGATGAAAGGGTGACGATCAAGGCTGGACAAACCGTTTATATTCCCTCAAACGTCTTTCACCAGCTTACCAACACCGGCTCCACAACGATGCGCATGATCTACTGTTACGGCCCCGCCGGCGACGTGGCGCATTGGCGCCAGGAATTGGAGGGCACCCTGCCCCGCGCGGGGGTGGACGCTCCGGCGCTCCCCCCCGGTGCGCAACCCCAATGCACGGAGAAGCCCAAGGCTTGAAGATGGACAACCCCAAGACTCACTCGATCGGAATCATCATGAACGGCGTCACCGGGCGCATGGGCCTGAACCAGCACCTTCGCCGTTCAATTGGCGCCATGATGAAGCAAGGGGGCGTCAAGATCAGTTCTGAGGAGAGGATTTTGCCCCGGCCACTCCTGGTAGGCAGGAACGCTGCGAAACTCGAAGCCATCTCCCGGGAGATGGGCGGGCTTCCCTATACGACCCACCTCGATGAAGCCCTGGCTGATCCGGAATACTCCATCTATTTCGATTCCCAGACCACCGCCCAACGCGTGGAGGCGGTCTTGAAAGCCATCACCGCAGGCAAACACGTCTATTGCGAGAAGCCGGTCGCGGAGACTCTGGAGCAGGCGCTCCAGCTTTACCGCCGGGCGGAAGCTGCCGGCGTCAAGCACGGTGTCGTGCAGGACAAACTCTGGCTGCCGGGATTATTAAAGCTCCAAAAGTTGCGCGATATGGGATTCTTCGGCCGCATTTTCGCGGTGCGTGGAGAGTTCGGCTATTGGGTTTTCGAAGGCGATACGGTTTCGGCGCAGCGACCCTCGTGGAACTACCGCAAGGAAGAAGGCGGCGGGATCATCATCGATATGTTCTGCCACTGGCGCTACGTCCTTGACAACATCTTTGCCCCCGTGAAGGCCGTGTCGTGTACCGGCGCCACGCACATCCCCGAGCGGCGCGATGAAGAAGGCAAGCCTTATGCCTGCACGGCTGACGATTCCGCTTACGCCACCTTCGAACTCGAAGGCGGCATCCTCGCCCCTTTCAGCTCCTCCTGGTGTGTGCGCGTCCGCCGGGATGACCTGCTCACCATTCAGGTGGAAGGCACGAAGGGTACAGCCGTGGCGGGGTTACGCGACTGCTGGATTCAGCCCTATGGCGCAACCCCCCGTCCGGTTTGGGATCCGGACGTGCCAAGCACGCTCGACTATTTCGCGGGATGGCAAAAGGTGCCGGAGCAGGAAGTCTATGACAACGCCTTCAAGCGGCAATGGGAGTTGTTCTTGCGCTACGTCGTGAAGGATGAACCGTTCCGCTGGAGCCTGCTGGAAGGCGCCAAGGGCTTGCAACTTGCCGAAAAGGGCCTGGAGTCATGGCGTAAGCGCGCCTGGGTCGACATCGGCCCTCTTCTGTAAATTCATTCCGCGCTACTTCTTTGTCACCTGCAAGGCCGGTAGCCAACGGGAAAGGTGGTTGAGGCTGGGGTAATGGGTACGGTCCACCTGAAGCGGCGTCACGGAAATCTCCTGGGCAAGAATGGCGCCGTAATCGGAATCCAGCTCAACATCACCCAGTTCCACGGTTTCGTCGAGCCAATAATAGGGCCGCCCGCGCGGGTCCTTCTTTTCCAGAACAATGTTTTGGGAAACCTTCTGACTCTGGCGGGTAACGCGCACACCGCGCACTTCGCCGCGCGGGACGTTCACATTCAAGCACACTCCGGGGTCCATTCCTTCCTCTAACACCTTGGCCGCGAGTTGCCCCGCGAAGGCCGCCGCCGTGGAAAAATCCAGTCGCTGGCGCGAGGCGAGCGAAATAGCGAACGCGGGCACACCATGCAACGCTCCCTCCATGGCGGCGGCGACCGTGCCGGAGTAAACCACGTTCTCACCCAGATTACCACCCGGGTTGATGCCGCTCACCACCAGGTCGGGCCACTGCGGCAGGATATGGTAGAGGCCCAAAATCACCGCGTCCGTCGGCGTGCCGGTGACCGCGTAGTGCCGCTCGTCGAGGCGGTGGAAGCGCAGCGGCGTGTGCAGGCTGATCGACTGGCTGGTGGCGCTCATCTCCTTGTCCGGAGCGACCACCGTCACTTCACCCACCGGCGCCAGGCCCTGCTCCAGGGCCTTGATCCCCGCGGCACCAATTCCGTCGTCGTTCGTGATGAGAATGCGTTTCAAGAACTCCAGCCCTCAGCTATCAGCGCTCAGCCGGCAGCTAATGCTTTAGCTCGAAGCCGATCGCTTGCAGGTTCCGTCGAAAAGATGCCCTGCTCAAGCCAAATTCTTTTCTAGCATGCGGCGGGGAAGCTCGTCCAGATGATTCGGCGCAGGGCAGATGGGAAGATCGGGTGATCGGGCGATCCGATGATCGGGTGATCGGGTAAGCAGAAAACACACACCTATCAGGCTGTTCTTTGTTCGCCCGATCACCAGATCATCGGATCACCCGATTAACTTGACTTTCGCTTTTTATTCGCCTATACTGGTGGCGTCTCTATTGGGGGATAGAGTCATGTTCCTGCAAGGGCTAATTCCGCCTCAGCCGACCCAACCCTGGCGCCTGCCGCCGCAGGGTTTGGCGGTCTTTCATGGGGAGTGCGATGCGCCCCGGCTCAGCCACTATTTTTTGCCGCGCTTGGCCCTGGAGGGCGAGCGGATTTTGTTTCTCGATGGCGCGAACTGCGCCAACCCGCGGCTGATGGCGCGCCTGGCCGAACGGCGCGGGCTTCCCTTTGCGCAAATCAGCCGGCAGATCAAAATCGCGCGGGCCTTCACTTGTTTTCAACTCACTGAGTTGATCCGTCGTGTGCCCCAATTTCTGGCGGACTTCCCCGCGCAGGTTCTGATGGTCACGGCCTTTCCGGAGCTCTATTTCGACGAAGACGTTCGCGATGCCGACGCCCAGGCAGCCTTCCGGCAGGCGCTTGGACATCTCCGCCGCTTTTCATTGCCGATTGCCGATTGCCGATTGCCGATTGACCCAATCGAAAATCGGCAATCGAAAATCGGCAATCGCCAACAGCTTCCAGTCACCAGTCCCCCGGCGGTGACGGTGGCACTTTTTTCTTCCGCCTCCCGCTTCCAGCCGCCCGCCTGCCGCAAGTACTTTTTCACCCAAACTTGCGCGGCTGCGGCGGAACTCTGGAAGTTTCAGCTCGATGGCCAGGGCCGGCTGGGGCTGCTCAAAACAGGGGCTGGGGACTGGGGACTAGGGGCTGGGGAAAGGACGAAACTCGAAATTCGAAACTTGTGAGCGAGACACCGAATTTCGAGTTTCGAATTTCGAGTTTCGGCTTTTCCCCAGCCCCCAAGGGAGGTTCGCCATGGGACGAACGGTTGCCACATTTCGTGACCTGATTGAGCAGGAATTGCAATCCTGGAAGCAGCGCTTTGGCCGCGCGCTTCGGCAGGAAGAACAGGCGTATCTCGAGGCCATGTTCAACCGCGTTCGCCTCTATGTTCAGGCTTGCACCTATCACTTTCCTGTGGACGCAATGCACGGCATTCACGTGGCCGTAGGGCTGGATCACGAAATCCGGCTGCGCAAAATTGAGGCCGCCTTAGGAATAAACCTTGCGACTCAGTGGATGGATTCTCGACCTTTACCCCTGCCCGCAGGGGATGGTCCTGTGGATAATCGAGTCGAGCCAGAAGCGCCGCCAGCTGATTGACCGTTCTTTTCGGCCTTGCTTCTACGTGCAGGGGCCGGAAAGGCTGCTCGCGCGTCTGGCGGAAGCGCTCCCCGCCCGGGCTGCGGTGAGTTGTGTGCTCACGGAACGGCAGAACATCTGGGACCGCCAGCCGCTGCGCGTGCTCCAAGTGTCGGCCCACCATCCCACACTGTTCGCGCCGCTCGCGCGCTTCGTCCGCCGCTTCGATAGCGACCTGATCCTGTACGACTCTGACCTGATGCTGGCGCCCATGTATTGCTGGGAAAAGAATGTTTTCCCTCTGGCGCGCGTGGATATCGAAGCCACGGAAGTAGCGCCGGGCTTTAGCCCGGCACGTGCCGCCCTAAAGGGCGGCGCTACTCCGCCCGAGACTGGGGGGTTACCCGGCGAGATCCGATCCATCGTCTGCCGGGACGACGAGTGGTTAACCGACTACGAGCGGCCACCCGTCAGGACCATGCGGGCGCGCCTGGAAGGGCTCTCCGACGTCAACCCCCGGCACGGCCGGCACGGCGCGATGGAGGTGGCCATTGAAAACGACTGGCAGGTGCTCGATGATTCCGACGAACCCGCCGCGGCGGCTTTTGAGCGCCTGCTGCGCGTCCACGACCCGGACGTGCTGGTCACCGAATGGGGTGATTCCGTTCTGCTCCCGGGTTTGCTGCGGCAAGCCCAGCGGCGCCACATCCGCCTGCCCTTGAATCGCGATCCGGTGCCGGTCGCGAGCACCCGTTCGCGCAGCTACATGAGCTACGGGCGCATCCTGTTCAAGGACAGCACCACGACCTTGTTCGGACGGCTGCACATCGACACGCAGAATTCCTTTGGCGCCGACACGTGCGAACAAGAAGGCCTGTGGGAACTGGTGCGGGTCACGAAATTGCCGGTTCAATACGCCTGCCGCACAACCCCCGGCACGGGAATCTCCTATTTGCAGATGGAAGTGGCCTGGCGGGACGGAGTGCTGATCCCCGCGCAAAAGGCCGAGCCCGAAAGCCCCAAGTTCCCGGACGAGCTGCTGCTCGCGGACCGCGGCGGACTAGTTTTTCCTCCGCGCCTCGGATTCTTTGAAAACGTGGCGGAGCTGGATTTCGTAAGCGAGTTTCCCAGCATCATGGCGCGTTTCAACATCTCGCCAGAAACGGTGAACTGCCCGTGTTGCCCGCAGGCGCCGCGCGTGCCCGAACTCGGCTACCGCGTTTGCCAGCGGTATCGCGGCATCACCAGCCGGGTGGTGGAGCGCCTCATCCATAAGCGGCGACAGTACAAGGAAATGATGAGGGACGGGATACGGGATACGGGACACGGGACACGGGACACGGGACACGGGATACGGGATACGGGGACTGCGCGGGAACTGGAATCTGGGATCTGGACTCCGGAATCCGGGATCCGGAATTCGGGATTGGAAACGGGAGGTTTTCCGGAGAACCCGCACCTTACATCCCGAGCCCCGAGCCCTGAAGCCCAAGTCCCCAGCCCCGAGTCCCGAGTCCCGTGTCCCGCGTCCCCAACCCCGAATCCCGTATCCCGAAACCCGAGTCCCGCCGCTTGTAAACAGCGCCGCGACGTGTTGAAGTGGCTGCTAGTTTGTTGCTTCGGGTACACCGGCTACAAGAACGCCCGCTTTGGCAAAATCGAAGCGCATGAGGCCATCAACGCCCTGGCGCGGGAAAAATTACTGGTGGCGAAAGAGGCGGCGGAGCAGCGCGGCTACCGCGTGCTGCACGCGCTGGTGGATTCGCTCTACGTGCAGAAGTCAGAAGTCAGGAGTCAGGAGCCAGGAGCCAGCGGTAGCGCCTCTAGGGGCTGGGGGCTGGGGGCTGGGGGCTGGGGGAAAACCCTTCCATTGCCGATTGACGATGGTCGATGGTCGATTAGTTCAATCGGCAATCGGCAATCGAAAATCGGCAATTGCGAAAAAGCCGCGGACCTGGAAATCAGGTCCGCGCTACCTTCCCCAGCCCCCAGCCCCCAGTC
>Ga0326728_10002780_pt1 | contig 57108 bp, 49 predicted proteins | sample MB3enrmetagenome_FD_207602 | JGI IMG/M metagenome (GOLD analysis project Ga0326728, IMG submission 207602) | Lab enriched peat soil microbial communities from McLean, Ithaca, NY, United States - MB31MN | ecosystem: Environmental > Terrestrial > Soil > Wetlands > Peat | place: USA: New York... | reverse complement strand
TAGTCGGAGTGCCGTTCTTCCAGTAGGTTGCAGCGGAGTTTTCGGTCAAGCCGACGGTCGTGGTTGTGACACCCGCCATGTAGACATTGCCGCTGCTGTCGACCGTGATCGAGTACGCAGACCCATTCCCCATCCCGTTAGTCAGGTTGGTGGCCGTGCCGTTTTTCCAGTAGGTCGCTATCGAGTAGCCTGTCGTGGCGTCGTATGTGTCGCCTGCCACGTAGATATTGCCGCTGCTGTCCACAGCGATCGCGTTGGCATCCGCATACTCCGTTCCGTCGGTCAGGTTGGTCGCCGTGCCGTTCTTCCAGTAGGTCGCTACGCCGTTGGCAGTCGTAGCATCGTATGTATCGCCAGCCACATAGACATCGCAGCTGCTTTCTACCGCGATCGAGTACGCAGTCGCACCCTCCGCTCCAGTGGTCAGGTTGGTTGGCGTGCCATTCTTCCAGTCGGTCGCTATCCCATTGCCGGTCGAGGTGTACGACGTGACGCCCGCCATGTAGACGTTGGCGGCTCCGCTGCTGCCGCCACCGCTGCTGCTGCCGCCGCAACCGTTTAATGCAAACGCCATGAGCAGCGCTGTTGACGAAAAAACCTGTTTGAGCGTCATTTGAGGTTCCCGTCCTTTTGTCGAACGATCTTGCACGTTGCGCGCGCCTCCCAGGCTCTCGGTGCATTGCCGCACACGAATCGAGGCCCATCGGCGCGTCCCCGGACAGAAGGTATGTAGAGCTATGCTTGGCAGTATAGTATACAATTCGCTGAACAAATATCAGGGAAAAAGAAAGTCTTTTTGCAGGACGAATACTCAAACAACAGACTCGGGGGATGGTGTTCGGTCTCAACTCGACAAATGCCGCGCCGGTACCGGTATCGTTCTTGGATGGCGCAACTTGTTGTAGACGAGGCGGTTCCGAGAGCCCAGCCCACGCTGGCGACCGGCCGCGTGGTCAGTTCCGCGTCCAGCACCGTTCCTTTGCAGACGAGGGCGAAGCCGTATACTCAACTTCGACTATGATTCTGCTCTATGAAACCGTGGTAGCAGGACTTCTCGGGCTGCTTTCGGGCAGCTTTTTGAATGTTTGCGCGACGCGCTGGCCCGAGGACGAGAGCGTGATCAAGCCGCGTTCGCACTGCCGCAGTTGCAATCGGACGCTTTCATGGTGGGAAAACGTACCACTCGCGAGCTGGCTGGCGCTTCGGGGGCGCTGCCGGAGCTGCGGGGCGTGGATTGGATGGCGGTATCCGTTGGTGGAGTTGGCCGTCGGAGTCCTTTGGGCGTTCATCGCATGGCGGTTTTTCAGCTTGCAGCCTGTAACGGGCTTTTCCAGCATCAGCTATACACTTGACTTGACGGATAGCATCGCACAGATGATTTTCCTGTGGCTGCTGGTGGCCTTAGCGGTCTTCGATGCCGAGAATCTTTGGCTGCCCGATCGGCTGATCTGGCCAGGCATCGGCCTGGGTCTTGTACTAGGCGTGACGCGTGCAACTCTGTCAACGTTTATGGCAAATGGTGGCGACTTTGGGGTGTGGAAAAATACTGCTACCCACGCAGCTGTCAATTGGTTTGTCGGCACAGTGTTCGCCGCAGGAGTCGTTCTGGCGATCCGCTGGCTATATCAGATGATCCGCGATCAGGAGGGCATTGGCTTTGGCGATGTGAAGTTGATGGCGATGCTGGGTGGATGGTTCTGTGCCATCAGACTGTGGTTGCTCGCCTTGGGGATTGGCATTGTTTTCGGCGCCTTGGTTGCGTTGCTTCTGCTTGGGCTCCCATCGGTGCGCGCCAGTAGAGAGAGTTGGAAGGTGAAGAAGCTGCCATTCGGGACCTTCATCTGCCTCGGCGGAATCATCACCGCTCTCTGGGGCCAATCCATCATCGATGTTTATAGGAGTTGGGCTGGGTTTTGACACTGCTTCCCAATCGATGCTTCGATGTCTCACGCGCTTTTTGGCGTTTCTCCTGAGAAAAACAGCACAGAGAGTAAAGCCAGAAGTTGCCTATTGCGTAGCCGGTGCAGCAGGCTGCGCGGAGGAAGACGCCTTTGCATTGGCGATCTCCGGCTCCTTCAAAACTTTACGGGCTTCTTTGCCATGGCGGCTGTCCGGGTCGTACTGCGTCACCTTCATGTAGTTCGCTCGGGCGCTGGCAAAGTCACCCAAGTGACGTTCGCTCTCCGCCAGCCCCCAATACACATCGGGATTGTCGGGATCGAGAACGAGTGCGGATTGAAACCGGGATAGTGCGGCCTTCCAGTCCTTGTTGTCGAGATAGTAGTTACCGACGTTCTCATCCTCGGCTGCTGTCTCATGGTGTTCGGGTACAATCCGCGACCCTTTTTTGTTGTGCTTTCCCGGTCGCGTGTCGTCATCCGGACTCGGAAGAAGGCTGTCCATCCCGGCAAGGCTGGAACTCGAGCTCTGCTCCTGCTCCTCTGCGGCCTGTCCCGCACCTTCCGGACTGCGGACGGGATCGAGGTCTTCGGAGGGGACAGGCATGCGGTTGCCAGCTTCACCATTCTCTCCTGGCGGCAGATCGGGCACATTCCCCGGCCTGATTACCGGAACCGTGCTTTCGTCTTCAGGGAACGGATTCGCGTTGGACTGCTTCTGGACGCGGGAAGGTTGTTGGGCGCTTGCAGGCGGGTTCTCGCCAGCGCCGGGGGCATTGTATGCCGGCTGAGCCTGCGCGCGCAGACGCGGAGCTGCTGCCAAAAGGCAGGCCAGAACCAGCACTACTGCAAACACCGGCTTCATCGCCAACTCCCTCGCCCGCGAAAGACAGATCGGGCGCGAATAGAACGCGGACGGGACGCGCATCCGCACCCAATGAAAGCATCGCACATCTGCGGGAGGATTTTCATCTTCGTCTCGCGATCCATTGTCATGCGTCGACCTGTCCCATTAGACTCCGGCGGCGCTTCGATGGTCATCGGCGTGCGCGCGCAGGCAACACATCCAGACCAATGCAGCGTCATTTGTGCAAAGAGCGGGGAAACCGAGCGGATCAGCTGCCCTTTTCCGCCCGCCACACAGCCGCCCCGGAACGATAGAATCCCTTTAGGCAGTTTCCACTCCGCACCACCTAGGGAGCGTCGATCGCATGGGTTATCAGGTTCTGGCCAGGAAATATCGTCCGCAGCGCTTTGCCGATGTGGCCGGCCAGGACCATGTGACGCGTACCCTGCTGAACGCGCTTGAGCAAAACCGCATTGCGCACGGTTACATCTTCTCCGGGCATCGCGGTATCGGTAAAACAACCATTGCGCGCATCCTCGCCATGGCGCTCAACTGCCGCAATCAAGTGGGAAGCGCGGAGCGCCCCACACCCGAGCCCTGCGGCATTTGCGAGGCGTGCACAGAGATCCGGCAGGGCAACGCAGTGGACGTGATCGAGATTGATGCGGCCACCAATCGCGGCATCGACGAGATCCGCGAGTTGCGTGACGCGGCGCGCTACTCGCCGGCGCGGGACCGGTACAAGGTCTACATTCTCGACGAGGCGCACCAGATTACAGAGGCGGCCTTCAATGCGCTGCTGAAGACGCTGGAGGAGCCTCCAGCGCACGTTATCTTCATGATGGCGACGACCGAGCCCGAGAATATTCCTCAGACCATCCGCTCGCGCTGCCAGCACTTCAGTTTTCACGCCGTCAAGTTTGACGACATTCTGGCGCAGTTGAAGATGATCGCGGCAGAGGAGCAGGTTGCGGCCGAAGAGGACGCGCTGGCGCTCTTGGCCGAGGCCGGCGACGGGTCGATGCGCGACGCGCTCTCGATCATGGACCAGGCAATTGCATCGGCGCCGGTGGAAGCCGGCCGTCCCGTGCTCTCCGCGGCGCAGATTCGCGAGCTGATGGGGTCAGTGCCCAACGCGGTGTTCGAGCGGCTGATGGAGGCCGTGGCGGCTGGTCAAAGCGCTGAATTGATGGAGCAATTGAACGTGCTGGTAAACTCCGGGCACAGCCCGCATGCGCTGGCGCGGCAGATGGTTCGCTATTTGCGCAACGCGTTGATGGCGAAACTGGGAGGCGAGCAGACTGAGCTGCTACAAATCTCCGCCGATGAGCGGGCCCGCGCCGCGCGCACCGCGCTTTTGTTCACCGAGGAAGAGCTGACACGCAATCTGCAAATTGTACTGCGCACCTTTGACGACCTGAATTACCGCCAGGAGCAGCGATTCCACCTGGAGTTGGGGCTGCTTAAGCTGATTCACGCGCAGCGGCTACTGCCCATCGAGGAGTTGCTGAGCGGGGTGGCGAGCGGCGCGATTCGAAGCGCGGCCCCGGCCAGCGCGCCGCGTGCGAGTGCGAGCCTTTCGCGGCTGGAGAGTTCGGCTGCGCCGGCAGGCAGGCCTGCGGGGCGCGAAACGGGCGACTGGAGCGCTGGGGCGGGCGCGAAGCAAAATCCAGCGTTTGGCCAAGCCGCGGGAATCGAGGCCTCGAGCGCGACCCATGCGCCCGTGAGCAGGAGCACGATGCGTGAAGCCGGGCCCTTCCCTGCCGTGGCAAGCCAGGCAGCCGGCTACACCTCATCCGCAACGCTTACCGAATGCGCGCTGGCTAAACCGCCTGAACCGGCCGCAGCCGCTGGCGATGGGTTAAGCATTGAGCACGTGCGCGAGGCCATCGTGGCCGCGTTGGCGACGGCCGGGCACACCTCCGCAGCCCAACTGCTGGGCGCAGGCGAGTGGAAGCTGGACGGCGCAAGCGTGAGTGTTGCCGTGCCAGGCATGGGCAAGAAGATGCTTAGCTTGACGGTGAATGCCGCGGCCGAGAAGATCATCCGGCAAGAACTGCAACGGCTGGGCGCGCCGGCGCGTTTCCTGGTGGCTACCGGCGCTGGAACCGTCCCCGCCGTGATCGCGCCGCCCGTCGTACCTGCCGGCAGCGTGCAGGAGGCCGCGCTCGCACATCCGCTGGTCAAACTCGCGCAGGAGATCTTCAAAGCCGAGGTCCGCAGTGTAGTCGATCTGCGCCACAAGTAACAGCCGTTTGAGGAGAAGAAAGCAGCATGATCAACCCGCTCAAGATTTCCGAGATGCTTTCGCAGGCCGGCCAGATGCAGGAGGAGATGCAGCGCAAGCTGGGGGAGACGGTGGTGGTGGCGACGAGCGGCGGCGGCGCCGTGACCGCAACCATGAACGGCAAAAAAGAACTCCTCAAGCTGCAAATCGATCCCTCGGCGGTCCTCAGCCTGAGCGGGGGCCAGCCCGATGTGGAGATGCTCCAGGATCTGGTGGTTGCCGCTGTCAACGAGGCCGGCCGCAAAGCCGATGAGGCGATCAAAGCGAGCGTGCATGGGATGCTGGGCGGTTTGAAGCTTCCGGGAATGAGTTAGCGTTCACTGCGCGGCCAGGCGCCCGCCGCTGCGGGCATGGAGGCAAGAAAATTGTCACGTTATGCCGAGCCGATGGCCCGCCTCATCGAGGAACTGAAGAAGCTGCCCGGTGTGGGCACCAAGAGCGCGCAGCGGTACGCCTTCCATCTTTTGCGCTCGAGCGATGAGGATGCTGCCGCGCTGGCTGAGGCGGTGCGCGGGCTCAAGGCCAGCCTGCGCCTGTGCTCGATTTGCAATAACGTGACTGACATCGATCCCTGCGCCTATTGCGCCAGCCCCACACGCAACCAGCGCCTGGTGTGCGTGGTGGAGGAACCCACCAACATCGACACGGTGGAGCGGGCAAGAGGGTCGCAGGGCAGCTACCAGGGCGTGTACCACGTGCTGCACGGAACGCTCTCGCCGCTGCATGGGGTGGGACCGGACCAGTTACGCACCGCCACGCTAGTGGGGCGCGTGGAGCGCGGCGAGGTGGACGAGGTGATTCTGGCGACGAGCCCAACTCTCGAGGGCGAGGCGACGGCCGATTGGCTGGCCGGCGCGCTGCGTGGATTTCCGGTGCGCATTACCCGCATTGCCACCGGCGTGCCAGCCGGCAGCGATATCGAATACGCCGATGAGGTGACGATGGCGCGGGCGCTGGAGGGGCGTAGAGAGGTGTAGGCTAATTCTGACTGAATCTCCCCTGCTCAGCGCGGTTTCATGAGCAAGACACGCTCGCTTATTGCTGTTCTCCTGACAACGTCGGCGATTGCCGTGACATTCTACTTGAGCACCACCTTCATCATCCTTGCGGTTGCTCCCGTTGTCGTGGGGCGAGAGCCCCATGGAGCCCAATGGATCGGATTTCTAGCATGGGTCATCGTTCCGGCCGCAGCTTTGGCATGGTGGCTATTTAAGAAAATGCAGCAGACGTATTCCCGGCGCATCGCACGTGCCGTGGCGTTTGCCTGCGGAGTAGTCACACCGGTTTCTCAGTGCGTGGCATACGCAATTGCACCCCTTGGAGGCGGCTGCGCCGAAGAACTGCTTGGGCACCCATACTGGGGGCTTATCGGCGCGCTAGCCTTATCCGTAAATAGGTGCCGTGGGCTCCCTTGCCGGCTTTCATACGGGTTTGCTGACCCATAGATCGCTTCTGGCGGCGTGGACGCCGCCAGTACAGCCGGCCGGGAGGCCGGCGCTACTTCGAGAGCTAATTTACGGATAAGCACGATGATTTGATTGGCTTTATCGGCATGCGACCCACCCACTGGGGGTACTCCGCTCGCGCACTATTACAAAGCGCCCTGCAATAGAGTTTTTCCGCAGCCTGTGCAGACCGGTCATACGACCGTAGTCACATTTTTTCCGGTCAGAGCCTTACGGCAAAACCAGAGAAGGTGTGCCCTGTTCAGCTTTTTTTTGAAGGTCGCCGCTCCTTGGGGTCGCGGCGACTTAAGTGCAGCGGCTTCGGGTTACAGCATCTCTGGTTTTGCTATAGCAGGCCGCGTTTGCCTGCTCTACCCCGCGGAGACCACCGTCTTTTTCGGAGCGGGCGTGATGCCGGGCAGCGGTTTGCCGTCGCCTGGGCCGTGCAGTTTGCTGCACGGCGCCGGCCGGCGGGCCAGGTGGAGATAGTCCAGCACCAGGCGCCGCTTGAGATATTGAAGAGCCCTGGCGGGATCTACGCCCTTGGGGCATACACGCGAACACTCGCCGGCGTAATGGCAGCGGAAGACGCCGGAGGGCGCAGCCGTTGCTGTCTTGCGCTCATGGCTCCCCCCATCGCGCGTGTCCGAGTTATATCGCTGGGCCGCGGTCAGAGGCATGGGACCGAGATAACGGACGTCGGTGGCCAAGGTAGGACATGCGGCCATGCAGCAACCGCATTTGATGCAGTAAGTAAATTGAAGATAATTCTCAAGCTGCTCGGGAGACTGGTAAAACTCCCCCGCCGGGTCGTTGATTTCCGCTTCATCGGCGCGAAGAATATAGGGCCGGACGGAACGGTGCTTGTCAAACATGCTGAAGAGATCGGGAACGAGATCGCGGATAATCGCAAAGTTCGGCAATGGCCCCACGGCAAGATCCGTCTTCGCGATGTGCCGAACCTGGGTGTTGCAGGCGAGGCCCGGCTGTCCGTTGAGAAGCATTCCACAGGAACCGCAGATGCCCATGCGGCAGGAGTAGCGCCACGCCAGAGTGGGATCGAGATTCTCCTTGATATAGTGGAGGCCGTCTAGAACTGTCATGCCTTCGTGCACGGGAACCGCGTAGGCCTTCACATAGGGTGCGGGATCGTTTTCCGGGTTAAACCGCGTGACATGGAAGTTGATCTGGCGCGGGGCGTTCGTGGTGTCTGCCATAGTTACCCCCTTACTCCCGCGAGCGCGACGCCATGCGCTGCAATTGCTGCCCACGTGCCCAGGCAAAAGAGGCCCAGCCCCACAATCAGCAGAACAACGGTGATCGCCTTTTCAATGGCAGGCTTCAGCGTCAGTTCGAAGACCATGGTCCGCAGGCCAAACAGGCCGTGATAGAGCCCTACACCGAGGAGAAGAATATAGGTGACGGTGAAAAACAGCCGGCTATCGCGAAAGAGGCTGTTCTTGACCGAGTCGGTAACAGTGCCGTAAGGGGCGAACCAGTGGCCGGTTCCGGCCATGTGCATGATCAACATATGCAGGCCGAGCAGGAAGACGAGCACCACACCAGCCGCCATGTGCCATGTCCACGTTTTGGTTTCGTTCATTTCTTCTCCTACTTCGTCAGAGCCGTATAGCCGCCAATGACGAGCATCACCAGGGTCAGGATCATCAAGAGCACGAGCAAAGGACGTTGTACGTTGAGCGATGTCTTATAGGGATACACCGGTTCCATCGGCTTGCCAACCGCGAAGCCCAGCTCCACGAGGACCAGCCGGATGCCGTTGCAGGCGTGATAGGCAAAGGCCGCAAAGACCAGGTATTCGCCGAACGCGGGAAGGGGTCCGGCGAAAATTCCATTGCCCACCCAGAGGTAAATGCCTTTGACCCGAAGCGTGGTGACAAAGATATGCAGAAGGAAGTAGAAAAGAACGCCCAAGCCCGTGATGCGATGCAGGATGTAGGCGTAGCGCTCGACGCCCCAGCGTCCGCCGCCCAGCCATCCCCATATGCCAAGCCGGTTATCGTATCGTTTGATGTCCGACATCTTTGCCTCTCTTCGAATCTCCAGTGCTAGTACTTCCGCTCCACCGGCTTCCAGTTGGTAATCGTGACCGGCTTGTACCTGAGTTCCGGCGCGCTGCCGGTCCAGTACGCCATGGAATGCGCCAGGAATCGCTCATCGTCGCGCACGGGAAAATCCGTGCGCGAGTGACCGCCGCGGGATTCCTCTCGCGCAAGGCCCGCAGTGAGCAATACCTCAGCCAGATCGAGCATGTTTTCCGTCTCCAACGCCTGCACCAGATTGGTGTTGTAGATGCGGCTCTTGTCCTCGATAGCGATTCCTTTGAAGCGCTGCTTCAGTTCGGCAATGCTGGCGAGTCCCTGCTGCATGGATTCGCCGGTGCGGTAAACGCCCGCGTGCTTGTCCATGAGGGTTCGCAGCTCGCGGCGGATTTGCGCGGGCCTCTCGGTTCCCTTCTGCTGGAGCAGACCAGTGAAAATGCGGCTTTCTTCTTCGCGGAACTTGGCTTGTGGAACTTCGCTCAGAAGCGGCGCAGTTCCGAGATATTTCGCGATTTCGCCGCCTGTGATGCCGCCCCAGACAAGACACTCGGCGGTGGAATTGCATCCCAGGCGGTTGGCGCCGTGCATGGAATGGCATGCCACCTCACCGGCGGCCCAGATATTTTCGACCTTCGTTCTGCCGTCGATGTCGGCCTCGATGCCGCCCATGGAGTAGTGAGCTACAGGCCGGATGGGGATCATCTGGGTGATGGGATCGACGCCTAGAAACTTCATGCAGACTTCGCGAATCAGAGGAAGGCGCTTGTTGATCCGTTCCGCGCCCAGGTGCGTCAGATCGAGATGGATATAGTCGAGGCCATCGGGCGAGGGAAAACCACGGCCCTCGAGGATTTCCGTCATCTCCGAGCGGGATACGATATCGCGGGGCGCCAGCTCCATCATTTTGGGTGCGTACTTCTCCATGAAGCGCTCACCCTTGTTGTTTCGCAGATAGCCGCCTTCTCCGCGGCAGCCTTCCGTCATCAGGATGCCGGATGGCACCAGTCCCGTGGGGTGGAATTGCAGAAACTCCGGATCTTCCAGAGCCAACCCGGCGCGGTAAGCAATGGCCTGTCCGTCGCCGGTGACGGTTTGCGAGTAGGTAGTGAAACCGTAGAGGTTTCCCAGTCCGCCGGACGCAATCAAAAGTGCCTTCGCGCGCAGAACCTGGAACTCGCCGGAGGGCAGATCGTAGACCGCGAGACCCGCGAACCGATCGCCATTGAGGAGCATGGACGTGACGAAGCACTCGTCATAGCGGGTGAAGTTGTTGTACTTGAGAAGCGTGTCGTAGAGGGCCTGCATCTCAAAAAAGCCGGTCTTGTCCGCGGCCATGCATGCGCGCGGATAGGAATGGCCGCCGAAAGGCCGCTGCATGATGCGGCCATCCTCACGGCGCGACCACGGCACTCCCCAGTGTTCAAGGAGGCGGATTTCATCGGGAGAAGTCCGCACAAAGCGATCGACCACATCCTGGTCGGCAAGGAAATCCGAGCCCTTGACCGTGTCCCAGGCGTGGAGCTCAAAGCTGTCGCCTTCCTCGGGACGCATCACGGCGCCCGTGCCACCCTCGGCGCAGACGGAATGTGAGCGCATGACCTGCACCTTCGAGACAAGGCCGATGTCCACCGTGCCCCGGCTTTGTATGCTGATTTCCACCGCGGCACGCAACCCGGCCAGACCAGTTCCCAGAATCAAGACATCATGAGTTATTTCGTGCACAGATCACAACCTATTACGGCCTAAGATATCGGCTCGGCGCTAACGTTTTCGGAATTGTAAAGACTGCTTTACCTCGCGGCTGCTGCCAGTTCACGCTCTGCCATGGGCACGACCCGACGCGAGCGTGGACCGGTGTAAATCTGGCGCGGGCGGGCGATCTTCTGCTCCTCGTCGTCGAGCATCTCCTGCCATTGCGCGAGCCAGCCTACCGTGCGCGGAATGGCGAAAAGCACGGTAAACATCTCCGGCTTAAAGCCAATGGCCTGGTAGATCAGCCCGGAATAGAAATCCACATTGGGATAGAGCTTGCGCGAGGTGAAGTAATCGTCCCGGAGCGCGATCCGTTCTAATTCTAGGGCGATCTCGAGCTTAGGATTGTGACCGGTGACACCGAAGACATCTTGTGCAATCTTTTTGATCAACTTGGCGCGCGGGTCGAAATTCTTGTAAACACGATGACCAAAACCCATCAGCCTGCCTCGCCCTTCCTTCACGTTCTGAATGTAGGCGGGAATATCGGCAATGGAGTCGATTTCGTCGAGCATTCGGATCACTTCCTCGTTGGCGCCACCGTGCAGCGGGCCGGCCAGCGCCGAGGCGGCCGAGGCCACGCAAAGATACGGGCTGGTGAGCGCGCTGCCCACCACGCGCATGGTGCTGGTGCTGCAATTCTGCTCGTGGTCCGCGTGCAAGATGAAGAGCACCTCGAGCGCCCGGGCCAGAACGGGATTGGCCGCATACTTGGGCTCGACCATCCTCCACAGCATGTTCATGAAGTTTTCCGTGTAGCTCAGGTCGTTATCCGGGTACACATAGGGAAAGCCCAGGCTATGCCGGTACGACATGGCGGCGATGGAAGGCATCTTGGCGATTAGCCGCTTGATCTGGAGCAACCGGTTTGTAGCGTCGTGGACGTTGTCGGCCTCGGGATAAACCGAAGCCAGAGCGGCCACCGAACTGACAAGCATGGGCATGGGGTGTGCATCGTACCGGAAACCCTCCATGAACTTCTTGGCGGTCTCGTGCAGCATGGTGTGGTGGGTGATCTCGTAAACCCAGTGGTCGAGCTCGCGGGCATTCGGCAGGTCGCCAAACAGAATCAGGTAGGCCACTTCGAGAAAGGTGCATTGCTCAGCCAACTGCTCAATGGGATAGCCGCGATACTCCAGAATCCCGCGATCGCCATCGATGAAGGTGATGTCGCTGCGGCAGGAAGCCGTGTTCATGAAAGCCGGATCGTGCAGCATCAGGCCAAAGTCGTCATCGCTGGTCTTGATGCGGCGAAAGTCCATGGCCCGAACGGTCCCATCTTCGATGGGGAAGGTGTAGGTGCGATCGGTCCGATTGTCGGTCACGGTCAGCGTGCTGGATGGCATAGGTTCTCTCTTGGGCAAAAATGTGCAAGACGCGGAAGATGGGGATCTAAATCGCGGTTAAACGATGGGCTTGCTCTTTCATTGTGCCGCCCACCACATTATTATATCCAGCCCGGGAAGCAGGACGTGCTCTGGCTGGCCTGCATTGTATCTCCGTGCACGGCGCGTTCGATCCGCCTGCAAGGCTCCGAAGACATTCAGGCCAGAATTAACGGCAGCAGCGCCGCAATTGCGCGCCCGCGGTGGCTGAGCGAGAGCTTGGTTTCGAGATCGATTTCGGCCATGGTTTTGCCTAATTCGATCAGATAAAACAGGGGATCGTAGCCGAATCCTCCGGTGCCGCGAGGCGCGTCGAGAATGAGACCCTCGACCGAGCCATCGGCAATCTGTACCACCCCGCCATCGCGCGCAGCGACCAGGCTGCAATGGTAGCGGGCGGTTCGTAGCGAGGCTGGGATCCCATCCAGCTTCTGCAGCAGCAGCATATTGTTCCACACATCGGTGTTGTCGTTGGCGTCGGGCGAATCGACGAGGCCGGCATCGGAGGCATAACGCGCGGAGCGCACGCCGGGAGCGCCGCCCAGGGCGTCGACTTCAAGGCCCGAATCGTCGGCAAAAACCAGCGCGCCGGGGGCGAAACGGGAATAATAGACAGCCTTGGTCGCGGCATTGGCGAGGAAGGTGTCTTCATCCTCCTCAGGCGCAGGGATTTCCGCAATTCCGGGTAGCGGTTCGATGGCGATGGAAAAGGCCTTTGCGGCGGTGCGGAAGTCGCGCAGCTTGCCCGCGCTGGTGGTGGCGGCGTAGAGGCGGAGGGCCATGGAGAAAGTGTAACGGGGTGAGGTGATTCCCACACCTCTTCTTAGCGCGTCTTCGGCCTGCCACGGCACGACCAGAGGACTGTGAGCAGCACCATCCACGGTGAAGGCGTGTGAAGATGTCGATCAACCAGTAACTGACGGATAGGCGGTGATCCGCCCGGAACCCCTGACTGATCACTCTAGGTGCCGAACCTCAGCATCCACCCCCGCCACCCTGAAAGATAATCACCAATTTGCCATCACGGTAACCGTAGACACGATACTCATTGCTCTCTGGGGTAGTACTCGCGCTAACGAGGTAGTCATGTCCGCCTCGCAGATGAATCACTCCAAGAATCTGCTCGTTGTCATCCCCGGTGTTCTCTTTCCACTGGAGAATCCGAAGTTTGCCGTTGTCCATAGAGCCGAGGGCAAACACTTCTTCGAATTCAGGCGGGTTGGGTGTAGCATACGCAGGTTTAGAGGACCAATCCTGAAAGGCACGTTGGAATATGAGCAAGGCATGGCCTTCAAGTTCCACCGCATAAACTCGCAGCTCTTTGGTCGTGTCCAGTTTTCTACCGACTGCGCCTGCAAGCGCTTTTCGCATAGGCGCGGAATCGGGTTCCGTCAGCCGATGCGCGGACGCTCCAACCGAGAACAGGTCGGCACTCTCTACAGCGACGGCAGCGGAACGGATCGCACCAGCGTTGAATTTGCCCCGTCCATGCACGCCAAAGCACTCTTGATCGAGCCCCATTCGCTTGACCTGAACGGTCGTGCCCTGCCCGTCGGCGCTGATCACCGAATATTCGTGCGGCTGGCTCAGGTATGTACGATCGAATTTCTTGCAGGCATCAGGTTTGCCCTCTGTGCAGTCGAGCTGAATCCAATTCCCCTCGGCGGTAATCCATGCGATTGGCTCGACGCTTGCGATTCCTGGTGCCAGGAAATTGGAGCTGCCGATTCCACCTCTAATAACGGAAGCGTCGTGGGCGACTGCGACGACCATCACCTTTTCGCTGCGTCCCGGCGTGTCAATCTGATCGACAGTTTGTGCAAGGCCAGTCGCCGAAAAAATGAGCGCTGCGAGGAGGGTGAGTGATTTCATACTCAACATATTAGCGCCATTTCGCAGGTTCTGGGTGTATTGTCGCCAAGCCGGAAATTACTCTTTGAACAACAGTTAGCGAAGTTGTTTACTTAATGGTAATTTCCGCATAGCCGGTAATACGACCGATGTACTGGTATGAGGCGCTCTTTGCTGCTCAAGCAGAGCTGGCAATTACATGGGACGCTTGATTCCTAACTCCTCTTCCACCGCTCGGATGATCTCCCCTGAAGCAACATCTGGACCCTCTAATCGCTTGACCGGGACAAAGAGCTGAAGCTCTTCCTTGTGGCGGAGCAGCTTCTGCAGATCGTCTGGACAAACGCCGACCTCCGACCAAAACATCAGTTCAGCGCCATGTTCTAGTGGATCGTGGATTACATCAAGGTAGGACAAACCTCGGAATCGGATCGTTACGAGTTTCCCTGCGGGATTTAGATATTCCGTGTCGCCTGATCTCCCAAGTGCAACAGCGCGCTCGTAGGCATCATCCGGGGAGCTTGCATGAACTAGGGTCAGATTGCGCCAAACGGTGTTTCGCGGGTCGTCCGCAACCGTCAATTCTTGGACGATCTCGGCGAGGTACCACTCCGTATCTTTCGGCACAAATCCCATGGTCGATCTCCTGTACCCCCCATTTTATTCTGTCTGTTTTTCCGGTCGTGAGTGGTTTGTCGGCTACTCGGACGTTACTTCGCGGTCAACAGAATTGCCGCCGACTGCACCCTCTTGTTGAACTTGGGGCGCATTCGGGGCCTGGGGCACCCAACATTGGTACATGCTATCCCAGGTCCCAAAATCGGGGCCTGGGGCACCCAAGATTGGTGTCACGGCAGGATGAAGCGTCGCTCAGGCAGCGGCAGCTCGGAATCCAAGTGCGAAGCAATCAGGTCTTCGCGCAGCTTCTCTACGGTGGTAAAGACCACGCCTTTCATACCAATCGAGATTGCCGCCTCCACGTTGACCGGCCGATCGTCGATGAAGAGCGTTTCCGCAGGCTGCGCGCCGAGCTTTTCGAGAACGTAGCGGTAGATGGCCGGGTCGGGTTTGGTTACGTGGAGCTGGTAGCTCCACACCAGGACGTCGAAGCGGGAAAGCCAGTCGAATTTGCGCTGCATGAGATCGTGTACCGTGTCACCCATGTTGGAGACGATGGCCGTGAGCAGGCCGCGCTGCTTGAGGGCGAGCTGCCAGGCGAGCATGGGCGGGTTCTCCGTCAGCCACATGCGCGCGTCCCACTCGTTCAGCTCTTCGAGTTCGGCCGGCTTAAGGTTGAGTCCGGCTTCGCGCGTGAGCATCTGCCAGAATTCCAGCCCGGTGAGCTTGCCTTCGTCATAGGCGCGGCGATGGGTCCAATACAAACTGTCGAGGTGTTCTGCAGGCAGGCCAGTGCTGCGGACGAGAGCTGCGTGGGCGACCGGTTCAGGCGGGCCAGTCAGAACCATTCCATAGTCGAAGACAACCGCGCGCAGAGCCAATCTGCCTCCATTGCGCCCGTGTATGGTTGAAAGGGGCACTTCTCTCATTGTGCACTGGAGGCAGTTGCAGCATGGTTGAGACAAGATGAATTGCCGCGCATCTCAGTGGGAAAAAACCTAAACCCATGCGTTTTTCCGACAGAACCGGATGGAACACCGAGGAAAGCGAGCTGGCGCGAGCGCACCGGCTGCGCAGGCAGGCAGGTTTGCCGATCGCCGACCTCACGGCGTCGAATCCCACGCGCTGCGGCTTTGTTTACCCCGCTTCCCTGTTGGATGCGCTTGCCGATCGCCGCGCCCTCGATTACGATCCGCAGCCTGCGGGACTTCTGGCTGCGCGCCAGGCCGTCTGCGAATACTATGCCAGCCACGGTGCGGTTCTCGATCCCGGCCAGATTGTTCTCGCCACCAGCACCAGCGAGGCCTACAGCTTTTTATTCAGGCTGCTTTGCGACCCCGGAAGCGAGATTCTTGTGCTCGAGCCGGGTTATCCGCTCTTCGACTTCCTGGCCGTTCTCGACGATGTGAAGCTGAAGGCCGCACCACTGGTTTACGAGCAGTGCTGGCAGATCGACGCGGAGGCGATTCGGCGGGCAATCTCAGCACAGACGCGGGCGATCGTCGTGGTGCACCCGAACAATCCCACGGGGCACTTCACCAAGTCATGGGAGGCTGCGGAGCTGGCCCGTCTGTGCCGCGAGTTCGATCTCGCTCTCATTGTGGACGAGGTGTTTCTCGATTTCGGGATTGGCACGCAGGGCTCCAGCTTTGCCGCGGGGTTTGAAGGGGTTCCGGTCTTCGTGGTGAGTGGGATGAGCAAGATCGCCGGGCTGCCGCAGATGAAGGCGGCCTGGATCGTGGTCACCGGCGAGGAGCGGCAGCGGGCGCTGGAGAGGCTCGAAGTGATTGCGGATACGTTTCTCTCGATGAATGCGCCGGTGCAGTGGGCGCTGCCGGGTTGGCTTGCGGGGCGCGAGGCGATCCAGGAACAAATTCGGAGGCGAGTGGCTGCGAATTTGGGTGTGCTGGACCGCCAGCTTCCCGCATTGCCGGTCGTGCAACGGCTGGCCGTCGAGGGGGGTTGGTACGCTGTGCTCCGGATTCCGGCGCTCGAGCCGGACGAGCAGACGGTTCTCGAGCTCGTGGAGCGCGGGGTCTGGGTGCATCCCGGCTACTTTTTCGGGATGCCGGAGTCGGGCTGGCTCGTGATAAGTTTGCTGGCTCCGGAACAGGAATTCAGTGCCGGAGTCGACACCCTGATTGACTACTTTAGAAAGCATCAGGAAAGTAATATTGCGGAGCGTCTACTATAACTTGTTCTTTAAGTAATCCATGTTTCTTGCTGAAAACAGGCGAATTGCTCCGCCAGCACGTTGCTCGTTTTTCCGTCCGTAGTGGAATGACTCCACAGCCTCCCGCCCTAGCAAAGCTAGGCCCGACATTCAGCGATTATCCGCCTTCCTAAGTGATGCCAATCCGTGCTCAAGAAGTGCATATACAATGACGCCGGCTGCCGTTGCTGGAAGCACGAATATTAATAGCGCTGCCCAGTCGCGATATGGTATACCAATCAGCTCAAGAGACGCCATGGGGATACCCCAAAATAGCGACACGCGCACGAGTCGCTCAGTGAAAGTCAACTTAGGCTTCCGTAGCCAATAAATGATATATCCCTTTATTCTGACCCAAAAACCGTCCTGATGATTGAACAAAATCATAGCCCGGACCTCATGTGCGCTGCATTCTTCCAGATAGCAACATGGTAGTTCGCGGTGAGTTCAATCTGTTGGGCGGACCTCGCGAGCGCCCGCTGTAACTTCTCCTTGAAGTAGTCCCTGTTCATTTCTGAAAACAAATAGGTCTTCCGTAAGCGAATTGTTCATCGTTCCTGCAGAAATGGGTTGCTATTGCGCTCTTCGCCGATGGTTGTTGCGGGGCCGTGGCCGGGCAAAACCTGGGTTTCATCGGGAAGCGTGAGAAGCCGGGAATGAAGCGAATCGATAATCTGGGAGAAATCGCCGCCGGGCAGATCGGTGCGGCCGATACTGCCGGCAAAGAGTGTGTCGCCCGCGACGAGCAGTTTGAGTGGGGCGAAGTGCAGGCAGACCGAGCCCTGGGTGTGGCCCGGCGTGTAAAGCACCTGCGCGGGATAGCGTTCGAGGCCGACAATCTGACCATCCTGCAGGCCCTCATCGGGTAGCCCCACTTCAGGTGGGGTAATGCCCATCCACGCCGCTTGTTCTCCCATCGTTTTCAAAAGCGAGAGGTCGTTCTCGTTGAGAAAGACCGGTGCGCCGGTGAGGCGTTTGAGCTTGAACGCACCACCGGCATGGTCGATGTGGGCGTGCGTCAACAGAATCTGCTTGACCTGGAGACCGAGTTCGGTGAGGCGGCGGTGAATGCGGCCCACCTCGTCTCCGGGATCGATGACGATGGCTTCGCGGGATTCTTCATCACCCAGAATCGTGCAATTGCAGGCGATCGGACCGACGGGAAAGGACTCAAGGATCATGGATCGATTGTAGGGCCTCCTACGTTCGCCCCGCACCGGTAACATTTATTGATGTTTTCTGATGTTTTCCGATTCTTTCAGACGAACCGAATTAAAGATGTACTCAAACGGTAACTCCGGGCCGAAAAAACACTTGTTGCATTTCGCTTTTTATTCGCTATAATGCGCCCATGGCCGTCACACGAAGACAAAAAGAGGTTATCGACTTTCTGGAGGCGTTTGTGGCCCGCAACGGCTATTCGCCTTCCTTTGAAGAAATTGCGCGCGGCATGGGCCTGAAGAGCCTGGCAACCGTGCACAAGCACATCACCAACCTGGAAAAGAAGGGAATGCTGGACCGGGTGCACAATCGCAGCCGCTCCATCGATTTGCTGCCACCAGGAACGCGCACTCGCTCCAGCCTGAAGCTGCCGCTTGCCGGACGCATTGCTGCGGGTACCCCCGTGGAGGCGATGGAGACGCCGGAGACCATCTCTCTGGCCGACGTGGTGGGCAACCGCGATGTGTTTGCCTTAGAGGTGCGCGGTGACTCCATGCGCGACGAGCACATCATCGATGGTGACTACGTGCTGGTGGAGCGCGCGCGGACCGCCCGCAATGGCGAGATCGTGGTGGCGCTCGTGCACGGCTCGGAGACGACACTGAAGCGCTTTTATCCCGAAGGCGCCGTGGTGCGGTTGCAGCCGGCCAACCTGGAAATGGACCCAATCATCGTTCCGGCGGCGCAGGTGGCCATTCAGGGACGGGTGTTGGGCGTGTTGCGCAAGTACAAGTAAAGCGCTCTCAGCTTGACGATTGGGCCAGGCGATGAGCGCGCCAGAGTGCGCCGTCTAGAGAGACTACTGCTTGCTTGCTTACCGGCATATCGGGCGCGGCAGAGTGAAGCCCCGCGAAGAACGCCTGCTGCACGATGGCCATCTTCTCGATGACGCTGCCCGTCCAGGCGACCGGAACTTCGCCGGCGATCAAGTGCTTGCGGCGCAGCTTGGAGCGCACCAGCAGCACAAACTCAACCAGGTCGGCCGCGGCCTGGCGCAAAACCCCCACAGCAACGGGGTCGCCGGCGTTGGCGAGTTCGTCGATGGCAGGCGCGAGCGCGGCAAAATCCGGACCCGGCGTGCTGTCGCCCACGTTGATGAATTCGTCCATGTCGTGCGTGCCCCAGATCTCACCCACTTTTTTCAGAACCGCGGTCGGCTCCTCGCGATCGTAAGCGTGGAGCGCGCGGCGAATGGAGTGCACGCCAATCCAGTAGCCTGAGCCTTCGTCACCCAGGCGCGAGCTCCAGCCGCCAGCCGATTCGCGGCTGCCATCGGGCGCGCGGCCGACGGTATTCGAGCCGGTTCCGGCGATCTGCAGGATGCCCGGTCCTCCCTGGAAGGCCGCGTCGAGCGCGATGACTTCGTCGCCGACAACCTCAGAGCATTCGACGCCAAAATCGTCGAAGACGGCGGTGATCCACTCGGTAATCCCGGGCATGGTGGCGCTGGCCACGCCGCATGAAGCTGCCTGCATGCTTTTCACGCCAGCCTGCGCGAAGACTTCTTTCAAGACGGCGCGCAGATTGGCTTCAGCGGCCTCAGCGCCGACGCGCAGGCGCTTGATGGAGCCGCTTTGTCCGCTCCCAACAACTTTCCCGCCGGCAACAATGGCAGCTCGCGTATTCGTGCCGCCGCCATCGATTCCCAGAACTACGCTCATTTCTTCCCTCTCTATTTTTCCGGCTCGGCGCCGCCGTCGCGCAGCGTTCCCGACAGGATATTCAGGCTCCCGTCGTTCTTCGGCGGATGCAGGCCGAGCAGATGCGCCATCCATGGATACAGATTTACGTTATCAAACGGAGCGACCGTCTTTCCCTTGACGAGATCCGGACCCGCAGCAAAGAAACTGGCCTTCATTTCAGGCACGATGCGAGGGTCAAAGCCGTGCATGCCAATCTTCGGAGGGGGATTGGCTTGCCCTGCCTGCGGAGCGTGGGCGCGAATCGCGTAGGGTCCAGTAGCCACCACGACGGGGTCGCCTTCGCGCGGATTCTCGTTGAAGTGCAGGCCGGCTGGAACATCTTTGCGGCGGTAAACCATGAATTGCGAGGACGCCTTCTTGAGCTGGTTATAGACGCGCGCGCGATCCTCCTCGGTCTTTCCGTAGAGGAGATCGTCGACAGTAGAATCGAATCCCGCAAGATCGGCGAACTGGTCGAGGTTGATCCAACCGCCCTGGGATTTCACCATGCCATGATCGCTCACCACCACCAGATCGATGGGCAGGCCTGTGGCCTGGAGCGCATCTCTCAGCTTGCCCACAAGACCGTCCATGCGGAGCGCGGCTTCTCTTGTTTCGCGCGCATCGGGGCCGAACTCGTGGCCCTGGTGGTCAGGTTCGGAGTAGTAGACGGCGATGAAATGCGGACGGTCCGCAGCGGGCAGGCGGAGTAAGGCGACAACGTTGTCGATGCGTGCCTGCTCGGCCTTGGGCGTGGACTGAGTTTTGGAATCGAAGGTTGCGTAGTACGAGGGGCGAAAGCCGGCGATCTTGGCCTCGCAGCCGACCCAGAGGAGGCAAGCCGTGCGCATGCCCTGGCTTTCGGCCAGGCTCCACAAAGGGACTCCACCATACCAGGAGCCATCGGAAACGTCCTCGGGGGCATTGTAGGTGTAATGCGCCCCGCGCACGGGATCGTAAAAGTTATTGGCAACCAGACCGTGGTGCTCGGGATAAAGGCCTGTGACGATGGCGTAGTGATTGGGAAAGGTGAGTGATGGATAGCTGGGAAACATGCCTTCAGGCGCCCAGACGCCCTGTAGCGCGAGCGCCAGCAGATGCGTGGCGTTGTCGCGCACGGCGTAGTCCCAGCGGAAACCATCGAGCGAAACCAGCACGACGTAATGCTGGCCCTGAGCCCAGGCGGAGTTGGGGCCGTTGTCAACGTGCGTGAGCGGGAGCGCGGGGTTGAAGCGGGTTCCCTGCCCTGACGCCGCTCCTGGAACTGCGGCCAGCCCGAGGGCGAGCAGAACTGAGGCAAGAGCCAGACGGCCAAGGGCACGAAGTTGCATTGAAAACACCCCCGCACCAGCTTATCGCATGGAGTGATGCAAGTTGCGCGGCTGTAGTGGGTCAGTCTGAGATTCGCTTATTATAGGGGCCGCGCTTCGCTGCTTCCAGCTGCGGCGATCTCGCCCGATAATTGGTAGATTCTCCTGCGAACGTCTTCCAATTTGGCCAAGGCCTCTTTTCGGTACTCTGGCGAGGTCTTATTACCCGTAGCCAGATAGCGGAATCTCGCCTCTTCGGTCTTCAGCTTCTTCATTTCTCTGTCGAGGGCTACTCTTTTGTCGGACTCTTGGCTCATCAATCAGATTTTACTCCCTATGCATTTCAGACTGACCCACCACCTGTGCGGCGAATGCTACACAAACACGCGCGCCCAAGTCATGCGGGCAAGGCCCACAGCCAGGATGGCGAGCTTTTGGAGTAACGGCACGCTGGCGCGGCGGGTGAAAACATCGTAGTCCGCCCTTTCGATGCGCTTGAGCAGTGAGTGGTAGATCGCGACCAGTACCCACAGCGCGGGACGGCTTTCGGGTTCGATGAGCGGCAGCAGTTCGCGTGCCGAGCGATAGTAGTCTTCGGCGCGCTTTGCGATTGCTTCAAGCAGCGAGCACTCGGAAACCGTCGGCGGCGCAGCCGGAGCACGATGAAGCAGGATTTCGAGAGAGACTCCATGCACGGTGAGCTCATCGAGAGGTAAATAGACACGGTTGCGCGCCGCGTCCTCGGCAACATCGCGCAGAATGTTGGTGAGTTGGAAGGCGATGCCGGTTTCTTCGGCCAGTTTTTCCGCGCGCGGGTCGCGGTAGCCAAAGATGCGGATGCAGACCAGGCCAACGACTGAGGCCACCAGATAGCAATAACGGTAAAGATCGGCAAAGGTCGCGTAGGTGCCGGGCGCGCCGCCTGGAACGTGATTTGGGTTCGCGTGATCCAGATCCATAATGACGCCGGCCACGAGCTCGTCCAAGAGTTCGAACGGGATCTTGAAGCGTTGAGTTGCATCGCGCACGGCCAGGAAGACCGGATCGCCGGTGACTTCGCCGGCTGCAGCCTGGCGCCACGCGGCAAGCCAGGCATCCAGCAGGCGGCGGCGCTCCTCGCGCGGCAGGGTTTCGTCGTCGGCGAGGTCGTCGGCCCGCCGCATGAAGGCGTAGATGGCGCAGATGGCGTTGCGGCGTTCGAGCGGAAGCGCGACGAAAGCGTAATAGAAGTTTTTGGCTTCACGCTTGGCGATCGACCGGCAGGCCGCGTAAGCGCGGGCCAGGGTGAGTTCGTGCGATGGAACTTTCTGCGTCAAGCGGGCTTTCCTGTGGATTGTGAGCCGAGGCGGAGAAATGGCAGCACCTTGCCGCCCAGGGCGCGCAGCACAAGCGCGAGCTTGGTCCGCTTGGAGATAGCCGGCCGCGCGCTCAGTACGTCGTAGTTGCGGCGCTCGATGGCGCGCAGAATCTCCAGCCCGCCGCGGCTGAACAGATCGAGATCGAACGCAAGATCGCGGTTCACGCGGCCGATGAGGGGAAGCCCCTGCTCAAAAAGCGAGCGCGCGTAATCGACTTCATGGCGCAGGAGGGCGCGAAACTCGGGTGTGGCCACGCCCCGAGCAATGGTCTCGTCGCTCACTCCGAAGCGCCACATGTGGTCCTGCGGCAGGTAGACGCGGCCCTTGGCGAAGTCCACGCGCACGTCCTGCCAGAAATTCGCCAACTGCAGCGCCGTGCAGGTTGCATCCGAGAGGCGAAAGCTCTCTTCGCTCGCCTCCCCGCAGGCATAGAGCACCAGGCGGCCGACAGGATTTGCCGAGTAGCGGCAGTAGCGAAGCACCTCCGGCAGCAATTCGTAGCGCGTCGTCGTCTGGTCCTGGCGGAAGGCGATGAGCAGATGGGCGAAGGGCTCCTTGGGAATCGAACAGGCACGAATGGTTTCGGCCAGCGCTACAAAAACCGGATGGCGCGCATGGCCCTCGTAGCAGGCATCCAGCTCACGTCCCCAGAGATCGAGAAGAGCTAATGCAGCGGAGCGGTCGCCGACCTCGTCGCCAAGGTCGTCGGAGATGCGGCAGTAGGCGTAGATGGAATGGAAGTGCGGGCGCAGAGCCTTGGGCAAAAACCACGTGGCGACGTGAAAGTTTTCGTAGTGCGATTCGGCGAGTTTCCGGCAATAGGCGCGCGCTGCGTCAAGCGTGGGCGCGACATCGGGAATGCGATAGCCAGGCGGCAGCGCGGCCCATCCGCGGGCGAGGAGGTCGTCGTTATGGGCGGCTGTGGCGTTCATCGGCGGAGCCTACATCTATTTTGCGCTATCCGGGTGGGATGCGCGGTTCCGGGGGCTGAAGCTCCGAGTTGATATTTGGGGCTGTTCCGGCGCGCGACCCAACCACTGGGTCGATTCCCCCTCGCGCCCCCGATACAAGACCTGCGGGGGTGAGGTTCGTGCTTTCCCACGTCCCAAAATCGGGACGTGGGGCACCCAGGGTTTGGTGGCGGGTGAAGAATGGAAGATTTCGGTTCGTGCTATCCCACCCTAGCCGGAAAAAAACAAAAACCCGGCGAGGGTGGGGCACCCAGGGTTTGGAGGCGAGTGAAGACGGGGATCTAGGGCGCCCAGGTTTGTAACTAATTGAGTGGAAGTCTTACGGCACAATGGCGGTTTTGATCTCGCTCTCGGTCGAGCGGTTCATCAGCTTCTCAAAGACGCGGTTGAGCTCGTAAAGGTGAGCGCGCCCGGTGATGAAGGCGCTGGCCTGAAAGCGTCCACCGGCAATCAGCGCCAGGGCTTTGCGGCAGATGGCCGGGGTGTGATGGAAGGTTGCGCGCAGCGTGATGTCGCTGTAATGGATGCGGTTGGTGTCAAGGATCACGTGCGTGTTGGCGGCACACCCGCCGAAGAAGTTCACTGTGCCGCCCTTGCGCACAAGTTCCACGGCCTCCTGCCATGCCTCGGGCACGCCGACAGCCTCAATGGCGATGTCGACGCCGCGGTCGTTGGGCGTGAGCGCGCGGGTCTCGCGGATGGCTTTGCGAATTGACAAACCATACACCACATGCGTTGCGCCGAGCTGCCGTGCCGCCTCGGCCTGGCCTTCGTGCTTTACGACGGCGATGGTTTCGTAGCCGGCGAGCGCGGCTACGTGCAAAATCATCAGCCCCAACGGCCCGCCGCCGATCACGGCCACGGTATCGCCCGTATGGGGGTGCGAATCTTCAAAACCGTGCACCGCGCAGGCCAGCGGCTCGGTCAGCGCCGCGTGTTCCAGCGGCACGTTTTCCGGCACCTTGAGAGTGTTCTTGGCCACGATTCGGCTCGGAATGCGGATGAACTCGGCATAGGCGCCGTTATTGAAGAGCAGGTCGTCGCAGAGGTTTTCCTGGCCGCGCAAGCAGAAGTAGCACATGCCGCAAGGCGCGGAGTTGAGCGCTACCACGCGGTCGCCGGAAGCAAAATCCGTGACGCCTTCACCGGCTTCCACCACCGTTCCCGCCAACTCGTGGCCGAACAAAGCAGGAGGCACGATCATGCGTGCGTGATAGCCGCGGCGGAAGACCTTCAGGTCGGTTCCACAGGTAAGCGCTGCGCCGATGCGGACGATCAATTCGCCCACTTCGGCTTTGGGAACCGGAACTTGTTCGATACGGATATCTTCGCGGCCGTGGAGGATTGCGGCCTGCATGGTGCTACGCCCGTGGAAGAGGACGTTCTCGACGGTCTTTCGGCCCTGGTGGACGGCGGTTTCGACCGTCCTGCGGCCTTTAACGACCACCGTCTCAACGGTATTCAGGCCGACTTCGACGACTGTCTCGACGGTATCCAGGCCGCCTTCAACGACGCCCTCGACCTTCTTACGGCCTTCTTCGACAACAGTTTCGACGGTCTTGCGGCCCCGGCGGATCGCGTCTTTGACGGTGTTCGCCATCCGACTCCTTCTACTTTGCTCCTGCTCCGGGCACTGGCTCCATCATAATCTTCATGGAACCGGGCTGGGGGTTCGAAGCGACTTCGATGGCGGCGACAGCCTCTTCCAGCGGGAAGCGGTGCGAAATTAACTGCGTCAGGTCAAAGCCATTGCGGTACCCGTCAAAGACCAGGCCTGTTACCTCGTCCAGAATCGGGAACGAAGAAGAGTATGAGCCGAGCAGGGTCTTTTCGTCCACACAAACTGCAGCGGGATCGAAAATCGCTTCTCCGTGTTGGGTTTGGGCAAAGAGCATGACCTTGCCGCCCGGACGCACCGCATCCATGGCCGTGCGGATGAGCGCGTTGCCGCCGACAGCCAAGATCACCACGTCCGCTCCGCGCCCCTCGGTCTCGGAAAAAACGCGCTTGACCACATCTTCCGTGCCGGCGTGGATGGGGTTGCTGAGGCCGAAACGGGCAGCGATGGCGTGACGCTCAGGGAACAAGTCGGAGGTGAGAACGCGGGCGCCGGTGCGGCGCGCGAGCGCGGCATGCATCAGCCCGATGGGCCCCTGGCCGATGACCAGAACCGTGTCGTCGGGAGCGAGGTTGAGCATTTTTACGGCCTTGAGAACGGTATTCACCGGCTCGATAAAGGCTGCCTGCTCGAAGGGCACATCGCCGGGAATGTGGACGACGCCACGGTTGGCGACCACGAAGTCCATTACGCGGATGTACTCGGCAAAACCGCCGCCGGAGGGCTCAAAGCCGGCGGTGGCGCCGGTTTTCTTGTAGAGCGGGCAATGCGCCGGCGTTTGCTTGCGGCAGTAGTAGCACTCTCCGCAAGGCACATGGTGGAAGGTCATCACGCGCTCGCCCACGGCATAGCGTGTGACGCCCTCGCCGACGGCCACGATAGTTCCCGCCATCTCGTGCCCGAAGATGCGCGGCGCCGAGTGCGAGCCCATGTGGATTTTTTTCAAGTCCGTTCCGCAAATGCCGCAAGTGGCGATCTTGATGAGAAGCTCGCCAGGGCAGATGGACGGAACCGGCACGGTCTCCAGGCGCATGTCGTTGATGCCGCGATAGACCACGGCGCGCATGGTCGAAGGAATCGCCGGCGCGGCCTGGGATTCGGGGTTGGAAATCTGAGTAGCCATTCCACTTTCCGATGCGACCTCATTCATGAAGAAAATCGCGCAGTGACTCCGCGATGCTTTGGGAAGCCCGCTTACTATTCTCGCCCATTTGGATGAGTGCGGGCCAGTACCAGGGCCGGAGCAATGCAAAAAGCATGAATCGGGCCAGTTGAAACCGGCCCACTGGCGAGAGGAAACGGTTGAAATCGGGAAGGCGGCCGGTGAGGCCGTCGCTGATGCCTTTGATGCAATAAAACGGGATGCCGCGCATTTGGGCGAGGCGGGCGATGGCTGCGGCTTCCATGTCTACGAGATCTGCGTTGTAGGCGGAGGCCAGGCGGCGTTTTTCGGCAGAGTTGGCAACCTGGGGACTGGTAACAAGCCAGTGTTCACCAGCGCCCGCATCGCAACGGAAGCGCTCGCCGGTGCGAATATCGATGACACCCGCAACATTGTGGGCGGTGCCAGTCGCGATTTCATCTCGAAGAGCTCCGGCCCAGCCGATGGAGAAGACAAGATCGATAGGACCGCCGTCCTCGATGGCGGCAAAGGCGCGCGTAGCGGCGTCCTGACCGGCTCCGGCGCAAGCGGCGATCCATTCTTCTTCCCAGTCTTCTTTTTCGCCGCGCTGGGCCCAGAAGTGAATGCCGTTGCGGGTCGAGTGCGGCCAGCCGCGCACGAGCGGCTTGAGCTCGCCGGGCATGGCGGCGATGATGGCGGTGCGAGTCATGCGGATGGCCCATTTGAGCCGGCAGAATTTAGCGGTCCAGGTTGTATGGTCGGCGCTAACAGTGCAAATGGAATTTGAATAACTACAACAGCTCCGAACATTGTCCACGCGAGCGCAGAGAAGCCGATGTAGAACGCCCATGCCATAATAGCCTGCCCAATGAAGAAGGACAGAGCCCATAGTTGACTGCGCTGAATTGCATGTAGGTGATGGACCAGGAGCGTGAGCCAGGCACAAAACGCAAAAATCCCAATTGCTGCATAGAGCAACAAAGTGCCTCTGGGGTCATTTCTCAAGTCAATGGCAACCTGGGCGACACACATCTGGGTCACCAAAAGTGGACCGACATACTTTGCGTAGAGCGCTTGTTTCCACATTTTCGGGAATATGGATCTCATTTCGAACCTCCCTTCATCGCTTTACGGCGCGTAGCCATTGGCGCGGAACCAATCGATGGCAGCGCGCATGGCGGGGTAGACAGGGACAATGCGAAAACCCAGCTCCTGCTCGGCGTGCGCGCTTGAAGCGAACATCTTCTTGCGGCCCATGCGGACTTCTTCCAGCGTGGCGCGGGGCTCCTTGCCTCGGATGCGCCCCGTGATCCACTCTTCGAAGAAGGCGTAGGTGACGGCGATGGCGAAGGGGATCTTGACTGTGGGCGAAGGGATGCCGGTGATGGCCGACATCTTATCGAGAATTTGCTTCAGGGTGAGGTTTTCGCCGCCGAGGATGTAGCGATGGCCGGGGGCGCCTTTGGTGAGAGCGAGAACGTGGGCGCGGGCGACCTCAGAGACATCGACGAGGTTCAGGCCGGTGTCGACGTAGGCGGGAAACTTGCCGTTGAGGAAATCGACGAAGATGCGGCCGGTGGGCGTGGGCTTGCTGTCGTTGGGGCCGATGGGCGTGGTCGGGTTGAGGATGATGACCTGCTGGCCGTTTTGCGCAGCGGCGACAGCTTCCTGCTCGGCCATGAACTTGGAGCGCTTGTAGTGGCCCACCATGTCGGCCAGCGAAACCGGCGTGTCTTCGTTGATGACGATGCCGTCGGTGCGGAAGTGCATTGTGGCGACCGAGGAGGTGTAGACGAAGCGCTTGACGCCTGCCTCGCGGGCGAGTCGCAGCAACTCACGCGTGCCGTCGACGTTGGCACGGTACATCGATGCGGGATCGGGAATCCAGAGGCGATAGTCGGCGGCGACATGAACGACGGCGTCGATGCCGACCAGAGCGGGTTTGAGGGACTCGGGATCGGCCAGATCGCCGATATGCGTGTCGCCGCGAATGCCTTCGAGATTGGCCAGTTTGCTGGTCTTGCGAACCAGCAAACGCAGGTCGGCGCCTTCGGCGGCCAAGGCCTTGGCTACGTGATGGCCGACAAAACCGGTTGCGCCTGTGAGGAAGACTTTCATATTGACAAAGACAGCAAATTAGCCGGGCTCAAGCGCAATAGCGAATTAGCAAGCCAGCGGGTTCATGGTGAAAATAGTTCTCGAATTATTCTACGCGGCCAAGAGAGGGGGCACGCAAAACAGCAGGGCAGATTGCTGGCGCAGATGCAACAGGTTGCGCCGCGCTAGACTCCTAGCATGATGTTTGCGAAGCGGCTTCGGGACGGAGTCCGACGTGGGGAGATTACCTGCAGCGTGCGAATCTGGACCCGCCCGCACGTGAAGGTGGGTGGACGATACCGCTTGGATGCGGGCGAGATCGAAGTGGAATCGATTGAGCCAATTGGATTCCTGGACATCACTCCGGAGTTGGCGCGCGCATCAGGTTTTCTCGGCGTTCTGGACCTGCTTAGAGTAGCAAAGCATGGGAGGGGCGAGAAGATTTATCTGGTCCGCTTCCACTATGTGCCGCCCGCGATCCGCAGAGTAGAGCGAGCCAGCACGAAACGCGGCTAACCCCGTTTCGGCCTACTCCAGCGCTTCGGGGTGGAGGGCGATGTTCTTTTCGCCGGCGGCTTTCTTTTCGTTCCAGGCTTTAACCCAGTCTTCCCAGTGTTTGCCGGCAGCGCGGTCTTTGCCGGTGAATTCGATGCGGGCGATCTCTGCGTAGCTGACTTTGCGTTTTTCTTCTGCCTTTGGAGTAAAGAACTGCACAAAGGAGTCTGCGAGCGTGGCGCCGGTTTGGCGATTGAAGATGTAGGCTTCGATGCGCTCGCCGGATTTGAGGGTGAGTGTAACGTCGCCGCGATAGTCGAAGGCCCTTTCGAGGGCCTGGCGCAGGTCTTCGTCGGAGGCCAGCGCGGGAACCGAGCCTTCAAGCTTTTCGTGCTCCGCACCGGGAGCGAGTTCGAGAGCTTCGATCTGGGCGATGGTATATTTCTGGACTTCGGCGGTCATATTCTCCTTAGCGAGTCAGCAAGTTCACAGTTCCACGCCCTGGCAACGCCAGGACGGGGCACATGGCTTTCCGACGTCTCAAAATCGAGGCAGGAGGCACCCAGCGCCGAGCTACTGAATGCCCTTGCGGTGTACCTTCCACCTGAAATCGCGGCATAGCTCGCAGTTTGGCCCAATAAACGTGCTCCCGGCGATCTCATCGTGGTTGAACTGCCAATTCAGCCAGTCGATCTCGACTTTTGTCCCCTCCGCATTTGGCACAGAGATCAGGCCACCGTGACCGGCGCCCGGTTGATCGGCAACAAACACCGGCACCTGTTGGATGTGCTGGAAATCGTCCAGCCCATTCGGCTCGGCAATGTCCTCAGGACCGCCCAGAATGTAGATCACCGGGGTATGCAGCTTGGCCAGATCCTCCTTCTTCACCGCTGTCATCTGCGGGATATTCGGTATCCCCCCTGGGGGCGGTTCCCTCAAGATTCCGCTACTCTCGATCAGCAGGGCAGTCACGCGCGGATCCATTGCGGCCTGGATGGCAATGAGGCCACCGCAACTGAAGCCTGCCATCGCAATGCGGCTGGAATCGATCGCGCCGTAGTAGGGGCTGCCTTCACGCTTGCTCTCCGCAAGAATCCAGTCCACCGCGGCAGTCATCTTCGCCGCCGTGGCGCCGCTTCCCGGAGCCGGCATGCCGCCGGGCCTCATCCCCTCCGGCTGCGGAGGAGCCTTCGGCCCGCTGAGAATCTTGCCCGGCACGATCACCACATACCCACGGCTGGCAATCTCCGTCAAGTGAAAACGCGAACTGGCGGCATCCGCCGCACATCCGCCATTGCCCCATACATAAACTCCCAGCTTGCCTTTGGATTCGGCGCCAGCCAGGTCGATCGGCTGGTAAACCACGAACTCCAATCCGTTGGGAGCCATGGCATAGCTGGCCGGGAAAGGCCCGCTGCCCTCCAGGTCCGGCACCTGGGCCCACTTGCTCATCAGCGAAAACTCTAACGCAGCTTTCTGTCCCAGCGCGGTGTTTGGAAACTGCGTCATTGCTCTCACGAGTCGATCCTGCTCACTCGGCTGCGCTGGTGCGGTGGCTGCCTGAGTCCCCTGACCCCACATGATTGCAGCCGAAGCCAGCAACCCCGCCAGCGAAGCCAGCCTCGCTTTCCATCCATTCCTTGCCATGCTCTCGATCCTTTCAGTCTGCGGTGGCAACCTGCCGAGTTCCATCGGCTCTACACCTTCCCCATCCGGCAACCGCGCCCGAGGAAGCAGATTTGTTCGCAGACACTTCAATAGATGTTCGCACAGCCCTCTCAGCCTGCTCAACAGGGCGATTCCGCAAGCCGGGTGCGTCGCGGGAAGGATAGACCCACGGCTCCTGCTCTATTCCTTGCGAAGAGGTTCCGGTTCAGAGCCTGGCCAAATCGCGCGCCGGCTCCTCGATTTGTACCAAAGACGACGGGCCGTGCGGCAAAGGTTCGTTGAGCAGGTTGAGCGCGTGCCGATCGGGATAGAGCGAGAAAGATCCGCGAATCATCGCCCAGAATCCGCGGAGAGTGCCAAAGCCATCCATCACCGCCGAGGGCTCGTAGCCGCAACTGACCATGCAGTTGGCGCACTTGGGATTGCCCGAGGCGACGCCGTACTCTTCCCACTTTGTGGTTTCGAGCAGTTCTTTGAAGGTCTCTGCGTAGCCGTCCTGCAGCAGATAACACGGGCGCTGCCAGCCGAAGATGTTGTAAGCGGGCGAGCCCCAGGGCGTGCACTCGTAGGTGCGGTCGCCCATCAGAAATTCGAGAAACAGGGGCGACATGTTGAACTTCCACGACTTTTTGCGGTTGGATAGGATGGCGCGAAAGAGACGGCGCACGCGGGCGCGGCCCAGGAAGCGCTTCTGGTCGGGCGCCATCTCGTAGCTGTAACCGGGCGAGAGCACGACGCCCTCGACGCCCATCGCCATTACCTCATCGAAGAAGGCGCGCACGTGGTTGGGATCGGCGCCGTCGAAGAAAGTGGCATTCGTGGTGACGCGGAAGCCGCGGCGGACGGCCTCTTTGATGCCGTCGACGGCGAGATCGTAGCCGCCTTCGCGGCAGACGGAGAAATCGTGATCCTCGCGCTGGCCGTCGAGATGCACGGAGAAGGTAAGGTACTTGGAGGGCGTGAACTCCGGAAGGCGCTTCTTGAGCTCGAGCGCGTTGGTGCAGAGGTAGACGTACTTTTTGCGCGCCACAAGACCGTTGACGATCTCGACGATCTGCGGATGCAGCAGCGGCTCGCCGCCGGGAATGGAGACCATGGGCGCGCCACATTCCTCGGCCGCGGCAAAGCACTCCTCGGGGCTGAGCTGCTTTTTGAGGATGTGCGGCGGATATTGCACCTTGCCGCAGCCGGCGCAGGCCAGGTTGCAGCGGAAGAGCGGCTCCAGCATGAGCACAAGCGGGTAGCGCTTGTTGCCATTGAGCCGCTGCTTCATGACATAGGTGGCGACCGTCCACATCTGGGAGATTGGTACTGCCATCTTCGGGGTTAACCTCCGGCGCCGTACAAGTGGCGCATGACCTTCTTGTCAAGCTGCGCCTTGCACGGCCCGCTTATAAGCCGTCAAAGCAAGCAGCGGAAAATACTGGCGGTACATGGTATAGGCAAGATAAAAAACCTTGGGAAATCCGGTTCCGGTAATGATGGCCTGGCGTGTGGGCCCTTCGCCCATCGACTCATCCCAGCTTCCGTCGTCCCGTTGCCGCTCAAGCAGCCAGCGCACGCCTTTGGCAATCGAATCGGAGCGGTCGTCGCCGGCAGCGAAGAGGGCGAGCAGCGCCCAGGCTGTTTGCGATGGCGTGCTGGGACCGACGCCGCGCGTGTTGGGATCGTCGTAGCTGCCGCAGGTTTCGCCCCAACCGCCGTCAGGATTCTGCACCATGCGAATCCACTCCGCGGCCTGCTGGATTTGCGGCTCAAGATGGTCGATGCCAATGGCATCGAGGCCGCGCAGCACCAGGAACGTGCCATAGATGTAATTGACGCCCCAGCGGCCGAACCAGCTTCCGTCGGGTTCCTGCTCCTTGAAGATGAACTTGATGGCCCGCTGCACCCGCTTGTCTTCGCGCGTGTAACCGTAGGCGGCAAGCATCTCCAACATGCGGCCGGTGATATCCACGCTGGGTGGGTCGAGCATGGCGTTGTGATCCGCGAAGGGGATGTACTGGAAGATCATCTTGGTGTTGTCTTTGTCGAAGCTGCTCCAGCCGCCGTTTTTGCACTGCATGGCGAACTCCCAGCGGATGGCGCGCTCGGCTACCGAGAATTGATAGCGCTCACGGGGATTGTCAACCTTGCTCAACGCAAGCAGAACTTGCGCAGTATCATCGGTATCCGGGTAAAACTCGTTGTTGAACTCGAAGTACCAGCCGCCGGGTTCTGTGTTGCGGACTTTCACGGCCCAATCGCCCTTGTGGCGGACCTCTTTCGAAAGCATCCAGTCGACGGCCTTAATCATGCGCGGATCGTTGCGCGGGACGCCAGCCTCTCCCAGCGCAAAGACCGCCTGCGCCGTGTCCCACACCGGGCTCATGCAGGGCGTCATGCGGAAGGTTGGTTCGGGCATTTCAGGCGTGGGCGGCTGCTCAATACCAAGCTTTTCAAATTCGTCGCGGGCGCGGATGACTTGCGGATCGTCTTCGGAGTATCCCAGGCAGCGCAGCGCGATGATGGCGTTGAGCATGGCGGGATAGATGGCGCCGAGGCCGTCGGTCATTTCGAGGCGTTCAAGCATCCACTTTTCCGCGCGTTTGAGCGCCAGGTGGCGGAGCGGGCGAATGTGAACCGCCTCGAACAAGTGCGTCATGCGGTCAAGAGCCAAAAAAAAGTTGTGCCAGGAGAAGAGATGTTTGCGATCGACGCGCAGTCGAAGAATGGAGTTGGCGCGACCGCCGACGAACAGCTCATCGATACCCTGCTCCAGGGGAATCTTCTTGTACGGCTTTTTGGCGTAGATGATGGCCAGCGGAATGAGGATGGAGCGGGACCACGCCGAGATCTCGTAGATATTGAAGTAGAACCATTTGGGAAAGAGAACAATCTCGGGTGGGATGGCGGGTGCCGCGTCGTAGTCGTACTGGCCGAGCGAGCAGAGATACATCTTGGTGAAGGTGTTGCACGCGGTGACGCCGCCATGGGCCAAGACCCACTCGCGGCACTTCGCAAGGCGCGGATCGTCCGCGCCGGTTCCCATCATCTTGGCGGAAAAATAGCACTTGACCGAGAGCGAGATGTTGCCCGGACCGCCGGGATAGATGCTCCAGCTTCCGTCGCCGTTCTGGTAGCGCATCATCTCGGTGCAGGCGCGCTTGAGCCTGCCGGGGTCGCCGCTTTCGAGCAGCGTGTGCAGAAGGATGTAGTCGGCTTCCAGCATGGAGTCGGCTTCCAGCTCGCCGTTCCAGTAGCCATCGGGATGCTGCAGCGAAAGCAGGCAATCGCGCGCGCCGGCGATCGCCGACTCGACGTCGGCAAGGTCCGCGTCGATACGGCCAAATTTCGGCCGTGCAAAGCTGGGCGCTGCGGTTTGTGTCTTCCGCTGCTTTGGAGTCATGCGGTCTGAAGCGTCTCAACTCATCTCCGGCACATTCGGATGGCCCCCGAAGCGCCGGCTGTTTGCGGCACAGTGAAAATACCGCGTGCCCGGTTCCTTCACGATCGGCCCGCTCAACGAGCGGAGACCGGCTCTGCTCCATTGGCGCTGCCAATGGCTTGCACGATTTCAGGAGGCAGACCGAAGCGCACATTCTCCGGCATGACTTCAACTTCTTCGACGTGATGAAAACCGTTTTGCTGCAGGTAATTGACAACGTCCTCGACCAGGATTTCAGGGGCCGAAGCGCCGGCTGTAACAGCAACATTTTCAACGCCCACAAGCCATTTGGGGTCGATGGCCTGGGAGTTATCGATGAGATAACCGATGGTGCCGAGGTTACGCGAAACCTCAACCAGGCGGTTGGAGTTGGAGCTGTTGGTTGAACCCACCACCAGGACCAGATCGGCTTTGTGGGCCACGTTGCGCACGGCCACCTGGCGATTCTCGGTGGCATAGCAGATGTCCTGTGAGTGCGGCCCAACGATGTTGGGATACTTAAGCTTGAGGGCGTGGATGATGTCGCGTGCCTCGTCGAGGCTGAGGGTGGTTTGGGTTAGATAAGCCACGCGGTCGGGATCTGGAATCTGAAGCGCCTCGACTTCAGCAACGTTTGAAACCACATGGGTTACGTCTGGCGCTTCGCCGAGGGTGCCTTCGATTTCGTCATGGTCGCGATGGCCGATGAGCACCAACGAGTAGCCCTCCCGGGCGAACTTGACGGCCTCAAAGTGCACCTTGGTCACCAGCGGGCAAGTGGCGTCAATCACCTTCAGATTGCGCCCTTTGCTGCGCTCGCGGACTGCAGGGGAGACGCCGTGGGCGCTGTAGATGACGCGCTGGCCGTCCGGCACATCGTCGATTTCATGGACGAAAATGGCGCCCTTTTCGGCTAACTCATTCACAACATATCGGTTATGTACGATCTCGCGGCGCACGTAGATGGGAGCGCCGAAGGTTTCAAGAGCGATCCTCACGATATCGATCGCGCGCACGACACCGGCGCAAAAACCACGCGGTTTCAGCAACAACACCCTCTTCTGACTGGGGGAAGACCCGCTGGAGCTGTGATGGGGGGCGGATTCGAGAACAGTAGTGGTCACACCTTTAAGTATACCAATGGGCGGGTTAAAGTGACAGGACAGAAAAGCATGCGGAGCAGCCATCCGCAACAGCAGCCTGGCCGGCAAGCCTGCCAATCCGACAATCCCACGCGGCGGGGGCTAACTTGGTGCATTTGTTCCCCCACCTTCGCAATGCAGGGACTGCGCGGGGTGGTCATTGTAGCTCTGTAAATGGATTTGCCAAGCGGCATACTAAGTCATGAAAGAAATTCTGCTCGGACTCGTGCTCACCTTCTGCCTCGCAGTACCCTATGCGGCGCATGCGCAGGTCGTGGTTGTAGTACACCACCGCCATCACCACCATCATCATCACCCCTACCTCCAAAACAACCGGTAATCGGTTGAGAGTCCTGTCGTCCCACCCATGCCGCGATCGTTTCACCAAGTAGAAACGTCAAGGGTGGGGCGCCCGGCTCCACATCGTGCCGGTTGGAGTCCTTGTTCAATGAGAGCATGGAGGCTCCAAAGATCATCCGCCTCCATATTGTGCGCGACGAAGTCCTGTCAGGATGAGGTCACCTCGCGAAATTGGCTGCGAATGGGGCTGCGGCGCGAGGATACGTACTGAATACAGCCCCCAGTCTCAAAAGCGAGACCTGGGGCACGCATTTTCGTGCTACGTTGGACGGAGACTTGGGCCACCCGCCAGGCGCTTGCAAAAAGGCTGCAGAGGCTGCCATTTCCGTGCTATCCTTTGGCCGCGAACGGGTCTTGCAGGAGCAGGCCGCTCGCTGCGCCGGCGATCCCGGCGGATGGAAAGGGAGAAATATGGATAAGCCCAAGAAATGCGCTAATCCAACCTGCAGTTGCATTCCAACCGACAAATCAAAATACTGCAGCGCGCACTGCGAAGGGCAAGCGGGACGGACCGAGTTAGTTTGCCGCTGCGGCCACGCCGATTGCGGCGGGAATGTGTCGGGCTCGTAAGTTAGCGATGTGAGCGGAGCCGGTGACGCGGCTTTAGGAACGGCCCTGCAACCCCCGTAGGAAGACCTGTGTGCGCGGATCCCGCTTGGAACGCGGAGCGAGGACTCTGTATCGACAGAATGCGTGGGCTGCTAGAGCAGAACCAGGGTTACCGCGCCCTGTTCAGTTTCGTGGAAGGTCGCCGCTCCCTGTTGGTCGCGTCGACTTGAGAGTCGCGGCTTCGGGATACATCGACCCTGGTTCTGTTGTAATGGGCGCGTGAAAGTGGTGGCGGCGAAGAGGGCCTTCCCGTGGGTGGGCCGTCGTAATCGGCCCCTCTGAGCTGCGGGTCACCCACAGCGGCCATCCCGCTCCCTCATCCCGGTAGCGCCTATTTGCCTACCTTTCGCGCAATTGCTGGCTCAGGTAGCGCTCGTACCCGATTTCCTTGATCTGGTCCAGTTGCGCTTCCAGCCAGTCGACGTGGCCTTCCTCGTCCTCCAGATTGAGGATGAACAATTCGGCGCTTGCGTTGTCTCCTTCGGCTCGCGCCAGCTTTATCGCCTCGTTGTAGGACTTCACGGCGTCAAGCTCGGCCTGCAGGTCAAACTCCAACTGTTCCTTCACCGTCTTTCCAACATGGATTTGCGTGGGCCCGAGCATATTCGGAGCCCCATCCAGAAAGATAATGTGCTCGATCAGTCTTTCCGCATGTTTCATCTCCATGATCGACTCTTTCTTCAAGCGCTTGGCCAGGTGCTCGTACTCCCAGTTCTCGCACATCTCGGCATGAATGAAATACTGGCTGATTGCCATGAGCTCTTCCTGTAAAGCCTTGTTCAGCGCGGCAACGACTTTTGGGCTTCCTTGCATAATGATGAATCCTCCAGGGCATTTCAGAATTGTTGAAGATTGTCTTCAACTTGAGTATAGCGCGGCCATTGCGGACCGCAACGGCGGCAAGACCCGGCCTGCCGAAAAGTTGCTGGCGGAGCCGGTGGGGCTACCTCCATGGAGCCGTCTCACTCGGGTTTGGCGGCAGGCCAGGCGCTGAGCTTGCCGTACTCCTCGTTGGTCATGAAGGCCTGAATCTCGCGGATGCGGCCGCTTTCGACTTTGAAGAGCTCAAAGATCAGCACGGAGCGACGCTCACGGAGTTGTTCCTGTATTTGCTTATCGGCAGTTGGAGGGGTGGAGGCCAGGTTGCCGGGAATGTCGAACTGCATAATGGCAAAGACGAGGCCGCGCGCCTGGTCGACGATGGGATAGCGGCGGTCGCGGGCGTGGTTGATATAGGTCAGCCCGGCGATGCTGTCTCGGCAGTCCAGGGGCATGCGGGGCGGATTGTTGGTGGTCTGCATGCCGTTCTCCGTGCGATTGCAACTGGGATGGAATGGGATGATCTCGGGTTTGTGAATCTCGACGGCCTCAAAGTACGAGTCGACGGCGGCGATCATGGCAGAGCGGGAGGAACGCTCGTCGGGCGGGACCTGGGTGTCCCAAATCCCCTTCACGGTGACGAGGTTTTCCGGCGCGAACATGGGGTGTGCGCCCTTGCGGGCTACTAGGGTTTCGACCTCGGCAATCTTACGGTTCACGACTTTGAGACGGAGAGCAAAGGTGGCTTTGCCGGTTGCGTCTTCCTCGATGACGCCCATGAAACCGGCCTGGCCGGTGGAGGGATCGACGAAGGACTGACGATAGGAGAAGCTTTGCACGGTCTTCCAGATGCCATCGCCGAGCTTGAGCTCCTGGCCGTTTTCCGTAACGCGGATGTTGGCTGCGACGGGGAGATGGCTGGGGTCGTGCTTGGGGAGGGTGTCGAGCGTGTCGCTGAGGATGCCCAGCAGGCAAGCGCGGTCACAGACCGCGGCTGAGGTTTTGGGCTGCGCCGCTGCGGGCGCGGCAGGCTGTGCATGGAGTATTACGACGGATGCGACAATGAGCGCGGAAGCCGCGGCGCCAATGCGACGGGCGATCATAGATTGCCGGAAGGTCATGGAAGCCTCTTTCTCAAGCGTAGTGACGGGAATGGCTCGCAATTTGGGGGCCTGGCGAACGGATTCCACGTATCCGGAAGAAGCATATACCACGGCGGGTTGATGATCGCCGGGGTTTCTGAGGCGAGGCGCTTTAGTAGGATCAGGGCAGGCGCCGCGGAGACAACAGACGCAGAATTTGGAGTTCTAGGTTACCGGCTCCCCAAAACCCGGACCCGGGGCGCCTTCTTCCAGATGAATTACATGCCGGGAAGTGGTTCATCCGCTAGGCAGCTTGCCATGGTTTCAGCCCAGTTTTATACAGAATGACGAATCTCTTAACCCGTTAGAATCGGTATTAGCCATGGCTGAATTCGCCCATCTGCATCTGCATACGGAATATTCCCTGCTCGACGGGGCTTGCGACGTTTATAAGCTTGTGGATCGAGTGGCGGCGCTGGGACAGAAATCCGTAGCCATGACGGACCACGGGAATATCTACGGCGCGGTGCACTTTTTCGATGCCGCCAAGGCGAAGGGCATCAAGCCGATCCTGGGATGCGAGCTGTATGTGTGCAAAGCGGAGGATCATAGGGCGGATACGCCGAACGACACAAACAACCACCTGCTGGTGCTGGCCGAGAACGAGGAGGGGTACCGGAACCTGATCCGGCTCACGTCGGAGGCATCGCTGCACGGGTTCTACCGGCGGCCGCGCGTGAGCAAGAAGTATCTCGCTGAGAATTCGAAGGGGCTGATTTGTCTTTCCGGCTGCCTGAGCGGAGAGCTGTGCGAGGCGCTCGAAAAAGGCGAGTACGCTGAGGCTGTGGCGGTTGCGCAGCAGTATCAGGACATCTTCGGCAAGGGAAATTTCTTCCTGGAGATTCAGGATCAGGGTCTGGAAGCGGAGAAAAAGATTCAGGCCGATCTGTACCGGCTGCAGCGCGAGCTGGGAATTCCGCTGGTGGCGACGAACGACTCGCACTACCTGTGCGGCGAGGACTCGCACGCGCACGAGGTAATGCTGTGCGTGCAAACCGGCTCCAAGATCCACGACGCGGACCGGTTCAAGTTTGATAGCGACCAGTTTTTCGTGAAGAGCGCGGACGAGATGGCGGTGATGTTTAAGGATTCGCCGGCGGTGCTGACGCGGACCATGGAGATTGCCGAGCGCTGCAACCTGAAGCTGCATAGCGTGAAAAATCCGTTTCCCGAGTTTGCGGTGCCGCAAGGACACACCGTCAACAGCTACTTCGAGGAGGTGTGCCGCGCGGGATACAGGAAGCGGCTGGAGACTTCGATCAGGCGCCTGGAGGCGCGGGGCGTGCTGCGCACGCCACTCCATGAATATGACAGCCGGCTGGAGCATGAGATCGCAATCATCAAGCAGATGAAGTACGCAGGCTACTTCCTGATAGTGTGGGACTTCATCAAGTACGCACGCGATCACGGGATTCCTGTGGGGCCGGGACGCGGATCGGCGGCCGGCTCGCTGGTGGCGTACTCGATGGAGATTACGAATATCGATCCGCTGCAGGGCGGCCTCTTGTTCGAGCGCTTCCTGAATTCGGAGCGCGTGTCGCTGCCCGATATCGACGTGGACTTCTGCATGAACCGGCGCGGCGAGGTGATCGACTATGTGACGGGCAAGTACGGGCGAGAGCAGGTGGCGCAGATCATCACGTTCAATACCATGGCGGCGAAAGCGTCGATCAAAGATTGCGGGCGCGCACTCGACATGCCCTACGGCGATGTGGACCGGATTGCGAAGCTGGTTCCAGCTACGCTGGGCATGACGCTGGACGAGGCGCTGAAAGAGTCGCCCGACCTGCGCAAGGCCTACGACAACGACAAGCAGATTCGCGAGCTGATTGACACGGCCAAAAAGCTGGAGGGGCTGGTGCGCGGTTCGGGCGTGCACGCGGCCGGCGTGGTGATTGCGCCGCGCCCGCTCACGGAATTGGTGCCGCTCGCGAAGACGAAGAACGACGAAATCGTTACCGCGTACGACATGAAGTCGGTGGAGAAGATGGGCCTGCTGAAGATGGACTTCCTGGGCCTGACCACGCTGACCATTATCCACGACTGCATCAAGTTGATCGAGCAGCACAAGGGCGAAAAGCTGGACATGGAGGCGATTCCGCCGAGCGACGAGGAGACGTTTAAGGAGGTGTTTCACGCGGCGATGACGTCAGGCGTATTTCAGTTTGAGTCGAGCGGGATGCGCGACGTGCTTAGGCGCTACAAGCCGGACACGGTGGAGGATTTGACGGCGCTGAATGCACTGTACCGGCCGGGACCGATCCAGGGCGGCATGATCGACGACTTTATCGAGCGTAAGTTGGGCAGGCGCAAGGTGGAGTACGCGCTCCCGGAGCTCGAAGAAATCTTGAAAGAGACGCTGGGGGTGATTCTCTACCAGGAACAGGTGATGCAGATCGCCAACGTGCTGGCGAGCTACTCGCTGGGCGAGGCCGACATTCTGCGGCGAGCAATGGGGAAAAAGAGCGCCGCAGAGATGGCCAAGCAGCGCGACCGATTTGTGAGCGGCGCGGTGGCGCGGGGGCACTCGAAAGACATTGCCGGCGACATCTTCGATCAGATGGACAAATTTGCCGGGTATGGATTCAACAAGTCTCACGCAGCCGCGTATGCGCTGCTGGCTTACCAGACGGCGTATCTGAAGACGCATTATCCGGTGGAGTTTATGGCGGCGCTGCTGACGTCGGAGACATCGAAGCCGGAGAGCGTGGTGAAGTATATCGGCGAGTGCCGCGAGATGGGGATTCCCGTGGAGCCGCCGGATGTGCAGGTTTCCGGCGCGCAGTTTACTCCGCATGGCGAAGCCATCCGGTTCGGGCTGGCGGCGGTGAAGAACGTGGGCAGCAACGCCATCGAGTCGATCTTGAAGGCGCGCGCGGAAGCTGGCGGGCGATTCAAGAGCTTCTGGGAGTTTTGCGAAAAAGTGGACCTGCGCGTGATGAATAAACGCGTTATCGAGTCGCTGATCAAGGCCGGAGCGCTGGATTCGCTGGGCAGGCGCGGGCAACTCATCGCAGCAGTGGATAAGGCCATGGAGCGGGCGCAGAAGGCGCAGCGCGATGCGGCGCAGGGACAGAGCGGACTATTTGGGCTGTTCGACGAAGCGCCGGCGCGCGGGCGTAACGCCGACGATTTGCCAGCGTCGGCCGATTGGGAAGAGAGCGAGCGGCTGGCGAACGAGAAGGAGGTGTTGGGATTTTTTGTGTCGGGGCATCCATTGGACAAGTACGAGGAGAAGCTGCGGAATTTGACTGGCGTGATTTCGGTGGCAGAGGCCCTGGAACGCAAGCCTCCAGAGCGGCGCTGGGGCGCGCAGCAGGACTTTGCCGACGAAATTCAGGTGGCGGGCATCCTGTACGGGCTGCGCGTGCAAAAGAGCCGGAAGGATCAGCGACTCTACGCGCAGGCGGCGCTGGAAGATGCGACGGGCAAGATGGAACTGATCTGCTTTGCGCGGGATTACGAGCGATTGTCGGCACAGTTGAAGATCGAAGCGCCGGTGCTGGTGCGTGGAACGCTAATGGGCGAGGAAGATGCTGCGCCGAAGATCGCGGTGAACCAGTTGCAGGCGCTCGAAGATGTTCAGGTGAGGCTACCTACCGGCGTGCGCATCCGCATTAACATCGATTGCGCCAGCAAGGAAATGTTTGCCGGGTTGAAGAGCGCCGTGGATGCGGCGCCGGGGCCTGGACGGGTGATGTTGCATCTCGAAAAGAAGGGTGAGTACGCGGTGATTCTGGAGCCGGAAGGGATGAGCGTGGCGGCAGATCGCGCCTGGGTGGAACGCGTGGAAGAGCTGGTGGGCAAGGGTGCGGTGCAGCCGGTGGGGTAGAGAGACAGGGAACAGGGGAACGAGGGAACAAGGAAACAAGAGAGCAGGGACTTAAGGACTTGAGACTGAGAGCAGGAATAGCGGCCGAGAATCGAGGCATGAGGCTTTGTGCGATATAGAAAGCTGGGACGTGGCCGCTAGGGAGCTTCAGAGCCGAGTTTCGTCGAGCTGTGCGCGGCTCTCACTGCCGGATCGATCATACTCTGGGAAGGCTCGGCTGAATTCTTCCTGAACTGGTAAAGAGAAAGTCAACTGCCTGCCTGTATGCGGCTCGCTTTCAATGCCGGCTCCAATGCAAGCGCAAGCAGGAAGCCAACTAAGGCCACCAGGCTTTGCAGTACAAGCGTGGTGTGATAGCTGTTTTGGCTTTTGATCGTAATGCCCGCGATATAGAGGCCGAGAACACCGCCAAAGGTGCCAAGCCCCATCCATATCCCCGACATCTTGCCCGCCATTTGAGGCGGATAGACCCTGGCTATGCAGTAATAGGCTGTAGGCATGACAAACTGAACTCCGAACCCGGCCAGGATGAGGTCGGTTTCAAGCACGGGGATGCGGCCAACGATGGCCGTCATGGTGAGCAGGTAGACGAAGACGCACAAAAGGCCAAAGCCAATCGAAAAGACGAGCTTCGCGTTACCCTTGAATATCCTATCGAGCATGATGCCGCACAGCATGGGGCCAAGCACTCCGGCAAGCAGAGTGACGCCCACCATCAACTGGCCAGCGGTCATGGCGCCGTAGCCAGCGCCGGTAGGTTTGTCGACGGCGAGAAAGGTCGGGGTCAGGCCGTACAGGCACTGCATTTCCCAGTTGCCCATGAAAGCGATCAAAATTCCGATCAAAGTGATCGGCGAGAAAAGCGCCCGCTTGAACAAGGCCGCGTCAGTGCCTCCGTTATGCGTGGCGTCTGCGAGGGCAAGTTGCGGCTTGGGCAGGATGGCTAGAATGACGGCAAAGACAAAGCCTGCCCATCCAATCACAGAAAGCACTGCGCACATTTGCTGCCAGTTGCCTACATGAGGCAAGACCGCCGGCGCGAGCAGAACCCCGGCAGCGCTGCCGACAGCTACGGCAGAACTCATCAGACCGCCAGCCAGGCCCTTCTGATGGTTGGGAAACCACTGGCCGATGATCGGGCCCATGGCGGGAAACATGAAGCCTGGCGAAAAGCCCTCAACGATGCGGGCCCAAGCCAGCGCGGTGGCGCTGTGCCCGATCCATGGCATCAGAGACATGGGCAAGGCGGCGCAGAAGGTTCCTGCGAGCATAGAAACGATGACACCGAATTTGTCGCATACCAAGCCGCCAACCAGCACCAGAACCACGCAGGCGGAGAAAAGGAACGTGGTCATCACCAGGTTGGATGCCGTGCCGAGATCGAGGTTCAGGCTTGCGGCCACCTGTGGCAGCACCGGCGCCATGGAGAGGTTAGCCAGCTGTAAGATGATGTAGCCAAGAATTGCCGAGATAAGGACCAGCCAGCGAAATCCAGAGTCTTGCGCGGAGACGTTCATTCAGTGACGCCTTTCTGTTGTTCTCCTGGGTCGGCAGCGATTTTTCTCAAAGCAGGGCGGGCGTGTTTCGGATGAAATCACGCGACGCTCTAACCAGCTTTTACCGCATCAATCAACTCGATCAGGACACCGGCAGGATCGCGAATAAAAGCGGCGAATGCGGGCGGCTTGTCCCTGGCCAGGGGATCTGCATCGGGCAGCATGGGTTGGGTGGGATCGCGCTGGACCGCTGCGATATCTACCCCGCGCCGAACCAGTCCTTCAAGAAAAGTCTGCAAGTCAGGAATAGCGAAGGCAACATGCTTGGTTCCCGCTGTCTGCAGATCGGAGTTCGGCTCGCGGCGGGCCGGCGGTACCGGGGATCCGCCTTCGATATGCCACAGCTCGAGGCGCATATTTCCCCGCTTTACAAAAGCGCCCTTTGCGCCCATCGATTCGATTCCCATGCGAAACTGCACCTCAAACCCGAAGATCTCGCCGTACCACGCTATGGCGGCCTCAAGGTCGGGGACGGATATGCTGACATGATGAATGGCGACTTCCGGCAACACCGATGCGCTCATGGTTCCTCCTCAAAAAAAATAGTCTCTCCGTGCTCGCGTTTCGCAACCATCGCGGCTGATCCGAGAAGTCATGGCTGGACGGGTTCAAACCGCGTCAGACAAGGTGGACACCCCCGTCCACAGGCACACAAGTGCCTGTCACAAAGCCGCAGTGGTCGCTGACCAGCGCCAAAATCACTCCCGCCACATCTTCTGGCTCCGCGACACGTCCCATTGGAGTTCCACCAGCGATCGCTATCTTCAAATGCTCGGGAAATACAGCCGTGGCGTCGGTGCGGGTGAAACCCGGCGCAACCGCGTTGACGCGGACATTGCTAGGGCCGAGCTCGACGGCAAGACAACGCACGAAAGCTTCAATTGCGCCTTTGGCGACGGCGTGGGCCACAGAACCTTCTTTGGGCCGGTGGGCAGCGCCACTGGAAAAGGCGATGATGGAGCCCCGTCTGCGCTCTTTCATTCCGGCTGCCACGGCCTGACTACAATAGAAGGCGGCTTTCAGCTCGCTGTCGACCTTCTGCTGGAAGACTTCCCACGGATAGACGAGGAACGGTTGCATCACAAACGTAATGTTGGCGTTGAGTACCAGAATGTCGATGGGACCTAGTTGCTGCTCGGTGGCGCGCACCACCTGCTCGGCTTCGCTCTGCACGGTCACATCGCCTTGTAGAAGAACTGCGCGTCCACCCTTTTCCTCAATTTCACGGACGACCTTCTCCCCTGCCTCGCGATTCTTGAGGTAATTGACGGCAACCGCGGCGCCATGAGCGGCAAGCAGGCGGGCGGTGGCGGCGCCCATTCCACGGCTGGCACCGGTGATGAGAGCAACACGGTCCTTCAACATGCAGAATTCCCTTCTCGCGATTCTCCGCGCATGGCGGCTCTGTTCACTTCAGCGTTTCTGACCGGAACGTGGCATCAAAGGTATCCCCGCGCATCGCGCAGGAATTCGTCGTTTGGGCGCTCCAACAGAAACGATGAAACCAAATCGACATACGGCTCGAAGAATGGATAGCGGCCGCTAGCGCTCCAGGGCGGTGGAGTGTATGGCAGTGTGGAATCGAGGACCGACCGTTGCCACTCGTCGAAGTTCTCGTACCACAATTCACTGTATCGGGCCCAGGCGCCAAAACTCCTGCCCTGAAAGCCCGGCGGCCACGTGCCGGGCAACTCGATCGGCGTTTGGATGGCGCGATAGCTGAAGAAGCGATAGAGCCCTGGTTGCCGCATCACTTCTTTGGCATGAACGTCAAGAAACCACCGCTCGCCCTCTTCAAGAGAGGTTGCGGCCGGATAGCGAAACAGCATGCACCAGCGAAGCGCGCTCTTCTCATCCGGTTGAAATTCTCCGCCACAGAAGTCCTCCGTAGGCTGGGCGGGTACAAAGCAGGCAGCCACACGCGCCGGCGCCGGCGGCAAGGTGAACGAGAGATTCCCTTGCGCGCCCGGAGCGGGCAGTTCCCGCCAATAGGAATCGGTCATGCGCCAGTTCAAGAATCCGACAGCGGGTCCGCCTGCGGGTGGGGCCACCGGCAAATAGCTTTCAAGGCGCAACAACCACGGCCCGAAACGCCTGGCAATTTCAGGACCGTGGCTGCGGTAATACCAGCGCTCTTGAGCCGCAATGTTCCCCCAGTCAATGTCGTGCAATGCAACACTTCTAACCAATCTTGCCTCCAGCCAGTCGATGACCTGTTGAATTTGCGCTTACCGAATTCTACAGGAGCCATCCGCTGGCCGCCCAATACTCAATGTGTCGTGGAGATGCTGCAAAGAGTGGACAAGAAGGATTCCCGTAGGGGCTATAATCGAGGGTTCGGAAGGAGCAAGTCCTGACTTATTTAGTCCAGCGGATCATTTTCAACACATACGGATGGACTGAAAAGCACTACTTGACATACAGTACGCCAGCAAAGTTGAGTCGCCTCCGTTTCATCGACAACATCTACCAGGAGAGCAAATGAAAACGATTTTAGGTGTGTCTCTGACTACCTTGCTGTTGTCGAGTCTATGCTATGGCCAGGAACAGGCAAGGCAGGAACCGTATGGTGCGCCATTGGAAACAGTGGCCACCTTTGACGGACCGCTGCTAACCGGCGTTACCGTCTCGAACGACGGCCGTATCTTCGTGAATTTTCCGCAGTGGGGAGAAAAGCCTCCATACACCGTTGGTGAAGTAGTGAACGGCAAGACCGTCCCGTATCCGGACGCCGAAATCAACCGCATGGATATGGATCACCAGGAGGATCATCTTATCTCGGTGCAGAGCGTGGTTGTCGACACGTCAGGAAAGCGCCTTTGGATCCTGGACACGGGCAGCATCCTGATGGGGCCCACCTCCTACGGGGGACCGAAGTTGATCGGCGTCGATCTGGCAACCAACAAAATCTTTAAAAAGAACGTATTCCCGCGAGACGTGGCTTGGCCGGACACCTATCTCAATGATGTGCGCTTTGATCTTACCCGGGGCAAGGAAGGCATGGCCTACATCACCGATTCCGGCGCGTTCGGCATCATCGTGGTCGATTTGGCGACTGGCAAGAGCTGGCGGAGATTGCATGAGCACCCCTCGACACACCCCGACTCGATGTTCGTGCCGGTTGTCGAAGGGAAAGTCACCATGCAATACATCCCCGGACAGAAACCGGAATATCTCCGCGTAGGCTCGGACGGCATCGCGATCACCGGGGAACCAGGCGGCCAGCACAAATGGCTCTATTATTGCGCACTGACGGGCCGGCACCTTTTCCGCGTCAGCGTGGATGCGCTGTCCGACCCCAATTTGTCTGAAGCGGACACCGAGAAAACCATCGAAGACTTGGGCGAGAAAGGCGGCGCCGGAGACGGACTGGAATCCGATGCCGAGGGACGAGTTTACATCAGCGACTACGAGCACAATGCCATCCACCGCCGTAACGTGGATGGCAGCATCGATACTTTAATCTCCGACCCGCGCATCCTTTGGCCGGACACATTGTCGCTGGCCTCCAATGGTTATCTGTATTTCACTTCCAATCAAATCGAGCGTCAGAATATCTTTAACAAAGACGGCAAGGACCATCGACAGAAGCCCTACGCACTTTTCAGGATAAAGATCGATGGTACCCGCATTACCCAAACCCAATAAACCGGCGCGTGCCGGCTGAACATCAACGTGGCTTGGCGAGCCACTCCTATTTGAAACCAATATGCGTACATGGCAGCGGCGGCTCCAGGTCGCGCATGAGAGCGCGAGCCAAGATGCCTGGTTTCCTTGTACCTACCGTGCTCAGCGCGTATGAAGCGGTAAGTCCCTGATCTCGTGTAGTCCTGCGCGCAGGGGTAGTAGCCGGGCTTGGCGGTAACCACCATGTTGGGCGGACAGTTGTGGAAGCCTACAGCTCGCCCGGCTCCCATACTTGAAGTGATTTAGCTCACATGAGGTTGTGCGCTCCGACACATCGCCACGTTCATCCCTAAGAGCAAAATAGGGTTCGCTTCGAGCTGGGCTTTTGTCCAGCCGTCTGTTGCCATTCCTCAGCACGACCAGGAGCGGGGGCCGGACCAAGTGAACCAATTTGTGCTGATGAACACGAAATATCCGGAGGGCCAAGTATGGCTGGCGACAGCAGCAAGAAGGATGAAGGCAACGGCCTGAACCGCAGAAGCTTTCTGGAAACCGTAGGGGCGGTCTTTGCGGGGGGCGCGCTGGCGGCCGGCTTGCCCCTGGCGACGGAAACCGCGGCCGCCGAGACTCCAGCGGCCGCCGAAACTCCAGAGCCCACCACCATCACCCATTTCCGCTGCCCCTTGTGCGCCAAGGATTTCGGTACTTTCGCCGCCTTGAAGGTTCATTTTGCCGCGGCCCATCCCGGCGATGTGGTCCCGGTAGTCACCAAGCTGAAGGTGAATGGGACAGACTACGAGGTGCTGATTGAGCCCAACTGGACTCTGCAGCGCACCCTGCAGCTAAAGCTGGGACTGACCGGCGCCAAACAGATGTGCGATCGCGGGGTATGCGGCTCCTGCACGGTCATTATCGACGGCCGGGCAGTGCTGTCCTGCACCACGCTGAGCGTGGAGTGCGAAGGCAAATCGATCGAGACCGTCGAGGGCATTGCCGCCAACCCCAAGTGGAACCCCCTGATTCATTCCTATACCAAGTGGGACGCGATGCAGTGCGGCTACTGCACGCCCGGTTTCGTGGTTTCGGCCAAGAACCTTCTGGACCACAATTCGAGCCCCAGCGAAGACGACTGCAAGCAAGCCCTGGCCGGCAATATATGCTGCTGCGGGACGTATCCCAGACATCCCACCGCGATTATGGAAGCGGCACAGGTAATGAAGGCGGAGGCATAGCATATGGCGGATATTGCTGGAGCCAATGGACAAAGGACGGAATTCAAGGTGGTGGGGAAGCCCAACCTTCCCGGTAAACTTTCCTACAACATTGCGACAGGCAAGGCGAAGTACGGCACCGACGCAACGGCGCCGAACATGCTGTTTGCAAAATTCCTGCGCAGCCCGTATGCCTATGCGATCGTCAAAAGCGTCGACATTAGCGAGGCCCAAGCGCTTCCCGGTGTGGTGGACATCCTTACCTGGGAAGATCCCGACCTGAAAGATTTCATGAACGACGGCCCTTTAGGCTCCCAGGGCGGGCTCATGCTGGACAACATCGCCGACCAGGAAGACGCCGAAGTGGCAGTCATCGTAGTTGCCGAAAGTGAAGACATCTGCGACCAAGCGCTCCGGGCACTCAAGGTCGATTGGGACGTCAAAGCTCACATCGTCGATCCGCGGGTGGGCGTGAAACCGAACGCTCCGCCGATGCCCGGGCGCCCGGGCGCCAAAGGCAATATCGTCACCGCCAGCAAGATCGACGGCGATTACGAGGCCGGATTCAAGGAGGCAGATCAGTTTGTCGAGTTTGACTTTGTCCTGCCGGCCATAACGTCGCATATTCCCAATCCCTCGGCGAGCATGGCCTATTGGTATGACGATCAAGGGGCAAGCGAAGGCAAGACCTTGTGGATCGAGGGCATTTCCCAAGGCCGGGAACAGATCTCTCGCCAGAACAAGATTCCTTACGACAAAGTGATTGAAGCCACCCTGTATCAGGGCGGCAAGTATTGCGACTGGGGATATCGCAAGGGCCAGTTGATTACTCCCTTGCTGGCCAAGCGGACGGGGCGCCCGGTGAAGTGCGTTTACACCCGGGAAAACATGTACGACTTCGGCATCAACCAGCACTGGGTCCATGTCAAAGTCGGCTTCAAGAATGACGGCCTGATTACCGGCGTAAAACTCTATACCATTGCCGACAATGGCTGCCGCGGCAGCCTGATGTTCGGCTCAGTCAGCGACATTAACTACGGTCCCTGGTACACAACAAAGTGCAAGAACATCCACCAGACCATGGACGCGGTCACCACGAACCGCGGCAAAATGTATCTCAGTTCCCAGTTCTGCCCCTTCCAGTGGGACACCGTGACCGTCGCCAATCAGATGATCGCCGAGAAGCTCGGCATGGATGTGATCGATATCGCCAAGCGGAACCTGCATGGGCCCTCATCGCAGGATGATACAAACCCGGTCCCCAGCTTTGAGGCGTGCGTGGAAGCCGGCAAGAAAATGATGAAGTGGGAGTATCACAAGCCCGCCTCCAGGAAGCTAGCCGACGGAAGGATGCACGGCATGGCCTTCCGCTACCAGATGAATCCTCGCCACCAGATCTCCGGCTACACCGTTACCGTGTATCTGCGCGCCGGCAAAATCTACATGCCGACCAAGGGCCCCTTGACCGGCATGTTCGCCACGGACGCGTTAGCGATGGTGCTGGCGGAAGAAACCGGCGCCAAGTGGGAAGATGTCGTTATCGAATACGATAACCGTGCCCTATTGACCCCCGTAGGCGGTGGCAGCGATGGCACCACCTCCTCCGCCTGGGTAGTCAAAGAGGCCGCGGTTCAGCTCAGGACCAAGATCCTGGAAGCGGCGCTCACGACCCGCGGCGGAATGATGGGGTTCGGCCCGCCAGCGTTCCCCCAAGGTACGAAACTGGAGGATCTCGATATCAGGGATTCCACCATTTTTCTCAAGTCCGATCCTTCCAAGAGTCTGCCCTTTTCCGCGATCGCGCCGCCAATGTCCCTGAACATTCAGGACAGCATCGCGGTCAGCGTGAACGGCAGGGCGCCTACCTCCCCTTGGAGCGCAGGCATGGGCCGGAAGCTCGACGTCATGAATACTGTCTACTGCGAAGTGGCGGTCGATACCGAAACCGGCGCGGTGGAGGTGCTGCGTCATGGCGTGGTCTGCGATCCCGGCAAAGTCCTGCGCCCCACTTCGCTGGAGGGCCAGATTCAGCAAGTCATGATGTTCAGCGAAGGCTGTCAGCTGAATGAAGAGTTCATCTGGGATAAGGATACGGGAGTGCGGCTGACAAGCAGCATGTTCGAATACAAAAAGCCTACAATCCTCGACATCACCGTCCCGGACATCGAACTGCTGGAAACGCGAGGAAGCAATGCCGCCTACGGCGCCAGCGGCATCAGCCACTCCATGGCTAACACCCATATCATCATCTGCGCCATTCAGAATGCCACTGGCAAATGGGTTGACCCACCGGCTACGCCGGACAAGGTCCTCAGAGCATTGGGGAAGGCATAGGAGCTGAGAAGAGACCAAAGCCTTTAGCCATTCAAACGCGAAGACCTTGGAAGAAGCCTCGACCGCACTGGCCGACGGCAAAGCGGTGACCATCGCCGGCGGCACCGATCTGATTGACCGGCTCAAGGACAACTTTCTGTCCACCTATCCCACCACGTCGATCAATATATAGAGCCAGTCTTCGGGCAAATCAAACGTCGCCTTGATGCGGATCACAGACCGTCGGGCATTCCAGACAAAAAGCGCCGGAGCAACGCCGGAGCGGGCCAGATGTGTGTAGAATGTCTGTGGATTTCGAATTCAAAAAGCAAATCCCGGTTAACATCGCCAGCAGCGACAATGAAGAGATTGTCACGCGGGCTCAAGGAGTCGAGAGAAGTGCGAGACCTGCACAACAAGGTTGCGTTTATCACCGGCGGAGGAAGCGGTATCGGCCTGGGCATCGCCATGGCCTGCGTTCAAGGCGGCATGAAAGCCGTGCTTGCTGATATGCGGCAGGACCATCTCGACCACGCGTTGGCTCTCTTCAAGCAACGAGCACAAGAGAAGAGCGTGCACGCGATCCGCCTGGACGTGACCGATCGCGCGGCGTACGAGAGCGCCGCAGCCGAAGCCGAGCGCGTATTTGGCAAAGTCCATGTGCTGTGCAACAACGCAGGAATTGGCATCGCCGGGCCTTTCAAACAAGGCACGTACGCGGATTGGGACTGGGGTCTCAGCGTTTTGCTTGGCGGCGTGATCAACGGCACCATCACGTTGTTGCCGCGAATGATGAAACACGGAGAAGGCGGGCACATCGTCAGTACGGCGTCCATGGCCGGCGTGATCGTGGTTCCGAATTGCTCGATTTACAACACGGCCAAAGCAGCCGTCATTGCATTATCGGAGACGCTGCGCAGCGAACTGGCGGGGGATAACATCGGCGTGTCGGCGTTTTGTCCCGGGCCGGTCTTGACCAATATCGGGGAAGGCGGCAAGCTTCGCCCGGAAAAATATAAGAAGGAGAGCGGTCTCCTGGCATACGAAGAGCAGCGGCGGCAGCAGATGGCGGCGGCCCAGCCATCCGGTCCTCCCCCCTGGATGAGCATTGAGGAGTGTGGGGAACGCGTGCTGCGCGGCATCGAGCGCAACGATCTTTACATCTTTACGCATCGCGAATTCAAGGAAGGCGTGGCGGAGCGGATGGAGGCGATGCTGGCGTCGTTTCCCGATGAGGCGATCAACCAAACGCGAGCCGAGGCGATTCCGTTTCTGACTTCCAATCCGATCTTTAAACAGGCAATCCAAGCGGCGGTAGCGAAGTAGGGACGGCAGCTTTGGATCGCGTTTCGATAAATTCGCTTTCGCTGCATCAACTTAGCGGTAACCGATAGCGAGGAGGACTTCCATGGAACAGAATGGGCGATTGACGGTTCTCGATCCCCACGGGCAGCCTACCGGCATCTTTGGACGCCGGCTAGATGCGCAATCCAAGCCCGGCGATATTTTGGATCCTGTTACGCAACCAACGAGCGAGCTGAAGCCGGCGTCGCTTGCGCCACGACTGGACGCGCTCGACGGCAAGACTGTCTATCTTGTCGAAACAGGCTTTGCCGGCAGCTTCGAGTTCATGACGGAAATGCAAGACTGGTTCCAAAAAAACATGCCCAGCGTGAAAACCGTGCTGCGGCATAAGCGCGGCACCATGTTTACGGACGACCCGGAACTCTGGGCGGAGATGAAATCCCAGGGCGCGGACGCAGCGATTCTAGGTGTTGGTGGTTGAGAGGGCTGTTCGGCGAGTGTCGCCGACTACAGCAGAACGCTCGAAGATGAGTTTGGCATACCTACTGTTCCCATGGTGACCGCGCGGTTCGCGAACTTTGTGGAACGCGATGCGCGGGCGCGCGGCATGCGTCCGCGGTTTAGTTATCCACCGTACCCGGTGGTGGGCATGTCGCGAGCCGTGCTGCGCGAATACATCGAAGGGAACAATCCCCTCACCGCAAGGCCGCTAATGGAGGAAGTGATCGGCGCCCTCACGCAACCGGTGACCGAAGAGGAAAAGCACCCCACGATAGTCCGAAAGCCGCGGCGCCCGAGACTGGTCGCACCAGGTACGGGCGAAGACATCTACCGGCAATTCGTCGAGAATGGCTGGACCGACGGCCTGCCCATTGTGCTTCCCACAGAAGATCGCGTAGCCGAGATGCTCACAGGAACAGATCATGCTCCGGATGAGGTCGTGGGCCGCATGCTGATCACGCCACAGCAGGAAAAATTCGAATACACAGTTGAAAAAGTGGCTGCCATCGCGGTGATGGCCGGGGCGCGGCCGGAACACCTTCCCGTCATCCTCGCGATCGCAGCGGCGCAGGAACCCTCGTTGCCGAGCTCGACAACTTCGTTTGGGCGCATGGTGGTTGTCAACGGACCAATTCGCAATGAAATCGATATGAATTGCGGCACCGCCGCGCTGAGCCCCTTCAATTTTGCGAACTCCGTAATCGGCAGAGCGTGGACGCTGATGTCCATCAATTTCGGCGATGCCCGCGCGGGTGAGACCTTCATGGCTTCGCTGGGCCATAATTTGAATTACAACAATATGTGCTTCGGCGAAAACGAAGAGCAGAGTGTCTTTGAACCTTTTCACGTCCAGAAGGGCTTCCGCGCCGACGAAAGCGTCATCAGCATCTTCCGTGGATGGAACGTGTTGAATTTCGGTATTGGCCCAGCGAAGGAGATGGCTCACGTGATCTCCACCTTTGGTGCGATGGGGCCTAGCGTCACATTTGTGGTCGATCCGCTCGTGGCTAAGAGTTTGCGTTCTGAAGGCTTTCAGACCAAGCGGGAAGCCTGCAAATGGATCGTGGAAAATTCCAAAGTCCCGGCCGGGCACTATTGGGAGGGGCAGCAATCCGGCTTTGCGAAGCGATTAGCGGAGCAAGGCGTGGAACCGTTTGCCTCGTTGGCCAAGCAGCCGAAAGACGCGCTTATCGCGCCGCGTCACTCACCGGACGATATCAATATCCTGGTTGTCGGCGGCGAAACGAATCCGATGTGGATCACCACGGACTTCACCTACACGCGCAGCGCGGCAGTTGATAAGTGGCGCCCGAAGTGCGGAATTCGCCGTGACGAGAAGCCGCTGCGCATGCCGGCCGCCGTGACTTGCAAAGATGGCTTGTGCGGTATTCCGTAGAGTGCGCCGGCCGTCGAAGCAGAGCCGGCGGGGGTGCAAAACCTTAACGCGAAGTAAGGGCCGCAACGAAAACCTCACAGTCCCAGGGGCGAGGTGAGAGGAGAGAGGTATGGAAGAATTCCAGGGGAAGGTAGCCTTCGTTACGGGCGGCGGCAGCGGCGCTGCACTCGGCCAGGCAAAGGTATTTTCGGCAGCCGGCTGCAAGGTCGTCATTGCGGATATACGCCAGGACCATCTGGATCAAGCCGTCGCTGAATTGCGGAAGCGCGGAGCAGATGTGCATGCTATCAAACTCGATGTGGCGGATCGTGAGGCATGGAAGGCCGCGGCGGACGAGGCGGAAGCGGTTTTCGGCCCCGTACAACTCCTATTCAATACGGCTGGCGTGTCGATCTTCGGGCCTCTGGAGCGGGCGACGTACGACGATTGGGACTGGGTGATGGGCGTGAATTTCGGCGGTGTCCTGAACGGTATGCAAACCTTTGTGCCTCGCATGATTGCCCTGGGAAAGGGCGGACATATCGTCAACACAGCTTCGCTCGGATGCTTTTTTACCGGCAGCATGGCAGGGATTTATTCCACATCGAAGTTCGCGGTGCATGGCGTCACTATGGCAATGCGCGACGCGCTGGGAAAATATAACATCGGTGTCTCGGTACTTTGTCCCGCCAACATCAAGTCGAACATCGGCGAGTCGATCCAGACGCGCCCAGCTCGATTCCCAAAGAGCGGGTACCAGGTAGACGAGGACGAAATCCGAGCTTTGAATGAAATTTATTCGCAGGGAATGGAACCGGAGGAGCTTGCCGGGCATGTACTCGAAGCTGTGAAGAAAAACCAGTTTTATATCATTCCATATCCCGAAGCCCGCCGCGGCCTGGAGGCGACCTTCAAGCAGGTCATTGACGCCCTTCCGCCCGAGGATTCGGACCCCGCAGGAGTGGCCAAGCGGCACGCCGCAATGCTGCGATACGTCGAGGCCCGCAAAGAGATGGACAAAGCCAAATATAGCTAGAGCGGAATCAGAGTAAGCGTATCTTCGCGCTAAACCGCAAAAAGTGGCTTTTTCTTGAGGAAAAAGCCACTTGGCTGACGTGCTTCCGGGACGCTTTTACTCTGCTTCCGCTGTAGGCACATTTCACATTGGCCGGCATGTACAAAACACTTGGAGCGTGGCGCCACGAGGGCGCCGCTCCGGCAGTGCAAACGAACTGTTACTTCTGCGTTTCATCAGGAACCGGTTCTCACACGAGCGCCTCAGTGCGAGCGGCCGATGGCGGGCCGCGTGGCCGGTGTCAACCGTCCGGGCGGGGCAGGGTCCATCTAGGTGTTGGCGCTCGCAGCGCCCCCCTCTAGCGGCGCTCCCTCCGGCGGTGGCCCTCCTCGGCGCCGCTTGGGAGCCGGCACCATCATCGCCCCGATATTGGCGGAGTACCGGTATTTCGGCAGCACCAGCCAGACGAAGGCTGCGAGGAGCGGGGAGATGGCCATCAGCATGAACGCGATGTGATAGGAATGCGTGCGGCCGTAAATGACCCCGACGAGCGGCGCCGAGAACGCCGAGATGGGGTTCGTCATCATGAACTGGAATGAAATGATCTCGGTGAACGAGCCGAGTCCGAAGAAGCGCGTCTGGAAGTACGTCCCCATGGGACGGTAAGCGGCGAATGTGAAGCCGCCAAGCGCCATGGCGACGACCAGAACGGCATTGCCGCCGTAGCTCGGGGTCACGATCATCAGCAGAAACGCGCCGACGGCCGCCAACAGGCTGAACGGCGCGCCCACCTTGGCGGTCTGAAACCGATCCACCGCGTAGCCGCCGGCGAGCGATCCGCCGATTCCGGCGAGCAGGAACAGGGAGGTCATCTCCGCGGCGAACGTCTGGCTGAAGCCCTTCCCGATCAGAGCGGGAATCATGTGCGCATTCATGCCGACCAAGATGAGCATACCGAACATCACGGCAGCCGTGATGAGCCAGAACACCCAGTCCTGCAGCGCCTCGCTGAGCCTCATGCCTTCGAGACGGGGTGGGCGCGACAGCGGCGGCGCCTGACTTTCGGGCGCAACCGCCGCAGCGGCAGCGGCGGCCGAGGGAGCGGCCTCATGGGCCCAGCGCGGGCGCAGATTGATGCCGATCTGCCCGGGCTCCTCGATGGTGAAGTAGAGGATGGGCACGACGGCGAGGATGAGCGCGCCGAAGACCATGTACATCGTGCGCCAGCCGTAGTTGAGCATCAGGAAGTTCGTCAGAATCGGGATGATCGCCGCCGCGACGGTCGACTCCGCGCCGAGAATCGCGAGGGCCTTGCCGCGGTTCTGGGTGAACAGCGCGGCGGCCACCTTGGTGTACGCAACGCCGGTCGAGCCGAACGTGCCAAGCAGCGTGTAAAGAGCGAACAGCAGCGCGAGGCTCGCCGTCTGGCGCGACATGGCGATCGTCACGAGGCCAACCATGGTCGTGCCGACGAGGATGACGGGCCGCACGCCCACCCTGTCGGCGATACGGCCGATCGGCCACAGGCTCGCCGCGCCGAAGATGAACAGGAACGTGGTGGCGAAGGAGAATTGGGTGCGCGTCCAGCCGAACTCGCGCGTCATCGGGATCATGACGAAGGTCAGCGCGCTGTATGGCAGGATGCTCGTCGCGAATGTCTGCCCAACGAGGATTGCCGTCGCAATTTTGATCTTGCGCGGCGAGAAATCGCTTTCGACAACCTGCTCGGGGCCCGTCAAACTCTCGGTTTCGGGTACCGGTGTCATGACTCCAAGGATTGTAACAGTTCAGTTACCTTTCAGGTTCAGGGTACCGGACATCAGCAAAATTCTGAGTCACTGCAGGCTCGATGGGAGCTCAGAGGAGCAACTGTCAGCCTGGCTTGGGATGCGGCCATCGACCCCGTGGCCCGCTTCGGGCGGAGGATCTTCCGCAGGAGAACGGGAGCCTTCGGCGAGAGGTGGAAGAATTCCGCAAGCAGGCCCGCGAGCAGGAAAGGCAGATCGAGGAACTGAAAAAGTAGATTGCCGATCTGGAACGGCAACTGATGGTCTTCCGAAAGACTCCAGCAACTCCTTCAAATTCGAAGGTCGATGATTTGGTCTTTTCGTCGCTGGTCAAGGACGGCAAGGTGCCCTCAGGGCATCGACGTTCATGCTGGACCATTTTGCGGCCGTCGGCAGTGAGCGCCGGATTCGAACTCTGCTCCACATGGAAAAGTCCTCGTTGGAGGCGTGAACGTGGACCGTGATTTTGGGTTTGCTGTCACTTGGTGGTTTCGAGCCCCCACAGCCTATACAGCTCGTTGTAAAACGGAGGCCTAGGAAAATCGGGCGTCATTTGCGGAACAAACCTGGAGTATCCCTGGCTATTCTCTTCGAAGTGCTTGAGACCCTCGATCACTTCTTCCAGCTTGTCTCTGTGCACGGAGAAGACAATCTCATCTTCCCCTGCCATGGCGCGCTCATACTCGCCTGGGTCGGGCAGGGTAATGCGATAGCCGCCGCGCTGGAGGACCGGAACCACCGAGTAGACGCAAGAATCGATCGGATCGAACTGCGAGGCGATGAGCGATCCGCACTTGTATTTCACGGCCAGAAGCATGTGCCGCAACTGCGCTGTATTGGAATAGATAAGCACCAAATCGGGCTCAAACCCGGCCGTGCACAAAGGTCCACACACAAAACCGGCGTACTTGCCGTATTCCAGACGGGGAAAGACCGTGGCCAGATGCTTCTTGGCCGCCTCCGCATTCTCCATCATTAGAAAGCGGCAGATCTCGTGGAAGCTGGGCTCTTCCGCATCGCACTTGACCAGGCCATAGCCGATCAAAGGCGCCCAGCACCAATGATCGTCTTTGAACATCGCCAGCGTCATCTTCTGCCGGCGTGCCATGGCGAAAGCCTGACACACGGCCAGATGCATGTTCTTGTCGCGCTTCGGCCGGATGGCTTCCACGGGAGCATCTTCTTCTTTGGCCAGGAATTTGATTGC